>Ga0335077_10000651_pt1 | contig 39245 bp, 43 predicted proteins | sample Lox_Sample_31_FD_207151 | JGI IMG/M metagenome (GOLD analysis project Ga0335077, IMG submission 207151) | Soil microbial communities from Loxahatchee National Wildlife Refuge, Florida, United States - Lox_Sample_3.1 | ecosystem: Environmental > Terrestrial > Soil > Wetlands | place: USA... | reverse complement strand
CGGTCGTCCAGAAGGCGATTCCGCTTCTTTCCAAGTACAGCAGGTTGGCGCTGGCCACCTTCAGCCAACACCTGGACGAGTTGGATTCCGTGAAGATGCAGCTTGAGGATGCGGGCTTCGAGGTCAAACTCGGGCGCAAGAACAACCTCCTCCTAGGGAGCCAGACCTTCGGATGCGACTTCTCGACCGTGTTCGACAACGTGGAGAATGTGGATGCGTTCGTCTACCTCGGCGAGAGCGAGTTCCACGCGGTAGGAGTGGCCCTCGCATCTGGCAGGCCCACATTCCTCCTGGACCCCTACCTCGAGGAGATGCGCGACATGAAGGAGGAGGCCCAAGAGAGGCAGAAGAGAGCCATCCTCGCTGTCTACAAGGCGCTCGACTCGAAAGTGTTCGGAGTAGTCACCGGGCTGAAGGAGGGGCAGATGATGCTCGGAAGGTCCAAGTGGATTGCTGAGAGGCTCAGGGCCCATGGGAAGGAGGTCGTGCAGCTCGCGATGCGGGACATCACCCCAGAGAGGCTCGCCCCGTACATCCGGATAGAGTCTTTCGTCCAGACGGCCTGCCCGAGGATATCGATTGACGGCTTCACGTTCGGCAAGCCAGTGCTCTCGATTCCCCAGGCGGACGCCTTAGTGGGGTTGCTCGAAGGGAGGGAAATGAAGGACTTTTTACACAGGCCCAAGTGGATCGAGCTGACCGTGGGGCAAATCCCAAGGAGCGCATCGCGATGAGCAAGAAAGAGATTGGCAGCAAGAAGGGAGCCCCGGTGGCGCTCCCGGGGGACTTCCTGGCCTACCCCGAGGAGTTCGTGGCGGGCAAGAACACCTACGAAGCCGGGGACGTGGTCAGGGCAAGGGTGCCGGGCAAGATAGAGAGGGACCTCTCCAAGAGGGAGGTCGAGGTGAAGCCGGCGGCCGTGGCGAAGGTTCCGAGGGTGGGAGACACCGTGGTCGGGCAGGTGGAGGCAGCCATGACCAGCACCGCGGGTGTCCACATCACCTACCTGAACGGGGTCGAGGTCCCAGCCGGCTTCTCGGCCACCGTCCTCACGCGGGGGGAGCGCGGAGGGAGAGGTGAGAGGAGGACGTTCGTCAAGCTCGGGGACGTCGTCAGGGCCAGGGTCTCGAGCACGCTCAATGGCATGATCCAGCTTTCGTTCGACGAGCCACACCTCGGGGTCCTTGCCTCGATGTGCAGCGTCTGCGGGGCAATCCTCCCAAAGGGGAACGGGCGGACGAGATGCGAGGTGTGTGGGAGCGTCGAGGAGAGGAAGTTCGCCGACGACTTTGGGCGGCCAGACATCCGACCTTGAAAACTATTTATTAGCAACCCGAAGCGGCCGGGTCTAGAATGCCGATGTTAGTCCAGGTCTCCCGCAAGGAGGACAGGGAGTTCACCGTCGAGGTGACGGGTGAGGACTACTCGCTCGCCGAGATAGTCCACCACGAGCTTCTGGACGAGAAGAACGTGACGTTCGCCGGGGTTCTCCCGCCGCACCCCCTCATCAAGAAGCTGGTGGTCAAGGTGAGGGCCCAGAGGATAAAGCCAGAGAAGGCGTTCCTAGCCAGCCTGGAGAGGGCCCAGGTCAACTCCCACGAGCTGTTGGAAGCTGTGACCAAGGCCGTGAGCGGTGGTTCGGAGTGAAGTTCTGCCCAAAGTGCAGCACCAGGCTCAAGCTCAAGCAGGTCAAGGGTGAGAAGGGGGCCGCCACGATAACCCTCCTGTGCGACAACTGCGGATACTCCGACAAGGCGGGCAAGACGGTCACCCAGGCAAACGAGGAGGAATACGCGGAGGTGCCGACGATCAAGGTGGTCGGGGAGAAGGAGGGCAAGCTCTCGACACTCCCGACCACGAAGATAGAGTGCCCAAAGTGCGGGCACGACGAGGCCAATTGGTGGTTCCTGCAGACGAGGAGTGGGGACGAGCCCCCCACCCAGTTCTACAGGTGCCTAAAGTGCAACCACACCTGGCGCAGCTACTCCTAGTCCTCTGTTGAGACCGGAGCAGCCTGACCGCCCGCGACCATCGCCCTCGCGTTGGCCGCCGGAAGCCTCGCGACGTCGTTGACCTCAAAGGGTCCATAACGCTTCAGGTCGGCCCCGATTATCTCCCCAATGCGTCTCGAAATCCTTAGTGTCGCCATCCGCCGGGCTTCCCTCTTCTGGACCAGGGCGAAGTACGATGGCTGCCCGCGCGGGACGGCCATGACGAACCTCTCTTCGTTCTTCGAGAAGGACGAGAGGACGTCGCACAGATACCTCTCTTCAGGCAGGAGGTTCTTTGAGGCGCGCTGGTGGTCGGGGTTCCCTGCGACCAGCCTCAGGGCCTTTGTCAGCCTGAGCTGGACGAGCCTCCTCGTCATCACTTCGACGAGCCAGAGTTGTTTGCGCGCTAGCCTGCCGGAGACGTCGTCGCTGCCTGGGCTGGTGGTGGCACGGAGCCTTTGCGCGTAGGCTGCCAGCTTGGCGTAGGCGTCCGGCGCGAGGGGCTCGAGCGTCTCCGACGCCTCCTCCGACTCCAAGATCCGGCTCAGGCTCTCCACGGTCGAAGGGGCGTCCAATTATCCTTCGACCCTCCCGAGACCTTTGGTCATCAGGTAGACCGCAGCGTAGGTAGGAAGTTCAGCCTCCTCGCCAGAGAACGGTCCGAATGTCTTCCCCTTGAGCGAGAAAGCAGGCGAGCCTTGGACCCAGACGGAGACTTCATCGTCGCCGAGAACGACGGGGTCGTAGTCAGGCCTGAAAGCGGCGAGGTCGTGGACATGTGCCTTCAGGAGGCCAGAACTGCCGTGCAACGTCCCCGGCATCCTGAATATCCTGTGTATATCGGTTGTGACCGACTCGTCGATCCTTGAGCCGAAGGCGCCTGCCAGTTCCGCCATCTTGGGCGGTTGGTCGCCGTGCTGGGCGGACGCCATCCGAGCGAGCCAGCCCCCATTTGCGGAGTCATCTGTCCGCTGGGGTCGGATTAGGCCGGTGCCCCTGACATAGTTGGCGACCTCGGCACGTGCCTCCGGCTGCATAGACTCGAACCTCGTGTCGCCAACGTGGAGGTGGTAGCCCCTGTTCCCCGAGAAGTAGACCGCGATGTCTGTGTTCGCGACGCCGAAGTCCTCGGTGAGGAAGGATATCAGTCGCGCGACGTGGTCTTTGGTCGCGGCCAGGCACTCGGGGCAGCTCCACGGGAGGTGCGCCAGGCTCGTCCCGCCGCACTTTTGGCACGTTCCGGGCCCCTCGGCCGAGCGGGCTATCTTGCCGCAGTCCTTGCAAGCCCAGAAGCTGTGCCTCGCCTGGCACGCGGTCGGGATGGCACTAGCGTCGATGTCGAAGATGAGCTCGGCGCCCTTCCATCCCTTCTCGTCCATAGCCAGCGTCGGGTTGGAGTAGGTCGCGTTCGAGCAGTAGACCGATGAGGGGCCCTGCTTGACCAGGTCGGCGGCGAGCTCGCCTGAGGTCTTGTAGGAAAGGTGCCTTATCATTCCCCTCCCGAAGAGCGTGTACCCGAACTCCCTGCTCTCGACCTTCTCGGGCATCTCGATGTAATCGTGGTGCCTGAAATAATGTTCCCGGAACGTCCTCCGCAAAAATGCCAGCGTCATCTCGCTGGACCCTGGCGGTTTTTCGGGCTTGGTCCCTGACAAGAGGAAGGGTCGCGTTCGTCTGTTGATTATAAGATTAGTGAGGTCGACGGACGGAAGGACCGTCTCGCACGCAGTTCTACTTATTGCTCGCTTATCCTTGGGGCCAGGAAGTAGTAGATGCGCGCCCCTTGCTCGTTAAGGCGGAATTCAAGGCGCGCGGGTTTTTTCGAGCTGTATTCCACCGCTACCACATCAGCCGCAGTCCCTACGGCCTTTGAGATGCCGTTAAGGTAGTCGATGTTGTAAGATGCCTTCGCCTCCTGCTTTACCTGGAGGTCGAGGACGTCAGCGCCTCCCTTGTCAAGCTGGATTGAGGCCGCACCGACGTCGCTCTTCCCAGAGAAAGACACGCCCTCCTTGAGCGAGGAAATCATCACTTGGTCCGCTACGACGGAGACGTCGCCGAGGACCTTCTCGAAGACGGCCTTGCTCATCGTGAGCTTGACGTCAAAGTCCAGCTTGGGAAGCGGAGCCGTCCCTGGGGTTGTCTCGATAAGGTGCACCTTGAACTCGCGCCTGTAACCGTTCATCAGCCGGAGGGTCAGCGCGTCGTCGTCCCCGGTGGTGATCTCTACACTGTCCTTGGCATCGCACCTCGCAATCAGTTTCACAAAATCCTCCACCCTTATCGTAAACTTCGTCGCCTTGTCGCACTCGAACTTCTCGAAGGCAGAGTTGGGCCAGGAGAGGTCCACGAGCGCGATGTGGGATGGGTCCATCGCCCTGAAGACGAGTCCCTCGCCCGATACTTCGAATGTTGCCTCCTCGACGAGCGTCTTGATTGCCGCGGCGACAGCCTTCCATTCGGTGCTGCCGGCGGACTTCGCAAAAAACATGCTTCGGGTGCTCGCCTTCACTGAGGTTCCGGAAGGATAGATAAAGATTGGTCGTGGTCGCGCAGGTTCCAGCCGCATTGGTGGTTAACAGGCGTCCGCGTAATTGGATTGTCGTGTGCAGGTTGGATTGCGGAACGCCTTAGTCCCCTACTCCCCGGTCGACATCAATCTCGCAATCCTGGCAAGGAGCGAATGGGACGCCATCTCCGTAGGTTCCGGGTCTGGTTCCTCCCGGAGGGGATGGGAGGCGGCAGCAGGTCGAGCTATGTGATGATCAGGAAATATGACAGGGGACAGGGAGTCCTCGCGTTTGTCCACGTCACGATGAACCTGGGCAAGGCGGAAGACCAGGACGAGTTGTTCACCCTGGGATTCTCAGCAACGACGACGTGAGGGCGAGGACCATGCTCGGTGTCTTCCGGGGGTCCCCCGGTCTTTCACAAGAGGTCGGAGATTAAGCTCATTGAGAAGAGCTGGAGAGGCGACCCGGAGACACTCATTCGATATGCGGCTAACGTCTATTTCGGCGACTGCGGCCGTGGCCAGCCAGGGGCGACCGGCCCACAGAGTGAAGTTTGAGGGGGCCGAGGACATCATGAAGGAGATTGGGGCCTGGTCGATGAGTGGTGGAAGACACATAGGATAGTGAGGAAGGAGACCACAAGGCATAAATCGCCACAGGGGTCGGCTCGGTCCGAAAACCCCGTGAAGATACCCAAGGAAATGAACACGTTCTGCCAATCTTGCAAGAAACACACCCCGCACTCCGTCTCCCTCTACAAGAAGGGCAAGGAGAGAGCGTCTTCATGGGGAGCCAGGCGGCAAGCCGGGAGGAAGAGGGGATATGGAGGCCAGAAGTTCCCGGAGCTTATCAGGACTGCAAAAACGACCAAGAAGGCGACGCTAAAGCTGAAATGCAAGGAATGCAACAAGGAGAGCATGAGGAAGGGGATACGCCTGAGAAAAGCAGAGATAGTGCAATAGATTGAAGCGCGAGCGCGAGTTCATACCCAAGCCGAGGAGCAGCTTCCTGCTAGTCAAGTGCCCCGATTGCGGGGAAGAGAGGCCGATGTTCTCGACCTCGACCAGAGACGTCACATGCAGGGGTTGCGGAAGGAAGTTGGCGGGCAAGACCGGGGGCAAAGTCGATATCGACGCCCCTGTAATCAAGCGGCTGGACTAGGTTATTAGCAACCCCAGCGCGGCGTAACGGGGAGATTTCAATGGAGAGCGGCGAACTTCCTGAGAGGGGGGACATCGTGCTCTGCACGGTAAGGGAGATTACTCCTCACGGAATCTACGTGGACCTAGACGAATACGACGGTATGAACGGGTTCCTCCACATCTCTGAGATATCGACGGGCTGGGTTAGGAACATAGACAGGGTGGCCAAGGTCGGTCAGAAGCTGGTCCTCAAGGTCGTGAGGGCGGAGAAGTCGAGGCGCGAGGTCGACCTGTCGTTGAGGCAGGTGACCAATGAGGAGAGGCGTAACAAGCTGATCGAGTGGAAGCAAAAAGAGAAGGTCATGACGATACTCTCGATGGTGAAGAAGAAGATGGTCATGGACGACAGGCAGTTTTCCGAGCTGGTCGACAAGCTCCAGGGGGAGTACGGGACGCTCTACGAGGCGCTCGAGGACGCAGCGAAGAGGGGCGAGAAGACGTTCGCATCCATGGGGCTCCCACAGGAGGTCGTCAACGAGATGGTCACGGCTGCAAGAGAGAAGATAGCGTCGCCGAAGTACGAGGTAGGGAGCATCGTAGAGATGAGCTCGAATGCGCCCGATGGGATACTCCAGATCAAGAAGGCGTTGGTGGCAGGCATGAACGCCTCGGGCGCCGCGGAAATCAAGATGACGTACGTGGGAGCGCCGAGATACCGAGTGCGTGTCACAGCGGATGACTACAAGCAGGCCGACAAAATCACGGGCGCGGTCCTCCAGAAGATGGAGGAGTCGATAGGAAAGCACGGAAGTTTCACCAGCAAGAAGGAGATGTCCCGGAAGTACGGTGGTGGGGCGTAGGACGAGGAGCCTTCTCTTCAAGTGCCCGGCGTGCACCCGGTACACCATGGAGGCGAAGTGCCCGCAGTGCGGCGAGACGACAGCGATAGCGTCACCCGCGAAGTACTCGCCCGACGACAGATACGCCCGCTATAGAAGCCCCCTGGCCTACAAGACCGAATAGCCTGACGGCCCGTCTAGGTCTTCGGGTTGACCTTGTAGATTAGGACCGTGGAGAAGCACGAGACCTGCGCACCACAGGATATCGGGTTGTCTAGGCTGGACGAATGGAAGGCGATTTGGAACTGGTTTGCGCCTCCATTAAGCTGGAACGAATAGGGGGTTGTGAACAACTGGATCGGCGGCGCGCCGGTATTCTTGTCGAGCGAGTAGTTAGTGGTCACCCCGGCAGACGCGTTCGAGATGTCCAGGTAGCCCGAGAAAGTGAAAGGTAGCATCTGCCCGAAGGTGGTGTCGAGCCCCGCGGGTGTGAGGTTGAAGTCGTCTGGAGCTGGCCAAAGGAACTCGGTCTCGTTCAGTCCTCCTATCCGTATGAACCATTGTTTCTTGCTCTCGTCCCCTCCTCCCGGCGTGAAGCCCTGTCCCGCAGGCAGCTGGAGGACGTAGTAGCTCGTCCCGCCGATTGTTATCTCGCTTCCCGTGAGGAAGAGCAGGACGTATGTAGGCCTGCCATGGCCCATGCTGAGTGCTGTCGCAGCACCGGCCGTGGTGTTCTGCATGAACATGTTCCCTATCTCGGCTATCCTCGTCTCGTTGAGCGTCGCGTTGTCAGCCACCGTCGTGCGGTTGCCCATAACGTTCACCCAGTACCCATAGTCCCACCAGCTGATTATGACCGCGTTGGTCGGTGTGTTGTCGTGTATCCATGTGAGGGCTTGGAGCCAGTCGGCTATCTCCGAGTGGGAGAAGACGGTGCCTCCGTTCGATATGGTCACCCCGTAGTCGGCTGGGCTCTGGTCGCAGACGATGCTGGTCCCAGTGCACTGGACGGGGTTGGGTATCCAGAAGATTGTCGCCGGGAAAGCTAGCAGGGCGATCAGCGTGATGGAGTAGACGGCACGCATCTCTGTCTGGGTGGAGTAGGTAGGCTTCCGCTTCACCAGGGTGGGGGCGCTTGGCTTCAATATCGCGAAGACCACTTCCGCGAAACCTATCCCGCCTAGAATCGCGAGGGCGATGGAAGAGTACACAAGGAGGCGCGAGAAGGCCGCAGAGATGTAGAGGCTCGAGAGGCCTATCACGAGGGCGAAGCCTATCGCAGGACTCTTCCTCTTGAAAGCGACATAGGCCCCGAAGATTCCGAGGAAGAGGAGGATCAAGTAGGATGAGAAGTAGTCTCCACCGGTGGGGATGAAGTGCTCTGCCACCGACTCGACGAGAGGGTCGCCGCTCCTGACCCAGGGCAGGATCGCCGACAGGTACCTCCTGCTCACCGACGAGAGGAGCCCGAAGCTCAGCACGGCCAGCCCTATCAGCGCGAAGCCCATCAGCACCTTGACCATAGTCCACCTGTACTCGGCCGGCCTCACCCAAGTCCTCATCCACTGGCCGATCACGAGGAAGACGGTCCCTCCAATGAGCGCGAAGCCTGCAGGGTTGGTGACGATTCCCGTCCCAGGTCTGGGGAAGATAGCGCTCCCGAAGATGTCCCCTGCGGTGAAGAGGAGGGCAATCACCGAGAGGCTCGGGACGTCGAAGCTGAGGAAGGGCATTATCACGAAGAACAGCCCGAAAGCTATGCTGAAGTAGAGACCGCCTCCCCAAGCGGTGTTGGCGTAACCAGACAGCAGTCCCGCGAAGACAGACCGGAGCACCTTCTGCCGCGTGCTGAGGGGTGTGTCCAGTAGGGTGAGGAAGAGGTAGCCCGCGCAGACGAAGAGGAATATAGCCAGTGGCTCGGACTTGAACCAACCCAGGTTCCCCCTCTCGATCAGGGGTGGCGAGACCGCTATCATGAGGGCCGCGAAGAGGCCCCCCACCTCGCCGGCAATCCGCTTGACGAGCAGGTAGAACATTATCGCCGTCAGAGAGCCTACGAACACCGGGAAGAGGATGAGGTAGTTGTAGAGGCTCAGGTTCAGGCCGAAGACGTTCCTGAAGAAGATGTACGAGAGGGCGCCGGCGAACTGGAGCCCGTCCTGGGAGGTGGCGGCGACGGCCCTTCCCTCAGGGAACCAGGTGGTGTAGTCGGTCCAGGAGAAGTAGTGCATCAGCCCCGAGATGCCAGACTGGTCGAACGAGTTGACTATGAAGTTGGCCGCCTTGTAGTCGTAGTACGGGTCGAACTCGTTCAGGAAGAAGCCGTACTTTGCGGGAAAGATCCGCATCAGGATCGCTATCACGAAGACGGCGACTAGCACCAGCCCGGTGATCATGCTACGCCTGGTGGCGGTTGGGCGACGAAGGGCGCCGCGTAGCAGGCTGGTGAAAATGCCGCTCAAACTTGGGCCGCAGCCCCCTCAGAGCATTTAAGAGTTTTTCGAATGCCGCCGGCTCGGTTTTCCGTCGGCTGGCGTTGCCGGCTAGTGACCCGCTTCCAACGTGGCTAGGAAGTCCCGGTACTGCTTTGGGGACATCAACGTCTTCCTCTCGTCATCCAGCTTCGAGGCATCTAGCTCCACTATCCATCCCTCTCCATAGGGCGACTTGTTGATTAGCTCGGGGTGTTCGAGCAGGCGCTGGTTGGTGGCTGTCACCTTGCCAGAGAAAGGCGAGTATAGCTCGGAGACCGCCTTGATTGACTCGACGGTTCCGAAGGACGCCAGCTGCTTCACGTCTTGGCCGACCGAGGGGAGGGTGAGGTACACTATGTCGTTGAGTGTCTTGGCGGCGTAGTCAGTTATCCCGACCTTCGCCGTGCCACCCGTGACCAGCGCCCACTCGTGTTCTCTTGTGTACAGTAGGCCGTCGGGGACCTGATACTGGGTCGGCGAGCTCAAACGCCCGGGGTCTCGGGGACATTCTATTTACTATTGTTGGTGCTGTTTTCGCTTCCAACCGTAGACCGAGTCGTCGTAGAACGGGAACTTCGAAATCCTTCCCGTGCTTGGCGCGTCTCTCACTACGACTTCGACCTCCTCACCCAATTGCGGGGCCGGGGTCTTGACGTACCCCATCGCGATTCCATGCTTGAGCACGGGTGAGAACGTCCCGCTCGTGATGACACCGATCTCCGCACCGTTGGCGGATGTGACCTTGAAGTCTCGACGAGGTATCTTATCATCCATCACTATGCCCCTCCTAATCCTTCGGGGGCCCTGGGCTGCTATGGAAGCTAGGGGCTGGCTGCCGATGTACGACTGCTTGTCCTTGGAGACCACCCATCCGAGGTCGGCTTCGAGGGGGTTGGTGTCCTCGTCCATGTCGGAGCCGTACAGCGGAAGGCCGGCCTCCAGCCTCAACGAGTCTCTCGCCCCGAGCGCGCAAGGCGTCGCGCTCCTCGCGAGCGCCTCCCAGATGACCATGGCGCCGGACCCCGCGTCGAACACTATCAACTCGAAGCCGTCCTCGCCTGTGTAACCTGTCCTGGTGATTACGGTTCTGATTCCTTTGACGGTCGACGTCGAGTGGGTGAACCTCTTCATCTCCGCCAAAGGGAGGGGTGTGAGAGGTTGGAGGGACCCAATCGCGGAAGGGCCTTGGACTGCAATCATGGTCGTCGCCTCCGTGACGTCGGTCATCGTGAACCGTGGTCCCCCTCCGTTCTCCTCCATATGCTTCAGGTCCTTGGACCTGCTCGCCGCGTTGATGACGAGGTGGTACCTGTCCTGCGCCATCTTTAGCACGATGAGGTCGTCGATGATCCCTGCACGCGAGTTGAGGAGAAGGGTGTACACCGACTTGCCGTCGGGGTGCTTGGTTATGCTGGTCGGGACCAGCATCTCAACGAAAGCGCCCGCCCCAGGGCCGGTGACTTCCACCCGCCCCATGTGGGAGACGTCGAATATTCCAGCGTGGTTCCTCACTGCCATGTGCTCTTCGAGGGTGCTGGTATACCAAATCGGCATCTCGTACCCGGCGAACTCGACCATCTTGCCGTGCTTACGATGGAAATCATACAGAGGAGTCCGCTTCAGTTCCTTGGTCGTCGGCATCGCGCTTCGTATAATAGTAGGGCCTCGCGCGCCGGTTTAAAGGAGTTCGATTATGTCGATTACCTTCTCCCCGGTGAGGACTCCTAGGAAGAGCGCTACTTTCAACCTCGGCGAGCTCGTCGACATGGTGGTTGGCGAGGACCTTCGCGACGGGGACGTATTGGTGGTGTCGAGTAAGTTCGTGGCCATATCAGAAGGGAGGGTAGTGGACCTCCGGAGTGTGGTCCCAGGCCGGACCGCCGTCTCGATGTCGAGGAGGTTGGGGATGTCGCCCGAGCTGTGCGAGCTCGTGATCAGGGAGTCCGATGAGGTCATAGGGGGAGTCACGGGGTTCATGCTGACCCTGAAGGAAGGATTGCTGACCCCGAACGCCGGGATAGACAAGTCGAACATCGAGCATGGTAAGGTCGTCCTATACCCCCGAGACCCGCTTGCGTCGGCGAAGGCCCTCGTCGAGGAGCTGCGGTTCCGACGGGGGGTGGAGGTCGGGGTCGTCATTTCTGACAGTAGGTTGACGCCTACGAGGAGGGGCACAGTGGGGGTGGCCCTGGCGGCGGCGGATGTCGAGGCCATAGTCGACCTGAGGGGTAGACCTGACCTGTTCGGGAACGTCCTCAAGGTCACCAGTCAGGCGGTAGCCGACGACATCTGCTCCGGTGCGCAGGTGGTGATGGGAGAGGCGAACGAGTCGACTCCCATCGTCCTCGTCCGCGGCATACCTGGGAGGGCGCGTGGGAGCTATCAGATGTCGAGTTTCGCGATAAGTCCTGAGGAGTGCGTCTATATGCGGAGCCTTGGCTACAGATCTAGGTGAATCGTCCTTCAAGTTTCAGGACTTCGACCTTGAAGTTCTCGGTAGCGAGCTTCGCGCCACACTTCTTGCACTTGTACCCCGAAGGCTTCAGTATGTCGTTCGGAGACCTGAGGTCGAATCCGGAATAGATTGCGAAGCCGCATTTAGCGCAGACGAGCTCGTAGGTCACGTCCTTCTAGGACGTGCGTTCTTCTTAAAAGGATTCCAATGACAGCGCGAATCACCTCCGGTGCCGCTGCTCAGGCTGGTGGAGGCCATGTACTTGTAATCTGCGAGAAGCCAGATGCCGCGAGGAGGGTGGCCCATGCCCTGTCAGAGGGACGTGCCGAAACTCTAAGCGTCTCCGGCGTCCCGGTGTTCAGCCTGGAGGGCGTGGACGGAAAGCGGTACGTCGTCTGCGCTGCCCTCGGGCATCTCTACGGGCTTTCTGAGACGGTCAGGGACAGGACGGTCTACCCAGCTCTGGACCTAGAGTGGTTCCCTCTCGGCGCTGTGAGAAAATCTCCTGGCAATACGGGGAGCAGAATCAAGGCGATTGCTAGCCTCTCCGAGGGAGCTTCTGAGTTCGTGAACGCGTGTGACCTTGACGCTGAAGGAGAGACCATCGGTTACAACATCCTGAGGTACGCATGTGGAGGGAAGGAGGTGGACGCCTCGAGGGCGAGATTCTCTGCACTGACAAGCGACGACGTCGCACGGGCGTTTCGGGAGCGCGCCAAGGGGCTGGCCGGGGGACTAGCGGTCGCGGGTAGGCTGAGGCATATGGTGGACTTCGTCTGGGGGGTGAACCTGACAAGGGCGCTCTCAGAGTCGTTCAGGACGGGTCATGGGAGGTTTCGGACGGTCAGCATGGGCCGAGTCCAAGGGCCGACCCTGCGGTTCGTGGTGGACAAGGAGGTCCAGGCGCAGACGTTCGTCCCCACCCCTTACTGGAAGGTCGCAGGGGCATTCAGAAAGGGCGGCAAAGTCTTCGATGCGGAGCACTCCCCACCCCACCTCTCGCGGAGGAGCGCTGCAGAAGATGTGAGGCGTGCATGTCAAGGCAGGCAGGGAGTCGTGTCCCGCATCGCGACCGAGCGGGTAATCCGGAGACCACCCCCGCCGTTCAACCTGGGAGACCTCCAAAGGGAGTCGTTCGCCAGGTTTGGGATGACACCAAAAAGGACACTCCAGGCGGCGGAGCGGCTGTACCTTGGAGCCAAAATCTCATATCCGAGGACGTCGAGCCAAAGGCTGCCCAAAATCGAGTTTAGGGGCCTGCTCCGCAGGTTGGCTGTGATTCCAGAATACTCGAGCCTTGTGGCGGAACTTGTGTCGAGAGTCAGGCTGCGGCCTTCGGAGGGTCGGGAGGTCGATCCTGCCCACCCAGCCATCTACCCGACAGGCGAGCGAGGTGACGGGGGTGAAACGACGGACGAGGGCAAGGTACTCGACCTCGTGGTTCGCCGGTTCCTGGCGTGCTTCGGCGACGACGCCGTGGACGAAAAGAAATCAATCGAGATTTCCGTCGGTGACCACGAATTCATTACAGAAAGGAGGAGGAACTTGGTGAGTGGTTGGACCAAGTTCGTCCATCTTGGCAGCGGAGGGGAGGGGACTGTCGCACTACCGCAAGTTGAGGAGGGAGACATCGTGACGGTCGAGGAGGTAGATGTGTTAGAGCGCTTCAGAGAGCGCCCGACGCGGTACAACCAAGCCACCCTCCTCGAGAAGATGCAGGCTGAGGGGATTGGGACAAAGGCGACCCGTGCCGACGTGATCTCGACTCTCGTCGCTCGGGGATACGCGGTCGGAGCGAAGTCGCTGACCCCGACAGAGCTGGGCTTGGCGCTGGTCGACTCGATGCTCGAGTACTGCCCGCAGATTGTCTCCACGGGGCTGACGCGCGAGCTCGAGGACAGGCTCGAGCGGGTCGAGAGCTCCCCTGATTCTAAGGGAGAGGTCTTCGATGAGACCCTGAAGAGCCTTTCGGCACAAATCAGGCTGGTGAGGCAGCATGAGAGGGACATTGCGGACAGGATTGCGGGTTCTCTGCGAGAGGCAGCCCCCCCGGCGGTGGAGCTGGGAGGTTGCCCAGTCTGCAAGGAGGGCCGATTGGTCGTAGTCCGCTCGAGAAAGTCGGGGAAGAGGTTCGTGGGCTGCACCCACTATCCGCAGGGATGTGTGGCGTCCGCACCTCTTCCGCAGAAGGGGGCGCTGAAGCCCACACCAAGCCCCTGCGCCTCTTGTGGCTGGCCCGTCGCCCAGATTCGTTTCGGAAGGCGGTCGTGGAAGCTTTGCGTCAACGATAGGTGTCCCCGCAAGGTTAACGTGTACTCGATGCAAAAGATTACAGTTCGGCGGGTTTCAAAAGAGTTAAGGGCACAGAGAAACCCGCTCGGCGGGCAGGCGAGGGTTCCGTTTGATAAGACAGTGGGTCGAGTCCCGCGTGGCCGGGATAAGGGACAGGCTGACCAAGACGGCTGGTAGGACGGGGGTTTCCACCACTATCAGGAATAGCTGGATCGAGATAATCTACATCGCGGGCATAATCGTCATGTCGGCAGGGATTGTGAGCGCGTTGGCCAGCCCTGTGGGTGGGCAGTACATAATTTACCCGGGAAGGGACGGCCAGTCAATCCCCGAGACCGTCATCAACGCCATGGCGTTGGTGATGGGATTCGGAGGCCTCTATTTCTCCTACCTAAGCGGAAGGCAGACAGTTAAGCCGAGGCTCGTCGGTTTCTTTCTTATCCTCGGGCTCCTGCTAATCGCCGTGGCAATCTACATAGAGATGTACGTATACCTTCAGAAGTAGTACGGTTTCATACTTCGAGCTCGTTTCCTGGCCACCCGCTCGCTTGTCCCGTCTTCAGCTTCAGCAATCCTTCGCCGAGTTGAGCTTCGACCAGCACGTCCCCAAGCTCTGACAGCGACCGCCTCGCCTTCGTCCGCTTGGAGCCAGCCTCGGTCCGAAAGGTCGTGGCTATCAGCCAGGAGTTGTTGATTCGGGTGTTGTAGGAGAGGATGCTCATTAGCGCCTCCAGCTGGTGAGATCTCACCCCATCTACCGCCAAGGAGCTCAAGGAGTTCAGGTCGTCGATTACAACAAGCTTCCGCCTCGCCAAGAGAATCGGGGGCAACGAGGCGACTTCGAGTTCTCCAGGAGGGAGCAGCAAGACCTCGGCGTTGCGGGCAGATTCGGCCTGTCTGGGAAACTCATCAATGTTGGCGCAGTAGAAGGCGTCGACGTCGAGGATTACTGCGTCTGGGTACAAGGCAGCGCAAGCCAGTATGAGGCCCCCGAGCGCCTGCCTGGTTTGGGCGTCTTGTACGGTCAGCACCGCGAAAAGGCCTCTCAGTGGAGCAAGGAACCTCTCGGCGAGTTCTTTCGTGGGAAATTTGATAAAGTCGGGTCGCCTCTTTGACAGCTCCGCCGAGGTTTCATGAGGGCTATTAAAGTCGCCACGGAAGACCCGAACGCATACTACCGCATAGTCTCCCGACTGAAGAGGACCCACCTCCAATTCTCGAGCGCCGTCGGGGAGCTTCCGACGGGTCGGGACCTCGTCATCACCAGTAGGAACGAGACCCCGAAGTTCGAGGGGCTTGTAGTTGCCATAGAGGACCTCGACGAAGATCCACTGGTCATGGAGGGCCAGCTCCTGTCTCGCCTCGTCGATCGGTCGAGAAGGAACTTGTTGGTCGGGATAGACCCAGGGTCGAGGATAGGGCTGGCGGTGTTCTATGGTGGGATAGAGTTCGGTGCCTTGACCACCGGCTCGGCTGAAGGGTTGGTTTCTATGGTGGTACGCGTGGCGTCGCGGGTGCCGCACTCGGCCTTTTCCGTGAAGATTGGTGGGGGCGAGCCGCGCTCGTCGTTGCGGTTGGCGCGGATGCTGCGGAGGAGGCTGCCTGAGGACAGCTTGATTGAGATAGTAGACGAGTCGGGCACCTCCAGAGGCAGGAGTGGGGCGATGGGAGCGGCGAGGGACCAGCGGGCCGCCGCAAGGATAGCGTACCGCAAGGGGGTCCGTTTCATCTAACCTTGGCGGAGGAGAAGAAGTCCGTTGCGATGGTCAATATCGAGGCTGCGCCGAAGTCGCCCTTTGCCAGGTCTTCCTTGAGCCACGCTGGCATCAGGTCGACTACGTTAGAAGCGGCGAACCTCGAATCCATGAAGAACACCATGCCCACCTTGCCCGGGTCTCGGACGTGCCTTCCCGCGCACTGGAACGCTTTTCTCAGGGCTGGGAGCAGCGAGAGCGTCATGTAGGCCTCGTGCTTGTCGAAACCGCGGGCCTCCATCCGCTGGTATTCTGCGAACATCGTCGGCGAAGGAGGCGGCAGAGACAGCCCCACGACTACCGAGACGTCCATCATGTCCCCGGGGAAGTCCTCTCCTTCGGAGAACCGGCCTCCCTGTACGGCCAACAAGACCGCCTTGGGCGTCGACTTGAACAGGCCCATGATTCGGTCTGATTCGTCGCTGGTCAAGCCGGAATCTTCCACGACGACTGTCCTGGGTGGCGCCCCGTCGGCCGAATCCTCTATCCCGTCGAGCAGTGGCTTGCGGATTGCGTCAAGGACCGAGTATGACGGAAGGAAGACGCCAATCCCACCGCACCCGGAGGCGCCGATGCTCGCAATCCTGGTCGCAATCCTCGCGTACATCTCATGGGTCCTCATACTGAACCGGGTCGTCACGCCGCTATCGATGACCGTCTTGATTTTGAACCGGTAGCTCGTCTTCGCGGTGTGTAGGACGGTTGTGGTTTTATCGAGACCTATTGACCGGAGGAAGAGGTCGGCTGGGTCGATAGTGGCCGAGAGGAGTACGAGGCCCTTGAACCCTGACGTGGCCTCCATGAACTTCTTGGGCGCGTTGGAGTCGGCCAAAGAAAGGGAGTCCTCTGATTTGACCAGGACTACGTCCTCGTTGTCGATGGAGGCGAGGATGGTACTCATGAAAGCCCCGAACTTTATGATTGAGGGCGGCATGTTCCTGGAGGTCGCGACGGAGTACCAGGCCACCCCCGCGTTGGTCGAAAGTTCGAAGACAAGGTCGGCGAGCCAATCCTTGGTGTGACCGCTCGAAATCGCGCTCGCGAAGGCGTCCTTGGCTACCTGCCAGTGGTCTGTCATGGAGCAGAAGGTCTTGGCCTTGTCGCAGATCTCTGATACCATGGAGGCGATTCGCGGTAGGTAAAGCCTCCGCGAGTCTGTGATGCATTGCTCCATCTCAGAGAAGGACATGGTCACGGTCGAGTTGCCGGAAAGGAAGTCCCTTATGTTATGCGCCTCGTCGATCACGGCGACGACCTTGTCGAGGGGTTCGTCGCCCCTGAAAAGGACTGACCTAGAGGCCTTGTCCAGGAGGTAGTGGTACGTCGTCACGATGACTTTTGAAGACGCCAACGACAGCCGGGCCAGTTCGTACGGGCAGACGTGGAGCTCCCGGCCCGCGGCAAGAAGGTCCGAGATTGTGCCCGGCTTCGAGGTGTGCTCTTCGACCATGCGGGTGAGCTTTTCGACGTTGAAGGAAGTGTTGAGGAAGTAGCTGCAGAGGTTGTTGGAGGTCTGGAAGCTGCAGTACCACTTGAATGTCTCAGGGCTCACCCTGAATCCTTCCTGCCTCAGCAAGCAGTAGTCGTACTTGGTGTAGAGGCTGGTCGCCTTGATTGGCTGTCTCTGGGCGATGCGGCCAAGCTCTTCTAGCACCCTGAGGACCTGCCTCTTGGTCCGGCAGACGTAGACAATGTCGAGGCCGTCGTCATGCGCGGCCGCTATGCTCCCCGCCAGGACCGCGGACGTCTTGCCGAAGCCGCTCATGGCCTCGGCGACGAACCGCTGCCCCTTGCTGCACGCCTGATAGACTGCGTCGGCCAGTTCCTTCTGCCCTTCCCTGAACGAAGGGTAGGGGAAGACCTCTTCCGGAAGCACGAATCTTGATTCCGGGGGCTTATTTGTGCGCAGATGCAGGACTCAGATTGAGATCCGGGACATTAGGTCTTCCTTGCCGAATATCGTTTCGACGGCTTGGACGACCCTCTTTCTGTGTTCTGGGAAGGTGTATACCCGCACTATGTCCATGAAGCCGGCGATTGACCCGACCAAGGGGAGGTCGCCCACGGGGACGGTCTCTATCTTCCTTCTCCCGCCATATCCGCTGTTCGAGAAGAGGGTGATGGATTTGAAGGTCTGTCTCTCGTATGCGTACGGCACCGACGGCGTGTTCGGAACGTCGACGTAGATGTCAGATGGCTTGACGCCCGCGCTCCGGGCTATGTCCAGGGCCAGCTCGCGCCTGAACTTCTTCTTGCTCACCATCCTCTGGATGGTCCTGTCCTTCCTTTGGACGACCCTCTCGAAGACGCACTTGACGAGCCTCCGCTGCATGTAGCTTGTGGCGAGCTTCTTTGCCATCTTCAGGTCAGGGTTGCGCGGCTCCAGGTCAGCGAGTTGCTGGAGCACGACCTCGTCCGTCAATCTCAGGATTCTGTCTATTCGTGAGATTTCCGTGAGGTGCAGTTCTTCGTCGGCGAGGATCATCGCGTGCGCCAGCATCAGCTCGGCTGCCCTGACCGTCCTGTGGAAGTAGACGGCCTTGAACATCTCGTATCTCGCTATCAGGAGTGCCTCGAAGGCGTAGAGGGACGCCCTTTCTAGCATCATGTAGCCGTCCGTGTTGACGTCGAGCGAATCTATCACCCGTTGGATGTCGACCTTGCCGTACTCTACTCCCGTGAAGTATGTGTCTCGCAGGAGGTAGTCCATCATGTCGGCGCTGAGACCTCCAGTTATCACCTGGTTCAGGAAAGGGTGGCCTTTGGACTTGCCCACGCACAGTTCCGATATCTTGGCCGGCTGAAAGCCGTTGCTCCTCAGGATGTCCGCTATGCTGGACTCGGTCACGATGCGTTGCGAAAGGTCCTCGTGCGTCAGGTCGCCTCGCTCTGAGAGTACCTCCTCGAATAGGTGGGAGAACGGCCCGTGCCCGACGTCGTGGAGCAGAGCGGCCAGCCTCAGTTCCTCGACGTCTTCGTCGTGAAGGCCGGACGTGCTAGCGACCGTCTGTCCTATCTGGCCGGCGACATGCATGGTGCCAATGACGTGCTCGAAGCGCGTGTGGACGCCTCCAGGATACACGAGGTATGCCCCTGCCAGCTGGTGTATCCTTCTCAGGCGCTGGATGTAGACGGAGTCTATCAGGTCGCGTTCCTGTCTGGTCACCTTGATGTAGCCGTGTATCGGGTCCCTTATCTCCGCGACGAACTTCAGGCTCATATCGAGATGCCCCTGTCCCGGCCAAGCGATTCTCTGACGACCGCCTGCACCCTTATTTGGACTTGGGGGACAGGCCGGTTGGCGTCGACCTGAGTCCAGCCTCTGTCTTTGGCCAGCTCGCGGTATGCGTCCTGGGCCCGCTTTTGGAGGCCGGAGCTACGCTCGTAGGCGTCCTTGCTTACCTTCGGTCTTCGCGATCTCAGCGAGGGTGGTGGCGCCTCGAGGACTATGACGAGGTCGGTGGCGGGAAGGCCTCTTTCTAGGCTGGCGAGCCAGTCCACGTCCAGTCCATTGGCCATGCCGTAGGCGAGGTTTGATTCTGAATAGCGGTTGACCACGACGAGACCTCCGTGTCGCAGGTCTGACGCTATCTCGTCCCTTTTCTCCCACCTGTTGGCGGCGAAGAGCATGTGTTGCAGCTCTACTGGGTACGCTCTCTTCCCTGTCAAGAATAATCTTATCTCCTTGCCAATCGGCGTCGCGTAGTCAGGGAACGACTGGACCGTCGTCTCGAGGCCTCGTGCCCGCAGCCACCTTGAAAGCAGTTGGCAGTGTGTCTTCTTCCCGACCGCGTCTATGCCCTCAATGGCGACCATGTAGCCATTAGGGATTTTCAAGGCGCTGCGACCCTAGACGAACAGTGCGAAGGAGCCGATGAGGATGATTGCGGGGAAGGCGGCCCGGGCGTATGATTTGGCGAAGCCTACCGCTTCTTTCGTGAGGGCGGCGAAGTCGTTGAGCGACTGGTCCCCGACCAGTGGGAGCGTTGACCTCGAGGTCAGGACCGCGGCTCTGCCGGGAGAAAGCCTGCGCAGGGCGAGTCTCGTCAGCTCCTGGACGGCCGAGGCTACGGCCTCAGGGGGCGTGTCCTCGCCCAGGGCGCGGTATCCCCTCGCGATGAGGTTCGTGGCCGCAGACTTGTGTGTATCCGACGTGCAGAGTTCAATCAGGCCGACGCCATCGCCTTTCAGATTCTCGGCAAGCCTTCGTCTGAGGCCGACCAGCGCGTTGTTCGAGTCGGAGGTTACCAGGGCCTGCGTCTCCGCCCTCCTTCTGAAGAGGAGGACGGCGATTCCTCCGTCGCTGATGTCGGAGCCGTGGTCGAATTGGATCTCGGAAGAGTGGGCGGTCGCGACCTCGAACTCCTCTTCGGTGTCCGAGAGGATGGTGGCCACCACCCTCCTCCAGTCTTCCAACTCTAGGCGCGGCTGAGCGCCGCCACCTCCCCCTATCGAGTTGTGAGCGTCCACGAGAGCAAGGTCCACCCCGCGTTCCGCGGCGGCCGCCTCGGCAATATCAATTGTCCTGGGTTCGAGGTCGTCGGTGTCCTTCGGGGCGTTTGTCAAGAAGGCGACGACTTGGGTCCCGAACGCAAAGGCCGTGACGGTGGTCTCTCCGATGGTCTGCGCTATTGGACCGCGCATCGTCGTGAACCTGGCATCTGGTGCCGGGGATTGGGAGGCGGTGGCCGCGATGTCGGCGGCGTATCTCTTCGTCAATTCGTTGGTCGGCAGGTTCCTCTCATGCCCGCCGACGCCGTGCAGCACCATAGGGACCATCTTCCGCCTGCCAAGCTCCTGGAATATCAGTTCCGACAGGTTGTAGCTGCCGACTGGAAAGAATGGACCTGGGTGGACGCCGGGGAGGACTAACGAAGCGGTCTGAGCGTCGCCTGCCAACACAATCTTCGTTTCGACCGGCTTGTCGTGCGAGTACAGCGTGAAGTATCTTTCGAGGTCTGTGGGGTCGTGCGAGACCCAAGATTTTAGGAATGATTGGAACGTCTGTAACGAGCCGATCCCGACCTCGGAGGTCCTGAAGGTCTTGAACTTCAAGAGGAAGACGGTCGTCAAGGCCAGGACCGCGAGGCCCAGGACACCCGAGTAAAGCTCGGCCCTGCTTGGACCTGTGATGAGAGCCAGGGTCACCAGGACCATGGCGACCGGTTGCGTCGCGGCCACCAAGAGGCTTCGAAGGGTGCTCAGGACGAAGACCCCGTTTATCACAAGCAGGTCGAAACTCCACGCGAAGATTGAGCCGAGGACGAACTCGTTCAGGCTGGGCTGGTGGCTGTGCGCCGCGGCGGAATAGAGCGAGCCGGCGGCCAGGGGAAGAGCCCAGATGATGTTCGAGACGAAGGAAAGGCCGAATATCCTTCGCAGCGACACGATGGAATTCGCGTCCAAGGCCCTGATGAGCCGATTGAGGACGGCCGAAGTCGCGAACGACGTGACAACCACAAGCGCAGTGGCGACCGCCGGCATCCCGTCCAGTAGGACCAATGGGGCGAGGAGCAGGATGTCAGAGGCCGCTAGCAGGAGAGAGAGAGTGAGGAAGGACGGCAGGATGAAGAGATGCCTGTAACGGCGAGCTAGTTGCTCGGTGGCAGACCCATACAGACTAATCTACCCGGACAAGAGGCTCAGGAAGAGTCCGGCGGCCGCCGAAGATGTGGAGGCCGGGGCGGGGAAAACCAGGTTTATGATAATCGAAGTGACGACGAGCCCCATCGACGCCACCAGTACGATTTCAGGCTTGATCTTGACGCCCTCTGTCTCGTCCTCGAAGAACCGGAGAAGACCCGCGCTGGACGCTGGGAGCGGGTTGTTCTTCTTGCTCATGATCAATAATATGGCGCAAGACCGCCCTTAATATGCTTGTGCGGTCGGCCGCACGACCTCCCATCGCACAAACAATAATTACCGACCTCGGTGCGTTCCCAACCGTGAAGAGCCGGCAAGGCAAGCTAATCTCTCTAATCAGGGAGCACGAGAAGTGGTTCTCCGAGAGCCTCCCCCTAGTCGCCAGCGAGAACGTGGCGTCGAAGACGGTCCGACAGGTCCTTTCCTCGGACCTCGGTCAAAGGTATGCCGAAGGTTGGCCTGGAGAGAGGGTGTATGCCGGCTGTAAGTTCATCGACCAAATCGAACTCGAGGCCATAGACTTGGCGAAGAAGCTCTTCAAGGCGGAGTTTGTAGATGTGCGCCCTATCTCGGGAGCATGCGCCAACCTGGCGGTGTACTCGGCCCTGTCCGACCCTGGCGACACCATGGTGGCCTTGTCGATCCCCAATGGCGGCCACATATCGGCTGGAAAGAAGGAGTTCTCCGGGACTGCGGGACTCGTGCACGGCCTGAACATAGAGTACTTCGCCTTCGACAAGGAAAACATGAACATCGACGTGGATCAGACCAAGAAGAAACTGCGGTCGTTGAAGTCCGAGGGCAAGAAGCTGAAGATTGTGATGTTCGGCGGGAGCCTCTTCCTCTTCCCGCACCCCGTCAGGGATCTGGTAGAAGCGTCCCTCGAGGTAGGCGCGACGCCATGCTATGACGCCGCTCATGTTGCTGGGCTGATTGCCGGCGGTATTTTTCAGGACCCTCTGGGCGAGGGGGCACAAGTGATGAGTTTCAGTACCCACAAGACGTTGTTCGGGCCGCAAGGGGGCGCCATCGTCTCGAAGAGCCAGTACGGGGAGGCGCTCAAGAAGTCGGTGTTCCCCGGGACCTCCAGCAACCATCACCTCCACAGCGTCGCGGCCAAGGCCATAACCTTCGCAGAGTTCTTGCAGTTCGGCCGAGCCTACGCCAGGGCCGTCACTCTGAACGCCAAGACCCTCGCGCAGAGACTGGCGGAGAAGGGGGTTTCCGTGCTGGGCGAGAGCCATGGTTACACAGAGTCTCATCAGGTCGCCCTGGACGTGACGAAGTATGGAGATGGCGGTCAGGTCGAGAAGAAGCTCGAGGCCATGAACATCATAGTCAACAGGCAGCTCCTACCGGGGGACCTCCAAGCAGGAAGACACTACACCAACCCGGGAGGGATAAGGTTGGGTGTCTCCGAGTTGACGAGGCTCGGTATGGGGAAGAGCGACATGGTGGAGGTGGCGGAAGTGCTCCATATGGCGCTGACAACCGACGGAATCGAGACGGTCAAGAGGCGTGTCAGGGGTCTGCGGAAGCAGCACCAAAGGGTGTCGTACTCGTTCGACCACTCTCCGGCTTACTTCTACCGCTAGGCCTGCTGGTCTGGAAGTAGTCCGGCGTCAGGCCTCGATTGTCCGAAATCGGTCAGCTCGGACTGGCTGCTCCGCTCTCTTGTTGGGAATAGTTGGTCCATCTCCCGGACCAGCAAATCTAGGCGTTCCTTGATGTAGTCGTCGACGTCGTAGTCGCGCGCAAGCCTCCTCGCTATCCCCAGGTATTTCTCGACCGAGCCCCTGGTCAGCGTCTCCCTCAACTCTCCGCCGCAGACTTCGCAGCGCGCCGAAATCGAGGGCCTGCGGAAGGTGCGGCCGCAAGCCCTGCACTTGAACGACTGGGTCGAGTACTTCTTGAGGTTCCCGGCTATATCCCTGATTAGGTGGGTCTTGATTATCGACTCTACGACCTGTCTGGCGGAGACGGCCTCTATCTTCTCTGCCACCTCTATCTGCTTGGATATCTTGTCATTCAGGGTCGTCAGGGTGGAATAGGCGCTCCTCGAGCTCGCTATGGTTATCGAGGTTGTCTCGTGAGTGAAGCCATAGTTGTAGAACTGGTCTTGGAGGTTGATCCTCTTGCGGATTGTCTCGATGAGTTCGGATGCCTTCGAGGCGTTGGGTGACGATACCGTCGCCTCGTAGAACGCGAGCGGGTACTTCCACGCGACGTCGAAGTTGTGGGCTTGGTCGTCGACCTCCGCTGGAAGGATGATCGGTTGAATCAGCAAGGGTGTGTCCATCAACCCCCCAATCTGGGTGGGGATATATTCGACTGAGAAGTTGAGGAAGATGTCTAGGAGGAGAAGGACGGAGTCGCCATCCCCGTCACAGTCCCTCCTCTTCGCGGAGTGCCAGCAGGGGTTTGCGAAGCACACCTGGGCGTTTGAGAAGCCGACCACCCTGCCGGCGACCCCGACAGAAGTGTGCGGTGCGAGCCCGACTATCACCTTTCCCACCAGGTCTTCTATGGTTCCCGCGTGATAGAATCTGGGCAGGCCGTAGAGAGTATCGAGCTCGTCGTCCACGAACTGGGCGACCCGCAACAGGTCAATGGCCGTGTTCTCGGGAATGACGACGTCTTGGGGTTTGAGCGCGACCGTCTGGTCAGGCCTGACGAGGGGCTCGCCCTCCTTGTCGGAGTGGTACCCGAGTGCCCTCAGCTTGGGGATGCTGGTGTGGATGTCGACGGGTTTGAAGTGGGTGAGGGGGGCGTTCGTGACGTCCACCCGGGCCGTGCCATCCTTGTAGACGTAGATTTGGTGCTTGCAGCGGAGCGCACCTTTTTCTATGGGTTCGGCGTACTTGGAGCCGCTCGACAGCCCTCGGACGCCTTTGATGGGGCCGTGCGCGACCTCGGGAACCTTGCGCAGCGCAGCGTCGAGGCTCGTCCTGACGTCGAAGTTGTGATTGGAGTGGGTCGCTCCCTCTATCTTGCACCTGGGGCAGTCTTGCCCGTCCTCGGCATCGATGACCTGACCGCACCTAGGACAGGAAAGGAACCTCACGGTCGCCTCGCCGCACTCCTCGCATCTGCTCGAGAACTTGCGTCTGCCGCATGAAGGGCATTTGATGTTGACGATGTCGACTCTGATGGTTCCCTGTTTGGCCGCGGTTAGCAGGTCTCTGGTCGTCCCGCCGTAAGTGCCGACCGGAAAGAGGACGTGGACCGGTGGCTTCATGTGCCTGAGCATGGCCTTCTCCGGTCGGCCGACTCGGACGCCGACCGTTCCGGTGGTCTGCCTTCCTACCTTTATCCCGGACAATCGTTGGACGAGTTCGAGGGTCTTGTCAGTGGGCCATGAAGCCGGATGGACTTCTGGGCCGCCGACGTCCAAGAGGGTCGCGAGCACGAAGGCCCAGTCTCCAGTGAGTGTCGCGGCGTCGCCGCTGCGCACATGAGGGACGAGAATCCGTTGAAGAGTCTCTTCTACCTGGGGGCTGCTAACGTCAATCGAGAGGTCGTCGCCGGCTCTCCTTGAAGAGGCCCTAAGCTGGAGAAGGTCGGTGGGCGAGACCCTGTCGAACCTGGGAGAATGTGAGGGGTGGAGCGGCACGTCAAGGGCCAGCGAGAGCATGATGGTCTCGGCGGCAGTAAGGGGTTGGTGTCCGAGTGCCTTTGACGTCAAATCTGTATGGGAGGCGGTTCCTGTTTTTGCTTGGAGGGCCACGGCTTTGGCTAGGTCCTCGAGCCACCATTCGGTGACGTAGGGCGAGGGACCGAGGGTCTTGTTGTTCTCCAGAAAGTCCCCGTAGCTTATCAGCGCGTCGCCCATGTCTAGGATGAGCTCCAGTGAGTCCCTCAGCCTCGCGGCATCGGCGAGGGAGTTTACCCGGGTGACAGAGCCGTCCTTCAGGCGGATCGTCGGACCCTCGATGGAATCTACGAAGGCGATGGTCGCGGCCTTGCCTGGGATGTCGACCTTGACCTGTGTCCCCACCACTACGCAGTCGTCGAGGAGCGTGGGAATGGCCGGGTGTATGCCAATCGTGGACAGCCCTGTGTTCATGGCCCGACCGTACCTTATGCGCAACCCCCCGCGGATTCCCGGGGAGGAAATCACAGGTCGACCAGAAATCACTTCTTCGAAGTGGGCTCCCACCTTCTCCGTCTCGCTCGACGATTGCTGCTTCCCTCCTTTCAGGTTGGCCAGCCAGTCCCATCCGGGGATTTGGAGCTCCCTGAGTATCTTGGCCAGCTTGTGAGCCCTGCCGATGACGCCGTCGTTCAGGACCCGCAGCGCTCCGCCTCTCACCCTGTCCGTCGCAACCCTCTTCAGATTCCTGTGGACGACGACCTCGAATGGGTCGGTCTCGACGCCGTCTATCTCCACCGGAAGGTTGGTGAGAGCAATCCGGATATCGGAGTCCGAGACCTGGTACTGGAAGTTCCCTACGTCTCTTTCGTAGACTCTTAGCTCCTCGATGTACCTGGCGACCTCCTCTTCTCTTGCCTGGTAGGATGAGAGCCCGAGTTTCTTCGCTACTACGTCGGCGATAAGGACGGAGAAGGCGGCCTCCGTACCTCCCGCTGACCTCATCGGGCCTGCATAGGATATCGATGCGTACTCGGTTCCATCGTCGTTCTTCTTCATCACCACCGTCGATATGCCCTGGACCGGCGCGACCGTCACGCCGTCGGTGATGACAGCGAGGCCTGCCCTCACAGCGTATTGAAGCGCCTGGTCCTTGCTCATCGCCCCGAACTTTCCGAGCGCGATTTCCTCGGCAATGGTCAGAGTAGCTTTCTCCTTGGTGGTCGTGTGGAGAAGCTCGCGAAGTCTCTCGGCCAGCCCCTCGAATTGGGCGAGCCCCAACATCTCGTTGACGCGGTCAGCGAGATCGAAGACAGTTTTCGATTCGACTATCTCGTTCGGGTCCAGCCCCCTGGATTTCGCTGTCTCGGCCGTGTTGTAGGCCGACTCGTATTGGCTCAGTATGTCGCCGTAATAGGGTTCGAGCTCTGTGGGAAACACCGTAAGTTTCTTGGTGTGGTCCCAGGCAGAGCCGGCCTTGAAAGGCAACTACGTGGTGGAGTCGGTGTCAGCGCTTAAGCTTGTCCCTCATAGCCTTCGCTATCGGGGCGAGTTTGGCCTCATAGCCTTCACTTTCGAGCAGGTTTCCGATGACCAAGAGGTCGGCGCCAGCCGCCGAGAGTGCCAGGGCAGTCTTCGGCGAGGTGATTCCGCCACCCACAACCAGGAGCCCGTCGAAGTGCTCCCTAACGGCCTTCACCACCTCGACCGGTATGGTCGTGTTCGAGCCGCTTCCTGCCTCCAGGTACAACGCTCTCATTCCCAGATACTGGGCGGCCAGCGCGTACATCACGGCAATGCCAGGCTTAGAGTATGGTATCGGCCTCACTTGGCCGATGAAACTCGTGGTGCTCTCATCTCCGAACACGAGATAACCCATGGGAATCGTCTCCAGCCGGTGGCGCTTGACTTGGATAGCTCCGATAGCTTGTGCCCCGATTATGAAGTAGGTGTTGGTGGAGTTTAGCAGGGAGCTGAACAATATCGCATCTGCGTGACGTGATATGCCTGTGATGTTGCCCGGGAACAATATCACGGGACACGTGACGTGTTGCTTGATTGATTGTACCACTTCATCTAGGTGGTTCTGGTCGCCGAGGGTCGAACCTCCGACGAAGATGCAGTCAAAGCCGAGATGCTCGGCCTTCTGGGCGACTCTTCGGGCCCTCTCAGAGTCAAAGTTGTCTGGATCTATGAGGGCTGCGAGACCAGTTGCCCGCTTTCCTTCGGTCAGGAGTGATTCTACAGGGCCTGGTCTGCTCATCCCTAGCCACCGGACTTTACGAAATCATCTACAAACATGTTGTAGATATCGATGTCCGGTCTCTGAGATGGGAACCTGTACTCCTTCCTGGTTGGTGGATTTGTGCAATGGCCGCACGCAACGACAGTCACATAGTCATGTGATGTGTCATCGAGTTGTGATGTGATTCTGACTGCGACCATGCCGCATCGTGGGCAGCTGAACACCTTCGGCAGGGATTTATGCGACTGTCTGAGGACCTTTCGGCGGCGTCGACCCATATCTTTGACGGGGCTCTGCCTTGGCACGGATAAATGTTGTTCTGTAGTAGTCTGCTGGTAATGCATGAAATGCTAGAATCATATATTTTGACTGTATAATTACGAAATAATGGGATTAAAAACAATTATAATGCCCGTTTTTTCCGGAAATGGCGGTCAACGTTTAATACATATTTGTATTAGAGTCTTCCGAATGAGTGTTTGGCAAGAACGGTTGGTCGATCTGTCGTCACTTACAACGGTGCAATTCGAAACACTACAACTGTATTTTCTAGTCAAGGAAGGCAGAATAAATTTGCATCAAGCGCTAAAAAATCATAGGAATCGCAGCATCAGTAGAGGTACGTACTACCGAATCTTGGCACAGGCCAGGAAGAACGTGCTGGAGGCTGCGTACACTCTGGTCTTGGCTACTCAGATGGGTTTGGTCAAGGCAGAGGATCTCCAGAGGCTTTTCTCGACGGTCTCCGGTATTCCGACAGTGCTGGACGAGAGTACGAGTGGGGCAACGATAGAGATATTGCAGACTCTGGTCACACGCATCGTGATGTCTCGTTAACGTAACAGTGTTTATATCATGTAGCATCACAAGGCTTGTGATGCCTATCCTTGATGATTATGTGATGGTGGCCGGAGCAGGCATTGTTGTCGCGTCGGTCATCGTTCTCGCCTCATTTCTGGCTCGCTTTCGGATTTTGGTTCAGGAGGCCAACAAGTCGACCGACCTCGCCAAGGACCTGTGGGATTCCGTGAACTCCCGGTTTGCTTTGCTCGACGGACGAATCATAGATGTGATGGTCAAGACTGATGTCTTGACCTCCAGACTTTCGGGTCCCGTGCTTGTTGGGGGGGAGGAGAAGGCTCAGCAGTCCTCGACGGCGAGTTCCGTAGGCACGCCTCCTTTCCTCAATCCGACTGCGGCTCCCAAGCAAGCTCTGGCGCCTGCTTCAGCTGTCCAGGGTACTGAGACCGAGTTCAAGGTGTTGTCGTTCTTAGCTGCGGGGTCCAAGTCCTCCGCCCAAATCAAAGACCATTTGGGCAAGTCGAGGGAGCACACGGCGAGACTGATGAAATCTCTTTTCGATCGCGGATTGGTCACCAGAAGCGACAAGACCAAGCCGTATGTGTACGAATTGACCGAGCCTGGCCGAGCTCAAGTATCAAGCTGACTCTTCGGTAGGTATGTGACCCTGTAGACCCAGGAGTTGCCAAATTTCTGGCGGGCGAGGACGCCCCGGTCGACGAGTCTCGACAGGTATGTCGAAACGGTGCTCAGTGGAATAGATGCTGAGTGAAGGTCCTCGTAGTCTCTCGCGATGTCAGCGGAGGAGAACTCCTTCGAGGGATAGGAAGATTGTATCAGTTTCAAGACTCTCCCATAGGATGTCGATTCGGCTGGAAGAATCGGGGCCTTATGATCCGACTTGCCGAGAAGGTCTATCATTTCGAGAATGCGCATCACTTTCTCTTGGGAGAAACGGCCGTGAAGTGAAAGGGAGTAGGTGGTGCCTTCGTCATCCGTAATCTCCACCTTGACCTTCTTCCGCAAAGATTGTGTGTTACCGAGGCGGCCGATAAAACCGAAGATGGTGTGAAGTTGTGAACATGCTGCAAAGAAAGCTTGACCGCTTGATGAGGTCGCCAAGTAGGTTCGCTGTGCTTCGCAAGCGAACAGGATAGAAAAAGGCGCACAGGTTCCAGTGGAAACAAAGGGGTGGATTCCTGGCTTCCTTCCAGTGAACCGTCCTGTTCTCGCCCCAAATTCCACAATCTGCTCCCTCAGAGTTGTTTTCAGCAATCGTTTCGCATTGTTTTCACAATAGGGGGACCCGTCCGTTTCCAGTCGAGCTTCCCTGATAAGCGTCGTAGTGACGGATCCTGCATCATATTTGACAATTTGTCGCGGGGAGTGGGTAATCAATGTGATAAGGTCAGGGTGTTTCCCCAAGCGCGAGGCTGTTATCATCACTCTACAGGACAAACGTCCGAGGCCTCCCTCCAGGTTTGGACTGGAAACGAAGGGGGAGCGCCTGGTCCCGACCATGGTCCCCGACAGCCCGCACACCTCCCAAGATTCCGTCGAAGAGATATTCCGAAGGGCAAGGCAAGGTCGGGCGCTCTTTCAAAATCGCGAAGCGTTGTCGCCCGACTTCGTACCGGACCGGCTACCATTCAGGGAGGACCAGATCAGACAGGTCGCCCAGATTCTAGCGCCCGTCCTGCACGGCAGCAAACCGTCAAACCTTCTCCTGTATGGCAAGACCGGCACTGGAAAGACGGCCGTAGCCAGACACGTGGTGGAGAGGCTCGGAGCCCAAGGCTCTTCCAAACGGATAACCACCTCCTACGTGAACTCAAGGATCTCTGGGACAGAGTACAGGACCCTCGCCAAGATCGCCGATTCCCTACCAATCGCCGACGACAAACGCATCCCAGGAACAGGCCTTTCCATCGGCACCGTCCTTGAGAGAATCTTCGAGAGCATAAGGGCCGATGGAGCCCAACTGATACTCGTCCTTGACGAAATCGACTACCTAGTTAATTCGTACGGGGACGACATACTCTATCAGTTCACAAGGGCTGGTGAGAACGTGGACCCGGGCTCATTCACCATAGTCGGGATATCGAACGACCTGAAGTTCAAGGACGAGCTTGACCCTCGCGTGCTCAGCAGCCTCGGCGAAGAGGAATTGGTCTTTCCACCCTACACCACCGAAGAACTCAGGGCGATATTGACGGCCAGGGCTGACTTGGCCTTCAAGCCCGGATCCGTCCCCGACGCCACCTTGAGTCTCTGCGCCGCTTTGGCGGGATCCGAGCACGGAGACGCTAGGCGCGCGGTCGACCTGCTGCGCGTGGCTGGTGAGATTGCCGAGAGGGAAGGTGTCCACAAAGTCTCCGAAGACTGCATCAGGAAGGCCTCGGAGAGGGTTGAGAGCAACAGAATCGAAGACGCCCTCCGCTCGCTTCCTATCCAGAACAAACTCATTCTGCTGACGGCATCTAGATTTCCAAAGGGGACGAACACAGGCGACCTGTATTTGGCCTACGAGGTGCTGTCGAGGAGGCTTGGCATCGAGTCACTCACTCAGAGGAGGGTGAGCGGTATACTCGCGGAGCTAGACCTTCTCGGGCTGGTCGAAGCGGCCGTAGTCAGCAAAGGAAGGCGGGGCCGGACGAAGAGGATAGCACTCCGAATCCAGACTGACGTCCTGAGCAAAGTAATCTCGGAAGACTCCCAGCTCCTCAGCCTGCTGTGACGGGCTGTCCTGAATCGCCGAAACTACTCCTCGTGAAGCTCCTACGCACGACCTCGAACGTCGACAGGTCTAGTATGGGGACAATCGACGATATGGGGTCCAGCCCCATGTTAGCCTGGAAGGGCGTCTGGCTCTGGAACGTGCCCGAATTCACCACTATTGTGCCCCTATAGCTGCCGACGTCCAAGGTATGGACATGGCCAGCGTGGAAGACATCAGGAACAGGGTCGATGACCAACATATCCCTCACCTCGGGGGAAAGCGCCGTACGCTTCCCATAAATGGGCGCCAAGTGCCGTGCCTTGAGCAGCACTTCCATCGCGTCCACCGGCCTGTCGTATGTCAGGTTGGGAACCGTCGCGATTACATCATCCAAACTCCTACCATGGTAAATCAAGAAGTTGACTCCGTCCAATTTCACCGTCGCCGGACCTCCCAAGTTGACGGCGTTCTCCAACCCATACAGAGAACCAGCCACATCAGGCGTTGGAGCCGGCTGCGGAAGGGCCTGCCTCACAGGGTCGTGGTTCCCCGGAATCAGTAGCAGCTTCATACGCTTCGGGACCCTTTCAAGGAAGTTCCTCGCCGCGTCGTACTGGCCCTGTAGGTTCCTTTCAGACAACTGGTACTCCTGACCCGGATACACCCCAATGCCGTCGATAATGTCCCCCGCCACGATGACATACTTTATGCGGTCGACGATGTCCAGGTCGCCCAACTCCCCGTTCAACCATGCGAGGAAGCGACCAAAGTCATCCGCAAGGAAGAACTTGCTCCCGATATGGAGGTCGGAGAGCATCACGGCGTATGTCCTGTGCTGAGAGCCCACCAGCTTCCTCATCGGAACGTCTGGCAAGAGCAACTCCCTCACATAGAGCTGCCCACCACCCCTGCCAGGAGATACCTCTGCCACGACCAGGCTGTCAAGAGGAAGCGCGAGTGCCGAGTCGGCCACCTCATTTCCGCAGAAGAGCTTGGCGCTTCCTGTGGGGTCGTCCAGAACGATTTCCACCCCGCCCCCTTTCTTGCTGTTCCTCACCGAAAGAAGGCCTGCAATCTTGTACGTCTTCTCCTTGGTCGCCTTGGCGGACTCTATCGAGGCAATATTCTTCGAATCGGGACGGCGCTTCGCTATCTCTACGAGATGGACGTATCTGTCTTGGAAGAGCTTCTTGAACCCCTCTTTGGCCTCGACGGGAGCGATCTTGGATGTTGGGTCGCTCGTGACGACAAGGTCCGCCTCAGTTTCCTCGCGGCCGAGCACGTCGCCCACGATCTCCTCCCTGGGTGTGGCGAACTCCAAGTCCGACTTGGAGATCACCCTCTCGACTCTGGCCGAGTCCTTCTTCTCGATTACCAGCCTCAGGATTGGGTCGACATCGACCTTGGCAGACAGTTCCGACAAGAAGGTGAAAGCATCTGGGTCGATTTGGTAACCTTGCGAGAGCACCTTTGAGACCGCCAAAGCCATCTCGGGGGACGACACGTCGCATCAGCGCCCTATAGTCACTGGCCTCGCGACCCTCTCGACCAGCGTCCGAGCCGTTTCCACAAGCTCCCCTAGCCTAAGAGCGTCCCGCGATTCACAGTAAATCCTAGTCTTCGGTTCCGTCCCGGAAGGCCTGAACATGACCCACGACTTGTCCTTGAAGACGACACGCAAGCCATCCAGCGACCTAGTCTCCGCGATCCTATATTTCCCGAAGAACTCTTCGACATGTCCTCCCAGTCTCTCCAAGTCGACTGGGACGGGCAGGTTGACCTGCTTGTACTTCCACTCGAGCTCTCCTTCGACCAGCCTGCGCAGGTCAGGCCTTTCTGCGAGAACGTCCGCAATCAGGGCGGCAGCGTAGATTCCGTCCTCCCATAGGCCCCATTCGGGGTCGACGACCTTCGTCGGCTCGGTCGCCATGACTGCCCCCTCCCTCCGGATTTCTGCGAAAGTCTTGCCTATCCTACCTCTCACTACCCTCAACCCCATCCGCACGGCCGCCTCCTCTACAGCGAAGGAACTGTTCTCGGAGATTACCACCGACCCAGAGCTCTTCCCCAAGGCCTCCAGCGCTAGGACCGAGGTCATGTAGTCAGGAAGGACGCGCCCTGCCGAGTTAATCAACACGAGCCTGTCCCCATCACCATCATGGGCCAGGCCTAGGTCTGCGCGCATCCCTCCCACGATTGCCGCCGTCTCGGCCAGCGTCTCTGGAGTGGGCTCCGGGTGCCTGGTCAAAAAACGCCACGACACATGCGTGTTCAAAGGGATCACCGCATTACCCATCATCGAAAGCACTCTGGGAGTCGCCAACGAGGCCGGCCCTGCGGCGCAGTCCACGACCAATCGAAGAGGAACCTCGGCCTTTGAGAAGCGAGAAACCAGCGAATCTATGTAGCGCGACACTATCTCTCGTCGCCAGATTGACCCAACCACCGCGGAGTTCTTATTCGACTCCACGACCATCCCTCGCTCTATCCTTCCCTCCTCCTCCCGGGAGAGCTCCATTCCCTCTCCACCGAAGACCTTGACTCCAGAGAACTCTGGAGGGTTGTGCGACGCAGTCACGGCGAACCCAAGCTTGCACTTGTTCTCCCGGGTCCCGAATGCGACAACCGGGGTGGGAACCATCCCGAATTCCAAGACCTCGCTACCACAGGCCGCGACAGAGGCCGAGACGACTTTGGCGAGGATGAAGGAGCTCTTCCTGCCGTCCCACCCTACGCCATACGAACCTCTGCCAAACACGAATGCGGAGGCCTGCGCCAGTTCGCACACCTGGCCAAGCGTCTGCGTGGAGTTGAAAACACCCCTCGCTCCGGCGGTGCCGAAGACAGGCATGCGCGGACAACCGCCCTCCTTATATTTAATGGAGCACCCAAATTCGAGGATTCCTCGCACCGCTTGTGAAAACAAGTCCGCAAACATAGTTTACGGAACAGGGGAAGGTTCACCGGCCCCTCAGATTAAATAGCGAAACACGGCGGCTCCAAGTTGAGAGAATGGAGTTCGTCGAGCCCGAGGTCTACCTGATAGCCGAGACGAAAATCGACTTCGACCAATTGGAATCGATGCTCGGTTCTGTGGGCGACAAGACGGCGACGAACTGGTTCGCGAGGACCAGAGAGGCTTCGAAGTCAGAGGGCGAGCTGCTGACGGAGGTGGCCGGCCGGATATGCTACAAGAGCTTCGGGGTTGGCTTGAATCCCAACGTGACCAAGATCAGAGAAAGCTCGCGGGACTACATCGACAACACTCTCGCGAAAGGCGACGGGTCGATATTCGAGCACGCGACCTGCACCTTTGCCTTCCTCAACGTCAGTCGGGTCTTCACGCACGAGCTGGTCAGACACAGGGTCGGCGTCGCGATAAGTCAGGAGTCGTTAAGGTATGTGAGGCCTACCAGACTGCGGTTCTGGCTGCCGCCAGAGCTGCAAGACAAGAAGAAGGAGTTCAAGGCGGTCGTCGAACAGGCCGAGCGGAACTATCGGGACCTGGAGTCGTCTTACGACTGGGAGGGGATGAACTTCGACGCCAAGAAGCGGGTCACCTCAGCCCTCAGGAGGGTCGTCCCTGACGGGATGGCAACTTCCATAATATGGACGGCAAACCATAGGACCATCAGGCACGTCATCACCATGCGCACCGCCGAGGGGGCAGAGGTGGAAATCAGGTTTGTCTTCGACAAGGTGGCTAGGCTGATGAAGAGCCGCTTCCCTCTCATCTATCGAGATTTCGAGTACACCGAGTTGGACGACAAGACCTGGTCCTGGCGGCCAAAATACAACAAAGCATGAGCGCCGGGGGTGGGACTTCCACCCGTGGAGTTTGCCCCACGCGATTTGAACCCACATGACCGTTAGGTCACGGGCTGCCAAGTCGGACGATCTCGAGATGCGGATTCATCCGCTTTCCACCACGGAGTGAATTGCCCGCGCGTTAACCAGACTCCGCCACCCCGGCGGCGTCCGCTGTGATTCAGGCTCAATATAGGTTTGGGGCCGTCACTCTGTCTTGAAGGACTCGCCACAACCACACGTGGAGACCGCGTTGGGGTTCCTGACGACGAACCCGCCCCCCATGAGCTTGTCTGATTGGAAGTCAACCACAGAACCAGCGATGAAGGGCATGCTCGACTTGTCCACTATCAGTTTGGCGCCGTACTGGACTATGACGTAGTCGTCTTCACCTGACTTGTCTTCAGGGACCATCCCATAGGACAGGCCGGAGCACCCGCCCGCAGAGACGAAGACCCTCAGGCCGGCATCCGGCTTACCTTGCCTCGTCAGGTACCCCTTAAGCTCGGAGGCAGCTCGCTCGGTTATATCCACCACAGGCTTGATGGTGCTCGTAGTCGCCTCTGACATGGACAGGATTCTTAGCCGCCCAGGCCATATAAAAAGAGACCGAAAACGGCGCCTCAGATTCTTCCGAGAACCGCCAGGACTTCGTCGTATGGCGGCTCGTTCCCGGGCGACTCGGTCACCCACTTGTACCTCAGGATACCCTTTCCGTCCAGAACGAAGACCGCCCGTTTCGACACCCCCTTGTAGCCCATGGCCACCCACGTGTCGTGAAGGACTCCGTATGCTTTCGAGACCTTCTTGTTGAAATCGCTGAGGAGGGGAAACTGGAGGTTGTAGGTCTGGCTGAAGACCTTCAACGAGAACACGCTATCCACACTGATGCCCACCGCCTGTGCTCCCAATGAGTTGAACTTGGCATACCCGTCCCTGAAGACACACATCTCCTTGTCACAGACGCCGGAGAATGCGAACGGGAAGAACAGTAGCGCCGTCTTCCCCCTCTGTGTGAAATCCGACAACTTCCTCTCTTGCTTGTTCGCGTCCGGCAGGACGAAGTCAGGAACGCGCTGGCCGATCCTTAGAACCAACTTCCTTGCTGCGGGTCCTTTGGCGATTTAAGCTCTTTGGGCCGGCTCGAACTTCTGCAACAGGTCGACGTACGCGGTGGCGAGCGACACCAGCTTGTCTAACCGCTGAAAATCGGACTCCTTTTCCATGGACGACATCGTCTCCTTGAGCTTGATTAGGAGCAGGTTCTTCAAGTCCTCGGCCACGTCCGCGTAGGCTAACTCCTTCGCATGGAGCGCCACACTCAGGTCTTCGTGGTTCGTGCAGTAGACCTTTCCCCTGTACCTCAACTGCACTCCGTTGCAGACCGGGCATGGCTCCTTCATCATCACCGCCCCTCTCCGCATCAGCTCGACGCTTGCCTTCGTGTTGGACGAGGTCTGGCTCAAGTGTCGTTAGGAGTGCGTCCAAAGTTATAAACAATCCACGGCTCCATCGAAAGCCAAATATGCAGGCCTGGAACGCACAGGAGACTCCACGTTTAACGAGGTTGTTAACATGAGCACCGCAAAGGCGAACAGGGAGAAGAAGCAACAAGCAAACGACGGGAGGCTAGCCAAGGCGAGCGCGAGCCTTCAACAGATAGCTGACTCCAACATCACACCGAGGAACATCAGGAAGATAGTGAAAGACTCGATAACCGCCCTCCAGGACCCGAAGGTCAGCGTGGCTGTTAGGGCTGCGAACGCGATTAGCATGCTCGACGAGGTCGCACAGGACCCTAACATGTCCTCCTTCGCTAGGGTGATCCTGTGGTCGGCCGTGTCCGAGCTAGAGTCGATACGCGAGTAGCAAAGATTTAACGCCACGGCCCCAAAGCTAACGCTAGCGTTGCCGTCGTGCCCGAACTGCGGTACTACCATCTCCTCGCCCACCAAAGTCTTCACGGTAATCGTCGAGCCCAAGGAGGGCGAGCACGGCCTGACCCAGAGGAAGGTGGGCATGTACTCATGCGACAAGTGCGGGACCAAGTTCCCCACGGTGGTTAGCAGGCAGCACTATCTGGTCGTCGCGGAGGAGCAGATGAACAAGATTCAGACCGACATCAAGGTCTTGAAGAAGACAAACCAGGACCTCGAGAGACGCATAGAACGCATGGACAAGGAGTACCTGGAAATCCAGAAGACCTTGGACTCAAGCAGGAGGGAGGCAGAGACCAAGCTTCTGCAGGCGAAGATGGCGGCCCTTGAGAAGCATGTCGCCTACCTAAGAAAAGAGAAGGGCGAGCTAGAAGCGAAGGTCACCAAGTTCCGCTAGCCGAAGATCGGCCAGCTAGACCTGGTAGCTCTCGGTTGGGATTGCGGGGTTCGAGTAGGTTGAGATCTTCTCTTCCAACACGGCCTTCTCGGTCCTGAGGGCCTCGACCTCGTTGGATAGAGTCGCTGCATGCCTCTCCAGTTCCAGTACCGCGAGCCTTTCCTTCAGGCTCGCAATATCGGTCAGGAGCGTGGTCTGCTCTGATTCCAGCGAACGAATCCTCCCTTCTAGCTCTGCTCTGTGATCTACGTATTCGGTTATTACTTCCATTGAGACCACACTCGTGACCGCCAAGTCCCTTTTCTCCGCTCGGACGAAAAACAGTTGATTCAATCGTGAAACCAATTCAATCACGCGCTTCCCTTATCAAGCCCCCTGCGAAGCACACAAACGATGAAGGGCATCTGGACATGGCCGTCGGAACCCGCGGAGCAAGCCAAGGCCATCCTCAAGGTCGCGAGGGAGGACGAGCTCGTGTCAATACTGACCGCCCTCACCGAGAGCCCCGAAGGGCTTTCGAACGCGGAGTTGGACAAACTGCTGAAGAACAACTCGCAGTGGCGGACCCGCATCCACTTGGAGGAGCTTCTCGCCACGGGCCTCGTCCAGTACAACGTACAGTTGTTCGGCAACGCCGGTAGGTACGAGCTCACCGAGCTCGGCAGGTCGGTCATGTCTAGAATCCAGGCCCCTTAAGAGAAGACAAATCGTTGGCCAATCCATCGCTCGAGGCAATCAATCTCTCAAAGGCCTACGGCAGCTTCACAGCCCTCTCCAACCTCAACCTGAAGATAGAGGGAGCCAAGTGCGTAGGCTTCCTCGGACCGAACGGCGCGGGCAAGACCACCACTCTCAAGATATTCACAGACCTCATCCGCCCGTCGTCCGGTCAGGCCTTGATCAACGGGTTCAACGTCCACACACACAAGAAGGCCGCGCTGGCCTCTGTGGGCACCGTCATCGAGACACCTGAAATCTACCCCTCACTCACCCCAAGGGAGGCGCTCGGAATGGTCGCGGAACTGAGAGGCGTCGCTTCGTCGGAGCGCAAGAAGAGGATAGAGGAGGTGGCCGTCGAGGTGGGCATGACCGACTGGGTCGACAAGAGGACAGGCAAGTTCTCCAAGGGGATGAAGCAACGGATATGCATCGCGTCCGCCCTGCTCAGCGACCCGAAGATAGTGATTCTAGACGAGCCGACCACCGGCCTCGACCCGAGGGGGATGAGCGAAGTGAGGGACATTGTAAAGTCCCTGAAGAAGAAAGACAGGTTGATCTTCATGAGCTCCCACATACTGAGCGAGGTCGAAGACGTCTGCGACGAGGTGGCTATGATTGACCACGGCAAGTTGCTCGTCTATGACACCCTCCAGAACGTCACAGCAAGGTTCGCCGGCGGCGAGGGGGAGAACGTCGTAGAGGTCGCGCTCTCGCGACCCCTCCCCTCCGGAGTCCTCGACGGACAGATTGCCAAGCTCCCTGGAGTCCTCTCCGCCCAGAGGCTCGACGACAGGCGGATTAGGATCCACTCCGAGGGCGGGCTCGAGGCCCAAGAGAGGATACTTTCAAGTCTGGTGGGGTTGGGCATAGGGGTCGTGAGCTTCCAGCCTGCTTCCTCCGCCCTCGAGGAGTCATACCTCAACCTGATCAAGGACACGCTGTGATTGAGATGTCAGACCCCAAACCTTCAGCTCACGGCATCCCGAGCAGCTTGGCCCAGGTGATGATCACCATGAGGTACACATTCCTCGACTACCTTCGCTCGCGGAGGTTTACCATCCTCATGGCGATCATGCTCCTCATAAGCGTCCTCCTCACCGCAGTGGTCTCATACTACAGGCCCGCCAGCTTCGTCAGCTCCGGAGTTCTCTCATTCTACTCCGGCTGGTGGGGCATGTCCACGACCTTGGTGGTGGTGCTCTCCGGGATATTCTTCGGCGGTGATGCCATCTCTGGTGAGTTCCAGAACAAGACCGGGTACTTCACGGTGCCGAACCCGGTAAGAAGGTCGAGCATCTACGTAGGGAAATGGCTCTCCGCGTTCGCGGCCTCCTCAATCGTCCTCCTGATCTTCACGGCCATAACGGTGGCGAACGAAGGCCTCTACTATCCCCTGAGCATTCCATGGCAGTTCGCCGAGTCTGTCCTCTTCGCGTGGTTCTACTTGGTCGCCGTACTAGGGTTCACGTTCTTCTTCAGCTCTCTCTTCAAGAGCACCTCGTACTCCATTCTCGTGACCGCAATCCTCTTCCTCTTCGCCTTCACACTGATCGAGACGCTGGTCGCCGACCTCGCCCAAGTGGAGCCCTGGTTCATCCTCTCCTACGGCTCAGAAATAATCGGCAACGTACTACAGACCCCTTACCCCCAGCACGTCACGACGCAGCAGGGATTGTTCGGCGCCGGGCGTGCCGCGGCCGCGAGGACGTTCACCGCCTACAACGTCACGATTCCGGAGGGCCTCGCCATCATCGGAATCTACTTCGTCATCACCGCGGCCTTGGGGCTGCTCCTGTTTGAACGGAAAGAGTTCAACTGACTGATTGGTGCGGGGGGTGGGATTCGAACCCACGAACCCCTGAGGGACGAGGTCCTGAGCCTCGCGCCGTTGACCAGGCTGGGCGACCCCCGCGCAGACAAGGGC
>Ga0335077_10000648_pt1 | contig 39327 bp, 38 predicted proteins | sample Lox_Sample_31_FD_207151 | JGI IMG/M metagenome (GOLD analysis project Ga0335077, IMG submission 207151) | Soil microbial communities from Loxahatchee National Wildlife Refuge, Florida, United States - Lox_Sample_3.1 | ecosystem: Environmental > Terrestrial > Soil > Wetlands | place: USA... | reverse complement strand
TCCGGATCGTCCGCGGCCAGCGCTGCGTCGCGGGCGTGAGCCTTGCCCGTCGGGACCAACACTGCCGATATCAAGATCAGAGCGGTTGCTAGCTCTTTCGCTGTCTTCATCGCGCTCGCTGCGAACATGGATCGTGACCCTTGGTTGCCCGGGTGTAGCCCAGTGGCCATCGCGGGTTAGCGAGCTGCGGCCGGCACCATCGGGTGTCGGGCGCACGGCACAGCAACGGCTCGCGCCCCGCTCCTTCCGATCTAGGCTGCATACAACGTGCCATGTCGCGCTGAGCTCGCGCATCGCCGGCACGGCCGGAGGAACCGGTCGGCGAGCGAGAGGCGTAGCTCGGGTAACGCCCGTCGCTACGTACGGGCGCGGACCGCGCGGGCAGGGGGATTCGAGAGATGCAAGCCGATCAGATCGCGGCTCGCCGCCATCCGCTGCCTTGGGGAGGGAAGCGGGCGCCGTCGCACAGCCACCTGCGGCACCGGTTACCGCATCGCGGAGCTGAACACGAGACCGCTGATGAAACCCGAGCCCACCGATTTCGAGTACTGGCTATTTGACTGTAGCCGGATGCCTTCCAGCGGAGGGGGTGGCTGGCCGAACACCGATTGGAAGTCCTTGTCCACCCTGCGCGTCACCGTCCTCCAGCGCATGATGGGCTCTCTGCCCGTCTCGGCGACGATGACCTTGATCTGGTAGAGCAGGGGCACTCCTTCGGACCACGTCGCGTTCAGCGCTCGCGTGGGATCCCAGACGTAGCTCAGCACTTTCCCGCCCTTGAAGGCGAGCAGGACCTGCAGAACCTGATCGCCGTCGTTCGCACGCGGAAAGCTCTCGACCATCCAGCTCCAGGTGAGCTCACTGAACTTGGTGACATCGAGATTGATCTTGCGGTTGAGCGAGAACGAGGCGCCGTCGGCATGGAAGTAGAGCGCGAGCGCTCCCGGCCGATCCGGGGCATCGACGACACGGAAGGCCGGTTGCCCCGTCTTCACCCGGAGCTCCCAGGGTTCGGGGGCACCGTCTTTGGCTTTCCGTCCGTCGAAAGTGAGCTGGACCGTGTCGTCCGCCCATGCACCGCAACCCATGCTTCCGGCGCAGAATGCAAGGACCAGGGCGACCCACGTCAGCCGGAGCCGGCGAGTCGTAGACCGGGCGTGAGGCATCGGAAAGCCCTTTGGCATGCCCTCGACCGGTGCGTTCGGACCCGGCGAGGCCGCGGGTACGGGAAGAGCAGGCACACCCCGCGCGGATGGGCTACGCGGAGTCGTCACCGAGCGGAATGCGGGAGATCGGTCATCGCGCCAGGATACGGGACTTCCCGCGGGCAAGCCACCGCACGTTGGCGCTGCGCCGACAGATCGGCAGAGGTCGGTGCGGCGTTCAGGCGGCACGCTGCTCGGTGCGATGTATCGGGAGCCGCCACTGGAGCGGCACCAATCCGCACGCGGATGGAGAGGTCGCAGGGACGCAGGGACGCAGGAAGAGCGCCATGTCCAAGTCCAAAGATTCTGTCGCCGAAACCATCCGGCGCTTCAACGCCGGGCGTGACCCCGAGCGCCTGAGGCTCAAATACCAGGCGATGCGCGCGAGCGCGTTTGGCTTCCTGCGCGGCACCTGCCACTTGTTCTATGACCGGTTGCCCGCCTCAGGGTTGCTTACCAAGGCCCCGCGTGCCTGGATCTGCGGCGACTTGCACCTGGAGAACTTCGGCAGCTACAAAGGGGACAACCGTCTGGTTTATTTCGACCTGAACGACTTCGACGAGGCGGCGCTCGCTCCGTGCACATGGGACCTGCTGCGGCTGCTCACCAGTGTGCTCGTGGGTGCGGGGACCCTGGGGCTCGGCGCTGCCCAGGCACGCGGACTGTGCCGGCGCCTGCTGGAGGCCTACGTGAGTGCCATCCAGGATAGCAAGGCCCGCTGGGTGGAGCGCGACACCGCCGAAGGCGTGGTGAGAGAATTGCTCGATGGTCTGCGCACGCGCACGCGCAAGGACTTCCTGGACAGCCGAACGGTGCGGGTGAAGGGGCTCCGGCAGATTCGCGTGGAGGGCAAGCGGGCTCTAGCCGCAACACGCCAGCAGCATGTGCGGATCAACGCTTTCATGCGCGAGTTTGCCCGGTCGCAACCGAATCCGGGCTTCTTCCGGCTGCTCGATGTGGTACGGCGCATCGCCGGTACCGGCAGCCTCGGCGTGCAGCGCTACGCGCTGTTGGTCGAAGGGAAGGGCTCGCCGGACGGCAACTATCTCCTCGATCTCAAGCAGGCGCTGCCCTCCTCTCTCGTGCCGCATCTGGATGTCAAGCAGCCCAAGTGGAAGAGCGAGGCGCACCGTGTGGTCGCCTTGCAGCGTCGGGTCCAAGCCATCCCGATGGCGTTCCTCACGCCTGTGTCCATCGACGGCGTCCCCTACGTGCTGCGCGGCCTGCAGCCGATCGAGGACCGCGTCGCACTCGGACACGGGAAAGGCAAGCTCGACCGCGCGCAGCAACTCATGACCACGCTGGGGGAGTTGGCCGCGTGGGGGCAGTTGCGCAGCAGCGGGCGGCAGGGCTCGGCCACGGCGGACGAGCTGATCGCGTTCTGGAGCAAACCTGGCCGGCCGCGTCGGCTGCAGCGTCTCGCGCTGGAGTGCAAGCGGCGAGTCGAGCAGGACTGGACGGTGTACTGCCGCGCGTACGATGCGGGTTACTTCGGCGACTCCATCCGCGGGACCGCGAAGCGAGCGTAGCGATGTAGACCTACGTAAGTTGCGCGGCCCAATCTCATGAAAAGCATGAGCCCGCAATCGTGATCTTCCCGTAGAGCCGCGCGCCGGATTCCGTCACACTCCAATTGCACTCGTTGTCTGTGCCGGCGTATTCCGATCTAGGTTCGGCGTAGCGCTTGCGAAGCGACATACGGGGCGCTATAGCGTCATCACCATTGGAGAGAACCATGTGGACCAAGCCTGAATTCACCGAGATGCGTTTCGGCTTCGAAGTCACGATGTACATCTACAACCGCTGAGGTTTCGGCGGACAGGCAAAAGCCCCGTTTCGGGGCTTTTGTTTTTGCGGCCTCCCCCGCATCGGCAGACCGCTCCCGCTGCGCGCAGCGCGAGCTTTTGATCCAGATCAACGACAGCACCCGGGTTCAGGAGGAAAAGCTCTTCTGGCACGGCCGAGTGGGAAGGCAAGACACCGAGCCGGCGCAAGAGGGCACACAGACCGAATCTTAGGAGACTGCAGATGGGCGCACCGGAGACGTTGTTTCAGGGTACCGAGCAGCCGTGGACGCGGCAGGAGTTCGAGGCGCAACTGCGCGCCAAGGGCAGCGGGTACCATATCTATCACCCGTTCCACCTCGCCATGAACAGCGGCGGCTGCACGCGGGAGCAGGTGCAGGGATGGGTGCTCAACCGCTTCTACTATCAGATCGCGATCCCGATCAAGGACGCGGCGGTCATGTCCAATTGTCCCGACAGGGAAGTGCGGCGGGAGTGGATCCAGCGCATCATCGACCACGACGGCCGCCAAGGCGATGAAGGCGGCATCGAGGCCTGGCTGCGGCTGGCGGAGGCGGTCGGCCTGAAACGCGAGGACGTAACCTCGCTCAAGCACGTGCTGCCCGGCGTGCGCTTCGCCGTGGATGCGTATGTCAACTTCGCGCGCACGCGCCCCTGGCAGGAGGCGGTGACATCCTCCCTGACGGAGCTCTTCGCGCCCGAGATCCACCAGAAGCGCCTCGACACCTGGCCCGAGCACTACTCCTGGATCGATAAGCCGGGCTACGCGTATTTCCGCAAGCGCCTGACCGAGGCGCGGCGGGACGTCCAGTTCGCGCTCTCGTTCACGCTCGACCACTACCGGACTCGCGAACAGCAGCAGCGCGCGCTCGACATCCTGCAGTTCAAGCTCGACGTGCTGTGGAGCATGCTCGATGCGATGCAGGTGAACCTTGGCATCGGGCCCAGGAAGCCTTGAGGCGGAGCACGAGCGAGGGCGCGCTGTTGCACTCCGGTGTCACCGGATCTCTGGAGATCGCTGATGGAAAAGGCTGGATCTGAACCACGCAAGACCGGTAGTCCTCTCTGGGTCAACGCGGAGATCACGTACAAGTGCCCGCTGCACTGCGTGTTCTGCTACAACCCCGTCGATTACACGCAGTTCGGGCCCGAGCTCGCGACGGCAGACTGGCTGCGCGTATTCCGCCAGGCACGCGAGCTGGGCGCGGTGCAGCTCGGAATCTCGGGCGGCGAGCCGCTCATGCGCGACGATGTCGAAGTCATGGTCGCGGAAGCGAGCGCGCTGGGCTACTACGTGAATCTGATCACCTCCGGCGTTGGGCTGACGGAGAAGCGCATCGCGGCGTTTCGGCAGGGCGGGCTGGGCCAGATCCAGCTCTCGTTCCAGGACTCCACGCGGGAGCTGAACGATTTTCTCACCAGCACCAAGACCTTCGAGCTCAAGTCGAAGGTGGCTGCGTTGATCAAGCAGTACGAATATCCGATGGTGCTCAACGTGGTGCTGCACCGGCTCAACATCGACCATATCCAGCAGATCCTGGACATGGCGCTCGCCATGGGCGCGGATCACCTCGAGCTCGCGAACACCCAGTATTACGCCTGGGCGATGCTGAACCGCGATCACCTGCTGCCCAGCCGGGAGCAGCTCGTGCGCGCCGAGGAGATCACCAATGCGTTCCGCAAGCGCGTGGGCAAGAAGATGAAGATCTACTTCGTGGTGCCCGACTACTACGCGGATCGGCCGAAGAAGTGCATGAACGGCTGGGGCACGACCTTTCTGAACGTCGCGGCGGACGGCGTGGCGCTGCCCTGCCACGAGGCACGCATGCTGCCGGGATTGACCTTCCCCAACGTGCGGGATCACGACATCGCGTGGATCTGGAACGAGTCGCCGGGCTTCAACCGCTATCGCGGCGACGAGTGGATGAAGGAGCCCTGCCGTACCTGTCCGGAGAAGGAGAAGGACCTCGGAGGCTGCCGCTGCCAGGCGTTCATGCTGACCGGGGATGCCGCAAATGCCGATCCGATCTGCGCGCTGTCGCCGCACCACCATGTGGTGACCGAGGTGGTCGACCGGGCCCAGAACCCGGAGCCGGCTGTCAAAGTGCACCCGATCGTCTTCCGCGACGACCGCAACTCACGCCGGCTGACCGCCCAGTCGAAAGAGACGGCGGCGGCCGAATAGCGGAACGGGCCGAGCGGGCTGGGAACCGATAGATGCGCACTGCAGCGCTGTGGGCAAGTGCCGGGGCGTTGGCGCTGCTCGCGGCGGCAGGTGCGAACTCCGCCGAGGTCTGGGTGGGCAACCAGCGTACGGGCACGGTCCAGATCGTCGACGGCGCATCGCTTGCGCTCGTAGCGGAAATCCCCGTCGGGCTCAAGCCGCACAACGTTGCATTCAGTCATGACGGACACCGGGCTTACGTCGCCAACCTAAGATCGGGCGACGTCAGCGTGGTGGATGCCGACGCGCGCCGAGTGGTGGCAACGCTGCCGGCGGGCAAGATCACGCACCACGTGGCACTCTCCCCGGACGGGCGGTTGCTCTTCGTGGCCGTGCGCGGCGAGGACAGAGTGATCGTCTTCGACGCCGCGAGCTTGCAGCCGGTCAAGTCCATCCCGGTCGGGAAGAACCCCGGGATGACGCTCTTCACTCCGGACGGAGCCAGGGCGTACGTGAACAACGCCGGCGAGGCGAGCGTGTCGATCATCGACGTGGGCAGGCTGGAGGTGACCGGTCGAATCGCGGATGTCGGCGGCTGGACCGGCGACATGGCCATCACGCGCGACGGCAAGCGGTTGATCGTCACCGCCGGCGCGAGCGATCGCTACGCGCTCATCGATGCGAGCGCCGACCGGGTGATGGCTACCGGCGTTGGTGGACAGGGACCGCATGGAGTGGCGCTCACTCCGGACGGTGTGCATGCGCTGGTCGTGAACAGCCTGTCCGGCGATCTCACCGTGGTCGACATGGCCACAGGCGAGTCGGTCGAGACGATCGCCGATCTCGGCGACAAACCTGCGTACGTGGATGTCTCTCCCGACGGCCGCTACGCGTTCGTCACCCTCATCGGCGAGCGCGCCGCCGGCGATCCACCCAACCGGCTCTCCGGCCACAGCCCGGGGCTCGCCGTGGTCGATCTGGCGCAGAAAAAAGTAGCGCGCACGATTCCGCTCGGCGGCGACCCGCTCAGCGTGACGGTAAGGCCCTGACCGCACGCTGGCAGGGTATGCTCCGCCTCGCATCCCGCGGGATCCGCGAGGCGTAGCCATGATCAGACTCGGCATGTTCAGTTACGGCGGAGCCGCCGCCATCGTCACGAGCGTGGCGCTGGTGATCGGGCTGGACGCCGCAACCGGCTCCAAAGCCACGATCGTCAGCGGCCTGTTGATCGTGGCGCTGGCAGACAACCTCACCGACTCGCTGAGCATTCACATCTACCAGGAGTCCGAGCGGCTCGATTCCCGGGCCGCCTTCTTCTCCACGCTGACCAACTTCGCCGCGCGGCTCGCGACCTCGCTGAGCTTCGTCGCCCTCGTCTTGCTGCTGCCGATCCGGAGCGCGATTCTCGCCACGTCGATCTGGGGATTGCTGCTGTTGAGTGGCCTCACCTGGGTGCTCGCGCGGGAGCGCGGGAGGAGCGTCTTCGCCGAGATGTTCAAGCACGTCGCCGTGGCGCTCGCGGTCATCCTGGCCAGCAAACAGATCGGCGCTTGGATCGGCGCGCATGTCGGCGCCCCGTAAAGCGCGCAGGCCGGCCTCGATCAGAGAGTGCGTGTGATCTTCGCGAGATGCGGCGGATGATCCGGATCGCGTCCGCGTGCGCGCGCAAGTCGGGCCGTAAGCGGATACGCGGTGTGCAGCGTCACGACAGGTTGAAGCAGCGGATCGGGAGCTGTCGGGACGGAGACAACGTGGGTCTTTTGCCCGAGGCGTTCCTGGTGCGGAGACAAGAGAAGCACCGAGGCCCCGGCGACGTGGAGCTGCGAGAGGGCTTCGCCGATGCTCGCTCTCGTGGGCGCATCTCCTGCGAGCACAATGGCAGGCAGCGAGGGCGACGCGAGGGAGATCGGCCCATGCAGCAGCTCGGCTGCGCTTACCGCCTCGGCATGGATGCCGCACACCTCTTTGAGCTTGAGCGCGAGTTCCCTCCCAACCGGTAGCATCGGGCCGCGCGCCACGACAAACGCATCGTCATGCTCCGCGAGCAGCTGGACTGCGGCGTCCCAGTCGACGCGGTCGCAGCGGGTGAGCGTCTCCGGCAACTGGTCCAACGCCGCGATGAGCGACGAATCGCGTGTCCACTCCGCGATCAGGTGCAGCAGTGCGGTGAGGCTCAGCAGGAACGTCTTGGTGGCTGCGACGGCAAGCTCGGGCCCGGCGCCCATCTCGATGACGATGTCCACCGTGTGCGCCAATGCCGAGTCGGCTGCGTTGGTGACACCCAAGGTCAGCGCGCCGCCGTCTCGCGCGCCTGCCACCGCCGCACACAAGTCCGGGCTCGTGCCCGACTGTGAGATCGCCAGCACCACGGCGCGCTCGAGCCGCAGCGTGCACTGGTAGACCGACGCCAGCGACGGAGGCACCGAGGCGGTCGCCAGCGCCAGTCTCAGCCCGGCTAGATAAGCCGCAAACGCCGCAGCGTTGTCCGAGCTGCCGCGAGCGATAGTGGCGATCAACGTGGGTGAGAACTGTTCGATCCGAGCAACGACGCCGGGCAGCTCACGCCGCAGGCGCTCGAATTGCCGCGACGCCAAAGCGGGCGTTTCGGCGGCTTCGTGCTCGAGCAGGGACGCCATCGAGAATCGAGCTCACCCGCGCAGCCTGCGCTGACGGCCATACAGCAGCATCAACGCGAGCAGCGTGGTTCCGAACACGATCTGACGGCCGAACGGCGGGATGCTGAGCGTAGTGAGGATGCTTTGTAACAGCACGAGCACGATCGCGCCCGCCATCGTCCCGACGTAACCGCCGCTTCCGCCGGCGAGCGAGGTGCCGCCGATGACCACTGCGATGATGGACGGAAGCATGTATTGATCGCCGGCGCCGACGAATACGTACTCCGTGTAGCCGAGAAGGAGAATGCCGGTGATGCCGCTGAACAGTCCGCTCAACGCGAAGAGCAGCGCGCGTGTGCGCCGGACCGGGACTCCCGCCAGCGCCGCGGCAGTCTCGTTGCTGCCGATGGCATAGAGGTTCAGGCCGAACGTCGTCCGGCGCAGCACGAGCGTGACCGCCACACCGACGACCAGCCAGATGAACAGGATCCCCGGCAGGCCGAACAAGAGCGGCTCGCTCACGATGCGAGACAGCATAGGTGCCGCGCGGCCGGACGGCACGCCGCGCGTGAGCAGGACCAGCCCGCCCTGCACGACGCCGAGCATGCCGAGCGTCATCACCAGCGGTGGAATGCGCAGGAGCGTGACGCCGAGACCCGTGATCAGTCCGATGAGGAAGCTCGCAGCTAGCACCAGCACAAGCGCCTGCGCGAGATAGGCGTCCTGCTGGTGCATCAGATTGCCCGCCAGAAATGCGGCGAAGGAGAGCACGCCGCCCACCGACAGGTCGATGCCCTCGCGGCCGCCGAGAATGACCAGATTCTGGCCTGCCGCCACCACGCCGAGCAGCGCCGCGATGGTGAGCAGCGTGACGATCTGCCGCGGCGAGGCGAAGCCCGGCGACAGCAGCTCGCCCGCAGCGAGTAACACGACGATGGCGGCCACCGCGATCGCGAGCGGCCGCTTGAACACCGCAGGCAGTCTCGCCATTTCGGTGCTACCTCCCACGCGCCATCACGACCCCGCCGGCCAGAGCGGCCAGGATGATGAGCCCCTGGATCAGGCCCTGCCACTCGAAAGGAAGCTGTGCGAAGAAGATGACGTTGTTGATCAGTCCCAAGATGAACGCGCCCAAGACGCTGCCCGCTACGCCTCCCACGCAGCCGCTCAACGCAGTTCCGCCGAGCACCACCGCGGTCACCGATGCCAGAGTGAGCGCCCCGCCGATGAGCGGATCGCCCGATGCGGTTTCGCCCACTAGCGCGAGTCCCGCGAGCGCGGAGAACAGGCCCGAAATGGTGTACGCGCCCAACCGCACGCGTGCGACCGGCACCCCGGTCTGATAGGCCGCTTGCATATTGCCGCCGGTGGCGCGTAGCGCGCGGTAGAAGCGTGTCCGGGCGGCCACTGTGGCGAACGCGATCGCTGCCACGAGAATCCAGATCACGGTCGGCACACCGAGTGCCGCGCCGGCGTAGGCGTTATAGAAAGCCGGCGGGACCTGCCTTCCCGCCTGGGGCAGGATCCACAGCGCGAATCCGGCGAAGACAATGCCGGTCGCGAAGGTCGTCACGATCGGCTGGAAACGCAGATATGCCACGCACAGGCCGTTTACGACTCCGCAAACGAGCCCCGCCGCCAACCCCACCGCGAGGCCGAGCGCGATCGAAGCGCCCGATCCACCCATTCCGTCGATGATGGATACGACGGCGACGTTGACCAACGACACGATCGCGCCCGCCGAAAGATCGATGTCGGACGCGAGCACGACGTAGGTCTGCCCCACCGCGACCAGGCTCATCGGCAGGAACGCGGCGACGTTCGAGGCGGCTACGCCGAAGCGCAAGAACGTCGGCTGCAGCACCGCGTTCACGATGCACAGCACGACGAAAACCGCCGCCGCCATCCAATAGGGGCGCGGCTGCGTCCAGAAGCGCGGCGAGTTCTTCATCTGGACGCAACCGGCTCTTGTGTGGGTCGCACATCCCGGCAACCCGTGCCGCGGTCACGCTGCGCTCCTCCCCCTTCAAGGGGGCGGCCGGGAGGGGGGTGGGGGAGATCCACCGCACACCCCATCCCCACCCTGACCCTCCCCTTGAAGGGGAGGGAATGCACATCGTCCGCACGCGGGATGCACGATGATACAACCGGCTTTCGTGCGGGTCGCACATCCCGGCAACCCATGCCGCAGTCGCGTTGCACTCCTCCCCCTTCAAGGGGGAGGTGGGGAGGGGGATGGGGGAGATGCAGCACGTACCCCATCCCCACCCTGGCCCTCCCCTTGAAGGGGAGGGAATACGTAGCATCCGCACGCGGCACTAGCAACGACGGCTGAAGAACTTTCATCTGTGCCGATCAAGCCACGGGGCGTCCTGCGGCATAGGCGGCCTGGTACAGTGCGAAGCGGGTCCGCTCCTCGCCGCGCAACTCGGCCACGATCTGGCCGCCGTTGAAGACGAGGACGCGATCGGCGACCGCCAGCAGCTCCTCGTCGTCGGAAGAGTGCAGCAGGATCGCCACGCCTTGGCTGCACAGCTCGTCCATGGTCGCGTACAGATCCTCCTTGGTCTGGATGTCGATTCCTTTGGTGGGATCGTCGAGCAACAGCACGCTGGGCCGGGTCGCGAGCCAGCGGCCGAGCACGACCTTCTGCTGATTGCCGCCGCTCAACTCCGATACCGAGGCCTGCAGCGAGGAGAACTTCAGCTTGAGGCGCTCGATGAAAGGCGCGATCTCGCTCTCCAGCCGCTCGCGAGCCACGGTCCAGCGTCGGCCTCGGGCGAGCAGGGCGATGACGAGATTCTCGAAGATCGGGCGGATTGCCATGACGCCGTAGCGTGCGCGGTCGCCTGCGACATAGGCGATGGCGTGTCGCATGACGAAGCGCGGGCTCGTTGGAACGAGCGGCTTTCCGTCGACCCGGATGCTGCCGTCGCGCAGCGGCAGCGCGCCGAACAGAGCGCGCAGCAACTCGGACTGGCCTTGCCCGTGCAGCCCGCCCAATCCGAGGATCTCTCCGCGATGGAGCTGGAAGGACACGGTACTCAACTTGGCGGAGGTGAGGCCGTCGGCTTCGAGCGTCACCGTTTCCGACGGCGTGTGGCGTCTGCGCCGCGTCTCGGCTGCCGCCGTCTCACCCACCATCGCGGCGACCAGGATATCGCGCGTGGTCTCCGTGGTCGGACGAGTGAGCACGGTGGCGCCGTTACGCATGACCGTCACGCGGTCGGCGATCTCCAGCACCTCGTCCATCCGGTGCGTGATGAAGATCATCGAGCGGCCTTCGGTCTTGAGCGCCCGAATGCGCTGGAACACCGCGTCCACTTGATTGCGGTCGAGCGCGGCGGTGGCTTCGTCGAAGATGATGATGCGCGGGTTGGCAGCGAGGACCTTCAGGATCTCCACGAGCTGGCTCTGATCGGCGGAGAGATCCGCCACCCGGGACTCGGGCTGCACGCCCGGCCCCAGAACTTTGCCGAATTGCTCCAGCGCTCGCAGCGCCATCGCTCGCAGCGCCTCGCGATCGACCATTCCAGCGCGTGTGTGAGGCTCGCGACCGAGATAGATGTTCTCGGCCACGGTCATCTGCGGGATGAGGCTCAGCTCCTGGTAGTAAACGCCGATCCCTGCCTCCGCCGCTTGGCGTGGGCCGGGGAACGAAACCGGACGGCCGTCGAGCAGGAGCCGGCCGGCGTCTGCGGCCACCGAGCCGGCGATGATCTTGCACAGCGTGCTCTTGCCGCAGCCGTTCGAGCCGATCAGCGCGTGGACTTCGCCGGCGGCGAGCGCGAACTCGGCGCCGGCCAGCGCCACCACGCCGCCGAACTGCTTGCGCACACCGCTCGCCTCCAGAACGGGCATCTGTGCACGCGCTTGCGGGGCCGGCGGCGTGCCAGGCTACTTCTTGAAGTAGAGCTGCAGGGCCTGGTCGGGGGTCACGATCGTGCTCACCGAGATGTAGCCGGGCTTGTCTTTCCAAGCGTCGTAGATCTTCTCGAAGTTGGAGCTGTCGATCAGCGGAATGGGGATGTAGATCGCATTCCCGTATTGGCCCTTGAAGATGCCGTCCTTGAGCTGATGTCCCTGCAGGCGCAGCACGGCGACGTTCAGCGCGCTCGCCATGCAGCCGGGCGGATTGACCGACGCGCCGCTGTTGTAGTGATGCTCCTTCCACGTCTTGAGAAAATCGACCCGGATCTCGCCGGTGGCGGCGATGTCGGTGCGCTTGGCGTCGACCAGAGCGCGCCACGCGCCGGCGGCCATGCCGTCCTGCACCCAGACGCCGTTGATCTGCGGATAAGTGGCGAGCAAGTTCTGCATCGCCTGCTGCCCCTGGGCCTCGTCCCAGTTGGCGTTGACCTCGTTCAGGATCTTGATGCCGGGATACTTGGCGAACACCTCCCGGTAGCCGGCGATGCGCATCTGATTGGCCGGGTGGCCGGCCACGCCGTTGATGGCCACGACGTTTCCCTTGCCCTTGAGCGTCTTGGCGAGCCACTCGGCCGACTGCATGGCCCAGCCCTTCTGGTCGATCCCGACGTAGATCGCGTCTTTGGAAGAGACCTCGGCGTCGGTGGCGATGACCATGATGCCCTTGGCCTTGGCCTGCGCGAAGATCGGATCGAAGGCCGTCGGGCTGTTGGGGTTGACGATGATCGCGTCCACGCCCTGGTTCATGAAGTTGCGCACCTGCGCGATCTGGCCGGGGACGTCCACGTTGGAGCTCTGCGCGATGGTCTTCACAGTGACGCCGCGCTTGGCCCACTCCTTCGCTGCCGCTTCCGCTTCGTCGATCATCTGGGTGCGCCACTCGCTGCCAACCCAGCCGTTGCTCAGCCCGATGGTAAAGGTGTCCTTGGCGCTCGCCAGCGGCGACCCGCCGGCGGTGACGACGGCGGTGAGGCCCACCGCCAACAGAGTTCTTTTCATGATCTACCTCCAGGGAAGAACGCTCGTCTGTTCGATCGGTGCGCCATGTTCAGCGCACGGCCTGCCGCGGCAGCACGAACCAATGTCGCAGGATGCCACGGTTCAAAGCAATCTACCCGGCGGCTGGCCGGGCGGATTTGACGTGCGTCAACGATGGGTGGCGGCGAGCGTACGTTCTCCAGCGCGGGTTGCGCCGCGACCGAGCGTCAGCCCCGGCCGGTTCCCAGGCGATACGAATCCAGGATGTCTTCTCCCTTCCAGGCCAGCCCGCCGGGCTTTTCTTTCCTGTAGCTGTAGATGGCCTCGAAGTGCCTGATCCGCTGCGGCACGCCGCTGATGTAGGGGTGCACGGCGATCGCCATGATCCGTGCCGACTCGGGCCCCCCGTCGTAGAGCCGGTCGAACTGGCGGCGCGCACGGTGGAACAGCTCGGCCGCTTGCCTGCATACACACGTGTGGTCTAAATGGAGTTGCGGATCGTCGCCCGCGGCCTGCCTCCGTGTAATCCTCTGAAGGAGGCAGCTCCGCGAGTGGGCTCAGCGGTTCGTAATTCGGAGTCTCAGCGCAATCCGAGCAGAATGTTGGCGGCGAGAGCGAGCACCACGACCGCGAAGATTCGTTTCAGCCAGGAGACCGGCATCCGGTGGGGCGCCATCGCGCCCCAAGGCACAGTGATCAAAGTTCCCAGCACGATTCCCGCCAGCGCCCGCAAGTAGACATAGCCGAGGCTGAATCGCGGGAGGTGCTCCTGCCCCAGGGAGGTCCAGATAGAGCCGACCGAGCCGGCCCCTGCGATCGGGAGCAGCAGAGCCGAGCACGTGCCGATGGCCTGGAGTATCGGCACGTTGCACATCATCAGCAGCGGAATGGTCAGAAGGCCGCCACCGTCCGCTTGTACCTAACCGGCGAAGACATAGGTACACCCGCGCGAGACAGCCCCATTACAGGCCACCACGCCAGACGGGACGAGCTGGATGCCGGGGAGCACCGCGTCGGTCCAGTCCTTCTTCACATCGTCTGCCTTTAGGCCCATCTTCTGCGCAACCATGCCGCTGTAGACGGTGATCGCGAGGTTGCAGACCGCCACTTTCACGCCGCGAGCGATGAGCTTCTGGAGCACAGCGTCAGGAATCGGTACGGGCAGGGCGTTGGCATCGAGGTAGTACGGGTTACGCAAGGCGGGCGCCTTGGTCTCCGGATCGTTGATCTTGAAGACCTCGCCCAGTTTGTACTTCGCCCACGCAGAGTCGTTGAGCGCGAGCGGGATCGTATTGTGCCGAAGCACCACCACGACTCCGAGCTCGCTTTGCGGCAGGCCGTAGGCCGGCGCACCGGTTAGCAAGAACGCGAACGACCACACCAGTCCTATTCCTCCGTTGAGCTCCGGCATGTCGTAGAGCTGCTTTTGCGTGCCGGGGATGCTGTCGAGCCATCGTGTGAAGTCGGTGCTCGCACCTGCCGCCGCCTGCACCGCCGTGACCGGCACCATCGCGCCCAAGCCGGCTGCAGCCGTCGTCGCGGCGAGCCCGAGGAAATCGCGACGGTTGGTGGGAATGTTCAGCTCACTCATGGTTGCCTCCTTCGTTGCTGTGAGATTAAGGAATTCTCAGTCGTTGTGACGCAGGACCCTGTCTCCACGCGAAGCGGGCAGGTGTCGCCTCCCGCGAGAGGACGGAGACAGCGCGCTGTTTGGCCTGGGTCACGCGACCGCAGTGTGAAAGCCAGAACCCCTGTGCCGTGGCGCTCACGAGACGTGCGCGGCATGTGATGGCAATGCCGAGCGACGGTGCATTCTCATGACACCGGGATCACGCCGCATTGTACTCAGCGAGTGTATTAGAAGGATTTCTCCTTTGTTTCATCTGTTTCCGGCGGCCGTCCCGCTTTAGCTGCTGCGCTTGTCCGATAACGCACGCTTCGACGGCGCTGTACTGCCGCGGGAGGCGCTCGGAATCGCGCTGCGTTGGTGGAGCGGTGGCGCCGCTAGCCCCGGTCGTCAGCCGGGCGCAGAATAACCTTCTGGTCTTGCCGCGCCTGCGCGGAAAAAAGGAAGCCTTTTCTTCGCCGAAGCGCTCAACATTGCACGTCGCCCAACGCTGTCCACCGGCGCCGGCGACGTCCCGATGCGTGCGCGATGCGAAGCGCGGCGCGCCGCAACGTCCAAACTGCATTGCCCGAGCGGAGGAATGCCATGTCCCATGCAACGGAAGTCGCGATCGTCACCGGCGGCGCCGGCGGAATCGGCGAGGCGGCTGCGCGCGCGATCGGCCGGCGCGGCGTGCGGATCGCCGTCGCCGACCTGCGCCTGCCCGCGGCGCAGCAGGCGGCGGCGCGGCTGCGGGGGGAGGGGCTCGAGGTCGAGCCGCTCGCCGTGGACGTGGCCAACGAAGCGAGTGCGCGCGCCCTGGCAGAGACGGTGCTGGGCCGGTGGGGCCGTATCGACATCCTGGTGAACAATGCCGGGGTGGAGAGCTCCAAGCCTTTCCTGGAAATCGGCCTCGAGGAGTACGAACGCGTGATGCGAGTGAACACGACCGGCGTGTGGCTGTGCTGCCAGGCGGTCATCCCGGCGATGCTGCGGCAGGGAAGCGGCTGCATCGTGAACGTCAGCTCGGTTGCCGGGCAGCGCGGCGGTGGCCTGCTCGGAACCGCGGCCTACGCGACCTCGAAGGGTGCGGTGATCGCGCTCACCAAGGCGCTGGCACGCGAGTTCTCCAAGTCCGGCATTCGCGTGAACGCCGTGTCTCCCAGCCTCACCATGACGGACCTGGCGCAACGCCAGCTCGATCGGCTCCCCGCCGGCACGCTCGACCGCGTGATCGCGATGACGCCGATCGGGCGCGTCGCGCAGGCCGAGGAGATCGCCGACGTGATCGCCTTCCTCACCTCGCCCGAGGCGTCGTTCGTCGCCGGCCACGTGCTGAACGTGGACGGCGGCACCGCGATGTGACGAGCGCCGCGGCGACGCAGCTCGCGGCCATGCACGCTAGCGATGCTGCGCTCCGCCTCGCCAGTTGCGCTCCGCTTCGTCCCATGCTGTGAGCGGCTGTAGGTCCGGCACGCAGGCGAGCCCCGATTTGCCGTCAGACGAGCGCGCTTCCGGCGACACGACGACATCGAGCAGCGCCGGGCGGTGGGTGAGCCCACGCGCGATCGCGCGCTTCAGGTCCTCTGCGCGCTCCACGCGCTCGGCGTGCATGCCGAAGGCGCGGGCCATCTGCGCGTAGTCGGAGAACCGCAGCCGCGTACCGACGACCTTGCCGTGCGTGTCGGTCTGGTCGTGCACTTCGATCTGCCACGCGCCGTTGTTGGCGACGACGATCAGCACCGGCGCCTGGTGGCGCACCGCGGTGTCGATTTCCATCGCGTTGAAACCGAAGGCGCCGTCACCGGTGGCCACCACGACCTGACGGCCCGGTAAGGCGAGCGCGGCGGCGATGCCGAAAGGCGTGCCGACGCCGATGCAGCCGAGCGAGCCGGGGTCGAGGTAGCTCGAGGTCGAAAGCGCCACGCGCGCGAAGCTCAGGAAATCGCCGCCGTCGGCGATCACCACTGCGTCGGGCGAGAGCTGTGCCTGCAGTTCTGCGAGGAGCCGGTTCGGATGAATGCGTCCTTCGGAGTCCGAGGCCGCGCTCTCCATGGAAGCCTGCAGCCTGCGCGCACGCTCTTCGTGCTTGCGGCGCAGCTCTTCAGCCCAGGCCCGGTCGATCGCAGGCTTGCGCTCGCCCGCCGTGCGCACGATGGCTGCGAGCGCGGCGGCCGGCTGCGCGAACAGCTCTACCACGCCCCGGCGGTTATCGCGGATCTCGGAGGGTGCATCGCCGATGCGCAAGAACTTCGCGGCTCCGAACACCGCGGGGGAGCCGTATGCCAGTTGGAAGTCGAGCCGCCGGCCGACGGTCACGACCACGTCTGCCTGCCCCATCACCGACCCGCGCATCGCGGCTACGACGCTCGGGTGCGAATCGGGCAGCAGCCCTTTGCTCTCGCCCGTATCGAGATACGGCGCGCCCAGGCGATCCAGAAGTGCACGCAGCTCGGCGCCGGCCCCACGCGCGCCGCGCCCGCTGATCAGCAGCGGGCGTTCCGCCGACCACAGAAGCTCCACCGCCGCCATGACGTCGTCCTCGGCCGGCAACAGCACGGGGCGCGGCTTCGGGCGGAAGTGCTCCTCGAGCTGCAGCGGCTTCGGCACTTCGCCGCGCAGCGTGTCGGTCGGAAAGTCGAGATACACGGGACCGGGCTCCCCGCCCTGACCGAAGGCGCGCGACACCGCCTCGTCCAACTCCTGCAACACGAGAGAGGGCTCGCGCACGGTGCGTGCATAGCGCGTGATCGGCCGGGCGATATCGGCGTGCGGCAGATCTTGCAGGCCGCCCCGGTTCTCCTGCGCGCGCGGCGGGCCGCCGGAGAGCACGAGCACCGGCGCGCGCGCGACATGCGCGTTGGCGATCCCGGTCATCGCGTTGGTCATGCCCGGGCCGGCGGTCACCAGCGCCACGCCCAGCTTACCGGTCAATTCGCTGTGCGCATGCGCCATGTACACCGCGGCGCGCTCGTCGCGCACGTCCACGATACGGATCCCCTCGGCGTCGCAGCACATCCAGATCGGCATGATGTGCCCGCCGCACAGGCCGAAGACGCGGTCCACGCCGCGCGCCTTCAGGAAGCGCGCGATCACGCCGGCCGCGGTGTCGGGAGTCAATGATGCATGCATCGTCGTCGCCCTCTCCGGATCAATGCGCGGGGGTCTTCTTCTGCTTCTTCTGCGCGCGCAGGTCGATCGCGCCGGGCTGCTTGCGCGGATCGGTGCCCGGCGGGAAGAGATGGATCTTCTGCACCTTCGCCGAGGTGCCGGTAGGCAGGCTTTCCACGAACAGGATCCAGCCTGGAGCTTTGAAGTAGGCCATGCGCTCGTAGCACCAGTCGAATAGCGCCTGCGCCAGCGCCTGGCGCTGAGTCTCCTCGGCCACGTCGCTGGGCGACTTGGCGATGACGCAGGCCATCACCTCTTCCTCGCGCACTTCGTCGGGCGCGGCCAGCACCGCGACCTGCTTCACCTTGTCGTGCGCCGTGAGGCAGGCTTCGATTTCGGCCGCGGCGATATTTTCGCCGGAGCGGCGGATGATGTTCTTCTTGCGGTCTACGAAGTACAACGTGCCGCTCTCGCCGCGCATCACCGCGTCGCCGGTATGGAACCAACCGTCGCGCCATACCTCCTCGGTGGCTTCGGGATTCTTCAGATAGCCGGAGAAGAAGCCCTTGCGCGGATGCGCCGCGCTGTGGCGGATCACCATTTCGCCTGGCTGGTTCGGCGCGACTTCGTGGCCTTGCTCATCCACGATGCGCACCTCGACCCACGCGTTGGGCCGGCCGAAGGAGCGGGTGTGGATGGCGCGCGGCTCGACGCTGTCGCTGATCAGCCGGCCGGTTTCGGTCATCGCCCACATCTCCACCACGGGGAAGCCGTAGCGCTTCTCGAACACTTCGTGCTGGCTGGGCTCGATGCCGGCGCACAGTGCGAAGCGCACGCCGTGCTGGCGCTCCTCGGGGCAGGGCGGCAGCTTGAGCAAGATGTTGGGGATGATGCCCTGGAACTGCGCGGCCCTTGCGCGGGTGGCCACCAGATCTTTCCACCACGTGCTGGCATGGAAGCGGTCGGGGAAGATCAGGCAGCCCCCGCACAGCAGCAGCGCGGGTGACGATACCGAGAGACAGTTGGCATGATGCAGGGGCAGCGGGTTGTACAACCGTTCCTGTCCCTCGCGGAAGTCGAGCCGGCCGCCGAGCGACAGGTAGCATGCACCGAAGCTGTGGAAATACTCGTTGGTGAGGATGCAGCCTTTGGGCCGCCCGGTGGTCCCGGAGGTATAGAGCAAAGCAGCCTCGGTATTGAAGGCCGGCGTGGCCGACCGCGGTGCGCGCTGTGCGCTGGGCAGGTTCCCGAACGAGCGTTCGAACGCCACCACCGGCGGCCGAGCGTCAATCGCCTGCGTCGCCGCCTGCATGTCGGCGAGGCGGCTCTCGATGGCGATCGCGAGGTCCGCTCCCGAATGCTCGACAACGTAGCGGATCTCGTCCTCACGGTAGTCGGGATTGATCGGAACGACGCTCGCCCCGAGCGCGTTCAAAGCGTAGTAGTGGAAGAAGAACTCGGGGCGCTGGTCGAACAGCAGTGCCACGCGGTGTCCGTAGCCATAACCCGCGCGCTGATAGACCCGCTTCATCTCCTCGACCGCGGCGAGGGTCTGCGCGAAAGTAACTTCCCAGCCTTCGGGGTGATATGCGCGCCCGGCCATCGGCGGCACCGCATAGGCGGGCCGATTGCCGTGCTTGCCGGCCGTGCGCTGCAGCGTTTGGTAGAGCGTTCCGTAGGTCGAGGCGTCCATGGTTTTAGGCAGGATTACTTGCTGACCGGTTTCGCCGCGACCCCAGCGCGCCGCCTCCGCGTTTCGGGAGTGTGCGGATCAGGCCGTAGGACAGCGTCGCTAGCGCGCGCCCGAAGCGAGAAAACCCCAACCCACCGGAATGACGATGCCCGTGACATATACGGCAGCGTCCGGCGCCAGATAAGCGACGGCGGCGGAGCACAGGAATTTCAAACGCCGTTCTTCCTCACGGGGCACTCTAGCGCGGTGCCAGTGGGTGGTCAATCGCGTGGTGAGTGGCTGGTCAAGACCTGCGGTTTTGGGGACTTGCTCGGCCGGTTCATGAGCTACGCTCGCCGATTGCGAGGCGCATTGTGGCGCTCGCCCGGGCGCACGACGAGCGAGCCCGCCGGCTGAGTGGTTGTGAGGGCCTGTGGCTCAGGCCGCATGGAACAGCGGCAAGGGGCACACCGGGGTGCGGGGCGGGGCGCGGGCGGGCAAGCCCAGGTGTGTGGGGATCTTGACGATCACCTGGGGATCGACGATGGCGGCGATGAACTTCAAGCGCGCGCTGTAGCGCGGGCAGTGCTGCTCAGGCTCCAGGCGCGCGCGCGTCGGTTTGAAGAGTGGACGCCTCCGGTGAGTCGTAGTGGGCCTGCAGCCGATAGTGCAGCTGCAGAAGGCACCGCGTGTTCTCGTTGTGCGTCGGCCCAGTCCAACCATGGCATTGCAGGACACCGGCCGACGTCGTCGCCTCGGCGCCGAGCATCGTGAGGATGATGGAATCGAGGTCGAAGCCCCCGCCCAGGCACAGCGTTCGAGGGCAGGCAATCGCGAAGAAGGCCTTCGCTGCTGCGGAAAAAGTGTGCACCCGGGGGGAGTACCTTCCGATGCTCTTCGGATCGATGAAAGTGATATCGAAGATGAGTTGCTGGAGCGTCGGGAATCGCTCCCGCACGCTGTGTGCCTCGGTATATGCCCGGAGCCACGTGTCGTGTTGCCGGTTGAACGAAGTTCCCTGCTTCCCGCGTCCCTCCTTCTGCGAAAAGATGATCATGGGATTAGCATCCCTTGCGGCATCGCGCCCCTGGTCACGCACCGCTCATCGCGAGCGGTCATCGTCTTCGCCATCACGATGCTGGTCGGCTACTCGAAGCCTACTGTCTCGGGTCGCGCCAACAAGCCGATATTCCTCGCCACGGCGCCTTTCGGACCTGCACTCACGCGGAAACTCACCCGTTGGTTGCAATGAAGAGAGCGCAGGTTGGCATGCCTGGATGCGGAGAAATGCGCAAACACGTCCGCGCCGCCATCGTCCCGGGTGATGGATCCGCAGCCTTTCGAATAGCTGAACCATCTTACCGTGCCCGTATGCATAGTCGTTCCTGTCGAGGTCATGTCCAGCGTGACTGAGCGGGTCCCGATGCACACTGAGCAGCGGCTTCACAAAGGAAAAAAGCCCGGTCGTCCGGGCTTCTTCTCCAACGCGTTTCGGACTTACTCCGGGCGGATATTGACCGCCTGCTCGCCTTTCGGCCCGGTGGTCACGTCGAAGGTGACGCGCTGCGCTTCTTTGAGCGTCTTGAATCCGTTGCCCTGTATCGCCGAGAAATGTGCGAAAAGGTCCTTGCCACCCCCATCGGGGGTGATGAAACCGAAGCCTTTCGCCTCGTTGAACCACTTAACCGTACCTACGCTCATCGATATCTTCCTTTGCGGTGTTGCAATTGGGCTTGGACCCAGGGATGCGAGGGCTTCAAGAGAAGTAAGCAGACCTGCTAGGACCGCGAACGCGGGTAAGAGGACCAACTGACTAGCTCAAAGACTCCTGCACGAGCCCTTATACGCAGGTATCGCGGACAAGTCAAACCAATTCGAGCGCCGCGGTCTCGTCGAGCGGTACGTGCAGACCCTGATGACCCAGATCTCCCAGACCGCGGTGTGCAACTAGTTCCGCTCGTTGGCGCAGTGGCTGTGTCGCTAGGGGCCGTTCGCGAGCGCAGCGCGCCACCCACGTGGTTCGAAAGTGTGCCGATCAGGCCGAAGGACAGGGTCCTTACCGCGCGCCCGATGCCAGAAAACCCCCATCCACCGGAATGACGATGCCGGTGACGTATGCGGCAGCGTCCGACGCGAGGTAAGCAACGGCGGCGGCGATCTCCTCGGGCGTGCCGTAGCGATTCATCGGTATGGCGTCAGTGTAGCTCTGCCGGAACTCGGGCGAATGCAGCACCTGCGTCATCGGTGTGTCCACGGGGCCGGGCGCCACCGCATTGGCAGTGATGCCGTGCTCGGCAAGCTCGACCGCCATCTGCCGCGTGAGTCCGATGACAGCGGCCTTGGAGGTCCCGTACCCGGTCCGACCGATGCCCACCGCCCGCATTCCGGCGACCGACGCGATGTTGATGATCCGGCCCCAGCGCTCCCGGATCATGCGCCGGGCGCCCTGCTGGGCGCACAACAGGACGCCGGTCACGTTGATGGTCAGATGGGCCTGCCAGCTGTCGAGCGGGAAATCGACGAAAGGGAAGGTCTTGGCGATCCCGGCGTTGTTCACCACGATGTCGCAGCGGCCGCATTGCCGATCGATCGCCTCGAACGCGGCAGCAACCGATGCGGGGTCGCCGACATCGATCCGCAGCGCTGAGGCCGTCCGCCCGGCGCCGCTCAGCGCTTCAGCCTTGGCTCGTGCCTGCGTCTCGTCGATGTCGCCGATCAGCACGTGCGTGCCCTGCTGCGCGAGCGCATCCGCGATCGCCGCACCGATGCCCTTTGCGGCACCGGTGATGAGCGCGACGCGCTGCAGTACCCGGTCGGATCCCATGGTGGCCTCTGATGTCAGTCGGATCGGAATACGAGCTTGCTGTCTGCCTGCTTCGTGACGGCTTCCCAATGCTGACGGAAGTTGAGCAGGTCGGATAGCTTATCGCCCCTGCGCATGCGCGCGAGCGCAGCGAGTTCCTTACTCTGGATCTCTTCAGCAACGGGGAGGATACGCTCGAGCTCGGCCATGCTGGCGACGATCAGGCCGTCGTCATCCCCGAAGATCACATCGCCCGGGTTGACGGCAACCCCGCCGCACTCAAGCGCGACTTGCCGCTCGCACGCCGTGTGCGTAGTACCGGACATCGGCGTGACGAACCGCGCATAAACCGGCAGCGGCAGCGTGCGCAGCGTAGCCGTGTCGCGCACGGCACCGTCCACCACGATACCGGCCAACAACCGGTTCATCGCCTCGGTCGCAAACAGCTCGCCGACAACCGCGCGGCGTCCGCCACGTGTGTCGATGACCAGCACATCTCCCGGCTTGGCATCCACGAGCGCCCGCAACACGGTGAGGTGATCGTCGGGACACACCAGCGTGAACGCCGTCCCCACGAGTTTGACACCGGGATTGATCGGCCTGAGCGCGGGGTCGATCACGCGCAGCCGCTTGTCGGCATCGCAAAGAGCGGCGGTGTCCAGCCGAAGGAGCCGCTGCCGAAGCTCAGTAAGGTCCATTCCTTCCTCTCCTGATCTGGTTCCTGTTCCGGCGCTGGAGCGAGTTAAGGTCGTGCCAGCGCCTGCCGGGTCTCCTCGATGCTCGCCGGCTGCACGCGCAGCGAGCGGATCACAGCGACCGCTGCTGCGCGCGCTTCGAGTCGCCTCGTCGCTCCCCGTCTCTCCGCTTGTGCCGTTGCCGGGTTCACACCAGCGGACCGGAATACTTCTCGAGCACTCTCCAGGCCTCGTCGCCGAACGTGGCCTTCCATTGCTTGTAGTAACCGGACTTCGACACGGCGCTGCGGAAAGCCTCGGGGTCGGTGCGGTGGAACTGCAGGCCGAGCTTGGTCAGCTCGGTCTCGGCGGTCTGGTTGAGCTTCACCAGGTCTTCGTGCTCTCGCATCGCCGCCTCGTTGAAGTTGCGCGCCAGGACTTCCTGCAGGTTCTCCGGCAGCGACTTCCACACGCGTCCGTTGATCAGGGTGAACTGGCCGTCCCACATGTGGTTGGTGATCGAGACGTGCTTCTGCACCTCGTACAGCTTGGCGATCAGGATCAGCGACAGCGGATTCTCCTGGCCGTCGACGATATGGGTTTGCAACGCCGAGTACACCTCGGCAAAGTTGATCGAGGTGGGCGAGGCGCCCAGGTGCTGGAACAGAGATCCCCACAGCGGGCTCACCGGCACGCGGATCTTGAAGCCCTTGAGGTCTTCCGGAGTCAGGATGGGCTTGGCGCTGCTGGTGATCTGCCGGAAGCCGATGTCCCACAGCTTGTCGAACGCGTGCAGGTTGACCTTCGCGATCACGCCGCGCAGGTAGGCGCCGAGATCTCCGTCCAGGGCCGCCCACACCTGGGAGTAGTCTTTGAACGCGAAGCCAACCCCGTACAGCGCCGTCGGCTTCGCCATCGTGGACAGGACGTTGGTGCCGGACAGCACGAACATCTCCAGTGCACCGCTGCGCAGCTGCGACAGCATATCGGAGTCGCCGCCGAGCTGGTTGTTGGGGAACATCCGCACTTCCAGCTGGCCGCCCGATTCCTCCAAAATCTTCGGCAGGATTTCCTTCACCCGCTGGTTGATCGGATGCGTCATGGGCAGATTGCCCGCGAACTTGAATCGGTACTTCGGACGCGCGGCAAGCGTTCGCCCGCTGAGGATTCCGAACAGCGGCAACGCCGCGCCCGCGGCGAGAACCCGGCGACGTGTGATCGCCGAGGAGTGGGCAGACGCGGGCACGATGTCATGATCAGCCATGCGATTCGCCTCGGAGGGTCATGGTCACTTCTTCAGGAAGCCGATCGAAATCCACGGCACCGCCGCCACGAGAATCAGCCCGACGGCGAGGGCCACGATGTAACCGACGATCGGGCGGATGCCTTCGTTCGGATTCGTGCGGCCGATCGCGCAGGCAGCGTAATAGCCGACGCCGAACGGCGGCGCGAACAGCCCGATGCCCATGGCCAGGATGACGATCATGGCGTAGTGCACCTGGTGCACGCCCATCTGCTTGGCGATCGGGAACAGCAGCGGGCCGAACAGCACGATCGCGGGAATGCCCTCGAGCACGCTGCCCAGGATGATGAAGACCACGATCGACACCGCGATGAAGCCGACCTTCCCCCCGGGCATTGCGGCCATTGCCTGGGCGAGATCCTGGGAGAAGCCCGATTGGGTAAGCGACCAGGCCATGGCGGTCGCCGCGCCGATGATGAGCAGGATCGCGCCCGACAAGGCGGCCGTCTCCACCAGCATCGGCAGCAGCCGGCGCCAATCGAACTGGCGGTAGATCAGCAGGCCGGCGATGACCGAATAGGCGATGCCGATGGTGGAGACTTCAGTGGCGGTAGCCACGCCTTCCACCACCGCGGCGCGAATCACGAAGGGCAGGGCGATCGCGGGCGCCGCGATCAGCAGGCTGCGCACAATCTGCGCGCCATTCGCGCGTTGCACGTGCGAGAGGTCCTCGTTGCGGTAGCGCCACCATACCAGCGCGCACAGCGTCAGCCCCAGCACCGCTGCAGGCAGCATCCCGCCCGTGAACAAGGAGGCGATCGAGACGCCGGTCACGGACCCGATCGTGAGCAGTACCAGGCTCGGCGGAATCGTTTCGGTCTGGGCGCCAGTCGCGGAGAGCAGCGCAACCAGGTCGCCCTTCTTTGCCCCGCGCCGCTGCATCTCCGGGAACAGGACGGGCGTGATCGCGGCCATGTCCGCGGCCTTGGAGCCGGAGATGCCCGAGACCAGATACATCGAGCCCACCAGCACGTAGTGCAGCCCGCCGCGCACGTGTCCCAGCAGGTTGCCCAGGAAGGTGACCATCGCGCGCGCCATCCCGGTCATCTCGATCAGCAGGCCGAGAAAGACGAACAACGGAACGGAGAGCAGGATCAGATGCGACATGCCCTCGTCGATGCGACCTACGATCGCCGTCATCGGGATCATGGTGGTGATCGCCAGGTAGCCATACGTCGCGAGCCCGAACGCGAAGGCGATCGGCACGCCGGCGAACACGTTGAGCGCGACGATCCCGACGAAGAAGATGAGCAGGTTCTCGTTTTCGAGCTCGAAGAGCACCGGCTGCAGCGCCAGCAGGACGGCGATACCGATCGCCATCACCGCGAGCGCACCGAGGATGAGGCGCCAGCTTCCCGCTTCCAGCAGTCGCATCAGGGCCATGAGGAGCATGAGCGCACTGCCCACGGGAAGCGCGGCCGCGCGCCAGGCATTGGTGATCTCCAGGGCTGGCGTGGTGATCACCATCTCGTCGTGGGCGAACTCGAAGGCGGGATACACGATGAGCGTGAGAAAGGTGAGCGCCGCGGCAATGGCCAGGACATCGAGGAACGCGCGCACCGGCGGCGACACCATGCCCACGACGGCGGTCATGCGCATGTGCTCGCCGCGGCGCAATGCCACCACCGCGCCGAGCATCGCCAGCCAGAGGAACAGGATCGAGGCCAGCTCGTCCGACCAGAGCAGCGGCCGGTGGAAGACGTAACGCGACACCACGCCTGCGAACAGGATGACCACCTCGGCCACGACGAGCAGCGCAGCCGCGGCTTCGACGGCGGATCCGACCGCGGCCTCGAGCGCCACCAGCAACTTCGGTGCCCCCGCCGGCGGTGCGAGGATGGCCTCGGGATCGGCGAATTCTGAGTGCGGGTTCATATTCCGGGCGACTCCGGCACAACGTGGTTGCCCTGCTTCATCTCAGCGCGACACCAACTGCGTGAGCACGGTGCGCACCCTTGCGCCGGGCGCGAGCCCTGTCGCTTGCCCAGCCGCGTTCACGTGAGACAGCACGCCGTTTTCCCACATGTCCATCGAATCGCCGATGCGTCCGCTGGTGTGCGCCACCGTCGCTGCGGCGACCCCGCGCTTCTGCAGCATCTCCAGGGCTGCGATGCCGGCGTTGTCCTTGCCCACGCCGGCGTCGTTGAAGATCACCGCCTTGAGCGGCACTTCCAGCGCGAACTCGCCCGAGCTGGTTCCGCCGTGCGAGGCGCATACGACGATAGCGCCGGCATCCTCCTTGGTGACCTTGGTGATGGAATCCATGAGGATCACGCGCCCGCCGGCGCCCTTTGCGACTTCCTTCTTCAGCATCTTGGCCTCCTGTCCTCAAACCGACGTGATCATGCGGATGTTCTCCGCGATGGCCTCGCGCTCGAACACTTTCTTCCAGTCCGGCGCGAAGATCTGACTCTTGGCGCGCTCTACGGCTTTGTTTGCGGCATCCGACATGCGCACCCCGGGAAGCTGGTCGAACAGGATCGCCAGCTCGACATTCAGGTGACCGAGGATGAAATCGCGCGCCGCCTCCGCGGCGACGCCGCGACGCACCGCTTCGTCCGTGGCCTCGCGAATGATCGTCAGGCAGGTGGCGCAGACGGTTTCCGACAGGGCCGGCTCGAGGATGGCCATCTGCTCCACGGTGGCACGGTGCGAGCGGATGACGGGTGCGTACATGCGCTTTGCCACGTCCTCTGCCAGTGCGAAGTTGCTCTCTTCGCCGCGCAGCAGGGCACACACGATCGCCTGCTTGGCCTTGAGGCCGCCGAAGTAGTCGCGCTTCGCCTCGAGGTCGGTCTCGTCGTTGAAAATCGGCGGGTGGCAGGGATGGGCGACGAAGATCGTCAGATCGGCGCGCTCCGGCAGATGCCCGGCAAACGGTGCGGCAGCGTCGAGTGCGATCAGCGTTGCGCTGCGCTTGAATAGGTCGACCAACTTTGCGGTGACCTTCTCGATCATGTTGTCGGGAATGGCCAGGATGACCACGTCGGCCTCGGGCAGCGCCCGCTCGGCGTCCACGCAGGTGATCCCCAGCTCCTTGAGGCGGTTGCGGCCTGCTTCGCTGACCTCGATGTGACTCACCTGATAGGGCGCGCCTCGCAGGTTGGCGGACACCCGATAGCCCATCTTGCCGCCTGCGCCCAGAACCGCTACTTTCTTCATGCTTCAGTCTCCTCGAAAAGAAACTTCCATATCTGCCGCTGTCCGATGCCCGCGGCACCCTCACGCTGCCTCAACCGCCGCGCGCCAGTCCGAAGTAGTCGGCTTTGCCCATCTGGCCGCCCTTCAGCGCGATCTCCAGGGCGTCGAACCGCGGGTCCTCCGAATAGCCGCGGCACAACGGAGCGCCGGGCGTCAACTCGGCGAGCATCTCCAGCCCATACAGCCCCAGCTCCTGCGTGGCATAGCTGGAAGTGTCTCCGCCTGCGACAACGACGCGCCGCAAGCCGGTTCGCGCCAGCAAGTCGTGAGCGATGCGACCCAGCGCGCTGCCGAGCACTCTTGCACTGTTCCCGGCCGCGTTCGGATCTGCCGCCAGCCGCTCGCGCGTTGCCTGGATGCTGGGATCGTCGGGGCCGGCCGCCGAATAGATGAGCACGCTGTTTCCGGCACAGAGCGACGCGAGCGCACGTTCGAACAATGCGCGTGCGGCAGCCTCTGCCGCCTGTGGACGGCACAGCTCCTCGGTCGCGGCGCGGATGCATTCGAACTTGTGCTCCGATGCCCATTGGATCTGGGCTGCGGTCATGGGAGACGCGCTGCCGGATATGACGAGCAGCTGCTTCACCGGTGCCACCGGTGGAAACGCTGCCCGCGCTGCCGGGATGACGCCGCTCGCCTTCCAGTGAGCGGTGAGCGCGTACTCGACTCCGGAGGAACCGATCGCGAAATGCTGTGCACGTTGCGCCTGCTGCCAGATCAAGCGGCCGACCGTGCGCAAGCTCTGGTCGTCGGCCACGTCGTAGAGCAGCAGCCCAGGCTTGCTCCCAAGCTTGCGGGCATGACGCGCATCCACTTCGGCGGGCTCACCCGCCAACTCGGGCAAGCTCATCAGAGCCACATCGGCCTGCGTCTGATGCGAGAGGTGCACGCGCAAGTCGGCCTCGTGCATCGGCGTCGTCGGATGGCGGGACATGGTCGGATGGCGATCGAGCCGGAAAACTTCCTCTCCCGCCGCGGCGAAGTGGTTGCCAAATACGGTGTACCGCCGCAACGGTGGGGCTCCCGCCAGCACCGAAACGGTCTGGCCGGGCGAGAGTTTCGCCCGTGCCAGATCCGCCACGTGACCGATACTGCCCACTTCCGGCGCGGAGTCGAAAGTCGAGCACACCTTGTAGTGGGTGAGCGGCGCCCCCAGCGACCAGAGCTCGCGCAATATCGATTCGAGCTGTGCGTCCATCTCGGCGGGAGACATCGCGCGGCTGGTGCCGGCTACGCCGATACAGCGCAGATCGGGGAACTTCTGACGCAGAAGCTCCGGCGCGGGCGGCGACAGGAACAAGACGGTGCGCAGCCCCGACAGCGCGAGCGCCTCCATCGCGTCGGTGGAGCCGGTAAAGTCGTCGCCGTAGAAGGCGAGCAGCAACTCAGTGCGTGTCGGCATCAGCGTCGGTCTCCGAACTTGTCGATCGCAGTGCGCAGTTCCGGGTGCGTTTGCGCGTATCCCTCGAGCGTGGCGCCGGCCAGCGCGGCCTCCCAGCCCTGCTGCATGCTCAGCACGCCGGCCGCTGTGCCGCCCGGATGCGCGATGATGCCGCCGCCGGCGAGGTGGATGACATCGACGGTCTTCGTCGCGGCGTAGATCGGAAGCGCCGAGCCGGCCCACTGCGCCGACGAGATCGCCGGCATGACGCGGTAGTCCCCGAACATCGGCGTGAGACAGTCGTTGATCGAGCGGCCCACTTCCTCGTTGGTCTCGTAGAACTTGCTGTTGAATCCGCCCACGTGCAGGTGGTCCACGCCGGCGAGCCTGCACAGCTTCTGATACGCGGTGAAGCCGATGCCAAGCAGAGGATGCCGCGACATCGCGCCGAAGTTGGCGCGGTGGCCGTGGATCGGCAGCTCGCAGTGACGGCGAACGTGGGCGAGCGCGGCGAACCCGACGCTGTTGATGTTGATCATCACGCAGGTGCCGCCGTGCTTCTTCACCAGGTCGTGGCTGCGCAGCATGTGCTCCACGTCGCCGGTGATGTTGAACGCGTACATGGCCTTCTTGCCGGTGGCTTCGGCCACTCGCCGGATCTCGCCCATGACTGCGCTGACGCGCTCGGCCAGCGGCAGATAGGACGGGTCCGCCTGCAGTTCGTCGTCCTTGATGAAGTCGAGCCCGGCCGTTGCGAGATCGCGCGCGAGCTTGCATAGTGCCTCTTTCGAGAGCCCGATGCTGGGCTTGACGATCGTGCCGATCAGCGGCCGGCCACGCACCTGCGCGAGCCTGCGCGTGCCCTCGATGCCGAAACCAGGGCCGGGGTAATGGTCGGCGAACGCTTGCGGCAGCTCCAGGTCTTCCAGGCGAAGACCGGACACTTCCTGCAGCTCGTACAGATTACCCGCGACCGTACCGAGCAGGCTCGGCAGCGATGGGCCGAAGTTGTGGAGCGGGAACGAAATGACGATGCGTCCGCGGCGATACTCGGTTCGGCCCGTTTCGGAACGCGGCGGCTTGCTTCCCGGCAGGCTCGGCGCAGGCACCGTGTCGAGCGCTTCGATCCGCACGACTTGCGCGCCGAAGCGCTCCTTCAGCTCGCTGGTTTCTCCTGGAATCGACACGAACGTGCCGCTCGACTGCTCTCCCGCAATCACGGCCGCTGCGTGCTCGAGCGGGTGCGGTGTCTCGATCAGATAGGTTGCCAAGACTCGATCCTGGCGCATGATCTCCTCCTGTCGCTTGCAGCCGTTGTCAGCTAGACCCCAAGCTGGGTCGCGAGATCCATGAAGTCGGTCGCGACGAAGTCCGCAACGCGGGCGCCGTCTTGCGCAGTATCGGCCTTCCGCTTGGGTCCGAACTCGAGCGGACGTGTGACCAGCGCCGTCTTCAAGCCGACTTTCCTCGCTGCTCGGAGATCGTCGACGTGGGCCGCCACCATCATCACTTGAGCGGGTGCAGGGCCGAGCAGCTTCGCGGCGCCCAGGTACACCTCGGGATCGGGCTTGTAGTGACCGAACAGTTCCGCGGACAAGATGCAGTCCCAGGGCAACCCCGCGTACTTCGCCATGTTCGTGAGCAGGCTCACGTTGCCGTTGGACAGGGTCGAGACGATGTAGCCCGCGCTCAGGCGATGCAATCCGCCCACCGAGTCGGGCCACGGCCACAGGCGGTGCCAGGCGTGGTTGAAGTGGTCGACTTCGTCGTCCGACAGCCCGTCAATCCCGAACTCACGCAGGAGATCGTTCAGGATGATGCGGTGCAGGCCGTCGATGTTGGTCCACGGAATCTGGCCGCTGCGCACGCGCTGCATGGCGGGTTGGTAGCCACCGCGCCACCCGTCCGCAAAGGCCACCCAGTCGATCTCGATGCCTTTGCGCTTGCCGAGCAGTTGCCCTTCTCGGATGATCGAGCCGCGCCAGTCCACGACGGTTCCGAACACGTCGAAGACCAGTGCGTTCACCGACTTGCGCGTATCGGGCTGCACGGGAGGCACCGGCTCTCGCTCTGAAGTGGCTGCAATCGTGTACGTGCTGGCCGCAGCCAGGGTGAGGGATGTTACCGCGCGCGAGATGAAATCGCGACGGCCCTTCGCTACGTCGGGTTGGTCTGTGCTTGAACTCATGCCTTGCCGCTCCTCTCGGCCTGTCATGCGCCTTGTTGTCAGCAACCGGCAGCCATGCTGCGCTGCAACAGTTGCCGTGCATTCTATTCACGGCTTGGAGGAAAAGGCTTCCGTTTTTCTGGTTCGTTAGGGTCCGTATCAGAAAACTTTTCTGGATCTGTCTCGGAAGGCCGCGCCTCTGCCACTCGCCAGCGCTCTAGAGAGGGCGGCGGAAACAACGTCGTTCATGGGTCGGAGCCTAAAGTGGAATTCGCAGTACCTGCTGCCCGATCCCGCTAGAATTCGCTTCTCCACGCCGGTCTGCTGACAGGATGGAACTCGACAAGTTTGATCTCGCGATCCTGGCCGTCCTGCAAGAGGACGCCCGCGCCAGCCTGCAGGACATCAGCGCGCGCGTCGGCCTGTCCACGACTCCCTGCTGGACGCGCATCAGAAAGATGGAGACCGAGGGCGTGATCCAGGGCTACACGGTGCGGATCGATCCCGCTGCGATCGGATTCCGCGACACTGTAGTCGTGCAGCTCACGCTCGAGAGCCACAGCGACGAGATCCTGGAGGCGTTTGGGAAGGCACTGGCAGAGATCCCGGAAGTGCTCGACGCCTACCTCATCTCGGGCGACTACGACTATCTGATCCGTATTGCGGTGCGCGACACGCGCGACTACGAGCGGCTGCTGCGCGAGGGCTTGTACCGGATTCCCGGTATCCGCCAGAGCAAGTCGAGTTTCGTACTGCGGCAGTTGAAGGAAAGCCCGATCCCTCTCTACAGCAGTGCCCGCGCGCCCACGGTGCGCGTGCGGCGAGGGCGCAAGTAGCTTGGACGGCGGCCGCCGACGTGAACGAAGTTCCCGGAGATCATTCCACCGTGACCATTGGGGAACGACGCGCTGTAGCGGCCGACTTCGATTGGGAAGCCGGCGGACGAACGGAGGATTGCCATGGAAGCTTCTGCCGTCAGGACGATAGGGCTCATCGGGGCCGGGAAGATCGGTAGCCAGATCGCGCGGCTTGCGATCGCGAACGGGTATGACGTCGTGATCAGCAACTCGCGCGGACCAGAAACGCTCTCTGCGCTTGTCGCGGAACTCGGGCCGAAAGCGCGCGCCGGGACCCCTGTCGAGGCGGCGCAGGCGGGGGATGTCGTCGTGGTGACGATTCCGCTGAAGAACTACCGTGCGGTTCCCGTTGAGCCTCTGGCGGGGAAAATCGCGATCGACACCAACAACTACTACCCGCAACGGGATGGGCATATCGCCGCACTCGACAACGAGTCGACCACCACCTCCGAGTTGCTGCAGGCGCACCTACCGAAGTCGAAGGTGGTCAAAGCGTTCAACCACATCTACGCGGCACATCTGACCACCGACGGACAACCGGCTGGTACAAAGAATCGCCGCGCCCTGGTGATCGCCGGCGACGACGCGGCGGCGAAGGCCACGGTCACCCGCTTGCTCGACCAGTTCGGCTTCGATACGGTGGATGCGGGTCCGCTCAAGGAGGGTTGGCGCATCCAGCGGGACACGCCTGGCTACGGACCGCGTCGCACCGCCGAGGAGTTGCGCAGGGACCTCGCCGCGGCCAAGCGGTACCGGGACCTATGAGAGCCGCATTGCTGGAGGATGCTCGCCCCGGCGACGCCAGCGGTGATCGCTTTCGCTCGCGCTCAGCGGCGCGCGCCGCTGGAGTGCGCAGCCAGCCCGGATATTTCGTGAAGACGCCCCCGAATTACGCGAGCACCCGTATGCGTGTTGCCTATAGCCGGTTCAAGTCGGGTACGTTTTGTACCGCCGGGCTACTCGGGCGCCGGCGGCCGATTTCCGGCCATGTTGCCCCCGCCCGCCTTAATGCCAATAGGCACGGCTATTCGCTGCGACGGTCGTGGGCAAACTGACTCGGAACTCGCCTCGCCATCATCCCGAGTCCCTCATGAAATATCCGGGCTAGCGGGCACGCACGCGCGAGCGCCAGTATCCCGGCTTCTTGGCCTGTGGAGCGACGGCAATGACCAAGATGCCGTTGGGTTCAGGTCGATAGACGAGGGAGAAAGGAAAGTCCTTGAGAAGGACACGACGCGTGCCGGAACCGAAGGGGATCCAGCGAGCGGGAATGCGAGTGCGCGTGCGGTAGCTTCCGCGACTGCGTTCGTGAATCGCACGCCCAGGCCCGGCTCAGGCAACCTCAGCAAGATGCTCCAAGCGAGCCGCCGCCAGCCGCGCCTGCCTCACTTAGCAAGACGTCTCGCTTCGGCAAACACCTCTTCCGCTGCGAATGTCTGCGTCTCGCCTCTGTCGTAGGCGGCAAGCCGGTCTGCGATCTCGCGTTGCCACTCAGCCTCGATTTCTGCGATTTCCGTCCCACGAAGTGAGTCAAGAAGCACCTCGACCAGCCGTGCTCGCTCCTCAGCAGGAAGGGCGCGGGCTTGCTGTTCGAGCTCACTGAGGGTATCTGACATCGTCGCCTCCGAATCAATATTGTACACATTCTACGCCTGCTGCCGGCTAGCCATGCGCCCGCCAATGCGGGATGGGTGAACTCGGCGTCCTCCATCGCCGCGCATGCGCCCATCGCGCTGCCACTCGCCGCGGCCGTTCGACGCTAGGCCGTCGTGCCAGCGGCGTCCCGGATCGCTGTGCTGGACGGCACGACGCTGCGCAACGCGCTTACCTCGCCGCGCTACTAGAACATCACTGCCTCACGCACCGCTCCAGCTCGGGGATGCGCGCCTCCGGTGCCACGTGTAGTCGATGCCGCGATCGCACGGTGGGGCGCGCGTCAGTTGCGTGCACTGCGCGTTCGCTGATTCTGCGCGCCGCGTGAGCGGGAAGTCTTGGACCCGCCTACCTCAACGCAGGCGCGACCTCGCGCCCAATGATCTCGAAGCTTCGCGCTTCCAGCTCGGGTGGAATGAGGCCGCCGGGATTGAGCTCAGCCACGAACCCGTCGAGCCTCAGTTCCTCCCGCAGCTGCCTCAGGCGGTCGATGATGCCGGCCGCGGTGCCGAACACCACCTTCTTCGCGAGCATGTCGTCGTAGGACAGGTTCGCCATGCGCTCGGCCTCCATGCGGCGGCGGTCGGCCGGTCCGGCGCCCGCGCGTCCGACCGCCGCCCTCGCCAGCTCGGTCTGGCGTACGAAGAACGACGTGAGACTCTCGTGCGGCTCTTCCAAGGCACCGCGTGCTGTGGTCGAGGCATAGACCGGGATACGCAGATACGCACTGGGAGCGCCGGGATGGCCGGCTTCCTCCCACGCTTGCCGGTACGAAGCGAGCTGCGCACGCAGATCAGGGATCTCGGTGGTGCGCAGTCCGACGAAGATTTGCAGTCCCAGTCGTCCGGCCGCGGGAAACGTCTCGTCGCTCGTCGTGGCCATGCGAATCGGCGGATGCGGCACCTGGTACGGCCGCGGCACCACCGTCGCATTCTCGATTCGGTAGAACTGCCCGCTATAGCTGAACGGCTCGCCCTTCCACGCTTCCCGGATGATCTGCAGCGCCTCGAGAAAGCGCGCCTGGCTCTCGCCGTACGGGATGCCGAACACGTCGTACGTGCGCACCGAGCCGCTGCGACCGATCCCGTACTCGAAGCGCCCTTCGCTGATCTGATCGACGGTCGCGACCTCTTCGGCGATCCGCAGCGGATGGTTGAGCGGGAGCACCTGGACCGCGGTGCCCACGTGCAGGCGGCGCGTGCGGGTGGCGATCGAGCTGGCCACCTGGAGGGAGGAGGAGATGACCGAGCGCTGCGGAGTGAAATGGATCTCGCCCAGCCATACGCAGTCGATTCCCAATGCCTCCGCGCGTTCCGCCAGTTCGAAGATGTCCCGGAAGGCCGCGGCCTGAGTTGCCCCTTGACGAATCTCCTCGACGAATAGTCCGAAGTGCATGGCCGCGCCTCCTCCAGCCTGGGGCATTCGATGCGCGCCCCAAATCGCGCCTACGCCCCGCCAGCATAGCGTTTCCCGGCCAGGTTCGCCGCAAGCCAAATCCCGACGCTGCGAAATTCCGGAACAGGTGCGAGGTCAGGAGCTGCATGAACGCGGTCGTTTCGGCATTCAGGTGGCACGACACGGCGGCATGGAAGAGGGAGTTGCACGAGCCACTGACGTCCACCACCGCCGGGACTTTGAGCTCGACCTTCCTTTCGTTCAGGGGCTATCGCCGCTTGTCGGTGAGCGGCGGCTCCTTTCAGTGTCCACGGTAGGGGTCGGGGTTGTGGTTGCAGCCGACGAAGCCGAACGCCTGTAAGCGACGCCGCATCTGCCCTTCGTGCGCGGTGCGGCGTAGGGTAGAAGGTGCTGAGCTCACAAACGGTCCCGGGCGCGCACGAAACAAACGAAACAAAATTCGGCTCCCGCTGAAATTTACGTGCTGCACATGCCTACTAGACTATATAGGTCGCACGTCCCTTGATCGGCGCGATTCGAACCTTCAACAGATGGATTGGCGTGATCCAGAACCCCCCGTTACCAGGGAGGGGCTGCCAGCTGGGCGCACGGGAGAATCTGTTCCGGCGGCGCGCCTCGATCCTGCGACCGCCGCTTTGTCGCTCGCGGAGGAAGGCCTCGGGCAACCTCAGATTGCTGGCGTCAAGGACCCCACGCCTGCGCTCAACCTTCAGATGCCGGTCAAATGGCCGTCCGTTGAGGACATCACGACAAGGGCGCCACTGCCCGCGGGGTATCGCTACCAGTATCTGGACCGGCAACAGGTCCCCACGCTCATCACTGCGCTCAAAGCTTGGTATCCCGGAATCGCCGTCGGCAACGCAAGCTGCCATCTGCGCGAATCTTTCTATGCCGACAGGGTTTGCCTGGACGGTGAGCTCGAACGCGACTTCTTGGTCGTTCTCTTCAAGCAAGCCGATGAGTTGGTCGGCGTGTTTTCGGTGGAGCGAGATGCGGATAGCGAAGTACTGTACGGACGCATCGGTGCGATCTCCCCGAAGCATCGCGGCTCACGCCTAAGCAGGAATATTCTGTTGCTGGAGGAGGCGCTGGGGCGGGAAATGGGGATGGGCATGGTCTATGGGTTGGCAACGCTGAAGTATCCTCAAATGCAAGCGAGTTTCGAGCGCTTGGGGTGGCAGCTCATCGGCATTACACCCGGGTTCGACCGGGAGGTAGTCGAGCCGGGCGTTGTGAAGCGCGTGTACGAGGCGGTCTACGCCAAGGTGCTCGTTCCCGAGGAGCTGCTGCGCCCGCGGGCACAGGATCTGACACCCGGGGTCAAGGCGCTGTTCGACTTACTGTTTCCAGGACAGTGCCGCGAGTAATGCAGCAGTCGGATCAGCTCGGCTGTTCATACCCGGCACTCGAGCTACGAACGACATCAACACACTCTTACGGCCTCTCGGCCACCGTGAGCACACCATCGATGGCGCGCGTATAGGCGAAGGAATCGCCCAGCGGGGAGAACGCCACCGAACTCACGTAGACGTCGGTTTGATGGTCGTAAACCCGCAGCAGGGCGCCGTCGGCCACTCGGTAAACGCGCACTGTGCCGTGCTCAGGGGTCGGGCTTACCTCGTCGTTTCCCGTTAGGAGTGTCTCGCCATCGGGTGAGAATGCAATCGACGTAACGGAACCGGTCGGAGTGCTGGCAGGGAGCCTGAGGATGCGCACCGGTGCGCCATCACTGAAGCGCCACAGCCGCGTCGTTCCGTCCAGACTCGTTGCGGCGACCAGGCTGAGATCGGGCGAGACAGCCACTTGGGTGACCATCCCGGAGAAGCCCGTCAGCGTCCGCACCAAGGTGCCATCGGAAACCCGCCACAGCTTGACCGATCCGCCCTGGTCACCGCTCACCAATGTGTTTCCGTCGGGCGCGAAGGCCACTGAATGAACCCGGCTACCCACTGCGAGGGTATGCTCCAGCGCGCCATCTGATACCCGCCACACTTTGGCCGTCTTGTCATCGCCACCCGAGGCGAGCAAGTTCCCGTCGGGTGAGAACTCGACCGAGCGCGTAGCGTTGGAGTGGCCGCCGAAGGTGAACATCAGAAGGCCATCTGCCACCCGAAAAATCTTGAGATTCGACCCTGAGCCGTTGGTGCGGCCGTCGGCCAGCAAAGTGCCATCGGGCGAGAACGCGACCGAGTTGATGCCGCTCTTGTCACGGATCGTCATCACCAGCTGCCCATCCGCGGCATTGCGCAATTTGATGGTGACGCCGGTGCCGGCGTCTGCAATCAGTTGGCCGTCGCGCGAGTAGCTGACCGCGCCGGCTGCATCGTTAGCTTGCCACACGAGGGTGGGAGTCCCCTGCGCCCAAGCCACGGAAGTGATGGCGAGACCGAGGATGATCAGAAGTCCATATTTGGCCAGTCGAGTTGTCATTCCCTTTCTCCGATTTGGGTAGCACCTGTTCTTTAGGCGCCGGTAAATCCCAGGATCGGTGCCAAAGGTTCAATGCACTTAAGGCCTGTCGGGAATGTAGTGCAGCAGCGGGGTGGGACAGCATGCAAACTTTTTCCACAGCTTCCAATCTGTAACGGTCTCTTCGGCGCAGGCCCTGATGACGGAATTGCGACCGGCCTCGCGCTGCTTGCGACAGGCTTCGGTGCACCATCGCCGGCACTTCGCGCTGCCTCAGGCGAACCAGCGCGCGGGACGCTTCTCCACAAACGAGGCAAGGCCTTCGGCGGCCTCGGCGCTGCGGCGCTTGGCCGCGTGTTGCACGACGAGCCGCTCGAGCACCGCATCGTTCACCGAGCCCCAGGCGAACTCGAGCGCAGCCGCCTTGGTCTGGGCGTTAGCTTCGGGCGCATTCTGCAGGAGTTGGGCGACGAGGCGCTCTCCGGCAGCCTGCAGCTCGGCCACCGGCACCACCTCGTGCACCAGGCCGATGCGCCGAGCCTCCTGCGCTCCGAAGCGCTCGCCAGAGAGCGCGTACCGGCGCACCTGGCGCACGCCGATGGCATCGGCGAGCTGAGGCAAGATGATCCCGGCCATCAGGCCCCAGCGCGTCTCGGCGATCGAGAACAGCGCGTCATCGGCGGCGAGCACGATGTCGCACGCGGCGATAATACCCGTGCCGCCGCCGAAACAGCCGCCCTGCACAAGGGCCAGCGTCGGCACTGGAAGCATGTTCAGCCGGTGCACCGCCGTCGCGGTCGCACGCGAGACGCGCTCATTCTCCTCGGCCGGCTGCGCCGCCACGCGCCGGATCCACTTGAGATCGGCCCCGGCCTGGAAGTGCTTGCCCGCGCCGCGCAGCACCACGACGCGCAGGCCGGGATGCGCGCCGAGCTCATCCATCGCATCGCGCAGGCCCTGGATGACTGTCTCGTCATAGGCATTGTTCACCTCCGGGCGGTTGAGCGTCACGGTTGCGACACCGCGCGGATCGACGGTCCTCAGTACGGCTTGCTCGCTCATCTCGGTTCCTCCCGTAGGTACAGCCCGTTGTCGACGACACTCATGCGTTGCATAGAACAGCGCGACTTTAGCAACCACGCGCTGATGATGCAGCAGGGCTTCCGCACCAAGGCGAGGCATCTGGGCATCCGCTTGAGCCCGTTGGGCAGATTCTACGAGCTGTGCTACCACGAGGCCGGGCCGACGGCGCGGCTGCTGGATCTTGCACTCACTGCTCATGGGCGATTGCGGGGAAGGGCGTTGTGGACCTATGCTAGACACGATCTCCATGCGTTAGGACGGGAAGCGATATGCCTCGACTACTATCGGTGAACGTCGGACTTCCGCGCGACATCGAGTGGAAGGGGCGCACTGTGCACACGGCGATCTGGAAGGACGCGGTGCACGGCCGTTGTCGCGTCGGTCGCTTGAATTTGGAGGGAGACGGTCAAGGCGATCTGGCCGGACATGGGGGTGAGCAGCGCGCCGTCTTCGTCTACCAGATCGAATCGTATCGCTATTGGCAGGAGCAGCTGAACCGGACCGACTTCGTCCACGGACAGTTCGGCGAGAACTTCACGATCGAAGGATTGCCCGACGATGCCGTTTGCATCGGAGACCGGTATCGAATCGGCAATGCACTGTTCGAGGTCACGCAACCTCGCGTGACCTGCTATCGCGTCGGCATTCGGATGAGCGAGCCTCGGATGCCGGCATTGCTGACATCCAGCGGGCGGCCGGGGTTCTACTTCCGCGTCTTGGAGGAAGGCGCGGTATGCGCCGGCGACGAAATCCTGAAGGTGGGAGAGGCGCAAGAGCGAATGACCGTCGCAGAGATCAACGCGCTCCTCTATTCTCCGAACCACCCACGTGACCGGCTGGAGCGCGCTTTGCGAATCGAGGCGCTTTCGCCCGGATGGCGCTCTTCGTTCGAAGCGTTACTGCAGAGCCAAACGACCGGCGCGCGGAGTGGTAACGCGGGGCTCGCACCAACAGCGGCTGCGCATCCGGCTGCACCGGGATTTCGGCCGCTCGCGGTGACCGCGATCGATCGGGAGTCCGCGGACGTCTTCTCGCTGACGATGCAGAGCCCGGACGGTCAGCCGCTACCAACCGCTCTGCCGGGGCAATACGTGGTCCTGCGTCTTACGCGGACCATAGGCGGCACGGCGCTTTTTCGCAGCTACTCACTCTCTGGTCCGCTCTCAGCGGAGCGCTACCGAATCAGCGTGAAAGTCGAGCCGAATGGGGTGGCTGGAACCTACCTGCGGGAGCATGTCCGTGTAGGCGATGCGCTCGACGTCAGCTCGCCGCGTGGAAGCTTCATTCTGCAATC
>Ga0335077_10000647_pt1 | contig 39342 bp, 29 predicted proteins | sample Lox_Sample_31_FD_207151 | JGI IMG/M metagenome (GOLD analysis project Ga0335077, IMG submission 207151) | Soil microbial communities from Loxahatchee National Wildlife Refuge, Florida, United States - Lox_Sample_3.1 | ecosystem: Environmental > Terrestrial > Soil > Wetlands | place: USA... | reverse complement strand
AGTTGTCCACTGCTGCGCTCTATTTTCTCACGCGGCGCGGCTATCCCGCCGCCAGCCATGCGTTCTGAATTACCGCTACCGCGGCGCATACGGCTGTTTCCGCACGAAGCACCAGCGGCCCCAGCGACACCGCGGTCCATCCCGCGCCGCGCGCCGCCTCGCGCTCGGCTTCCGTCCAGCCGCCTTCCGGCCCCGTAATCAGTGCGACCGTTTCCTGCCGCTCTTCCGGGATCTCGCGCAACAGCGGCGGCGCGTCGCCTTCGTCCAGGAAGTAGCGATGCCCGGCGTGCTCCTTCAACGCAGCCGTGAACCGCGCGGCCGGCAGTATCTCCGGCATCCGCGTCCTCCGGCATTGCTGGCTGCTTTCGCGTGCGATCCGCTGCCAGCGCTCCACCCGCTTCCGCGCAGCCTCGAACAATCCCTTGTCGGTGCGCGCCGCCTCGAACGGAACCATGCGCTCCACGCCCAGCTCGGTAGCCTTCTCCAGCATCCACTCGAACCGGTCGAATTTGATCAGCGCTGCGCACAGCGTGATCCGCGCCGGCGGCGGCGTTTGCGCGATCGGTTCCACGGTCTGAAACCGGACGTGCTCGCCCCGCGCCTCCACCACCTCGGCCAGCCACGCCTGCTGATTGTCGGAAATTTCGAACCGCTGTCCCGGCTCTACGCGCAAAACCCGCGTCAGGTGCCGTGCTTCTTCGCCGCGCAGTTCAGCGCCGCCGCCGCGAATCGCGTCCACGAAGAACCTGCGTCTGGCCACGCGACCATTGTAATGTGATCTGCAAACCGGGGTCTGATCCTTAATATCGGCGCCGTTTGCCGATATTAAGGGTCCTCGGTTTGCCAGCAGCACTTGGCGACCCCTTACAATCGTCTTTTATGATCGCTCAGCTCCGCGGCGTGCTCCTCGAAAAGCACCCCAACCAGGCCATCGTCGAAACCGGCGGTGTCGGCTACGACGTCACCATCCCGGTCTCGACCTTCACCAAGCTCCCCGACGCCGGCGCGGAAGTGCGCCTCCGCATCCACACCCACGTCCGCGAGGACGCGCTCGCTCTCTACGGCTTCCTCACCCAGGACGAAAAAGCGCTCTTCGAAAAGCTGATCTCCGTCAGCGGCATCGGCCCCACGCTGGCCATCAAAATCCTCTCCGGCCTGGCCGCGCCCGACCTCGTCCTCTCCATCCGACGCGGCGAAGTCGAGAAGCTCGTAAAACTCCCCGGCGTCGGCAAGAAAACCGCCGAGCGCATGGTGCTCGAGCTTCGCGACAAGCTTCCCCCCGTCACCGGCGAAGAGCCCGCGCCGCCGCCCGCCGAAGCGCTCTCGCCCGTCGACCAGGACGTGCTCAGCGCGCTCCTCAACCTCGGCTGCGGCCGCCCGCAGGCCGAAGCCGCGGTGCGAAAGGCCAAGGCCGCCGGCGGCGCGCTCGAATTCGAGCCGCTCTTTCGCCGCGCCCTGGAACTGGTACGTTAAAACATGCCCGACCGGGACCTCATTTCAGGCGCGCGCCAGGCCGAAGACGTCCAGTTCGAAGCCGGCCTGCGTCCGCGGCGCCTCTCCGATTTCACCGGGCAGGGCAAGCTCAAGGAGAATCTGTCCATCGCCATCGAAGCCGCCCGCATGCGGGGCGAAGCCATGGACCACGTGCTGCTCTACGGCCCGCCCGGATTGGGCAAGACCACCCTCGCCTCCATCATCGCCGAAGAGCTCGGCGTGCAGCTCACGGCGACCTCCGGCCCGGTGCTCCAGAAGAAGCTCGACCTGACCGGCATCCTCAGCAACATCCGCCTGCACCAGGTCTTCTTCATCGACGAAATCCACCGCCTGCTGCCCGATGTCGAAGAGATGCTCTACTCCGCTCTCGAGGATTTCCGAGTGGACATCCTGGTGGGCGTCGGTCCCGGCGCGCGCACGCACTCGCTGCCCATGCCCAAGTTCACCGCCATCGGCGCGACCACCCGCCAGGGACTCGTCAGCGCTCCGCTGAGGGGAAGGTTCGGCCTGGTCCTGCGGCTCGAGCCGTACAACACCGAGGAGCTGAAGGCGATCGTGAAGCGCTCTGCCAGGCTGCTCAACGTCGAGATCGAAGACGGCGCGGCCGAGGAGCTCGCCCGCCGCTGCCGCGGCACCCCGCGCATCGCCAACCGCCTCCTGCGCCGCGTCCGCGACTATGCCCAGGTGCGCGCCGATGGCCGCATCACCCAGCCTGTCGCGCAGACCGCGCTCAACCTGCTCGACGTCGATCGCTACGGCCTCGACGAAATCGACCAGAAGATCATGATGACCATCCTGGAAAAGTACCGCGGCGGCCCCGTCGGCGTGAACACCATCGCCGCCTCGATTTCGGAAGAGGCGGAAACCATCGAAGAGGTCTACGAGCCGTACCTGATCCAGCTCGGCTTCCTCAATCGCACCCCGCGCGGCCGCGTGGCCACGGAACTCGCCTACGACTACTTTCGGGTGAAGCCCCAGCTTCGCAATCAGGATCAGCCGGGCTTATTCACTTAGCCAGAAACCGCCCGATCGTCTCGTTCAGAAACTTCGCGTCCGCCGGATTGCTCGCCGCTCCCGCGGTGTGTCCCCACAGCGACGGAATCGGCGCCAGCGTGACGCCCGGAATGAAGCCCGCCTCGTAGCGCGCGTCGCCGATCGGAAAATACAGGTCGGTCTCCGACGGCATGTAGAGCAGCGGCACTTTGATCGAGCGCAGCGCCTTCTCGACATCGCCGCCGAACCCCGGAGTCGTGCCCACATCGTGCCGCTCCCAGGTGCGCGCCTGCAGGATCAGGTTGTTCGCATCCGCTCCCGGAATGAACCGCGTCCGGAACCGCGCCATCGCCTGGTCGAGCGTGGTCACGGCCGCCGTGCGCCAGAGCTCCTTGCGCCACCACTCCTGCGAGTAGAGCCACGCAGCCCACACCATGCCGAATGCCTCCAGCCCTTTCGTCGGCGGCGTCGTGTAGTCTCCGCCGTTGAATACCGGGTCGGCTGCGATCGCCGCGATCTGCCCTTCGAGTCTCACGATCCCATGCGGCCAGGTCTTCGCCGTGCCCGACGTCGCCACGATCCGGTCGGCGAACGTGGGATAGCTCACGGCCCATTGAAAGGCCTGCTGCGCGCCCATCGAAAATCCGACCACCGCGCGTAGGTGCGTGATCTTCAGCTCTTCGGTCAGCAGCCGGTGAACGGCCTCGACATTGTCCCGGATCGTCATCACCGGAAATCGCGGCCCGTGGAACGGCTCCGGCGTATTGCTGGGTGACGACGACCGGCCGTTGCCGAACAGCTCCGTCGCCACCAGGAAGAGCTTCGCCGGATCCAGCGCGCGCTCCGGCCCGATCAACCACTCGTACCCGTGGAAATTCGCCATGTAGTGCGAAGGCAGCAGGACGGCGTTGTCACCCTCCGCGTTCAGCTTCCCGTAGGTCCCGTAGACGATCCGCGCCTCCGGCAGCGTGGCGCCGCTCTCGCTGTGGAAGTTGGCGATCGCGAATTCGTGCTGCTCGCCGCCCTGCGCGAACACCAGCCTTGAAAATAGCAGCAGATAAACCAGCCGTCTCATGACCGCGACATCTTATCACTTCCGCCTGCGCGACAATGACGGGATGATGCGTTTCCTGATGCTATTGGCCGCGCTCGCTCCGGCCTTCGCGCAGCCGCAACCCGAGCGCTACACCTGCTTCCGCGCCGCCTCGCCCATCCGTGACGACGGCCTCCTCGACGAGCCCGCGTGGCGTAATGCGCCGTGGACCGCCGCGTTCGTCGATATCGAAGGCGCCGCCAGGCCGCGCCCGCGTTTCCAGACCCGCGCCAAGATGCTCTGGGACGACAAGTTTCTCTACGTCGCCGCCGAGTTGGAAGAGCCCCACGTCTGGGCCACGCTCACCGCGCACGATTCGGTGATCTTCCACGACAACGATTTCGAGGTCTTCCTCAACCCCTCCGGCGACGGCCGGAACTACTTCGAATTCGAAATCAACGCGCTCAATACCAGCTGGGATCTCTTCCTGCCCAAGCCCTACCGCGAAGGCGGCAAGGCGGACAACAGTTGGGAGATCCCGGGCCTCCAGACCGGCATCGCCATCCAGGGCACGCTCAACAATCCCGGGGATGTCGACCGCGGCTGGACCGTCGAGCTCGCCTTTCCGTGGGACGCCTTTGCCTCGCGCGCGCCCGTGCGCCGTCCCGCACCGGGCGAAGAGTGGCGCATCAACTTTTCCCGTGTCGAGTGGCGCACCGAGGTTCGCGACGGCCGCTACGTCAAGGTCCAGGGATTGAAGGAGGACAACTGGGTCTGGTCTCCCCAGGGCGTAGTGAACATGCACGTGCCCGATCGTTGGGGCTACGTGCGTTTTTCCGGCGAGACCCCTGCCCCCGCGATAAAATAAGAACGGTGGTCACCTACCTGGAATGGGTTCCGCACGCCCGCAGCCCAAGACGCGGATATCGCCCAGATCTGGCCGGATTGATGCTTCGTCTCGCCGCACTCTTGCTTTGCGCCGCCGCCCCGCTTGCGGCCCAGGATGATCTCGACGCGCAACTGCGCTCCATCATCAGCGCCTATGCCGCCGCCAGCGCCAACGCGGCCGATCCCGTCACCCCCGAACAGGCCTTCTACGGCGGCGCCATCCCCGGCCTGCTGCGCAAGCTCGACCCGCACTCGGTCTTCTTCGATCACGACCAGTTCGAGCAGCTCAAGCGCATGGAGTCGTCCACCCAGAAGGGCTTCGGCAGCATCGTCTCCATCTTGCCCGGCCGCGTGATCGTGCTCCAGACCACGCCGGGCACACCTTCGGCGCGCAGCGGCCTCGCCCCCGGCGATGAGATCCTGGCCATCAACGGCTACGTGATCGCCCAGCTCGATCTCGATCAGCTTCCGCAGCTCCTCGAACAATCCCGCCAGCGCCCGGCGCAGCTCGACGTGCGCCGCGGCGGGACCTCGACCCTGCTGCACTTCACCCTCACGCCGGAAGAGATGCAGTCGGCTAGCGTCGACCGCACGTTCTTTGTTGGCGCCGGCATCGGCTATATCCGCGTCGCCAGCTTCGAAGAAAAAACCGCTGCGCAGTTGAAGGAGGCCATCGAAAAACTGGGCGGCGATCGCCTCTCCGGCCTTGTGCTCGATTTGCGCAACAATCCCGGCGGCGTGCTCACCTCGGCGGTCGATACCGCGTCGCTGTTTCTCCAGCCGGGCATGAAGATCGTCACCGTGCGCGGCCGCCACGTCCCCGAAAAGAGCGAGGTCGTCCCCTCCATCGCCACACCCTACGGATTCAAACTCGCCATCCTGGTGAACGAGAAGACCGCCAGCGCCTCGGAGATCGTCTCCGGCGCCATGCAGGATCACGACCGCGCCACCATCCTGGGCACACCCAGCTTCGGTAAAGGACTCGTGCAGAGCGTGTTCCCGCTGAGCGAAGGCGCGGGCCTCGCGCTCACCACCGCGCTCTACTACACGCCCAGCGGGCGCTCGATCCAGAAGCCGCTGGATGCCTCGCGCTTCGAGCTCGGCGCCGCCACCGCGCACCCCAACGAGCAGAGCGAATTTCACACCGATAAGGGCCGCAAGGTAGCGGGCGGCGGCGGCATCCAGCCGGATATCACCGTGGATCCCGAACCGATGAACCGCCTGCGCGCCGTGCTCGACGCCAGTGCGTCCTTCACCACCTTCGCCACTCAATACCTGCGCGACCACAAAGTCACTGCCGAATTCGAAGTGACGCCCGAGGTTCTGGACCAGTTCCGCGCGTTCCTCTCCGAGCGCCAGATCCGGCCCGGTCTCAACGAATGGCTGCCCGAGCGTGACTTCGTCACCAGCCGGCTGAAGACCGAAATCTTCAACCAGGCTCTCGGCGTGGAGAAGGGCGACGAGGTGGAGGCCCAGCGCGATCCGGCTATCCTAAAGGCGCTGGAAGTTCTGTCAAAATGATACGGGGAGACTCGCATGGCCACGTTGACCGCACCTGTTTCCATATCGCACGAAAACGAAAAGAACCCATGGCTCGCCGCCGCCGCGCGCTTTGAAGAGGCCGCGAAGCGGCTCAAACTCGACGACGGCATGCGCAAGGTGCTGGGCACGCCGGCCAAGGAGATCACCGTCCACATTCCGGTGCAGCTCGACGACGGGCGCCTGGAAGTGTTCACCGGCTACCGCGTGCAGCACTCAGTGGCCCGCGGGCCGGCCAAGGGCGGTATCCGCTTCGCTCCCGATGTCACGCTTGACGAGGTCCGCGCGCTGGCTTCCTGGATGACCTGGAAATGCGCTGTGGTCAACATCCCCTTCGGCGGCGGCAAGGGCGGCGTGATCTGCGACCCCAACATCCTCTCCAACAGCGAGCTCGAGAAGCTCACGCGGCGCTACACCGCCGAGATCATCGATTTTCTAGGACCGGAGCGCGACGTGCCCGCGCCCGACGTCAATACCAACGAGAAGGTCATGGCGTGGATCATGGACACGTATTCCATGCACCAGCGCCACACCGTTACCGCGGTGGTCACCGGCAAGCCGATGTCGCTGGGCGGGTCGCGCGGGCGCCCGGAAGCCACCGGCCGCGGCTGCATGATGGTCACCGAGCGGGCGCTGAAGCTCCTGGGCATGAAGCCTGAGGACACCCGCGTGGTGATCCAGGGCTTCGGCAATGTCGGCGGCATGGCGGCCAAGCTGATGACCGCGGTCGGCTTCAAGATCGTGGCCATCGTGGAGTACGACGGCGCCGTCTACAATCCCAACGGACTCGATATCGCCGCCCTGCAGCGGCACCGCAAAGAGTCCGGCTCGATCACCGGGTTTCCGGGCGGCGAAGATATGGACCGCGTGGAAGCCATGTTCCTTAAGTGCGACGTGCTGATCCCGGCGGCCACCGAAAACGTGATCACGTCGCAGAACGCGGACCGCATCCGCTGCAAAATTCTCTGCGAAGGCGCCAATGGCCCGACCACGCCCCTGGCGGACGAGATTCTGGCCGACAAAAAGGTTTTCGTGATTCCCGACATTCTCGCCAACGCCGGCGGCGTGACTGTCTCATACTTCGAGTGGGTGCAGGACCGACAGGGCTTCTTCTGGAACGAGGCACAGGTCAATGAGCGCCTCCAGGAAATCATGGACGAGAGCTTCGACGCGATCGTTCAGTACGCCGGCACGCACCGAGTGAACAATCGCATCGCCGCGTACATGGTGGCGCTGGACCGCGTGGCCGACGCCATCAGGCTGCGAGGCATCTACGCTTAGCGACTCCGCCAAGCCCCTGATGCAGCAGTACAACACTGCCAAGCAGCAAGTGGGCAACGCGCTGCTTCTCTTCCGGGTCGGCGATTTCTACGAGCTGTTCTACGACGACGCTATCCTTGCCGCGCGCGAGCTCGAAATCACCCTGACCTCGCGGGACAAGGAAAAAGGCGCTCCGATTCCAATGGCCGGGGTCCCGCACCACTCGGCCGAGGGCTACATCGCTCGTCTGATCCAGAGGGGCTACCGGGTCGCGATCTGCGACCAGGTGGAAGATGCCAAGGTTGCCAAGGAAGCCCGCCGGCCGGTGCGTCGCGAGATCACCCGCGTGGTCACGCCGGGCACTGCCATGGACGCCACCCTGGTGCGCTCGCGCGAGAACAATTACCTGGCGGCGGTCGGGAAATCGGGCGCGCGTTCGGCAGTCGCCCACGTGGACGTCTCCACCGGCGAATTCCGCGTCACGGAAGTAGAGCCGGCCGAAGTCGCGGGCGTGATCGAGCAGCTCTGCGCCCGCGAGGTGCTGTTCCCCGGCGACCTGCCGCTGCTCAACGGCGAAGATCGCACCGGCCCGCGCTTCGTGCGCACCGAAGTGGAAGACTGGGTCTTCACCGCCGACTACGCCGCGCGCACCCTGCGCGAGCATTTCAAGCTGCTCTCGCTAGATGGCTGCGGCCTGGCCAACCGTCCGGCCGCGGTTGGAGCGGCGGGAGCGATTCTTCACTACCTGCGCGAGACGCAGCGTGCCGCGCTCGATCACCTCGACCGGCCCGCGTACTACGACCGCGCCGATTCGATGGTGCTCGACGCCGTCACGGTGCGCAACCTCGAGCTCGTGGAGCCGCTGTTTGCCGCCGATGCCGGTGCACAGGCCCAGCCGACGCTGCTCGGCGTGCTCGATCAATCGCTCACCGGGATGGGCGGGCGGCTGCTGCGCCAGCGCCTGCTGCGTCCGTCGATGGACCGCCCCGAGATCGAACAGCGCCTGGATGCCGTGGGCGAAATGCTTCAGCAAACCATCCTGCGCGCGGAAGTGCGCAAGCAGCTCGGCGGCATCCTGGATATCGAGCGCCTGCTGGCAAAGGTCACGCTCGGCACCGCCGGCCCCCGCGATCTGTTGGCGCTCGGGCGATCCATCGAAAAGATCCCGGCGCTCAAGCGTTGCTTCGACACCCAACAGGCGGCTCGCCTGCGGGCGATCCATGGCCGCCTCGACGACCTGGCCGACGTGGCCAACCTCATTCTGGAATCGATCGCCGACGACCCGCCGATGAACATCGCCGACGGCGGCACCATCCGCGCCGGGCATAGCGCCGATCTCGACGAGCTGCGCGACCTGAGCCTCAACGGCCGCCAGTACATCGCGCAGATCGAAGCGCGCGAGCGGCAGCGCACCGGGATTCAATCGCTGAAAGTGCGATTCAACAACGTCTTTGGCTATTACATCGAGATCACGCGCGCCAACCTGCACCTGGCGCCCGCGGACTACGAGCGCAAGCAGACCCTGGCCAACGCCGAGCGCTTCACCACGCCGGAGCTCAAGGATTACGAGCGCAAAGTGCTCGACGCCGAGGAGAAGATCCTTTCGCTCGAGAAGGACCTCTTCGCGGAGATCCGCCGGCGCACGGCCGCCGAAGCGCAGCGCACTCGCGCCGTGGCGGCGGCAGTAGCTGAGCTCGATGTGACCGCGGCGCTGGCCCAGGTGGCGGCCGAGAACCGCTACCAACGCCCCGTCTTTTCCGACACCGGCGAGATGCGGATCATGGCCGGCCGCCATCCCGTGATCGAGCGCCTCGCCGACCAGGAGGCCGGCCGCTTTATCCCCAACGACCTCTACCTGAACGATTCCACGGACCTGATCGCCATCATCACCGGACCCAATATGGGCGGCAAGAGCACCTACCTGCGGCAGGCGGCGCTCATCGCGCTCATGGCGCAGACGGGATCCTTCGTGCCCGCGGAATCGGCCAGCCTGCCTGTCATCGACCGCATCTTCACCCGCATCGGCGCCAGCGACAACCTCGCCCGCGGACGCTCCACCTTCATGGTGGAGATGACCGAGACCGCGGTGATCCTCAATACGGCGACCCCGCGCAGTTTTATCGTGCTCGACGAGATCGGCCGCGGCACGGCCACCTACGACGGCCTCGCGCTGGCCTGGGCGGTCGTGGAGCACATTCACACGCGGACGCGCGCCAAAACGCTCTTCGCCACTCACTACCACGAGCTCACGGAACTGGCCGAACAGCTCACCGGCGTGCGCAACCTGATGGTGAGCGTTAAAGAGGCCGGCGATCACATCATCTTCTTGCGGAAGGTAGAGCCGGGCAAGGCCGACCGCAGTTACGGAATCGAAGTGGCGCGCCTGGCGGGGCTGCCGCTGAGCGTGATCGAGCGCGCCCGCGACGTGCTCAAGCTGCACGAGCGCACCGAGCACGAAGTCACGGAAGAACTGGCCAAAGCTCCCGACCAGGGACCGATGCAGATCCAGCTTTTCGAGCCGCTAGGCTACGGAATCGCTGAGCGAATCCGTGAGTTAAATGTTGATGAACTCCGCCCGATCGAAGCTCTGCAACTATTAAGTGAGCTGCAAAAGGAGTTGAAGCGTTAGTAGGGTAGGCCTCCTGGCCTGCCCCGCGCCGCAGGCGCGTTCCGGGGGTAAGTATGCGAGTCGCAGGCATCATGAGCGGTACTTCACTCGACGGCATTGACGTGGCCATCGTCGAGATCCGTGGCCGTCGCGCCCAGACCATAGGCTTCACCGAAACCCCGTACTCCGCCTCCGTGCGCGAAGCGATCCTCGCCGTCTCCAACACCGATACCCACACCGCCGCCGTTTCGCGCCTGAACTACCAGCTCGCCGAGCTCTACGCGAAAGCCGTGCAGCGCGCTGTCCGCAAGTTCGGGGCCGTCGAGCTGATCGGCTGCCACGGCCAGACCATCTACCACGAAGGCCGCTCGAACACCATGCAGATTGGCGAGCCGGCCGTGCTGGCGGAGCGCACCGGCGTACCGGTGGTCTCGAATTTCCGTGCGCGCGACATCGCCGCCGGCGGACAAGGCGCGCCGCTCGTGCCCTACTTGGACTACCTGCTGTTCCGGCATCCCAAGCGCAGCCGGGTCGCCCTCAATATCGGCGGAATCGGCAATGTCACGCTTCTCCCCGGGGGCTGCACGGCCGAAGAAGTAGTCGCCTTCGACACCGGCCCGGGCAACATGGTGATCGACGGACTGGCACGCGAGGCCGGCCTTCGCTGCGATCTCGACGGCAGGCTCGCCGCTTCGGGCAACGTCAATACCGCCCTGCTGGACGATCTCCTTCGCGATCCATATTACCGCCGCAAGCCGCCGAAAAGCGCCGGGCGGGAGCAGTATGGAGCCGAGTTCATCGCCCGTCTGAAGGCTACCGGTCTCCCGCTGCCGGACCTGATCGCAACGGCGACAGTGCTGACCGCGGCGACAATCGCGATAGCCGTGGGGCGCCCGGACGAGCTGATTGCCTCGGGAGGCGGCGTACACAACCCGCGGATCATAGCACACCTGGCCGGATTTCTACCGGGTGTGGCAATCTCCAGTTCAACCGATTATGGGATTGATGCCGACGCGAAAGAAGCGATCGCATTCGCCGTGCTGGCTCACGAAACCTGGAAGCGGAAAGCGTCCAACCTGCCCTCGGCAACCGGTGCAAGCCGGCCCGTGATCCTCGGGTCGATCACGCCTTAGCGAAAAGCGGGTTCCACCGCGGCGGGCGGCGCCACTTCGACCGGTTCTCCGATTCTCATCGATCTCCAGTCGTAGGCGAATTCCTTGCCGCAGTCGAGACAAACCACATACATGCCGTTGGCGCCGGCGTTCGCGGCGTGGGCGCCCAACTTGCGCCCGCGAGTGATCGGGAACGTGGTCCTGCGGTGGGCACACCCGAAGAAAGTGGCAAACAGCGTCTGAAGCATCGCGAGCCTCCCACATGATTAGATTCGTACCTCCGCGCGCTAGTTTCACTATCTTGTAAGGTCTTGTACCAATCAGGACAAACGGGACGCGATGGAAACCGCGATGGCTTCTCCGTGGAAACGGCCGTTTTCGATGAATATCTCGTTAGTATGCATACCGGCGACAATTACTCCCGCCAGATAGATACCGGCACGCTGGCTCTCGAACGTCTCCGGATCCGTGCGCGGCCGCTGGGTTGCGGGCTCCAGGGTGATGCCGGCGGAGTTCAGAAACTCCAGGTCCGGCCGGTACCCGATCAGCGCGAAAACAAAGTCATTCTGTAGCGAAATCTCGCCCTCCGGCGTCTTCACGCGTATCGAACTAGGGTATATCCCCGTAACTCGCGAGTTGAAGTACGCGTGAATCTCGCCTGTCTTGATACGATTTTCGATGTTAGGGCGGATCCAGTATTTGACGCGGTCGGAGATACCCGGACCCCGGTGAATCAGGGTTACACGCGCGCCGGTCCAATGTAACTCCAGTGCGGCAATGGCGGCCGAGTTCTTCGCGCCGATCACCGCCACATCGTGGTTATAGTACGGGTGAGGCTCCTTGTAGTAATGCAGGACTCTATCGAGCTCTTCTCCCGGAACGCCTAGCATGTTCGGTACGTCATAGTACCCGCTGGCGATCACAATTTTGTGCGCGTGATAAGTCCGATGACATCCCAGCCGGTCGCTGGTGAACACTCGAAACGCGTTGTCCTCGCCCTCGATCCCCTCCACCTTCTCGTACTGATGAATATTTAGACGGTAGTGTTCGGCGACCCGCCGGTAATACTTCAACGCCTCCGTTCGATTCGGCTTCTCGTTCAGGCTGGTCATCGGGATGTTCCCGATCTCAAGTAGCTCCGGTGTGGTGAAAAACGTCATGTGCGTCGGATAGTGGTAAATCGAGTTGACCACGCATCCCTTTTCGATCAGGACGGTCTTCACGCCGCGCTTTTGGAGCTCGATTCCGCAGGAAAGACCTGTCGGTCCGGCGCCGATCACCAGCGCGTCAAACGCTTCGGTCACAGCTTGCTCTCGACCTCTTTGTAGACGGCGTCCAGCGCGGCGTCGAGTCCCGAAGGATCCTTGCCGCCGGCCTCGGCCATATCGGGCCTGCCGCCGCCCTTGCCTCCCACCGCCTGTGCCACGGCGCCGGCGAGCTTGCCCGCGTGCACCTTGGCCGTCAGGTCCTTGGTCACGGCGGCGACGATGGAGACATTGGCGTCTTCCACCGAAGCCAGCACCACTACCGCCGATTGCCACTTGTTACGCAGCGAATCCGCCAGCGCGCGCATCTGGGCGCGGTCCATGCCCTCCACCCGCGAGGCCAGCACACGGGCTCCGTTCACCGGACGGGCCTGCGACTCGAGCGATCCCGCGGCCGAATGCGCCAGCTTGCTCTTCAACTGTTCCACCTGCTTTTCGAGCGCGCGCTGGTGGGCGATCAGTTTTTCTACGTGCTCGATCAACTCCGGCTCACCGCTCTTGACGATGTCGGCGACGCGGCGCAGCGAGTCCGTCGATTCCTGGTACTGGCGCAGCGCACCCTCGCCGGTGACGGCTTCGATCCGTCGCACTCCGGCGGAGATGCTGCCCTCGTAAACCACCTTGCAGACCCCGATATCGCCCGTTCGGCCCACGTGGGTTCCGCCGCAAAGCTCGCGGCTGAAGCCGGGCACCGTCACTACTCGCACCTGCTCGCCGTACTTCTCGCCGAACAGCGCCATGGCGCCCGTCGCGATCGCCTGGTCCAGCGGCAGAATATTGGTGTTGACTTCGGTGTTCTTGAGAATCTCGGCGTTCATCAGCCGCTCCACCTCTTCGATTTCGGCACGGTCCATGGCCGCGTAGTGGGTGAAGTCGAAGCGCAGCCGGCCGGGATCGACCACGCTTCCGGCCTGCTTGACGTGCGTGCCCAGCACTTGGCGCAGCGCGGCGTGCAACAGGTGCGTCGCGGTGTGATTGCGTCGCGTGGCAGCGCGCAGGGGCGCGGCGACTTCCGCTCGCAGCGTGTCGCCCGTCGATATGGCAGCGTGCGCGAAAATGCGGTGCACCGTCAAGCCGGGCACTCCCGGGAAAGCCGTCTCGACGTCGGCCACCTTGTCCCCCGCGGCGTTGTACAGCTCCCCGTGATCGCCCACCTGGCCGCCGGCTTCTGCATAGAACGGCGTCCGGTCGAAAACCAGCTCGGCCTTGACGCCGGCGGGGACCTGGTCCACCAGCTCACGGTCGCGAATCAGGCCGATCACGCGGCATTCCGATTCCAGATCGGTATAGCCCAGGAACTTGGTCTTGCCCTGCTCCAGCAGCTTCTGGTAAGCGGGAACCACGGAGCTTTTTTCGGCGCCCTTCCAACTCGCGCGGGCGCGCTCGCGCTGCTGCTCCATTTCGACATCGAAACCGGTGCGGTCGATCGCCAGGCCGTGCTCGCGGGCCATGTCCTCCTGCTCGTCGAGCGCCAGCCCGTAGGTGTCGTAGAGCTTGAACGAGATGCCGCCGGGGATGGTGTTGCCCTGAATCGTCTTGATGGCGTCGTTGAAAACCTTCTCGGCCACAAGGAACGTGGTGGCGTAACGGTGCTCTTCGTCCTTCACCACGCGGGCCACTCGCTGGATGCTCTCCATCATCTCGGGATACGCAGGCTTCATCCAATCGGCGACGAACCCGGTGAGTTGATACAGGAACGGGTCGCTCACGCCGATCATGCGCACGTTGCGCATGGCGCGGCGCATGATCTTGCGCAGCACGTACCCCCGGCCTTCGTTGGAGGGCAGCACGCCGTCGTGGACCAGGAACGCCGTGGCGCGGGCGTGATCGGCGGCGATGCGCAGGACGGTGTCGACGCGCGGATCGGCGCCCGGCGTGACGCCGAAGCGCTCGGCGGCGAAATCGATGATCGGCCGGATGAGGTCGGTGTCGTAGTTGGAAATCTTGCCCTGGAGCACGGCGGCGGTGCGCTCCAGGCCCAGGCCGGTGTCGATCGACGGGCGCGGCAGCGGCGTGAGTTTGCCGCTGGCATCGCGATCGAACTGCATGAACACGAGATTCCAGATTTCGACGTAGCGGCCGCCGCAATCGCTCGGGAAGACTTCGCCCTCGCAGCCGGGCTCGGAAGCTTCGGGACCCAGGTCGTAGTGAATCTCCGAACACGGACCGCACGGACCCGTATCGCCCATCTGCCAGAAGTTGTCCTTCTCATCCAGGCGGAAGATTCGGCTCTTGGGCACTCCGGCCACCTTCTGCCACAGTTCCTCCGCCTCGTCGTCCTCCCGAAAAACAGTCACGTACAAACGGTCTTTGGAGAGGCCGTATTCCCGGGTGACCAGATCCCAGGCAAACTCGATCGCGTCGGCCTTGAAGTAGTCGCCGAACGAGAAGTTGCCCAGCATTTCGAAGAACGTGTGATGGCGGCGCGTGTAGCCGACGTTTTCCAGGTCGTTGTGTTTGCCCCCCGCGCGCACGCATTTCTGCGAGGTCGTGGCGCGGGAGTAGTCGCGTTTTTCCAGTCCGAGGAAGACGTCCTTGAACTGGTTCATGCCGGCGTTGGTGAACAGCAGCGTGGGATCGTTCGCGGGGACAAGCGAAGAGCTGCGGACAATCCGGTGTCCGCGGGCGGCAAAGAAATCGAGAAAACGCTGTCTGGTTTCGTGTCCTGTCACGGGGATCCTCGGCTGGGGAGTGGACTAAATACAATTGTAGCGGAGACGAGCGTGGCAAATCACCGCAAGGTGCTGCCTCTACTCGTGGCGCAGCGCGGAAGTCGGATTGAGCTTTGCCGCCCGGCGCGCCGGAAGCAGGCAGGCCGCGAGCGCGGCGGCGCAGAGCATCCCAATGACCCCTGTGAGCGCGGCGGCATCGGTCGCGGGAACGTCGAAGACCTCGCTGCGCAGCAGGCGCGCCAGCGCCAGGCTGCCGGCAATGCCGATGGCAAGGCCGGTGAATACCAGCCTCCCGCCCATCGACACGATCAGGCCGAGCACACTGCCCTGGCTCGCCCCGAGGGCCATGCGGATGCCAATTTCGTGCGTGCGACGCGCCACCGCGTACGAGAGCATGCTGTAAATGCCCACCGCCGCCAGGGCCAGCCCGAGCATCCCGAAGAACGTGAATAACGCCATGTTGAAGCGGGGCTGCGCCGTCTCTGAGCCGAGCACTTCATCGAGCGTCAGCGGTCGCGTGATGGGCTGGTCCTTGTCCAACTCCCGGACACGCGCGCGCAGGGCGTTGAGCAGCAGCATCGGCGGGCCCTGCGTACGCAGCGCGAGCGTCCGGCCCGGAGGGGCCGCCAGCGTGTAGGGAAGGTAAGCACCAGGCACCGGTGGATTTCGCAGCCCCGCGTTTCGCGTATCCGCGAGGATGCCGACTACCGTGACCACGGGCGCGGCGGCCTTCGGAACAAGCAGGGCCCCGGGCGGCTTCTCTAACAGGTCGAGGCGCACCCGCGCGCCGATTGGGCTTGTGCCGGCCGGCCACAGTTTGCCCGCGGTCTCGTTGATCAGCGCCACGGGCACGGCATTGGCAACCTCGGCCGGCGTGATCAGGCGGCCCGCGCGGAGCGCGATTCCCATCGTCCCCGGATAATCCGGACTCGTCAGGGTGAGCATCATGGTTTCCGACTCGACCTTCGGCTGGCCTTCGATCGTATAGCCCGATCGCGGCCCGCCGAACGGCAGCCCGCCATTGCCGATGGCCGCGGACTGCACCCCGGGCAGTTCCGCGGCGGCTGCCAGAACCCGCCCGGCAAAGCCGTTGCGCTGTTCGTATGTAGCGTACCGCTTGGGCGCGAGTTGCAGGCCCACCATCAGGACATGGTCGGTCTGGAACCCGGCATCGAGCCCCTGCACGTGCTGGAACCCGCGGATGGCCAGGCTCGCGCCCATCAGCAGCACCACGGAGAGCGCGATCTCGGCCACCACCAGCACCTGGCGTGTGCGGCTGCCGCTGCCGCTGCCGGATGACGTCCGGCCCGCGTCTTTGAGAGCGTCCACCAGGTGCGGCCGGGAGCATTTCAGCGCGGGCGCCAGGCCGAAAACAATCCCCGTGGCCACCGAGACGCACGCAGAAAAGAGTAATACCCAGTTATTCACGTCGATGCGCGCCTCGTTGGGCAGATAGTAGGCCGGAATCAGCAGGATGATCGCTCTTGTGATGCCGTACCCGAGCAGCACGCCCCCGGCTCCTCCCACCGCCGAAAGTACCAGGCTCTCGGTCAGCAATTGCCGGAACAGGCGCGCGCGGCCGGCGCCGACCGACATCCGCACCGCGATCTCGTGGCCACGCGCCGTGCCGCGAGCGAGTTGCAGGTTGGCAACGTTGGCGCACGCGATCAGCATCAGGAATCCCACGGCGCCGAACAGCAGCCGGAGGCTCGCCTTCATGCTGCTCGAGACCGCGGTAATGTCTAGGTAATTCTGCAGCGAGGTGGTGAATCCGGCCTTGGGAAAGTCGTCGGGACGGTCGTGCGCCAGGCGCAGGTGCAGCGCCTGCAGTTGGGCCTCAGCCACCTGCGGCGTCACGCCCGGTTTCAGCCGCATAATCGCGGCGGCCATACGCCGGTCGCGGGAATCTTCGGGAAGAACCAGCCAGCCGCCCTCGTCCGTCCACCACCCGAACCGCGGCGGCATCACCCCGATCACCGTGAAAGGCTGATCGTTCAGCAGCAGCGTCTTGCCCAGGCAAGCCGTACTGCCGTCGAAGAGGCGCTGCCAAGCCTTGAAACTGAGCACCACAACCGGCTCCGGCTGGCCGTCGGGCTTGAGGTCCGAGGGCAGAATGGTGCGCCCCAGAACCGGTGGCACACCCAGAAATTGAAACCCGTTGGCGGTGACCGAGATGGATTGAAAGCTCTCGGGCGGGCGATCGCCGGTGAGCAGCCGGTTCTCCGGCAGCGTGGCCATGGTCTCGGCGAAGGCCGGGAGTTTCTTGATCTCCACGTAATCGCGCGCCTGGTGCATGGAAAATCCGCTCTGCTGCGGCCGCTTCACGTCGCGAATCAGCGGCGCCCAGATTTCGCCGGGACGCGCGTAGGGATAGGGCGAGACCAGGACGCCGTAGACCACACTGAAGATCGCCGTGGTGGCGCCGATCCCCAGGGCCAGCGACAGGATGGCCACCATCGTGAAGCCCGGCGTCTTCCGCAGCACGCGCGCCCCGTAGCGGACGTCCTGCCAGAGCGTTTCGATGAGTCCGAAAATGTTCATGCGACCGATCCTCGTCCCGGATCAGCGCTGCGCCTCAATGGTCTCGCGCGACACCGATACCAGCGAGCAGCCGAACGGCAGGCCCTGATACTCGGCCTTCCGGGTCACGATTCTTAGACGCTGCACCCGCCGCTCGGTGACGTCGAAATCCGCGAACCCGGCGAGCTGCGATGAGGCGGTTTCGTTGCTGGGGCGTCCCGGGTAGAAGGAGTGTGTGAGCCGCACCTGGGCATCGATGCGCGCCCGCCCGAGCGAGCCGTCCAGCTCGACCAGCGTCAGGCGGAAGTCGGCCAGTTCCACGCGGCTGCGATTGGCCGCATGCGTCTCCTCGGTCTGCGGATAGATCCACTCCGCCAGCTTGACTGCGACCGGCTGCGGTATCTGCCACGTGGCATGCAGCGCCGCGCCCGCCGGCGGCAGGATCCGGTCCCACTCCTCGCGGCTCAGCATCAGCCAGTTCTCCGATGGAAATTCGTTCCACGTCTTGTTGTCGGTCAGCTTGCGGGACACCAGGTGAATAGCCGGCGCTCCGGGCTCGACTCGTGGCGGCGCCGACTGCGGGTGTGGAGCGAACGCCGGCGCACCCGGCGTTGTATGCAGGCGATCCACGATGCCGCTCAGAAAGGCCAGGTGTTTCCCGTTATCGAGCGCGCTGCCGATATCCAGCCCGCCGATGGCGGCGCGGTCCGGGCCGATCACGTACACGTGCACGTCCCCGATGCCCATCTTCTTTTCGGCGAACTCGCCGATGATGCGCCCCCGCTCGCCCGAGGGGTCGGCGGCTTCGTTCGCCATGGTGACCGGCACGAAGTACCGGTTCAGCAAGTCGATCGCTTTGCTGTCGGAGAGCGGACCCGCCCTCATCCCGAAGGCCCCGCCTCAACAGCGGCCGGTATCGATCTTTCCGTCGTAGGTGAAGAGGTACACCGGCCGGTGAGACTTCGCGGCCGCGGCTTCAGCCGACGCCAGGTCGGGCGCCCAGCCGATTTCGTCGAAGCGCCTCTCGGCGCGCGTGGGTTGCAGCTTGCGGACCTCGCGTTCGACGGAGCTCACCAGCGAGTCGTCCTTGAGCCAGTTTTCGGCGGCGGTCAGAAGAACGCCGGTAGCGGCTACTGCGGCCAGATAGCGCATCCCAATTTCCCTCTGCAGCCAGTATAGCGATGAGAGAGAGGTGTACGCTCTGTCCATTTGTTATCATTCGCTCAGAGAAGCAATTCTCAGCTAGCATCTATGACCGTAACTGTGAAAACCAAGGCCGTCCTGACTGTGCCGCCGCAGGTACGCCGTCGCGCTGGCATCAAGACCGGTGACCGGGCTGAATTCAAGGTGTCCGGTGGCATCATCAACATCATTCCTTCGTTGCCTTCGGCTGACGACGAGTACACACCGGCGCAACGACGCGCGGTTGACGCACGTCTTGCCAACGCCGCCAAAGGTCCCTACCACGGACCGTTCGAAACTGCGGATGAAGCGATCCGGTTTCTTCGCAAAGAGGTTCGGACGAGAAAGTCAGTTAAGCGCAGAACAGCTTGAGCCGCAATGAGGGTCGTCCTTTCGGATCGCGCGATCGAAGCACTGAAGGACGCTCCGAGGAATGTGCAGCGAGCCTTTGAAAAGCAGCTCCGATTCCTCGCTGGCAACCTGCTGCACCCGTCGCTTCGCGCCAAGAAATACGATGAAGGCAAAGACCTGTGCCCGGCCCGCGTCGACAAGGTTGGCGTGTATTTCACCATTGCGGATGACATCTATCGCATTGAAGATGTGATCCCGCACCCGAAAAAATAAGCGTAACCCGTGTCACCGCGAACAGGATTGGCCGCTCTATTTGTGACCGAGCATAGCGCGGCGTAAGCGGCTTAGCTGCCCGCCGTTTCCGCCCGCCTGGCCGATAGGCAGCTCCGTCTGCGCCTTAACCCCACCCCGATCGCGCCCAATACAAACGCGGTAAGGCCAAGCCCCGCTGGTTCCGGCGTGCTCACCGTCAGCGGAGTGGATGCCGAAAAATCGAAAGCCGTCGGCGATGAGAAATAGTAAATGCCCTGATTGATGTCGCCTGCAGCGTCGGTGCTCACCTGAATGGTCGTCGTGCCCGCCTGCAATGCGTTGAAGTGCAGCACAGCGACGGTGAACGGGTCGGTGTAGCCGATACTGGCGGTGCTCAGGCCGGCCGGGTCGTTGGGGATCACAAACACATCCGGCGAACCGGAAAACGTCGCGTCGAAGAACAGGGGCCCTGCCGTGAAGCCCGTGTAGCCGGCCACCGAGGAATTGAGCACCGTGACGTCGAACCCGATGCTGGTGATGAAATCTCCGGGATGGGAGGAGAACGCGCCGGCAAGATCCAGCGTGACGTCGAACGATCCCCCCGCCAGGATCGGAAGAGAGGGCGTCAGCGAAAAGACATCGGCTCGTGCTGGCAGTGCTACGGAGGCCAGGGCCAGCAGGCTAACACTCAGTATGGTTCGCATGTCAGTATCCTATTGAATGAATGCCCGATAAAGCGCGGTCCACAGGCGGTAATCGTTGGCCGTGATCGTGCCGTCGCCGTCCAGGTCCATCCGGCGATCCGCCGCGGACGCGCTCTTCCCGATCGACCCGGTGATCAGTTTCTGGTCGTTGGCGTCCACCACGCCGTCGTCGTTGAAATCGCCGGCCAGCGGGTTGAAGCCGATCACGATGGGATCGTGGTCCGATGCCGCGAATGGATTGGCGCCGTAGTAGGCCACTTGCGCGGCGGCGCTCTTGTCCGCCGAATCCAGCGCCTCCAGCGAGCTCGGCTCGTCCGAGTTGTTGTGCCATTCGGCTACGCTCTTCACCAGGCCGTTCATGACGCCATTGGCCATCGCGTGGTCGAGGTAGCCGCGCTGTGAGCCGAAATTGTAAGAGTACGCGCCGGACCCGATGATCAGGTTGATCAGGTTCGCGTAGCCGTTGTTCTTGAAGTATTGGATGGGATCCTCGCCGTAATAGGCGTTGAAGTCGCCCACCACCAGGAGTCGGCGATTCGCACCCGCCGGATCGCCCGTCGGATTGCCTGCCAGCCAGGGGACCACGTGTTGCGCCATACTGAGCCGCATGCCGTTGCACGTCCCCTGGTACACATCGTCGCTCGCGCCGCCGCAGGCGCTGCCCTTCGAGCGATAGTGATTCACCACGAAGGTGAAAGTCTGCGAGGACGCCTTCGCCCCCGCTGCCGGCTGGAACGTCTGCGCCAGAGTGGGCCGGTTCTCGTCGTTCTGGTAATACATCATGGGGCCGCCCACGGTCGCCAGGCGGTCCGGCCGATAAATGACCGCAGTGCGGATCGCGTCCGTGCCGTTCGCCGTACCCAGCCCCAGCGTGTCGATCAGGGCAAAGGGACCGGCCGGAGTGGCCGGCGCGCCCGTGCACAGGGCATCGTAGCCGGCATTCTTGCAGTTCAAACCGTCCACCAGCGATTGCAGCGCCGTGTTGGTGTAAGTTCCGCCGTTGGTGTTGCCGTTGGCGAAGTTCTGCACCTCGCTGAGGCCGTAGACGTCGGCGTTCATGGCAAAAAGCGCTTCGATCACCTTGGTCTTCTGATGGTTGAATTCGGTGGCGTTGGCCGCACCGCGGCTGCCGAGAGTAGTGAAGAAGTTCAGCACGTTGGCGCTGACCGCGCGGAACCGTCCGCCCACGTTCGCCAGAATCGGAGCGATCGCCGGCCGTGGATTGGCCGCGTAGAACGTCACCGCCGAGGTCGGCAGGATCCGGTAGGCATTGAACCGGTTGTCCAGCACACCCAGCAGGGGCGCGTTGCTAAGCGTGCTCGCATCGTAGTTCACCAGGGCTCCCGTTCGCAGTGTGTTGGCGTCGCTCAGGCCGCCCTGTGGGAAAATCGTGGGGAAGAGGCTCGCGTTGGAAACGTTGCTGCCGTCGTCCATCTGGATGGCGCTGCGGCTGTTCAAGCTGGTGGCGGCCGACCAGATGTCCTTGTTCACCGAGGTGTCCGGCACGTCCGTCGGCGCGTACAGCACGGATGGCGCCAGTTCCACCTGGTCGAAGGTCCCCAGATTGAAGTTGCCGGTCACCGTCAGCAACTGGTTGAACTGCACCGCCATTCCTTCGTAGCGCTCCAGGTCGCCGATATTGGCCGTAGGCAGCGTCACGGACGTGCGGGTGAAGGCATTGCCGGTGCTGCACACCAGCTCGTTGGTGAGGCTCTCGATCTCGGTCTGGAGTGCCGACCCGCTCACCCCGAGGAACGACCCGGACGACGAAAACTCGTTTACCTTGCCCGCCACGCGCACGCGGTCTCCGATATTCACCGCCGCGCCGACGCCGTTGTCGAAGATGAAAATGCCCTCGGAGGTCGTAGGATCGCTGTCCCATGTGGCATCGGGCTCCTGAAGGTAGAACCCGTTCAGCTTGCTCGACCCCTGGAAGCTTCCCACTACGATGCCCTCGACTTCCACCGACTGTCCTACCATTGCGCTGCTCGAGCCCGATCCCTGGATGGTGTGAACGGCAGTGGATGTCTTGACGCCGCTTTCACAGGCGAAGGTGATCGCAATGCGGTAAGGCTGCGAGGCCGATCCGTTCGCACAAACGGCGTTCGCCGTGAAGGCAAATGTTCCGGCCAGTGCCGGGATTCCCGAGAGCAGGCCGCCGGAACCGAGCGTCAGCCCCGGGGGCACCGTTCCTGTATTGCTGAAGCTGCACGAAATTCCATTCACGGCCGTCAAGGCCTGCGAATAGTCGACTCCTTCCGTGCCTCCCGGAATCGTGGAAGGGCTGATCGAGATCAGCGTGACGGTCAGCGGGATGTTGAAACCCGACGACCGCATCTGCGCGTCGCTCACCGTGCAAGGCAGAGTGTAAGCCTGCGCCGCGGTCCCCGCGGGGATGGCGTAGCTGCCGCTGAAGTTCGTGCCCGCCACCGTCATCGCGAAATTCGCGCCGCCGCCCACTGACGTGAGGTCGCATGAGACCGCGAGGCCCGTCGACGTGGGATTTGTTCCGGCGACGATCGTACCGGCGAATGAAGTCGGTGTCCCCGCCGCCGCGGTGGTGGCCGTTCCGGAGGCCGAAGGATTCGTGGGTGTGCCGGCCTGCGGTGCGAACGCCACGCCCCGGAAGGCCTCGTTCGTCGACGCCGACGCCAGCGTGGTCAGGCTGCCGCTCATCGTCCCGTTATAGCCGGTGCTGTCCACTAGTTTGGCGAGCGTGCCGCCGCCGGTCGAGCCGCTGCCGCCGGTGCTCGCGTACAATGTCACGGTCGAACCGGAAACCGCTCCAGCCAGGCCGCGCGCCCCGGAAAACGGGGCCGAGCCGGTTTGCGACCATACCCCCGAAACCTTGGTGAACTTTTTGATCTGGCCTGCCGAGTCGTCCGCCAGATACAGCGTGTCGAGACCGGGCTCGGAGGCGCTCAGGTCGGCAAAGAAGAATCCGTACGGGCTGGCGCTTCCGGCAATCAGCGTGGTGGCCTGCGCGCCGCTGGTGGGCAGCCCCGTCCCCACCTGGTAGATGCCCGTGGTCCCCGACCCCGTCGAGTAGTACAGTTGACCGCCGAACACCGCTACCACCCGTGAGTTGACCGCGGCCAGGGAGTTGACCGCGGCATTGGCGGCGCCGAAGGCGGGAACGAAGTAAGTTCCTGCTCCGGTAGTGGGCGAGCCGGCGCCCCAAACGTTGATTCCGTTGTCTGAGGTGGCGGACCGTATGTCGCCGCCGCCCACGTGCGAATCGGTAATGTAGGTAAGAGTGTTGATCGTGCCATCGGCGCTCACCCGCGCGGCCACCCGGTTTGCGGTGGCGGTGGAAGTCGTGGCTACGCTCGCCGTACCCACGGCAGCCGCGAATCCTCCCAGCAGCAGATACTGGCCGTCGCTCGATAGGCTCAACGCTCCTTCGCTCGTGGCCGTTCCCGAAAGAGTGAACGTGCGATTGCCGGCGGCGTCGGCGGTGGGCAGCGCGATGGACTGCACCAGCGTGCCGGCGGGTGTGTACTCGTCCAGGAACGCGGCGGTCGCCGCGCTGGAGAGCGCGCCGGTCCCGGTGCCCACGCGAACCACGACCAGATTGCCGGCGGTGAAGGACGCCCCCTGCGACATCCCGCACACAGCTGACACAACGGCAAAGCACACGAAAATGGCTTTCACTTGTTTAATCCCCAGACGGAATGAGTTCTTGCCAATCGTTGAGTATAGGTGCGAAGGCGGCCTTCATCAAAGAAAAAATCAGGGTACAAGTTCGCGTCGAGTACCAGTTAACTCCGCTTTGTGCGATTTGACTCAATCCGCGGCGAGTCGCCGCGCAGGCCTCACACCAGGTAAGTACCTTAACCAGTACCTACCTGTCTGGTCTTTGGCTGGCACCACGCGGCAAAATGCCTGTACGGCCCCGGCAGTACATGCCCACGCTCGCGTTCCCCGCCTCCTGCTCGCGCTGCTGCAAACCGGGGCCGCAAGCCGGCGCGCCCTTCAGGCCGGCCACTTCTCTCAGAGGCTTAGTGTGGCAGGCTGCCCTACCGTCAGGGAGCGCCGTTTGAATCAAGCGCACCGGCCATTTTGCTGGCCAGACGCCGCTACCCGTTATCATCGGAGCCGCGCGACTGCTGCGTTACGCGCTGCTGGGAACGCTCGCGCGGATCCTCTGGACAGAGAGCACGTACCAGCCGCCCAAGTGATAGGAACTCATCCAGCGTGGATGGCTTGTGAAAATACTCGACGGCGCCCGCGGCAAAGGCCCGCTGCCGGTCAGCCGCGGAATCGGAGGAGCTGATCACGATCACCGGGATGGCTTTGCACCGCGGACTGCGCCGGATCTGCTCCAAGACCTCAATTCCGGTCTTGCGCGGAATGTTCAAGTCGACCAGCGCCAGGTCGGGAGGCTCCGATTCTGCGCGATCGAGAATTTGCGTGGCCGCTTCACCGTCCTCGGCCACTTGAAGCTCCACCACCAGACCTTCCCACCGGAGAGCCTCGCGGACCAGGTAAACATCGGCGGCGCTGTCTTCTACCAGGAGAAGTGTGAGGGCTTTCGACCCGTGTTCCATCAGGTTTCCGCTCCCGGAAGAGTGAAAAAGAATTTCGAACCGAGGCCGGCCTGCGACTCGACCCAAATCTTGCAGCCATAACGCTGAACAATTTTCTGGCAAATGGCCAATCCGATGCCGCTGCCGGAATATTTGTTGCCGCCATGCAATCGCTGAAAAAGTCCGAAGATCTGTTTCTGATAGTCTGGGCTGATTCCAATCCCGTTGTCTTCCACCCAAAGTTTCCAAAGCCCCTGTCCCGGTTCGGCCCCGATCCGGATTTCCGGCTCATTCTCTCCGTGGTACTTGAGGGCATTGCCAATCAGGTTTTGGAATAATTGCACCAGGTGCACCTCGTGTACGCCGAGCACCGGCAGCGGACCGGACTCAATGCGGGCGCCCATGCGTGAAGTCTCCACATGAAAGGTTGCGAGCACCTTGCGGACCACTTCATTCGCGTCGGCTGTCGCAGGGACTTCCTGGGGCGCATCGGCGGCCTGAATGTAGGCGAGCAAATCCTGCAGTAGCTTTTCCAAACGATGGGCTCCGTCCACGGCGTGCTGGATGAGCTCTCCGCCATCCGGGCCCAAAGCCGATCCGAATCTTTTCTGTATCAGCTCGCTGAACACAGCCAACTGCCTGAGCGGCTCTCGCAAGTCATGGCTGGCCGAATACGCGAATTGCCGCAAGTCATTGTTCGATTGCGCCAATTCTTGCGACTGGCGCATCAACTCATCCCTGGCGCGCTTCAGCTCTGTGATATCTGTAAGCGTGATTACACAGCCGAGCAACTCCCTTGGATTGCTCCAGAGCGGGCTGGCGCTGACCAACAGGGCCGACACCCGGCCATCCGGATGGGCCATGTGAGCTTCCAGTCCCCGAAGCGGCTTCCCATTGCGCGTCCGCAGCAAAATCTCGCGCGCCGTGAGCGAGATTCCGGATGCGATGAGGGGAAAAACGCGATCGAAATGGTCGAGCATCACGGATGCGCCAGCCAGCATTCTCGCCGATTCGCTGCGGCGAAGTATCGTCCCCTCCGGGTCGATGACTACAACCGCCTCGCCGGCCTGGTTCAGAATCAGGCGGGAAAGTTGCTCCTCTCTAAGGATCGCTTCGTTGCGGATCTGCTCCCGGAGATCGCTGACCAGCACGCTGACACACCTCATCTCCGCACAGTCGACCTGCGTGAGAGAGAGGCGCACGGGTATGCGGCCCTCCTGCGGCACGCGAAGATTGAGTTCGCCCGAGGTGTGGCCCCGCGCCGCAGCAGCCTCCATCAGAGCCGCGAAAGAGCTCACCGACGCCGGTGCCAGATACTTTTGAAAATCTGACCCGGTGACCTCGCTCGCTGGCACCTCCACCATCGCCGCGAACATCGGGTTGGTGTATAGAATTAGACCTTCGGTGTCCAGGCTGACAGTGCCCTCCCGCATGTTCTCGAGCAGTGCCCGATACATGTGGTCGGCGCCCTGGAGAGTATAGACCTGCGGCCCGCGAGAGCCCTCCACCACGACAGCATCTGCTTCGCCGAGATGGATGGCCCGAATCGTCTCTTCCGCTTCGCGCAGCCGCTCGTGCAGTTCCCGAATTGTCAAATCCTCGTCTGGCATAGCAGACCTACGCGAGGAAATCACTGGACTGTGGGTCACTCAGCCCGCGGTTCTTTTCAACCCAACTCCAGTCCGTGCCGCACCACCGCCAATTGGGAAAGGTCGCCGATCAACCTCCGGACCGCGCCCGGCGCCTTCTTGATAAGAGTCGGGATCGCCACAATCTGGTCTTCGATGGCGCGCCGCGGCTCCTTATAGATGTCGACAACCTCCAACTCATACCTGCCTGCAAGCTCCGCTTCGCACAAATGCTTCAGATTCTGAACCGCACGTACGGAACGAGGGCTGGCGCCTGCCACATACAATCGCAGTTGGTGTCGACCGGACGGTCCCCCCGAGTCGGCCCTGGAGCGGAACAGACGAATCTCCTTTCAGCAGTTATGTCTGCGGGCGGACGTCCAAACCCACCAAAACCTTCTCGGTATTCGACAAGTCACCGATGATCTTACGCGCCGGCTTTGGGATTGCGCGCACCAAAGTGGGAATCGCAAGAATTTGATCGCCTGCCGCCAACTGTGGTCGTAGTAGCAAGTCGATCACCTCTACACGGTAGTTCCCAGCCAGATGTTCCTCACAAATGCGTTTTAGGTTGCTAAGTGCCTTCAGGGACCTCGGCGTTTGTCCGGCGACGTACAGCCGTAGGCTATATTTCTCTGCAGCTTCGGCCGCGCGTGGCGAAGATTTGCCCTTTTGCTTACCTGTAGAAGTCATATTTCGCGCCTGTTCCTACCGATTCACCCATCACGGCTCCGCCTCAAATCCTCTCTGTCGCTGGAAAGTGCCCGGCGGCGCAACGCGCTTTCTTCAGCGATCTCCGCCAATTCCCGCTCATTGGTTTTCTGTTTGGCGCGAAGGACGGCAATTCTTGCCTCCACTGCGGCCAACGATGCCTTTACGGCCGTTTCCCGCCGGCTGTCTTCCTGACGCCTCCGGACCTCGTCCCGGCGATCCTCCGCCTCCCGTGCCACCCGCGCCGAACCGGTGAGCACCGCTCCAGAGCCTAGGTAGACCTCTCGAAGCCGTACTCCCTTGTCCGTCAGCAGGAATTCGCGGACTTGATTGGAGTGGGCCATCCCACGCGATTTCAATATGTACAACACCCGGTTTCGTTCACCGCTGACTTCGACCGTGCGCAACAGCACCCACGTATCCACCAGCGAAGAGATGCTGATCGCAGTTTCCTGCGAGTCAGAGCCAATGCCCAGGGCCGTGAAGAATGCGGTAGCGCTCGTGCCCTTGATGAAATCGACAACGCGCAAGACCAGCGAGCCCGCATCGCGCGCCAGCCCATACGGAAATAGGCTCGTGACCGGATCGATTACAACCGCCTGGGGCCGATGCTGCTCAACGATGGAGTGCATTCGCACCAGGTGCATCTCCAGACCAAAGGCCGAGGGGCGGATCGATTCAATTCGGAGCAATTTCCTTCTGACCCATCGATTCAGATCGATGCCGATTGAATTCATATTCCGGATGATCTGGTCCGGCGATTCCTCGAAAGCGAAATACAGGCACCGTTCTCCACGCCGGCAGGCCGCGTCCGAAAAATGCGCGGCCATACTGGTTTTCCCGGTGCCCGCCGTGCCGGTCAGCAGCACGCTGCTGCCGCGGTATATGCCTTCCCCTCCAAGCATCTTGTCGAGTGCTGGAATGCCGCTGGACACACGTTCCACCGACGCGACGTGCGAAAGCCCGATAGACGTTACTGGTAGGATCGAAATACCCTTGCGATCGATGAGAAACGGATACTCATTGGTGCCGTGGGTGGAGCCACGATATTTCAACACCCGCAGCCGGCGCGTCACGGCGCCATCTTGCACGCGATGGTCCATGAGAATGACGCAGTCCGAAACATATTCTTCCAGGCCGTGTCGCGTGAGCGTTCCTGCCCCGCGCTCGCCCGTGATCACTGTCGTCACACCCTTCTGCTTCAACCATGAGAACAGGCGCCGCAATTCGCTGCGCAGGATGGCCGTATTGGAGAGGCCGGCAAATAGCGCATCCGGCGTGTCCAGCAAAATCCGCTTGGCGCCGACCCCATCGATCGCGCGGTTCAGTCGGACAAATAGCCCTTCGAGATCGTACTCACCGGTTTCGGCAATCTCGCTCTTGTCGATGTAGACAAAATCTATCGCCAGTTTCTTGGCCCTCTGAAGCTTCTGCAGGTCGAAACCGAGCGAGGCCACATTCGCGTTCAAGTCCTGGGGCGACTCCTCGAAGGATACTAACACTCCAGGTTCGCCAAACTCGGTTGCGCCCCGAACCAGGAATTCGATTCCGAAGAGCGTCTTTCCACAACCTGCGTCTCCGCAGACCAGTGTCGGACGTCCCTGAGGCAAGCCGCCGAACGTGATTTCATCGAAGCCCGCGATTCCCGTTGGCGCTTTGGGAAGCCCGGGCAAAGGCATATCGAGGACAGCCGCTTCGCCTCGTCGTTGGGCGATTGGCTTTGGAATCCCACTGGATCTTGGCCGCGTGCCGCGGCGAACCCTTTGCTTTGCCAATCGAGCAAGTATAACCCACGGACTTGCGTCTGAAGTCGGGTTTGGCCCCAACGGCTTCGGAGGTTATGTAGGCAAAGGTATGGGAACTTACTCAGTCCTCTATCGCACGGTCATGGCATCCCCGCGGTGTGAAAGCTCGGAAACGGAATTGCTTATCCCTCCAAGGGCTCTTGTGGCTGCACCAACTCGTTCTGACAGGCCGGTTCGGTGCATCGAAAAAGAGCGTTTGATGGACGAATTCCTCGCGGCCGTGCATGAATACACCATCATTCAGTGGGCACAGGTCGAAGCCGCCAAGAATGGTGAACCCTTTCAGTTTGACGAAGTGCTTGCCGGCGCATTGGAACGGCGACTCAAAGCCAAGTACGCCATCATCGAGCACCAGGCGAAACACGGCTGCTAATCGTGTGATGGCGCCAGTGCCCGAACCTGGTGGCAAATTCTCCGTGTAGAAATGTCGGCTGGATGCAGGAAACAACCGAAGTGTCTTTTGACTCTATTGGGAAGTGGTGGGCGCTCGCGGGCTCGAACCGTGGACCTTCTGCTTGTAAGGCAGACGCTCTAACCAACTGAGCTAAGCGCCCTTCGTGGCTACACGATCAGTGTAGCATCCGCGCACCCGGCTCAATCCCTTCAATGCAGGTCCCACTCGGTCCCCATATTGTCGTCGGTGATGATTCTGTTTCCGCGGCACCGCACTCGGATGGTCGGCGCGTACTCCATCGGTGCCGACCCCGCACCGGATGTCGTGCCCAGGGAATCGGCAGTCGACAGCACTTCCTCCAGCCGTGCCCGGTCCAATTGCCGGTTCAAGTCGAACACCGGTTCTCCATCCAGCCGGTAGGAGACGAGCGTGCGCCGCCATGCATCTTTATCGACAGTGAGTGGACGTTCGCTCACGGCGAGAAAATTCAGGACCCGCAGCGCGTACGGAAATTGCGTCACACCCGTAAAGAGCGCCTCCTCCGAGTATGTCGTGTTGTAGTAGAAAACTCCTCCGGGGCGGAGCCGTCGCTTGATCAAATCCAGAAACTCGACCGACAGCAGGTTCGTCGCGTGCGCCCGCCAGTTGAAGGTAGTGTTCATCACGACGACGTCGAACTTCCGGTCGCCGTTCCGGAACAGCCATCGGCGGCCGTCGTCGATCTCGATCGACACCTTGGGATTCCGCAGAACACTCGCAACCACCCGGTACTTGGGGATGAGATCCAGATAGTCGGGGTCGATCTCGACAATCGTCAGGTGATCCACCGACGGATTGTTGGCGATCACCTGTGCCCAGGAGCCGGAGGCGAGCCCGACCATCAGCACCTCCCTGGGCGCCGGATGAAACGCGCTGATCGCGTATGCGCGGAGAAGCATGTTGGTATCGTTCACCAGGCTGGTGTGGAACCGCCCGTCGTACACGCCGCCGCCGAACACGGTGCCGTCCGGTCCCACAGCTACCACTCCGAATTTCGATTCCAGAAGGTGAGCGAACCGGTAACCCGCGCGGTACTGCGTTTTGAAGAGCATCCTCTGGTAGACCGTATCGAAGAGCGGTCCGGCAGCGAGCACGCCCGCCGCGGCCAGGGCGCCCACCCCGCCCACGAGTGCCGCCCGTCCGAAGCCGCTCCGGATCGTACCGGCATAGACCGCCGCGCCCAGCGCAAGCCCAAGCACCAGCAGAAAAATCGAAAGCTGGCGCATCCCCCAGATGTCCATCAGCACGAACCCCACCAGCGCCGTGCCCCCCGCCGACCCGATGATGTTGCACAGGTAGAGTTGGCTCATGCGGCTCCCGGCCCTTCCGTCGGGTGCCACCGACAAATGCGTAGTCAGTGGAAAAAGCGCCCCCAGCAGCCCCGCCGAGAGCGCCACCAGCGGCAGCGTGGCCAGATAGTCTACGTAGTGCACCAGGCGGGCCATGATCGGAATCAGCAGGAAGCCCAGCAGATTGGCTCCCACAACCAGCCAGGCCATGATCCGGAAATACGTGTCCGGATTGGACACGCGCCGCGAACAAACCGCTTTGCTGTACAGAGAGCCGAACGCGATCCCTTCCAGGTAGGCTCCCAGCAGGTAGGCGAAGGCAGGCGCGCGCGCCAGGGAAACGAAGGAATACGCCCGGTACCAAAGAATCTCATACGAGAGCGAGATAAAGCCGCACACGCCGACCAGTGCCAGCGCCAGCGGGAACGGCAGAAACTTGCCGCCGGTAGCAGGCGACCCGGCCTCGTTCTCCTCCGCAACCTCGCTGCCGTCCGGCGCGCGCCGGGAAGCGGCCAGCGAGACCAGCAGCGCGATCGACCCCACCGTCGTGTTCAAGCCCGCGGCCACGGCCACCGAGCCGGATTCGCCCATGAGGCGCATCAGGAACCGCGCGCACATCAGGCACGCGAACGCCGATCCCAGCGTGTTCACGAAATACAGCGTCCCCACCGAGGCTCCCACGTTCCGCGAGAACCGCACGAAATAAGCCACCAGGAAAGGCAGCGTGCCGCCCATCAGCATCGTCGGAATCAGAACCAGCAGAAACGTCAGCAGCGCCACCGCGAGCAGGGGCGCGCCTGCCGTGTGCGTCCCCACCAGGTGAAACAGGCGCAGGGAAATCAGCCCGTACGCGCCGATGCACAATTCCACGCAGCCGAAGATGGGAAGCGCGGGCAGCCGCTCGAGTCGCGAGATCCTCCCTCCCGCCAGGCTTCCAAGCCCTAGCCCCAGCATGAACGCCGTGACGACAATGGTCACCGACTGAATGTTGATGCCGTAGATCGCGAATAGCGAGCGCTGCCACACGATCTGGTAAATGAGTGCGGGACAGCCGGAGACGAAAAAGAGAGCGTAAATCCAAGGCAGGAAGCGCGTGGCAGGCTTCGCGATAGGGCGTTCGGCGACCGCGGCGGCAAGGTCCATTCTTTCCAAATTACGGTCGACGCGGCAGAGCATTCAATGATGGCTAAAGATAGTGCCCGCGCCCAAACTTTCTCGGTAATAGGAGTTTGTTACCTTTTTATATGTTTCGGGCCAATCTCGCAGCATGCTAGAGTTCCTCCGTAATCATGAACGCCCGCGCGGCGGCCGAACGCGAGTGGCTGACGGCCGCCATGATCGCTGTCATCCCCGGGTCGATGATGGCGGCGGCCCTGGTCAATGCGCTGTCATTCCTGCGGCCCCTCAAGCTGGACTTGTACGTCTATCAAATCGACGGCCTGCTGGGCTTTCAGCCGAGCTTTGCCATGGGCTGCTTCCTCCGGCAGTTTCCCCTCTTTCGGGCAGCCGCATTCTGCGCCTACAACGCCATGCCGTTCGCCATGATCGCGGTCATGTGGCTCTACGTCCGGAAGGGATGGCCGGCCCTGCCGCTGGTGCGCGCGCTCACCTGGAACCTGTTTGCCGCTCTGCCCGTGTACCTCCTGGTGCCGGTCGCCGGCCCGATGTACGCCTTCGCGTCCTTTCCGAATCTGCCGCACGGCGTCTCGGCTCGCCCGATACCCATCGCCGCACCGCCTAACGGCGTACCGTCGGTGCATTTCTCCACCGCGATCCTGATTTACCTGCTCGCCAGGCGCTCGCCCCTCGGCAGGGCCCTCGCATGGCTCTATCTCCTGCTGACCTTCGTCTCCACGCTGGGTTTCGGCGAGCACTACCTGTTCGACCTGGTGATGGCCTTGCCGTACGCGTTCCTCATCTGGCGATACCAGGCAAAGTAGACCTCCGCGATTGTGTGCCACAATCGTTCCCATGTCCCGTATCTTCGTCGCTCTGATTCTCGCCGCCACCCTCGCCGCCCAGGCCCCGCCGCCCACCAGCGGCCGCCGCGTACACCGCCTCCTCATCCACAACGCCACCGTGGTCGACGGCAACGGCACTCCCGCCAGCGGGCCCAAGGACATCCTCATCGAGAACAACGTCATCGCCGACGTCATCCCCCTCGATCCCGTGTCGCTCGGGCGCGCCGGCCGCGGAGGCGCCGCCGCCCCGCCCGACGCCGTCATCGACGCCACCGGCAAATACGTCCTCCCCGGCCTCATCAACGCCCACGCCCACCTTCAGGAGGAGCGCGGCGGCAAGCCCCAGCCCATCGAGTACGAGCTCGATATCTGGCTTTCCTGCGGCATCACCGCCATCCGCGACGTCGGCAGCGACACCAGACGCGCTCTCGAGCTCCGCCGCCAGTCCGCCGAAGGCGAAATCGCCGCGCCGCGCATCTTCGTCTACCCCATGTTCGGCCGCCCTAAAACCGCCGCCGAGGCCCGCGACCGCGTCCGCTCCCTGAAGCAGCAGGGCGCCGACGGCATCAAACTCCTCGGCATCGACCGCGACACCATGGCCGCCATGGAGGACGAGGCCCACAAACTCGGGCTCCGCATCGCCCACCACGCCGGCGTCGAAGAGACCAACGCCTGGGACGACATCAACTTCGGCACCACCAGCATCGAGCATTGGTACGGCATCCCCGACGCCGCCATCGAGCACGGCGTCCAGAACTTTCCCTCCTCCTACAACTACAACAACGAAACCGACCGCTTCCGCTACGCCGGCCACCTCTGGCGCGAGGCCAATTCCAAGCGCCTCTCCGACGTGCTCGATGGCATGGTGAAAGCCCACGTCGCCTGGGTGCCCACGCTCGATATCTACGAAGCCAGCCGCGACCTGCAGCGCGCGCAGAACCAGCCCTGGTTCGCCGAATATCTGCACCCCACCCTCGAAGAATATTTCCGCCCTAACCCGGCTAATCACGGCTCCTACTTCATCGGCTGGAGCAGCACCGACGAGAACTTCTGGAAGGAGAATTACCGCCTCTGGGAAGCTGCCCTGCTCGATTTCGACCGTCGCGGCGGCCTCATCGGCATGGGCGACGACGCCGGCTTCATCTACCAGATGTACGGCTTCGGCCTCATCCGCGGCATGGAGCTCCACCAGGAAGCCGGCTTCAACCCGATCAAGATCATCCAGCAGGCCACCGGCAACAACGCCAAGATTCTCGGCCAAGAAGAAAAGCTCGGCCGCGTGCGCGCCGGCTGGCTCGCCGACCTGATCGTGGTCAACGGCAACCCGCTCGAGAACCTCAAGGTCCTCTACCCCGCCGGTGTCGGTGGCGTCGAGTGGACCATCAAGGACGGCATCCCCTATCACGCACCCGCGTTGATGGCCCGCGTCAAGCAGATCGTAGCCGACGCACGTCGCAAGTAGTCTTTGTAGGGTAGGCCTCCCGGCCTGCCCTCGCGCCGTGGGCGCGTCAGAACGTGTACAGGAGCGTCCCCGCCGGCGGCTCCACCGGCCCGCCCGCCGGTACCGGCTCGCCTTCTCCCGTCGGCTCGGGATTCAGCTGCCGGTAGTAAATCCCGGTATCGCCCAGATACACTTCCAGGTCCGCCGGACGCGGCAGCGTCCCCTGAATCAGCGCTTCGCTCAGCGGATCTTCGATGTACTTCTGCAGCGCCCTCCGCAGCGGACGCGCGCCGTAGCTGCGGTCGCCGCAGGTCTTCTCCAGGATGTACTTCGAAGCCTCCGGAGTCAGCCGGATCTTCACCTGCTTGGCCACCAGGTTCCCGTTCACCTGCTGCACCAGCAGATCGATGATCTTGATTAGGTCGTCGTCGGTCAGCGAGGTGAACAGGATCACTTCGTCCAGCCGGTTCAGGAACTCGGGGTTGAACGCCTTCTTCACTTCACCGCGCACCATGTCCTCGATCTTCGACGGGATGCCTTCGCCCATCGGTGCCGAGAACCCCAGGTGCCCGCGCTTCTCCAGGAACCGCGCGCCCAGGTTGCTGGTCATGATGATGATGGTGTTCTTGAAATCCACCTGGTTGCCCAGCCCGTCGGTCAACTGGCCGTCCTCGAACACCTGCAGCAGGATGTTGTAAATGTCCGGGTGTGCCTTCTCGATTTCGTCCAGCAGGATGATCGAGTACGGATTGCGCTTCACCCGCTCGGTCAACTGGCCGCCCTCTTCGTAGCCAACGTATCCCGGAGGCGACCCGATCAGCTTCGAAACCGAGTGCTTCTCCATGTACTCCGACATGTCGAACCGCACCAGGCTCTTCTCGCTGCCGAACAGGAACCCCGCCAGCGCGCGCGCCACTTCGGTCTTGCCTACGCCCGTCGGCCCCAGGAACAGGAACGACCCCGCCGGGCGATTGGTCGCCTTCAACCCCGCCCGCGACCGCCGGATCGCCCGCGCCAGCGCCGAGATCGCCTTCTCCTGGCTGATCACCCGCTTGTGCAGCTCTTCTTCGATGCGCAGCAGCTTGGCGATCTCCTCCTCTTTGATGGACGTCATCGGCACGCCCGTCCAGCGCGCCACCACATCCTCGATATCGTCCTTGGTCACCACGCCGGTCGAGGAATCGTCCAGGTTGTACTTCTCGCGGAGCTGGCGCATGTTCTCGCGCTCCTTGCGCTCCTCGTCGCTGTAGAACCGCGCCTTCTCGAACTCGTGGTTGGCGATCGCGTTCTCCATGCGGTGCACGATGAACTTGATGCGCTTCTGGATATCCGCCAGGTCCGCCGGAAGCGTCGTCTGCCGCAGCTTCACCCGCGCGCCCGCTTCGTCGATCAGGTCGATGGCCTTGTCCGGCAGGTACCGGTCTGGAATATAGCGGCTCGAAGTGTACACCGCCGTCTCCACCGCATCGTCGGTATACGCCACCGCGTGGAACTTTTCGTAGCGGTCTTTGATGCCGAACAGAATCTTGATCGCATCCGTCTCCGTGGGCGGCGGAACCTTCACCGCCTGGAAGCGCCGCTCCAGCGACCGGTCCTTCTCGATCGACTTGCGGAACTCCGACGGCGTCGTCGCCCCGATGCACTGGATCTCGCCGCGCGAAAGCGCCGGCTTCAGGATGTTGGCCGCGTCCAGCGAGCCTTCCGCCGACCCCGCGCCCACCAGCGTGTGCAGCTCGTCGATGAAGATGATGGCGTTCTGGTTCTCCATCAGCTCCTTCATGATGGTCTTCAGCCGCTCTTCGAACTGCCCGCGATACTTGGTGCCGGCCACGATCAGCGAAAGATCCAGCGCCAGGATTCGCTTGTCGGCCAGGAACGACGGCACGTCGCCTTCCGCGATCCGCTGCGCCAGCCCTTCCACAATCGCCGTCTTCCCCACGCCCGGCTCGCCGATCAGCACCGGATTGTTCTTGGTGCGGCGGCACAAAATCTGCACAACGCGCTCCAGCTCGTAATCGCGCCCGATCAGCGGATCCAGCGTGTTGTCCATCGCCGCCTGCGTCAGATCGCGGCTGAACTCCGCCAATAGCGAGCTCTCCTTCGGACGCGCCGACGCCACCTTCTCGCTCTGCGACCGCGCCAGCTCCTCCCGGATCGTCGAAAGCCGCAGCCCGCGCTCGTGCAGGATCTCCGCCGCGAAGCACTTCTCCTCGCGCAGCAGGCCCAAGAGCAGGTGCTCGGTCCCGATGTGCTTGTGATTCAGCCGCTCGGCCTCTTCCGCGCCGTATGCCAGCACGCGTTTGCACTCGTGGCTCAGCGGCAGATCGACGCTGGTCGACACCTTCTCCCGGATCGTGGTGTGGCCTTCGATCTGTTTCCGGATCGACTCCACCGCCGCGTGGGAACGCAAAAACCGGTTCGCCAGTGCCTTGTCTTCGCGCAGCAGGCCGAGGAGCAGGTGTTCGGTTTCGATGTACGGGCTCCCGAACTGGCTGGCCTCATAACGCGCGAAGAAGATCACCCGACGCGCCTTCTCCGTGTATCGCTCAAACATAAAGTGACGCTCCCTATGACTAAAGATACCCCGGCTCGCCTCCAGGATGCGAACCCTGTTGTACCCCGGGTACCAGCCCCCCCTTTTCCAGGGTCAGCGCCCGGTCACAACGCCGCGCAAATGCCAGATTGTGAGTGACGAAAACCGACGTGAGCCTGTGCGTGCGGTGCAGTTCTTCCAGGAGTTCAAAGATCATCTCGCCGGTCCGGAAATCGAGGTTCCCCGTGGGTTCATCGGCCAGCAGAACATTGGGGCTGCCCACCAGCGCGCGCGCCAGGGCCACCCGCTGCTGCTCCCCACCCGACAGTTCGCCGGCCCGGTGCGACGCCCGGGCCCGCAATCCCACTTCATCCAACCTCATCAGCGATTCGGCGGCTGCTTCGGCTTTCTGCCGTCCGCGAATCAGCAACGGCATCATCACGTTCTCCTGCGCGGTGAATTCCGGCAGGAGATAGTGAATCTGCCACACAAACCCAATTTCCCGATTCCGAAAGTCCGACTGCTCCGGCGGTGCGAGACCCGAAATCTCCCTACTCCCGTAGTGTATCGTGCCGCCCGAAGGCCTGTCCAGACCTCCCAAAAGATGCAACAGTGTGCTCTTTCCCGCCCCCGATTCCCCCACCAGCGCTAGCATCTCGCCCGCCCCCACATCCAGGCTGATCCCGCTGAAAACCACCAGCTCGGCCTCCCCGGAGCGGTACGTCTTCGTGAGGTCGCGCGCGCGAATGTAGGGTTCGGACATCGAAACAATACAATAGCTCAGCTACCCTGCCTCGGTAACGCGAGTCCCCGCCTCACCCGCATCCCAGCGAGAACCGCAACGCCGAGCAGACCTCTTGCCCCCGGCACGGTGTGCAAAACTATATGTGCAAAGCTACGGCAGCGGCGAAGCCACGCTATGATTGCCCGTGTACGTAGCCTTGAAAAGCAGGCCCACGCTCACCTGGTGACTCACAAACTCGAACAACGGCGGCAGCGAGCCGTACTTATACTCCGCCTGAATTCCAAATAACTTCGTAATGTTCCAGGCCGCGTCGATTTTCACGTAATGCCGTGTGTTCTTCCGCATCGCGACCACCTGCTGCCGCGTGATCGTGGTCGCATCCGTCGGGTCGGGAAGGTACGCCGTGGTGGTAAACGGTTCCGCGGTGAAGGGCACGCGCGCCACCCACGAACCGTTCAGCGTAAACGCGTACGCGTCCCCCGGCTTTGGCACGCGCCGGTATAGGTAGAAGTTCGCATCGGCTCCCAAACGCAGCCGCGCGATCGTATCGTAGCTGCTCAAATCGACGGAGCGTCCGAACAAGGTTCCGGGCTTGTTGAGATTCTTGCCGCCTTCGAATCCGGGGGAGGGAATCAGGTCCGCGGCCCAGCGCTTCTGGTTCGCCAACACGGAGATGAATCGAATGCGGCCACCCGAGATCAGGTTGCTGGCCGGATACATCCGCGAAAATTCGCCGCCAATCGGCTGCACTTCCCACTTCATCCCGTAGAACACGGGATTGTGCGGCAGCCGGGTTGTCTGAAATAGAGTCGTGTAGGCGCTGATCGAATCGGGATCTACTTGCGTCCGGTCCACTGGAGCGCTGGTGTCCGGGTTCGTGGTCATTTCGCCGTAGATGCCAAAACGGAGATTCGCGGGGCTTCGGCTGACAAACCATTTCAATACCGGAAATTTCTCCGGCGCCGCCGAATACCCGGCCTTGGCATCGATTCCCCAGATCGGCTTGGTCCCAACCCCCGCGATGTAAGTTCCTGATAGGTAGAGATCCGCGTCGTCGCGCGACTTGGCTTGATCGACCGCTCCGCCTCCGCTGCTGCCGGCCTGGCTGACCAGCGTTGCATCCGGAGGCAGGAACGCCGCGCTCCACGACGCATTGTCTCGCTTGATTGACCCGATCTTGCTCGCCGGGAATCTCAGCGTGACAAAGCCGGAATCGAAACTGTAGTGCGCCTGGTCAACCGGCTGAACCGCCCTGCTGTTCCCGTCGGAGTCGGTCACCTGCACGCGCCAGAACGAGCCATCGTTTACCACGGTGCCAGCCGGCGGTATCCCCGACGCGCGCACCGTAACAACGACCGGGTCGCCGCTAGCCGAGCCGTTGACCGCTCCGAGCGCGAAATCATCGCTGATTGCGGGATCCTGTGCTGCCGTCAAGGTGCCGGTATCGGAGCGAAACGAGACGCTCCAGGTACACTTCGCTGGGTCCGTCGTCCCGAATCCCGCCTTGTCGACGCTGATCGTGATCACACCCGTGGCCGGATCGTACCCCGGTTCTTTGGACGGTGTTATGGGAGACTTCACATGTCCCGGGCCCTTCACTGTGATCGTCCACCGGTCGGGGGCCGTGAGAACGGGAAGCGGCGGCGGAGTTCGAATCGTCGGGACCTGAATCGACACCTCGGATGGTGTTACCGACACGTGGCTAGCCACCCGGCTGAGCTGAAACTGGTTTCGATTCGGCTGGGCGCTCAGCGCGAGCGCCGCCATGATCACGCAGACGCTATTTCGCATTGGCAAGCACCGAGGCCGTACAGTCCCCCACGTTGATCGCCGGTCCGGAAGAAATGTCGGTGGCCTCAATCGCGAATCCAATCCCGTCGAGTTTCTTGATGATGCCGGCCTTGTGCACCTCCGCTTCGATATCGCCGATGATCCCCAGGTCCTTCAGCAGTTGATCCGGACCGCGAAATTTACCCGGTTTCGGCGTCTCGTCCACCACAATGTCCTGACAAGTGTCCGGATCGAGTTCCTTCTTCTTTTCGAGCATAATGTTCCTTACAAATAGATCGATCTAACCATGACAATGGCAAAAAGCGGAAATGACCGAAAGATAGGGACACTTCTAGCTACTTTTCGGCGCAAAATTGCTGGGTTAAGTCTTTTCGACCCAGAGGCTGCGGCGGTCGGGCTCTGCACGATCGTACAAATTCTGCTCTAAAACATTTTTCGTAGTTCATGTCAGTTTTTCCTTGACAGGCAAAACAGACAAGCGTATCTTAATATTAAGCTATGCGTAAGCAGCAACAGCGGCTCATCGAGCGACTTCTCCGCGCCACCCAAACCATGGTCCAGGGCGGTCTTTCGGAAACCTCTCGCCGTTGCGGCAACCCCGGC
>Ga0335077_10000645_pt1 | contig 39366 bp, 40 predicted proteins | sample Lox_Sample_31_FD_207151 | JGI IMG/M metagenome (GOLD analysis project Ga0335077, IMG submission 207151) | Soil microbial communities from Loxahatchee National Wildlife Refuge, Florida, United States - Lox_Sample_3.1 | ecosystem: Environmental > Terrestrial > Soil > Wetlands | place: USA... | reverse complement strand
CGAACAACGCCATGATGGCGCTGCTCGGTACGGCGCGCAGGCGATTGCGCCGCGCCAGATCATCGAGTTCCTGCCAGCCCCGGCTGACCAGCCAGCGCCACAGTTCCATGCTCAATCCGGCCTGCACGGACATCCGCAGGTCTGCGCAGTAAATCGTTGCACCGGTGTGCGGCTTGTTCACGAGGCGCCGGAACTCTTCGCGCTTGCGGCGCGCGAGCTGCGCCGGAGTCGGTGTCGAGAAGAACTGCAGCCAGCCCATGCCACCTCCGCACATTGTTTGCGCGACTGTATCGGTGGCGTAAATGTGATTCGATCCCGCGATCAAGCATCCCGTTGTGAGATCGCACCGACGGATTAACCGTCGGCAGGAGGTTGAGTGCCTGTGGTGGTCGCGCGCTGATTCGCAAGACCACCTTCGGTGGGACGGGCCCGTGCGACTGCGTTTTCGATCGCCTGCGCGAGCACTTCTTCACGCCGCTCGGGAGGACAGTCGATCAACTGCATGGCCCAGTCTGTGGCAATGTCGCGGTAGCGGCGCCGGTCTCCCTTGAAGAGAACCTCACGCCATCCCTGTGTCTGCAGCCAGCCCCAAAGCTCGACCGTCATCCCGGCCTGGACCGTCATGCGAACGTCTTCCCAGTAGATCCGGGCACCGACGCTCGGCCTAGGTCCGCGGCGTTGATGACCGCGCGGTTTGCGAATGTTCAGCAGTGTCCGCAGCCGATCGCGAACGGCCGCCGCGAAACTTGCCATTAATCCTCCTGCTCGCAAACCATGATGCCGACAGCATATTTCAGGGGGCATCCCCTCAAGGCGCTAAGGGGAATTTGTCCTATCAATGACGCTAAGTGCCTGTATTTCCTCTTCGGTGAAGCCGGCTGCGCGACGTGCGTCGAGATTGAATGGCCCGCGCAAAACCGGCGCACGATGCGTCGCAGCGGCCGCACTTTGTGCGTCCCATGGATCGATATCGAGCCTGCGGCAGACGAACTTGAACCAACGATTGCCGGTCGCCACATGGCCAATTTCGTCGTTCAGGATAACGTCGACGATCCGAGCTGATCGCGCGTCACCGGCGCGCGCGAACTTCGCGCGCACGGCCGGCGATGCGTCGAGTCCCCGCGCCTCGAGGGTGCGCGGGACCAGCGCGAGGCGCGCGCACAGATCGTTGCGCGTGCGCCGGGCCATGTCCCAGAGTCCATCGTGCGCCGGCAGATCGCCATAACGCACGCCGAGTTCCAACAGGCGGGCTTGCAGCAACGAGAAGTGGTGGGCCTCCTCCGCCGCCACCCGCACCCAGTCACGATAGAAATCCTCCGGCAGCCCGGCAAAACGCCACGCGATGTCCAGCGCAAGATTGATGGCGTTGAACTCGATGTGCGCGAGCGCATGCAGGAGTGCGGCCCGCCCTTCCTCCGACGCGACGCTTCGCTGGGGCACCTCGGCGGGCCGGACCAGAACCGGCCGCTCAGGACGACCCGGCACACCGTCGGGTTCGCCGAAGTCACGCACCGTATCAACAGTGAGATCCTCGACCGACAGAGCGGCGAGCGCGTCGACCTTGGCCGCATGGTCGGCGATGCGCAGCGACTCCAGCGCGGCCATCCGCAGTTCGGGCATCGTGATCAGCGGCGGCCGCGGGCAGCGCCGCGGGCCTTCGTGCCGCACACTAGAATGCGTCAATTCTAGGCATGCCGATGTCCCGCCTCGGCCCGAAATCCGGCAGCCTTGTCCGACACGTCGATGCTGCGCCGGCGACCCGGGCTTCGGCATCCATGGTATCCACGAGGTTCACGAGATGGCGATCTATCAGCTGGGGGACCGTGTTCCTCGCATCGACCCGTCGGCGTTCGTGTACGAAAGCGCCACCGTCATCGGACTCGTGGAGATCGGGCGCGACGTCAACATCTGGCCCTACGCGGTCATCCGCGGCGATAACGAACCGATCGTGATCGGCGACGGTTCGAACGTGCAGGAGTGCTGTGTGCTGCATACGGATCCCGGCTATCCCCTCACGATCGGACGCAACGTGACGGTCGGGCACCAGGTGATGCTGCACGGGTGCACGATCGGCGACGGCTCTCTGATCGGGATCCAGGCGGTCATCCTCAATCGCGCGGTGATCGGCCGCAGTTGCCTCATCGGCGCCGGTGCCGTGGTGACCGAGGACAAGGTGATACCGGACAACTCGCTCGTGCTCGGGGCGCCGGCCGTCGTCAAGCGCATGCTGAGCGATGCCGATATCGCCCACATGCACGCCAACACCGCCGACTACGTGCGGCGCGGCGCGTACTACAAGGGTGCGCTGAAGCGCATTGCGTGAAGGCGCACGACACCGTGACCGACCGCCTGCTCAAGTTCACGTTTCACAACGCACCGGTGCGTGGCGAGGTGGTGCGTTTGGCCGACGCGTGGCAGGCCATGACGGAGCACCATGGCTACCCGGCGCCGGTGATGCGCCTGCTCGGCGAGATGACCGCGGCGGCGGCATTGCTCGCCAGCAACATCAAGTTCTCCGGCAGCCTCATCCTCCAGATCCACGGCGATGGGCCCGTCAGGCTGCTGGTGGTCGAGTGCCAGCCCGATCTGCGCCTGCGCGCAACGGCCAAGCTGGACGCAGACGCGAGCATCGACCCGCACGCCGGCATGCGCGAACTCGTGAACGTGTCCGGGCAGGGTCGCTGCGCGATCACGCTCGATCCGACCGACCGCCTGCCGGGGCAGCAGCCGTATCAAGGCATCGTGAGCCTGCGCGGCGAGTCGATCGCGCAGGCGCTGGAGAACTACATGCGCCAGTCCGAGCAACTCGAATCGCGCCTGTGGCTCGCTGCCGACGATCGGTTCTGCGCCGGCGTGCTGTTGCAGAAGCTTCCCGACGCCGGTGGTCGCACGACACCCGGCAATGCCGATGTCGACGCCTGGGAGCGCACCACCGCGCTCGCCGCCACGCTGACGGCGGAGGAGCTGCTCGAGCTGCCGGCCGACACGGTCACGCGGCGCTTGTTCTGGCAGGAGCGACTCGATCACTACCCGCGGCTGGTGCCGCGCTTCGAGTGCCGCTGCTCGCGCGGCCGTATCGGGCGCATGCTGCTATCCCTCGGCCGCAAGGAGGTCGACTCGATCGTCGTCGAACAGGGTCGGGTCGAAGTGACATGCGACTTCTGCAACGCGCGCCAGGCGTTCGACGCGGTCGACGTGGCGCAACTGTTCAGGACCGGATCAGCGGACGACGTTGCGGTGACCGCGCATCACTGAGATAACGCGGCGGCCCGCCCGGGCCCGAGCGCGGTCTCCATTTCACGCCGGAAGCGCACCGCGGGCAGGTTGGCATCCAGGTCGACGTCGGACCAGCGCACGGCGGAGCCGGCGGCAACCGCATTGCGCAGACGGCACCCGTGCGCCAGCCCCAGCGGCAGTCCCCCGAGAGCTAGCGACGCGGCAGCCGGCATCAGCTTGCCGTAGACGGTGAATCCGCCTTCGCCGTCGAGGGCTTGCCCGGCGCGCAGATCGCGTTTCGCGGCAGCGACGACATCGGCGCGAAAGTCGATCGGTGCGCCGGTGGGTTCGCCACGCAGGCCGGCGCTTGCCACGCTGACACCGAGTTCCAGCCCGATCAGATGGAACGGCTTGTACATCGCCGTGTAGCGCCCCCCCGGGTCGGTGACGAGGCCGTATTCCCGGAAGCATCGCTCGACGTAGTCGCTGCCGCCGGCGATCACGACATAAACGCCCCAGCGCAGGTCGCGAAACACCGGTCGGCCATCGCGCTCGAGGCTGGAGATCACTTCGACCTGGCCGCGTTGCGCGAGCGCCCCGCCCTCGCCGTGCGGGCGCAAGACCCGCGCGAGGTCGTCGACGCCGCACGGCGGAAACGCGAGGCCCTCGGGCGCGGCCAGGCCGGTTGCGTTCGCCACCGCGCACATCTCGATGGCGCTCTTGGTTCCGTCGAGAAACGAGTTGAACATCTGCGCGTTGAAGTCGCCCTGGGCGACCGTCTGCGCCGAAAAGCCGTAGTACGGCCAGACTGTGTCCGGCGTCGAGGCGTGGTATTCCGGCAGGTACTTCGTGCCCTTGCCCGCGGCGACCACCTCGAAGCCGCAGGCCCGCGCCCAATCCACCATTTCGCAGATGAGGGCCGGCTGATCGCCGTAGGCGAGCGAGTAGACGATGCCGGCCTGCCGCGCCCGGCGCGCCAGCAGTGGACCGGCGAGCGCGTCGGCCTCGACATTGACCATGACGATGTGCTTGTGCGCGTCGCAGCAGGCAAGCACGTGCGCGATACCGGCCGCCGGCGACCCGGTGGCATCGATCACGATCTCGACGCCGCGATCCGCAATCAGCGTGCGCCCGTCATCGACGATGCGGACCTCGCCCAGTTCGGCTGCGGTCCATCCGGTCCGTTGCAGCGCTGCACGCGCCCGGTCCGGTTCGAGGTCGGCTACGAGTGCCAAGCGCACACCCGGCGTACGCCGGACCTGCGACAGGTACATCGAGCCGAACTTGCCGGCCCCGATCAACCCCACGCGCAGCGGCCGGCCGGCGCGCTCGCGCTCCATGAGCCGTGCAAACAGGTTCATCCGCTCAGGGCTTGCTACGCGGCGGGGGAGAAGTCGCCGCGGGGACGAACTGGAAGAAGGTCTCGTCGGCGCGGATCATGTTCAGCTGCATGCGCGCCTGCTCCTCGATCGCCTCGCGTCCCTCGCGCAGGCTCTGCACTTCGGCGGCAAGCGCCGCGTTGCGGACTTCGAGTTCCGCGTTGGTGGCCTGGCGCCGCTCGAGGTCGATCTGCAGTTGCCGCGCCTGCAGCCAGCCGCCGCGCCCGAACCAGAGCGGCCACTGGATCGCCAGCGCCAGCACGGCAAGCACGAGCGCGAGCAGGCGCATGGCGTCGGACTAGCGCAGGTTGTAGAACGCTTCCCGGCCGGGGTAGCTCGCAACGTCGCCGAGATCCTCTTCGATGCGCAGCAGCTGGTTGTACTTGGCCATGCGGTCGGAGCGCGACAACGACCCGGTCTTGATCTGCAGCGCGTTGGTGCCCACCGCGATGTCGGCGATCGTGGAGTCTTCGGTTTCGCCCGAGCGGTGGCTGATCACGGCGGTATAAGCGGCGCGCTTGGCCATCTCGATCGCCGCAAAGGTCTCGGTCAGGGTGCCGATCTGGTTGATCTTGATCAGGATCGAGTTGGCGATGCGACGTTCGATCCCCTCGCGCAGGATGCGGGTGTTGGTGACGAACAGGTCGTCCCCCACCAGCTGGATCCGCTTGCCGAGCAGGTTGGTGATGTGCGCCCAGCCATCCCAGTCGCCTTCGGCCATGCCGTCCTCGACCGAGATGATCGGGTACTTGTCGCACCAGGTCGCAAGCAGGTCGGCGAACCCTTTGGCGTCGAGCGCCAGGCCCTCGCCGTTCAACTGGTACTTGCCGTCGCGGAAGAACTCGCTCGCTGCACAATCGAGCCCGAGCGCGACCTGGCGGCCGGCTTCGAAGCCCGCCTTGTCGATCGCATCCAGGATCAACTGGATCGCCGCTTCGTGATTCTTCACCGTCGGCGCGAAACCGCCCTCGTCGCCCACGGCCGTGCTCATCTTGCGATCGTGCAGCAGCTTCTTCAGGGACTGGAACACCTCGGCGCCGTAACGCAGCGCCTCGGAGAAGCTCGGCGCGCCGAGCGGGATGATCATGAACTCCTGCAGGTCCAGGTTGTTGTTGGCATGCGCGCCGCCATTGATGACGTTCATCATCGGCACCGGCATCTGCATCGCCCCGCTGCCGCCGAAGTAGCGGTACAGCGGCAGGCCTGCCTCTTCGGCGGCGGACTTCGCGACCGCGAGCGACACCGCCAGCAGCGCATTGGCGCCCAGGCGAGCCTTGTTCTCCGTGCCGTCGAGATCGATCAGGGTGCGGTCGAGAAAGGCCTGTTCGTTGGCTTCCAGGCCCATCACCGCTTCGGAGATCTCGGTGTTGATGTTCTCGACCGCGCGCAGCACGCCCTTGCCCAGATAACGGCCCTTGTCGCCGTCACGCAGTTCGATCGCCTCGCGCGACCCGGTGGAGGCGCCCGACGGCACCGCGGCGCGCCCCATCACGCCGGATTCGAGCAGCACGTCGCATTCGACCGTGGGATTGCCGCGTGAATCGAGGATTTCGCGGCCGATGATGTCAACGATGGAGGACATGAGTGACGATCGGAGCCTGCTTGCGCAGGCCCAGTCCGAAGGTTGATAAAACGCGATCGAGGGTGGTCAGACGCCCTCGACCACGACCAGATTGAAATATTCCGTCGCGCCGGCTCGCTCGGCGCGTGCCGCCCGGTACAGCTCGGAGTCGTAGAACGCGCGCGCCTGTTCGTACGTCGGGAACCGCAGTACGACCATGCGCTCCGGCGTCCAGCCGCCCTCCAGCGTCTCGTGCCGGCCGCCGCGTACGAGGAACTCGCCGCCCGCGGCGCTGATCGCGCCCGGCGACAGCGCGCGGTATTGCGCATATTGCGCTTCGTTCGAAATCTTGATGTCGGCGATTATGTACGCAGCCACGCTGGGGTCCCGTCTCGCCTCGGCCATGCCGCCGAGCAGTTCAGGTGAATTCGCGCTCGAGGAAGCCGCGTCGTTTGGCGACACGATCGAGGTCGAGAAGTGTCTCGAGCAACTCCTTCATCCGGTGCAACGGCACTGCGTTCGGGCCGTCGGACTTCGCGTTCTCGGGGTCGGGGTGCGTTTCCATGAACACGCCCGCGACGCCGACGGCCACCGCGGCGCGCGCGAGCACCGGCACGAACTCCCGCTGCCCGCCGCTCGAGGTGCCCTGCCCGCCGGGGAGCTGCACCGAGTGCGTCGCGTCGAAGACCACCGGGCAATTGGTCTCGCGCATGATGGCCAGCGAGCGCATGTCGGACACGAGATTGTTGTAGCCGAAGCTGGCACCGCGCTCGCAGGCGAGAAAGCGGTCCTCGCTCAGGCCGGCCTCGCGGGCCGCGTCACGCGCCTTGTCGATGACGTTCTTCATGTCGCCCGGCGCGAGAAACTGGCCTTTCTTGATGTTCACCGGCCTGCCGCTTTGCGCACAGGCGCGGATGAAGTCGGTCTGCCGGCACAGGAACGCAGGCGTCTGGATGACGTCGACCACTTCCGCGACGGACGCAATCTCGTCCTCGGCGTGCACGTCCGTGAGAACCGGCACGCCGATCTGCTTCTTCACCTCGCTCAGGATGCGCAACCCCTCGGTCATGCCCAGGCCGCGGAAGCTCCTGCCCGAACTGCGATTGGCCTTGTCGTAGCTCGACTTGTAGATGAACGGGATGCCGAGGCTGCGCGTCATCTCCTTGAGCTTGCCGGCCGTGTCGAGCGCCAATGCCTGGGTCTCGAGCACGCACGGACCCGCGATGACGAACAGCGGGCGATCCAGTCCGACCTCGAAGCCGCACAGTTTCACGCAGCCACCTTCTGCAATGCCGGCCCCGTCCTCTCCTTGCGCGCGGACAGCGCGGCCTCGACGAAGGCCTTGAAGAGCGGATGGCCGGCACGCGGCGTCGAGGTGAACTCGGGGTGGAACTGGACGCCGATGAAGAACGGATGCGCCGGCAGTTCCATGATCTCGGGCAGCCTTTCGTTCGGCGTGCGCGCGGAAATGCGCATGCCGTGCTGCTCGAGGATCGGCACGTAGACGTTGTTGACCTCGTATCGATGGCGGTGGCGTTCGTTCACCTCCGCACCGTAGATCCTGGCCGCGAGCGTCCCCGCCTCGACCGGGCAGCGCTGCGCGCCGAGGCGCATGGTTCCGCCGAGGTCGGACTGCTGGCTGCGGCGCTCGATGCGCCCGGTGCGGTCCATCCATTCGGTGATCAGGGCGACCACGGGATGCGGCGTGTCGGGGTCGAATTCGGTGGAGTTCGCGCCCGCGAGGCCGCAGACATTGCGCGCGAACTCGATGGTCGCGAGCTGCATGCCGAGGCAGATCCCCAGGTAAGGCACACCGCCCTCGCGCGCATGCTGGATCGCCCGGATCTTGCCCTCGATCCCGCGCTTGCCGAAGCCGCCGGGCACCAGGATCGCGTCGAGGTGATCGAGCTTCAGCGGACCGCCGCGCTCGAAGGTCTCCGCGTCGACGTACTCGATGTTCACCCGCGTGCGGGTCTGGATACCGGCGTGCATCAACGCTTCGTTCAGCGATTTGTACGAGTCGGAAAGCTCGACGTACTTGCCGACCATGCCGATGCGGACCTCGTGCAGAGGATGCTCGAGCGAATCGACCAGCCGGTCCCACGCGGACAGGTCCGCGGGCTTGGCGACGATGCCGAGCTTGAAGCAGACGATTTCGTCGAGGCCCTGCTTGTGCAGCATCGACGGGATCTTGTAGATCGACGAGACATCCCAGCACGAGATGACCGAGTCGAGCGGAACGTTGGAGAAGAGCGAGATCTTCGCCCGCTCGTCCTCGGGGATCGGCCGGTCGGCGCGGCACAAGAGCACGTCGGGGTAGATGCCGATCTCGCGCAGCTTCTGCACGCTGTGCTGCGTCGGCTTGGTCTTCAGTTCGCCGGCAGCCGGAATGAACGGCACCAGCGTCAGGTGCACGAAACAACAGGACCCGCGGCCGAGCCGCAGGCTCATCTGGCGGGCTGCCTCGACGAACGGGAGCGATTCGATGTCGCCGACCGTGCCGCCGATTTCGACGATCGCGATATCGGTCTTGCCGTCCCACGCGGCGCGCGCGCCGCGCTCGATGAAGTCCTGGATCTCGTTGGTGACGTGCGGGATCACCTGCACCGTCTTGCCGAGGTACTCGCCGCGGCGCTCCTTCTTGATCACCGACTCGTAGATCTGGCCCGTGGTGAAGTTGTTGAGCCGCTTCATCCTGGCCGAGATGAAGCGCTCGTAGTGGCCCAGGTCGAGATCCGTCTCGGCACCGTCTTCGGTCACGAAGACCTCGCCGTGCTGGAATGGCGACATCGTGCCGGGATCGACGTTGATGTATGGATCGAGCTTGATGAGGGTGACTTTGAGGCCGCGCGATTCGACGATCGCGGCGAGCGAGGCGGCGGCGATCCCCTTACCGAGGGAGGACACGACGCCACCGGTAACGAAGACGTATTTCGTCATGTTTTGATGAGGCCCGCGCGCCGAGCGACGCGGGCGTTACCGGTAAAGCGGGAGTATACCGATGCGCCCCGCGCTAACGAGAAAAATCGGTCGCGAACCGCGCTCGAAGCCGCTCCCAACCCTCCGCGCCGAGGCGCTGCATCGTTTCGATGTTCCTCTGGTAGATCGCCGAGGGATCGGCAATGGCCGCGACCGCTCCTTCGATGCTCGCCTCACGCAGCAGGTGCAGGATCGGAAACGGCGAGCGGTTGGTGCAATTTCCCGGATCCTCGGCCCGGGTTCCCGCGAACCGGTAGTCCGGATGGAAGCTCGCGAGCTGGACCTCTCCACGCATGCCGAGTTCGTCCACCAGCGCATCGGCGACAGCGAGAAAGTCGTTGAACGCGAGGAAATCGGAGAGAACCCAGGGATGGATGAGGAGTGTGGTCTCGACAGTCCGAGGCTCGACCGCCGCAAGGAGCCGCAGTTCCTCGACGAGATCGACGCCCAGTGCTTCCAGGTCCGTTGCATGGCTGACGCGGAAGCGGACCCGATGCGCGGCGACCACCGGCGGCGCGAACGGGCACAGGTTCAGGCCGATCACCGCGGCGTCGATCCACCGCCGGGTCACGTCCACGACCTGCTCGTCGCGCGTGGCATCCATGACGCGTCAGCGGCCCACGGGCGGCACCGCGATCGATTTCTTTTCCAGCACCTTGCGCAGCCGGTCCGGATAGTCGGTGATCAAGCCGTCCACGCCGAGATCGACGAGGCGCGCCATCTCCGCAGGATCGTTGACGGTCCAGGGCAGCACCTTCAACCCGAGCGCATGCGCTTCGGCGCCCAGGGCCGGCGTCAGGTTGCGCCAGAACATGGACCAGGTCTCGCAGCCGGCCGCCTTGACCAGGCGCGGTAGCGAGCCGTAATCGGCCGCCCGCAGCCCCGCATGCCACGGCGAAGCGCCGCTCGCGTCGGCGACGATCGTATTCATCGATTCGGAGGCGATCGTCAAGCACACGGTCTCCTGGCGCGGGCGCAACCGCTTGATCTCGACCAGGGTCCGCCAGTCGAACGATTCGACCGTGATGCGTCCGGCCATCCCCGAACGGTCGATTGCGGCGACGACCAGGCGCGCGAACTGTTCGACCGACGGTGTCGCGCCGCCGCTGGTCGGAGTGATCTTGGTTTCGATGTTGAGGCGAACCTCGGGCCCGTGCGCGCGCACGACCGCCACGAGCTCATCGAGTGTCGGTACCCTTTCTCCGTCGGCCGGAACCTGTTGCGGCCAGCTGCGGGCATAGGCGCTGGCCGGGTTGAGTCGGCCGACGTCGAAGCGGCGCAGTTCCGCAAGATCGAGCGAACGAATGTTGGGACCCGGCCCGGTCAGCCACGCTCCCGTTGCATCCCGGGTGAGAGCGGGATTCAGGTAGGGCTCGTGCGACAGAACCAGCACGTCGTCGCGCGTGACGGCGAGGTCCGTCTCGAGCGAGGTCACTCCGATGGCGAGCGCACGCCGGAATGCCGCGAGCGTGTTCTCGGGCGCAAGCCCTCGCGTTCCGCGGTGTCCCTGCAGATCGAACGCCGCGGCGCAGAGCGGCGCGACGAGCAGCGCCAGGACCAGAAGCCGGGTCGACCGCCGCCGTGTCATGCGACCTGCGCACCGCGCTCGAGCAGCAGGGCGCGCAGCAGCGAGCGATGGCAACGCGCCTCGTCGGCGCAATAGCAGCCGACCGAGAACCGGGCCTCGTGCGACAGGGCCGCCAGCAGGTCCAGAACACGGGCGGCGGGTGGTTCCTTCATCTCGAGCCGGTATGCGCGTGCAAACGCCTTCCAAGCGCGTTCGTCGGAAGCGGCCTGGCCGCGCTTGAGTAGTTGCTCGCTCGGCGCAAGATTCGGCAGCCAGACATCGTAGAAGCCACGCTGCGCGAACTCCGCCTTCGGCACGCCGCGCGGCGGGCGGCGCACCGTGCCGATGCGCAGGCCCTCGTCAGCAAGGCGCGGGCTGCCAAGCCTTACGATTCGCACCGTCATGCTTCCTCCGGTCGACTGCTTCGCTCGATGATCGCACGCTCGAGGAAGGCGCATCTATGAACGCCCCGCCGGCCGGGCGCCGTGCCCGGGGTGCGCAGCGCTTTGCGGGAATCGACGCGCTGCGCGGATTCGCGGTCGTGCAGATGATCTGCTACCACTTCATCTACGACCTGAACTACTTCGGCTGGGTGCGGCTGGCGATGACGCGCGACCACCCGTGGGTCGCCTGGCGCACGGCCATCGTCACCCAGTTCCTGCTACTGGTCGGCGTGAGCCTCGTTCTGCGCAGCGCGTTCAAGCCGGCCTGGTCGGATTTCTGGCGCCGTTGGCTGCAGATCGCCGGCGCCGCCGCACTCGTATCGGCAGGAACCTGGTGGATGTTCCGGGACAAGTTCATCTACTTCGGCATCCTGCACTACGTCACCGTGGCCTTGATCCTGGCGCGCCTGCTGGTCCCGCTCGGGCGGTTGAACCTCGCGCTCGGGATCGTCGCCCTGCTGGTGGGATTGCTGTTCAAGGACGCGGCGTTCAACCCGACCGAACTCAACTGGATCGGCTTCACGACGCGCCTGCCGGTGACCGAAGACTACGTGCCGGTCTTTCCCTGGATCGGGGTGACGCTGGTCGGCGTCGGCCTCGGCGCGCTATGGCAGCGCAGCCGGTTCGCGGTGGCGCCCGCCTTGAGCGGCCCGAACGCGGCACCGCCGCGCCTGCTGGTCTTTCTCGGTTCGTGGGCCTTGACCGTGTACCTCGCTCACCAGCCGATCCTGCTCGGCGTGTTGTGGCTGGTCAAGAGACTGAGCGGATAGACACGGAGCGGCGCGGGCCCGGCGTGCGCAGCCATTCGGGCTGCAGCGTCACGTGCTCGATATGGAACTCGTCGCGCAACAGCACGCGCGCGCGGCCGAGGATCGTGGGCCACTGCTCGACATCCTCGACCAGGACATGCGCGGACAAGGCGCAGCGGCCAGGTGCCATCGCCCAGACGTGCAGATCGTGCACCGAGCGCACGCCGGGGATGCGCGCGAGCGCGAGCCCCACCTTGGGGAAATCGATGTGGCGCGGGACCGCGTCGAGCAACACTTGCGCCGATTCGCGCAGCACGAGCAGCGTCGAGCGCAGGATCAATCCGCCGACCAGCATCGAGAGCAATGGATCGATCGGGTAGTAGGCGGTGAAGTAGATGATGACCCCGGCGGCGATCGCCGCCACCGAGCCGAGCAGATCGCCGAGCACATGCAGCAGGGCCGCGCGGGTGTTGATGTTGTCGCCGTCGCGCGCGAGCACCCAGGCGACCACCAGGTTGACGAGCAGACCTACGGAAGCGATGAGGAACACCGATTCCCCGTTGACGGCGCGCGGGTCGCGCAGGCGGTCGACCGATTCGACGAACAGCCACACCACGACGGCGAGCATCACCAGCGCGTTGACGAAGGCCGCGATTACCTCGGCACGGCCCAGCCCGTACGAATGCCGCGCCGAGGGCGGCCGGCGCGCCACGACGCTTGCCGCCAGCGCAAACAACAACGCCGCCGCGTCGGTCACCATGTGCCCGGCGTCGGCGAGCAACGCCAGCGATCCCGACCAGAGTCCTCCCGCGACCTCGACCAGCGCGTAACTGGCAGTCAGCACGACCGCGAGCACCAGCGCCCGCGAACCGCGCGCAGAGGGCGGGTGCGCGTGGTCATGGGCGCCGTGGTGATGATGCTCGCCGCCGTGTTGGTGCGTGCTCATGCGCGACCGGCAGCCCGGCCGTTGAATTCAGGCCGCGGCGAGGCTCGACAATCGAACGTGGCAGCCGGTCTTCAGGCGGACCTCGTCGCTGGTGATCCCTGGTGCGAGTTCGACGGCGGTCAATCCGGCCGGCATGACATCGAACACGCCGAGGTCGGAGATAATGCGGTTGACGACACCGACGCCGGTGAGCGGCAGGGTGCACTGCTGCAGGATCTTGTGCTCGCCGTTCTTTGCGCAGTGTTCCATCAGCACCACCACGCGCCCCACGCCGGCGACCAGGTCCATCGCGCCGCCCATGCCCTTGACCAGCTTGCCCGGGATCATCCAGTTCGCGAGGTCGCCCTTCTCGCTCACCTGCATCGCGCCGAGGATCGCAAGGTCGATGTGTCCGCCGCGGATCATCGCGAACGAGTCCGCGCTCGAGAAGAAGCTCGAGCCCGCCAGGGCGGTCACCAGTTGCTTGCCCGCGTTGATCAGGTCGGGGTCGATCTCCGCTTCGGTCGGAAACGGCCCGATGCCGAGCAGGCCGTTTTCCGACTGCAGCATGACATCCATGCCGGCCGGAATGTAGTTGGCAACCAGCGTCGGCAAGCCGATGCCGAGGTTGACGTAGAAACCGTCGCGCAATTCCTTGGCAGCGCGCGCCGCCATCTGTTCCCTGTCCCAGGCCATCGCTCCCTTCCCTTCTACTTCGCGCGCACCGTACGCTGTTCGATCCGCTTCTCCGGCTTGCCGTTGACCACGATCCGCCGCACGAATATGCCCGGGGTGTGCACGAGATCCGGATCGAGCGCGCCGTTTTCCACGATCTCCTCCACCTCGGCGACCGTCACCTTGCCGCACATCGCGACCACCGGATTGAAGTTGCGCGCGGTCTTGCGATACACGAGGTTGCCTTGGGCGTCTGCCTTCCAGGCCTTGACCAGCGACACGTCGGCGCGGATGCCGCGTTCCATGACGTATCTCTTGCCGTCGAAATCGCGCACCTCCTTGCCCTCGGCCACCACGGTGCCCACGCCGGTGCGGGTAAAGAAGGCCGGAATGCCGGCGCCGCCGGCGCGCATGCGCTCGGCGAGCGTGCCCTGCGGCGTGAATTCGAGTTGCAATTCACCGGCGAGATACTGGCGCTCGAACTCCTTGTTCTCGCCGACGTAGGACGAAACCATCTTGCTGATCTGGCGCGTCGTCAGCAGTATGCCGAGACCGAATCCGTCGACACCCGCGTTGTTGCTGACGCAGGTGAGCCGCTGCACGCCCGAGTCGCGCAGGGCGGCGATCAATGCCTCCGGGATTCCGCACAAACCGAAACCGCCGACAGCGATGGTCTGGCCGTCCTTGACTACATCGGCCAGCGCGGCAGCGGCGGTCGGATAAAGCTTCTTCATTCGGGTTCTCCAATCGCGGGCAGCGCGACCACCGGTACGAGCGCGCCGCGGGAATTCTATGCAATTGCCGCGCGCACCGCCTCCGGCCACGGTTCGGTCCTGTTGGCGACGTAGTCGAACCAGACGAGTACCGAGCGACCCGTTGCGTACTTCGTGCCCGGCTCATCGGTGCGCTCGATCTCGAGGCTCATCTCCACGCTCGAGCGGCCGAGCTTCGTGATCCGCTGCGTCACGCGCGCCACGCCGGGGTACGTCATTGCACGCCGGAAGTCGCACGAAACGTGGGCGAGGATCGGCGCGTGCCCGGTGGGCAGGGTGGAAAAGCCGATCCGGCGGAACCACTGGATGCGCGCCTCTTCCATCAAGCGGAAGTAGATGGTGTTGTTCAGATGCGCCATGGCATCCATGTCGCCCCAGCGCAACGGAACGTCGCAGACGAACTCCTTCATGTCACCGATAGCCCGTCGTCGGCGGCGACGACCGCGCCATTGATGAACTGCGATTCGTCCGCCACGAGCATCAGGAGCGCCGTGTCGAGATCCTCTGGCAGACCGACCCGCCGCCGCGGCAGGATCTGGATCAGCTTGCGGCCGCCATCGGTGTCCCAGTAGTCCTCGTTGATCTCGGTGCGGATATAACCGGGGCAGATCGCGTTGACATTGATGCCGTAGCGCCCCCACTCGAGCGCCTGCGCCCGCGTCATGTGCACGACGGCGGCCTTGCTCATGCAATAGACGCCGATCTGCGCCACCACGCGCAGACCCGCGACCGAAGCCACGTTGACGATGCGGGCGCGAAAATCCTGCGCCTGCTTGGAGCGCGCGATCATGCGCTTGGCGACCTCCTGGGCCACGAAGAACGCCCCGCGCGTGTTGGTGTTGAAGACGAAGTCGAAGTCCACCGGCGTCACTTCGGTCAGGCGCTGCGTGGTCTGCACGCCTGAGTTGTTGATCAGGATGTCGATCGGACCCACTTCGGTCTCGACGCGATCGACCGCGGCGGCGATGGAATCGAGGTCGGTGACGTCGATCCGCACCACCGAGGCCTCGCCGCCTTGCGATTCGATCTCCGCGCGCAGTTCCTTCAGCCGCTCGAGACGGCGGGCGGCAAGCACCACCAGCGCGCCGTTGGCGGCAAGCACGCGCGCGAACTGCGAACCGAGCCCGCTGCTGGCTCCCGTGACCAGCGCGATCCTCTCAGCCAGATTGGTCTGCATCGGCTTCCCTTCCCCTGTATGCATCAACAGCGGCGGCGCGATGATCGCACACTAGAATCGCTGTCCCGCGCTGCGTCGGTGTGGCGCGGCCGGGGCGGGTGTCGGCCAGAACGAGAACGAAACGGGAGACGCGAATGGCGCAGGTCGAACGCGAATCGATGCAGTACGACGTCGTCATCGTCGGTGGCGGTCCGGCCGGGCTCGCGGCGTCGATCCGGCTCAAGCAGCTGGCCACGGAGCGCGGGCGCGAGGTCGGCGTCTGTGTCGTGGAAAAGGGATCGGAAATCGGCGCGCATATCCTCTCCGGCGCGGTGATCGACCCGCGCGCGCTGACCGAGTTGTTCCCGGACTGGAAGGAGCGTGGCGCCCCGCTCGATGTCGCCGTGAGCGAGGACCGGTTCTATTTCCTCACCGGCACCGGCGGGCTGCGCACGCCGAACTGGCTGCTGCCGGCGTGCTTCGTCAATCACGGCAACTACGTCGTCAGTCTCGGCAGCGTGGTGCGCTGGCTCGGCCAGCGCGCCGAGGAACTCGGCGTCGAGATCTTTCCCGGCTTCGCCGCCGCCGAAGTCCTCTACGACGATCGCGGCGCGGTCCAAGGCGTGGCGACCGGCAACATGGGAATCGGCAAGGATGGCAAGCCGACCGAGAATTTCCAGCCAGGCGTCGAGCTGCTCGGCAAATACACGCTGTTCGCCGAAGGCTCGCGCGGCCACCTCGGGCGGCAGTTGATCGCCCGCTTCAAGCTCGACGATGGGCGCGACCCGCAAGCCTATGGAATCGGCCTGAAGGAGCTTTGGGACGTCGATCCGAAGGTCCACAAGCCCGGGCTCGTGGTGCACACCGCCGGCTGGCCTCTCGACGCCGCGACCTACGGCGGCTCGTTCCTCTATCACATGGAGAACAACCAGGTCGCGGTCGGCTTCGTGGTCGGCCTCGGATATTCGAATCCCTACCTGTCGCCGTTCGAGGAGTTTCAGCGCTACAAGACCCATCCGGTCATCCGCGCCTTTCTCGAGGGCGGCAAGCGGGTCGCGTACGGTGCGCGTGCGATCACGGCCGGCGGGTTGCAGAGCCTGCCGAAGCTCGTGTTCCCGGGCGGTGCGCTGATCGGATGCGATGCAGGCTTCCTCAATGCCGCGCGCATCAAGGGCTCGCATGCGGCGATCAAGACCGGGATGCTGGCGGCCGACGCGGCGTTCGACGCCATCGCCGCCGAGCGCAGCCACGACGAGCTGGCAACGTACCCGGCCGCGTTCGAATCATCGTGGCTCAACGACGAGCTGCATTCGACACGCAACTTCAAGGCCTGGATGGACAAGGGCCTGTACGCGGGGACGCTGATGTTCGGCATCGACCAGGTGTTGCTGCGCGGCCGCGCGCCCTGGACCTTGCATCGTTCCACGCCCGACTACGCCAAGCTCAAGCCCGCTGCGGAGTGCGCCCCGATCACCTACCCGAAGCCGGATGGCAAGCTGACGTTCGACCGGCTCTCGTCGGTGTTCCTGTCGAACACGAATCACGAGGAAAACCAGCCGGCGCACCTGACGTTGAAGGACGCCAGCGTTCCCGTCGCCGTCAACCTGGTGCGCTACGCGGGTCCGGAACAGCGCTACTGCCCGGCCGGCGTGTACGAGTTCGTCAAGACCGAGAGCGGCGCGGACCGGTTGCAGATCAATTTCCAGAACTGCGTCCACTGCAAGACCTGCGACATCAAGGATCCGACCCAGAACATCGTCTGGGTCGTGCCGGAGGGGGGTGGCGGGCCGAACTACCCGAACATGTAGCGGGCCGCTATCGCGGGGGCCAGCGGCCGTCGAGCCACTGCTGCAGCCAGGCGATGCCGATGATCGTCTTGACGTCCGTGACCGAGCCCTCGCGGATCCACGCCGCGACGTCCTGCCACGGAGCGGAGAACACCTCGATCACCTCGCCGGCGTCCTGCGCCGCCCGCGCCGGCTTCAGCCCCTGCGCAACGAAGACCTCGATTTTCTCGTCGCTGTAACCGAACGCATTGTGGAAGCCGCCAAGATGGAACCATTCGGCGGCCGAATAGCCCGTCTCCTCGAGCAATTCGCGCTGCGCGCAAGCAAGCGGCGCCTCGCCAGGGTCGATCTTTCCAGCCGGAATCTCGATCATCGTGCGCCGCAGGGGATGCCGGTACTGCCGCTCGAGGAGGATCTGTCCATCGTCGAGCAGTGCGACCACCGTCACCGCACCGGGGTGGCGTACGTATTCGCGCACGCCGACGTGGCCGTCCGCTGCACGCACCGTGTCCTGGTAGAGGCGCAGGAACGTGCCCTCGAAAGCCAGTCGGGACGCGAGCAGTTCTTCGTGCAGCCGATCGTCCGTGTCGCTCGCCATGCGGCCGACCGCCCGCGCCTCAGCCGCCGAGAGCCTTGATCATCGCGCTGGCACACAACGCGAGCAGGTATTGCGGCACGATGCCGAGCACCAGCACCGAGACGCCGTTGAAGGACAACGCGATGCGCATGTCCTGTGTCGCAACGATCGGCGTCAGGTCGGCGGGCTCGTCGAAATACATCATGCGCACCACGCGCACGTAGTAGAACGCGCCGACCAGCGACAGGAGCACGGCCACCACCGCCAGCCAGACCATGCCCGTGGTCAGTCCATTGCCAAGCAACGCCTGCAGCACGAGCAGCTTGGCGTAGAACCCGACCGTGGGGGGAACGCCGGCCAGCGAGAACATCAGGATCAGCATGACGAATGCAAACCACGGACTGCGCTTGTTCAGGCCGCGCAGGTCGGTGATCAACTCGGCCTCGAAGCCCTGCCGCGCGAGCAGCATGATGATGCCGAAGGTGCCGAGCGTCGTCAGCGCGTAGGTGATGACGTAAAACAACGCCGCGGAGTAGGCGTTGGCGGTGCTCGCCACGTTGCCGCCCACGACACCCGACAACATCGCGAGCAGCATGAAGCCCATCTGCGCGATCGTCGAGTACGCCAGCATCCGCTTGAGATTGGTCTGTGCGATCGCCGTGATGTTGCCGATGATCAGCGAACCGACCGCGAGCACCACGAGCATCTGCTGCCAGTCGACCGCCAGGGGCAGCAGGCCTTCGACCAGGAGCCGATAGGCGATCGCGAATCCGGCGAGCTTCGGGGCCGAACTGACGAAGACCGCGACCGGCGTGGGCGCACCCTCGTAAACGTCGGGCACCCACATGTGGAATGGCACCGCGGCCAGCTTGAAGCCGAGCCCGGCCACGATGAATACCGTGCCGAGCACCAGCGCCGGCCGATTGGCCATCCTCGCATTGCCCACCTGGCGCGCGAGTTCGTTGATGTCGAGCGTGCCGGCAGCGCCGTACAGCATCGACATGCCGTACAGCAGGAAGCCGGATGCGAGCGCGCCGAGCACGAAGTATTTCATCGCCGCCTCGGTCGCCTTCGGGTCATCGCGCCGCAGGGCGATCAGCGAGTAGAGCGCCAGCGACTGCAACTCGAGGCCGAGGTAGATGACCAACAGGTTGTTGGCCGAGATCATCACCAGCACGCCGAGCAGCACGAACAGCGACAGCGAGAACAGCTCGCCCTTCCAGATGGCGCGATCGCGCGCGTAGCCCTGCGCGTACACCAGCATCAGCGCAGTGAGCAGGCATCCGACCAGCTTGAGCAGGTGCGTCATCGAGTCGGCGACGTACATGCCGCCGAAGGCGTACACGACCGCCTCGTCGGCCAGGTACGAGCCGCAGATGCCCGCGACCACGGCGAGCACCGTGATGGCGAGCGCATACGTGATGTTGCGTTGGCGGTCGCTGATGAAGGTGTCGGCGACGAGAACCACCAGCGCTCCCGTCAGCAGGGCGATCTCTGGAGCGGCGGCGGCAGCATTCATCGGTTCCATGGCTCGTTCCGCCTATTGCACCGGCAACTTGCTCTGCGCCACATGCTGCAGCAGCTGCGCGACCGACGCATGCATCAGATCCGTGAACGGCTTCGGGTAGATTCCCATCCACAGTACGCCAACCGCGACCAGGCCGAGCACCACGAACTCGCGCGTCCCGATGTCCGACAACGCGGCCACGCGGCTGTTGCCGATCTCACCGAAGATGACGCGCTTGTACATCCAGAGCGAATAGGCGGCGCCGAGGATCATCGTCGTCGCGGCGACGGCGCCGATCCAGAAGTTGTACTTGATCGCCCCCAGGATGACCATGAACTCGCCGACGAACCCGCTGGTGGCCGGCAGGCCGCAGTTGGCCATCGCGAACAGCATCATGAACGACGCGAACTTCGGCATCGTGTTGACGACGCCGCCGTAGTCGGCGATGTTGCGCGAGTGCATGCGGTCGTACATCACGCCGATGCAGAGGAACATCGCGCCGGAGACGAATCCGTGCGAGATCATCTGCACGATGCCGCCCTCGAGGCCCGCCTGGCTGAAGATGAAGAACCCGAGCGTGACGAAGCCCATGTGCGCCACGGACGAATACGCAACCAGCTTCTTCATGTCGGTCTGTACCAGCGCAACGAACCCGATATAGACCACGGCGATCAGCGAGATCGCGATGATCAGCCAGGCGAGGCTGTGCGCCGCATCGGGCGCGATCGGGAGCGAAAAGCGCAGGAAGCCGTAGGCACCCAGCTTCAACATGATGGCGGCCAGCACGACCGAGCCGCCGGTGGGCGCCTCCACGTGCGCGTCCGGCAGCCAGGTGTGCACCGGCCACATCGGCACCTTGACGGCGAATGCGGCGAGGAACGCCAGGAAAAGCAGCGTCTGGGCATGCGCCGGGATCTTCAGCTGGTACCAGGCGAAGAGATCGAACGTCCCGCCCGATGCGTAGTACAGGTAGACCAGTGCCACCAGCATCAGCAACGAGCCCGCGAGCGTGTAGAGGAAGAACTTGAATGCCGCGTAGACCCGGTTCGGCCCGCCCCAGACCCCGATGATGACGTACATGGGGATCAGCGTCGCCTCGAAGTAGATGAAGAAGAGCAGCCCGTCGATGGCGGTGAACACGCCGATCATCAACCCCGAGAGAACGAGGAACGCCGCGAAGTACTGCGCGACCTTTTCCTCGATCACCTCCCAGCCGGCAAGCACCACCACCACCGTGATGAAGGCGGTCAGCAGCACGAACCAGATCGAGATGCCATCGACGCCGAGCCGGTAATGCGCGTTCAGGCGGTCGATCCAGACCGCATCCTCGATGAACTGCATGCCGGCCTTGCCCGGATCGAAGCCGGTCAGCACCGGCAAGGTCACCAGCAGGCCGAGCAGGCTTCCCACCAGCGCAAGCGTGCGCACGAGCGGCGCGGCGCGGTCGCGTCCGACGCTCAGGATCACGATGCCGAACAGGATCGGGATCCAGATCGTCAGACTGAGCCAGGGAAACGTGTTCTGCATTCTTGTTGTCGGTCCCGTGTGGGCGGCGTTCAGTGCGCGGCAGAGAGGAAATACGGCAGCGTCAGGAAGAAGAAGAGCACGATCGCCACGCCGACCAGCATCGCGAACGCGTAGTGATAGATGAACCCGGATTGCAGGTAGCGGATCACCCCTGCCACCCAGGCAACCAGGCGCGCGCTACCGTTGACGGCGACTCCGTCGATGACGCCAACGTCGCCCCCCTTCCACAATCCCACGCCGAGACGTCGCGCACCCCCGGCGAACAGGAACTCGTTGAGTTCGTCGAGGTAGTACTTGTTGGCGAGCAGGCGGTAGAGCGCGGCAAAACGGGTTGCCAGCATGGCCGGGATGTCCGGGCGCATGAGATAGAACACCGCGGCCAGAAGCACGCCTGCCAGCGCGAGGAAGAACGGCGCGGTCGTGAACCCATGCAGGCCCATCGCGACCGGCCCGTGGAAGTCCTCGGCCAGCTCCTTCATCGCCGGATGGGCCGATTCGTTGACCAAGATCGCCGTGCGCATGAAGTCGCTGAAGACGAGCGTGTCGATCGCGACGAATCCGATGACGACCGAGGGGATCGCCAGCAGGATGAGCGGGATCGTCACCACGGCCGGCGACTCCTGCGGCGTTCCGCCGTGGTGCTCGTCGTGACCGCCGGGCGCATGCGCGCCGGCCTTGGCATCGGCGTGGCCGTGTCCGTGCGCGTCGTCGGTGGCAAAGCGCGGCGTGCCATGAAAGACGAGGAAATACATGCGGAACGAATAGAACGCCGTCACGAACACGCCGAACAGCACGGCGTAGTAGGCGAACGTGGCGCCTGCCTGCCCTGCTTCGTGTGCCGCATGCGCAGCGATGATGATGCTGTCCTTCGAGTAGAAGCCGGCGAAAAATGGGGTGCCGATTAGTGCCAGCGAGCCGATCAGCGACGTCAGCCAAGTTACCGGCATGTACCGACGCAGGCCGCCCATGTTGCGGATGTCCTGGTCGTGGTGCAGGGCGATGATCACCGAGCCCGCGGCGAGGAACAGCAAGGCCTTGAAGAAGGCATGGGTCACCAGGTGGAAGATCGCCACCGAGTACGCCGATGCGCCGAGCGCCACGGTCATGTAGCCCAGTTGCGACAGGGTCGAATACGCGACCACACGCTTGATGTCGTTCTGGACCATGCCGAGGAAGCCCATGAAGAGCGCGGTGATCGCCCCGATCACCATCACCACCGACAGCGCGGTGCTCGAGAGTTCGAACAGCGGCGACATGCGCGCGACCATGAAGATGCCGGCCGTGACCATCGTGGCAGCGTGGATCAGCGCGGAAATGGGGGTCGGACCTTCCATCGAGTCCGGCAGCCAGACATGCAGCGGGAATTGCGCGCTCTTTCCCATCGCCCCGACGAAAAGGCAGATGCAGACCACGCTGAGCAGGAGCCAGTCCTGGCCGGGCCAGATCTGTATGGTCTGCGTGGCAAGCTGCGGCGCCGCCTTGAACACGGCGGCGTAGTCGAGCGAGCCGAACCACGCATAGATGAGGCCGATGCCCAGCACGAAACCGAAATCGCCGACCCGATTGGCGAGGAATGCCTTGAGGCTCGCGTAGATGGCCGTCGGGCGCTTCCACCAGAAGCCGATCAGCAGGTACGAAACCAGCCCGACCGCCTCCCAGCCGAAGAAGAGCTGCAGGAAGTTGTTGCTCATCACGAGCATCAACATGCTGAACGTGAACAGCGAGATATACGAGAAGAACCGCTGGTAGCCCGGGTCGTCGGCCATGTAGCCGATGGTGTAGATATGCACCATCAGCGAGACGAACGAGACCACCAGGATCATGGTCGCCGTCAACGGATCGACCAGGAAACCGATCGCCAGCTTCACGTCGCCGACCATGGTCCAGGTGTAGACGTCGCCGTTGAACGTCGTGCCGCCGAGCGCATTGACGAAGACGAAGAACGATGCGATGGTCGACACCAGCACGCCGAGGATCGTCACCCAGTGCGCCCCGGCACGGCCGACGTGGCGGCCGAACAGCCCGGCGACGAGCGAGCCCGCGAGCGGGGCGAGCACGATCAGCAAATACAGCTTGTTCATGCGGAGTCAGCCCTTCAGCGCATCCAGTTCGTCGACGTTGATCGTGGCCAGGTTGCGGAACAGGACCACCAGGATCGCCAGCCCGATCGCCGACTCGGCGGCCGCGACCGTAAGGATGAAGAAGACGAACACCTGCCCGTGGAAATCGCCCAGGTAGTGCGAAAAGGCGATGAAGTTGATGTTGACCGCAAGCAGCATCAACTCGATGGCCATCAACAGCACGATCAGGTTCTTGCGGTTGAGGAAGATGCCGACGACGCTGATCGCGAACAGCAGCGCGCCGACGCCGAGATACCACGACAGCGAAACCATCGCTCCTCTCCTACTTCTTCTCTGCCCCGGCGACCCGGCCCTGGCGCCCGGCTGGATCGACCGGCATCGGGACCAGGCGGACGCGTTCCTCCCGCCGCACCCTGATCTGCTGGGCGGGATCCTGCGACTTGGTGTCCTTGCGCCGCCGCAGCGTGAGCGCGATCGCGGAGATGATCGCGACCAGCAGGATCGCGCCGGCGATCTGCAGCGGATAGACGTACGCGGTGAAGGTGAGCCTGCCGAGCGCGACGACGTTGTTCGCCTCCTTGATGCCCGGGCCGGGCTGCCGCTGGCCCAGCCAATCGGGCTGCGACAGGACCAGCCACAGCTGCAGGGCGATGACGACTGCCACCACGATCGCCAGCGGCAGGTGGCGCCAGAATCCCTGGCGCAGCCGGTCGATGTTGATGTCGAGCATCATCACGACGAAGAGGAACAGCACCATCACCGCGCCGACGTACACCAGCACCAGCACGATGGCGAGGAATTCGGCCTGGAGCTGCATCCACAGGCACGCCGCCGAGAAGAATGCGAGCACCAGGAACAGCACGGCGTGCACGGGATTGCGCGCCGTCACGACGCGCAAGCCCGAGAACAGCAGCACCACGGAGAAGATACCGAACAGGAATGTCGTCGAGTCCATGCTTTTCCCGTCACCCGGGCAGGCGCCGACACGGCGCGCCCTGCGGAACCCCGACCGCGGGTCCCGTCTTGTTCATCGATAGGCCGCATCGGCCGTGCGCGCCGCCGCGATTTCCTTCTCGTAGCGGTCGCCCACGGCGAGGAGCATCTCCTTCGTGTAGTACAGGTCGCCGCGCTTCTCGCCGTGATAGTCGGCGATGTGCGTTTCGACGATCGAATCGACCGGACAACTCTCCTCGCAGAATCCGCAGAAGATGCATTTGGTGAGATCGATGTCGTAGCGCGTCGTGCGGCGCGTGCCGTCGGCGCGCTGTTCCGACTCGATCGTGATCGCAAGCGCCGGGCAGACGGCCTCGCACAGCTTGCAGGCGATGCAGCGTTCCTCGCCGTTCGGATAGCGGCGCAGCGCGTGCAAGCCGCGAAAGCGGGGCGATGCCGGGGTCTTTTCTTCCGGGTACTGGATCGTGATCTTGCGCGCGAACATGTAGCGCCCGGTCAGCGCGAGCCCCTTGAGCAGCTCCTTGAGCAGCAGGCTGCCGAAAAAGTCCTTGATCGCTTCCATACGCTAGAGCGCCTGCCTGGGTGGACTGCGGGAATGCGTACGCGCGACGTCCGGCGCCGTCACAGTCGCCTGGCCGCCTTGCACGGCCGGTGTCCAGAGGTTCCACGGCGTCTGCATCCAGATCGCGACGACGACGAGCCAGAGCAGCGTGAGCGGGATGAATACCTTCCAGCCGAGCCGCATGATCTGGTCGTAGCGGTAGCGCGGAAACGAAGCACGGAACCAGATGAAGCAGGACACGACGAAGAACACCTTCGCGATCAGCCAGAACCAGTCCGCCAGCGGGTGCAACCACGCCGGTGTCGCGATGCCGAGCAGGCGCTCGAGGTCGACCGGCGCACTCCAGCCGCCGAGGAACATGATCGTCGCCGTCGTCGAGAGCAGGATCATGTTGGCGTATTCCGCCAGGAAGAACACCGCGAAGCCCATGCCCGAGTATTCGACCATGTGGCCGGCCACGATTTCAGACTCGCCTTCGACGACATCGAACGGGTGCCGGTTGGTCTCCGCGACACCGGAGATGACGTAGATCACGAACAATGGCAGCAGCGGGAGCCAGTTCCACGACAGGAACGTCAATCCGCGCTGGGCGAAATGGCCCCGGGTCTGGCCGAGCACCACGTCGGTGAGATTCAGCGTGCCGGCGACGAGGAGCACCGTCACCAGGACGAAACCCATCGCGAGTTCGTAGCTCACCATCTGCGCGGCCGCACGCAGCGCACCGAGGAACGAGTACTTCGAGTTCGATGCCCAGCCGGCGATGATCACCCCGTACACGCCGACCGACGTGACCGCCATCACGTAGAGCAGGCCGGCGTTGACGTTCGCAAGCACCAGGCCCGGTCCGAACGGAATCACCGCCCATGCGGCGAGCGCCGGCATCATCACGAGCGTCGGCGCGAGGAAGTACAGCGGCTTGTCGGACTGCGACGGCGCGATCACTTCCTTGAAGATCAGCTTGACCGCGTCCGCCCAGGGCTGCAACAGTCCGGCATATCCGACACGGTTCGGCCCCAGCCGGATGTGCATCCATCCGATCAGCTTGCGCTCCCACAGCGTCAGATACGCGACGCCGACGAGGAGCGGGACGACGATCACGACGATGCGCACCAGCGCCCACAGCGCCGGCCACGCCGCGCCGAACGTCGCGCTGCCGAACGCCGTGATGGCATCCATCACGCCTTCTCCACCGTCACCGGCCCGAACATCGCGCCGAGCGTGCTCGTCGATGCGTCTCCCGCCGGAATGCGCACGACATCGTCGGCGAGCCGATCGTCCTGCATGCACTCGAGCAACGCGCTTCCATCGCCCTGGCGCACGCGCGCCTTGTCACCGGCGCGCAGGCCCAGTTTCGCCAGCGTGCGGCCATTGGCCGAGGCCTTCGGCGGACGTGCGTCGCGCGTCTTCTGCAACGGCTCCGAGCGTCGCACGATTGGATCGACCGCGTAGATCGACACGTCGGCCAGCCGCTCGATGGTCCCGCCTGCCGGCGCGCCAGCCTCGAGTGGCACGTCGATCCGATTCGACAAGCGGGGCGCCACGTCGCCCGGGATCGCCTGCGCACGAATGCTCTCGGACGAGTCGTAGTCGAAGCCCCCCAGTTCCAGCGCGTTGGCGAGCACGCGCAGGACCTTCCAGCCGGGACGCGAATCGCCGTACGGCTGCACGACGCCGTTGAAGGCCTGCACGCGTGCCTCGCAGTTGACGAACGTGCCGGACGTCTCCGTGAACGGGGCGATCGGCAGGATTGCATCGGCGTACTCGAGCGCACCGTTGCGGAAGGAGGAGAACGCGATCACGGTGTCCGCACCGGCCAGCGCACGCATGGCGGCCGCCGGGTTGGCGTGGTCGTATTCGGGCTCGAGGTTCCAGAGAACATACGCGCGGCGCGGCTGCTCGATCATCGTGCGCGCGTTCAATCCGCCTGGACCCGGCACCGCGCTGGCGAGGTACCCGCCGACGCTGTTCGCCGCCGCGCCGAGGAAGCCGAAGGTCGCCCCGGTCTGCGCGGCGAGCCACTGCGCCCAGGCATGCAACTGCGCCGCGCGCGGGTGATCCACGGCCGCGTTGCCGAGCAGGATCGCTCTTTTCTTGCCGCCAAGCAGGCTCGCGGCGATTTGCTTGGCACTCGCGCCGGCCGCAACGCCGGCGACCGGGGCGGGCATTCCCTTCGCTTCGGCGACAGCAACGCCAATTTCAGCGAGCGCCCTCGCCCACGCACTCGGAGCCACGATGAGCCGGTTGGCAATCGGCAGCAGCAGATCATCGTCCACGGAGTGCACGACGCTGACCTGGCTGCCATGCCTGGCCGCCGAACGCACGCGGGCCGCCAATAGTGGTTGATCCTTGCGCAGGAAAGAGCCGACGATGAGCAGTCGATCCAGCTCATTGAGCGCCGCCACGGGCATGCCGAGGAATGGAGCACCGGCGCGGCGGCCGTCGTTGCTGAAATCGGTCTGGCGCAGGCGGAAATCGACGTTCTCGCTGCCGAGACCGCGCAGCAACCTGCCGAGCAGGAACAACTCCTCCAACGTGCTGCCGGGCGACGCGAGCGCACCAATCTGCGCCGCGCCATGGATGTCCTTCACCTTGCGCAGCGACCCGGCCACGTACTCGATCGCCTGGCTCCAGTCAACCTCGCCCCATTGGCCCGACTGCTTGAGCATCGGCCGTTGCAACCGGTCGGCCGCGTACAGGCCTTCGTAGGAGAACCGGTCGCGGTCGGAAAGCCAGCACTCGTTGACCGCCTCGTTTTCCAGCGGCACGACGCGCATGACCCGCTGGTTCATGACCTGCACGACCAGGTTGCTGCCCAGTGCATCGTGCGGACTGATGCTGCGCCGGCGCGACAGCTCCCACGTCCGCGCCGAATAGCGAAACGGCTTGCTCGTCAACGCGCCGACCGGACACAGGTCGATCATGTTGCCGGAGAGTTCGGAGTCGACGGTGCGATCGACGAACGCGAGGATCTCGGAGTGTTCGCCCCGGCCCGCCATGCCCAGTTCCATGATGCCGGCGATTTCCTGGCCGAACCGCACGCAGCGCGTGCAGTGGATGCAACGGGTCATTTCTTCGGCCGCGACCAGCGGACCGATGCTCTTGTGGAAGACGACACGCTTCGGCTCGTGGTAACGCGACGCCGAGCCGCCGTAGCCCACCGCGAGATCCTGCAGCTGGCACTCGCCGCCCTGGTCGCAGATCGGGCAGTCGAGCGGATGGTTGATGAGGAGGAACTCCATCACGCCCATCTGCGCCTGCTTCGCCTTGGCGTTGTCGGTGTGCACGATCATGCCCTGCGTCGCCGGGGTCGCACACGCGGGCAGCGGCTTCGGCGCCTTCTCGACGTCGACCAGGCACATGCGGCAGTTGGCCGCGATCGAGAGCTTGCGGTGATAGCAGAAGTGCGGAACGTAGATGCCGAGCTTGCGCGTCGCATCCATCAGCGTGCTGCCTTCCGGCACCTGGACCTTGCGGCCGTCGATTTCGATCTCAACCATCAGTCGCTCTGCGACTCACGAATTCCCCTCGCCCGCAGCAGCGGGAAGGACTTGGCCTCAGACGTATTCCGGGACGACACATTCTTTGTGATGCACGTGATGCTCGAACTCGGCGCGAAAGTGCTTGACGAACGACTTGACCGGCAACGCCGCGGCGTCGCCCAGCGCGCAGATCGTCCTGCCCATGATGTTGTCGGCGACGGAATTGAGCACGTCGAGGTCTTCCATGCGGCCCTGGCCGTGCTCGATCCGATGCACCATCCGGTAGAGCCAGCCGGTGCCTTCGCGGCACGGCGTGCACTGGCCGCAGCTCTCCTCGAAGTAGAAGTACGCGAGACGCTCGAGGCACTTGACCATGCACCGCGTCTCGTCCATCACGATCACCGCGCCCGAACCGAGCATCGAGCCGGCCCTGGCGATCGAGTCGTAGTCCATGTCGGTGGCCATCATGACTTCGCCCGGCAGCACCGGCATCGACGAACCGCCCGGGATCACGGCCTTGATCTTCTTGCCGTCGCGCATGCCGCCGGCCAGTTCGAGCAAGGTCGCGAAGGGCGTGCCGAGCGGAATCTCGAAGTTGCCCGGGCGGGCGACGTCACCCGAGACCGAGAAGATCTTGGTGCCGCCGTTGTTGGGGCGGCCGAGCTGAAGGAAGGCGTCCGCGCCGTGGTTGATGATGAACGGCACCGCGGCGAACGTCTCGGTGTTGTTGATGGTCGTCGGCTTGCCATAGAGGCCGTAGCTCGCGGGGAAAGGCGGCTTGAACCGCGGCTGGCCCTTTTTTCCTTCGATCGACTCGAGCAGCGCCGTCTCCTCGCCGCAGATGTAGGCGCCGTAGCCGTGCACGGCGTGGAGGTCGAATGAAAACTCCGAGCCCATAATCTTTTGTCCGAGCAAGCCGGCGGCGTATGCCTCGTCGAGCGCTTCCTGGAAGCGCAGGTACGTATCCCAGATTTCGCCGTGTATGTAGTTGTAGCCGGCCTTGCTGCCCATCGCGTAGGCGGCAATCGCCATGCCTTCGATCACGATGTGCGGGTTGTAGCGCAGGATGTCGCGATCTTTGAACGTGCCCGGCTCGCCCTCGTCCGAATTGCACACCACGTACTTCGCGCCCGGAAACTGGCGCGGCATGAAGCTCCACTTCAGCCCGGTCGGGAAACCCGCGCCGCCGCGCCCGCGCAGCGCCGATTTCTTCACCTCGGCAGTGACGGCTTCGGGCGCAATCTTCTCGCTCAGGATCTTGCGCAGCGCCTTGTAGCCACCGCGGTTCTCGTAGTCGCGCAACCGCCAGTTCGCGCCGTCGAGGTCGGCTAGGATCATCGGCTTGATGTGCCGGCCGTGGAAGCAGGTCTGCGCGCTCATGGCTTCAACCCGCCCGCTTCAATTCGTCGAGCAGCGCGTCGAGCTTCTCGTTGCTCATGAAGCTCTCCATGCGCGTGTTGTTGACCAGCAGCACCGGCGCATCGCCGCAGGCACCCATGCACTCCCCCTCCTTGAGCGCGAAGAGGCCATCCGGCGTGGTTTCGTTGAAGCCGACCCCGAGGCGCTGTTTCAAGTACTCCGCCGCGCGCGCACCACCGGAAAGCGCACATGGAAGGTTCGTGCAGATCGTGAGCTTGCATTTGCCGGGTGGCTCGAGGTCGTACATCGTGTAGAAACTCGCCACTTCGTAGACGGCGATCGCAGGCATCTCGAGGTACCGGGCCACTTCCTCCATCACGTCCCTCGAGATCCAACCCAACTCGTGTTGCGCGGTCGCAAGAGCGGCGAGAACGGCCGATTGCTTCTGGCCCGCCGGGTATTTGGCGATCTCGCGGTCGATGGCGCGGTACGCCGCGGCCGACAGGAGAGGTTTGGCCTGGGGAAGCGCGCTCACCGGTCGATGTCCCCGAAAACGATGTCCTGTGTGCCGATGATCGCCACCGCGTCGGCGATCATGTGTCCGCGCGCCATCTCGTCGAGCGCCTGCAGATGCGGGAACCCAGGCGCCCGGATCTTCATCCTGTAAGGCTTGTTGGCACCGTCGGATACGAGGTAGATCCCGAACTCGCCCTTGGGATGCTCGACCACGGCATACGCTTCGCCCGGCGGCACGTGAAAGCCCTCGGTGAAGAGCTTGAAGTGATGAATCAGCTCTTCCATGTTCGACTTCATCTCGACGCGCGCGGGCGGCGTCACCTTGTGGTTGTCGAGCATCACGGGGCCGGGGTTCGAGCGCAGCCACGCGACGCACTGCTGGATGATGCGGTTGGACTGACGCATCTCCTCCATGCGCACCAGGTAGCGGTCGTAGCTGTCGCCGTTGCGGCCCACCGGCACGTCGAACTCCATGCGGTCGTACACCTCGTAGGGCTGCTTCTTGCGCAGATCCCACTCGACGCCGGACCCGCGCAGCATCGGCCCGGTAAAGCCGAGCGCCAGCGCGCGTTCCGGCGCCACGACACCGATCCCGACCAGCCGCTGCTTCCAGATGCGGTTGTCGGTGAGCAGGGTTTCGTATTCGTCGACGTACTTCGGAAAGCGGCGCGTGAACGCCTCGATGAAATCGAGCACCGACCCCTGCCGCGTTTCGTTGAGACGCTCGAGGTCCTTGCGGTCCCGGAACTGCGACGACTCGTACTGCGGCATGCGGTCGGGCAGGTCGCGGTAGACGCCGCCGGGCCGGTAGTACGCGGCATGCATGCGCGCACCCGAGACCGCCTCGTAGATATCGAACAGGTCTTCGCGCTCGCGAAAGGCGTACAGGAAGATCGCCATCGCACCGACGTCCAGCCCGTGGCCCGCGATCCAGAGCAGGTGGTTGAGGATGCGCGTGATCTCGTCGAACATGACGCGGATGTATTGCGCGCGCACCGGGACGTCGATCTGCAGCAGTTTCTCGATCGCCATCACATAGGCGTGCTCGTTCGACATCATCGACACGTAGTCGAGGCGATCCATATACGGCACCGACTGGATGTAGGTGCGCGTCTCGGCAAGCTTCTCCGTAGCCCGGTGCAGCAGGCCGATATGGGGATCGGCGCGCTGGATCACTTCCCCGTCGAGTTCGAGCACGAGTCGCAGAACGCCGTGCGCCGCAGGATGCTGCGGGCCAAAATTCAAGGTGTAGTTCTTGATCTCCGCCATGAGCGTGCTCTACGCCACTACACCTTGAATTTCGTCGCAGGCTAACTTGCGCGCAGCGCAAGTTAAGCGCGGCAAAGCCGCGCGGCCGGAGACAAAATTTCTCAAGCGGCTCCCGACGTCACTCATATCACCCTACCGCCCCTGCCCGTATCCATCCTCGCGGATCACACGCGGCGTGACCTCGCGCGGCTCGATGGTGACCGGCTGGTAGATGACGCGTTTCTGCTCCGGGTCGTAGCGCATCTCGACGTGCCCCGAAACCGGAAAGTCCTTGCGGAAGGGGTGCCCGACGAAGCCGTAGTCGGTGAGGATGCGGCGCAGGTCGGGATGGCCTTCGAAGACGATGCCGTACAGATCGAACGCCTCGCGCTCGTACCAGTTGACGGCGGGCCACACGTCGATCAGCGACGCGACGCGCGGAAAGTCGTCATCGGGACAGTACGTCCGCAGGCGCAGGCGCCAGTTATGAGTGACCGACAGGAGATGCAGCACCGACGCGAAACGCTTGCCTTCCCACGCGCCATTGCCGTAGGACGCGTAGTCGACCCCCGACAAGTCGACGCACTGCTCGAAGCGCAGGCCCGGTTCGTCGCGCAAGGTCCGCGCCACGTCCAGGTACTCCGCAGCGTCGACTTCGAGCGTCGCCTCGCCGAGAGCCAGGACAAGCGACTTCGCGCGCTGGCCGAAGGTCGCCTTGACAGCTGCAATCAGGGATTCGACGCGGGTCATCTCTGGCAGGGCGCTGGCCGCGCGTCTCAACGGGCGATCGTATTGGTGCGGCGAATCTTGTTCTGCAACTGGATCAAGCCGTAAATCAGCGCCTCGGCGGTCGGCGGACAGCCCGGTACGTACACGTCGACGGGAACGATGCGATCGCAGCCACGCACGACCGAATACGAGTAGTGGTAGTAGCCGCCGCCGTTCGCGCAGGACCCCATCGACACGACCCAGCGCGGTTCGGCCATCTGGTCGTACACCTTGCGCAACGCAGGTGCCATCTTGTTGCAGAGCGTTCCGGCGACGATCATCAGGTCCGACTGGCGCGGACTCGGCCGGAACATGATGCCGAAGCGGTCGAGGTCGTACCGCGAGGCACCGGCGTGCATCATTTCAATTGCGCAACACGCCAGGCCGAACGTAACCGGCCACAGGGAACCCGTCTTCGACCAGTTGATCAGCTTGTCGACACTGGTCGTGACGAAACCTTCATTGAGGACACCCTCGAGGCTCATTGCCCGGTTCCCGACGCACCGCGACTGGAGGAGATATCACTCCCAGTTTAGCGCGCCCTTCTTCCATTCATAGAGAAAGCCAACCGTGAGGATGGCGAGGAAGATCATCATCGACCAGAAACCGACGCTCCACGTGCCGAGATTGCCGAGTACGACTGCCCATGGGAAGAGAAACGCGATCTCGAGGTCGAACAGGATGAACAGGATCGCCACGAGGTAATAACGTACGTCGAAGCGCATGCGTGCATCCTCGAAGGCCTCGAAGCCGCATTCGTACGGCGAAAGCTTTTCAGGATCGGGCTTGCGCGGACCCAGCAACGCACCTGCTATCAGCGGACCCGCACCGACCAGCAACCCGACGATGATGAAGAGCAGGACAGGAACGTAGGTCTCGAGATTCATGGTCGCTGGTCGGTCTGCCAGTGCCTGGTGCCGACGGTGAGACTCGAACTCACACGGCTTGCGCCGCCACCCCCTCAAGATGGTGTGTCTACCAATTCCACCACGTCGGCCACCGCGACGGAGTACGGCGCGGATTCTACTTCAACGAAACCGTTACGCGATGCGTGGACCGCGATCACTCGCGTGTTTGCAACGCGAATTCACTTCGGAATTTCGCCCGCCTTGCCGCCCGAAGAAGCCGGTACCTCCTTCGTTTCTTCCTTGCCTGCGTCCTTGGGCGCATCCTGCGGCACGGTACTCATCAGACCGCCGCCTTCACTCCTCTGCAACCGATGACTCGTTCCGCTGTATGCCAGCCCGATCGTTGCGAGAAAGAACACGGTTGCCAGGATAGCGGTACTGCGTGACAGAAAATTGGCCGAGCCGGTCGCACCGAACAGACTGCCCGAGGCACCGCCACCGAATGCGGCGCCCATGTCCGCGCCCTTCCCGTGCTGGAGCAGTACCAGGACGATGATTGCGAGCGCGCAGACGATCTGCACGACGACGAGCAACGTAGTCCACCAAGCCATGACCTCGTCCTTATTCAGCGGCGGCGCAGATGGCGCGAAACAGCCGCGCGTCCAGCGACGCCCCACCTATCAATCCACCATCGATGTCGGGTTCGGCGAAGAGGTCACCGGCATTTTCTTTCGTGACGCTGCCGCCGTAGATCACGCGCACCTGGCCCGCGGCCGTCTGATCGGCCGCACTCAGTTGCGCGCGAATCGCCTTGTGCACCTCCTGCGCCTCGTCCGGGGTCGCAGCGTGCCCGGTGCCGATCGCCCACCTCGGCTCGTACGCGACGGCCAGTTGGCCGAGTTCCGCGACGCTGCACACCGAGAGCACGCTCGCGACCTGCCGCGACACGACCTCCAGCGTCTTGCCTGCCTGGCGCTCGGCCAGCGTCTCGCCGACGCACACGATCGGCCGCAAGCCCAGGTCGAGCGCACGCCGGGCCTTGGCCGCCACCATCAGATCGACCTCGTTGAACCGCGCGCGCCGCTCCGAGTGGCCGACGATCACCCAGTGACAACCGATCTCGACCAGCATCTCGCCCGCGACCTCGCCCGTGTAGGCGCCCGGTGCGTGCTGGCTCAGGTTCTGCCCCCCTGCGGCAACGCCCCCCACGAGTCCCGCGACCACCTGCGGAAGATAGACGAACGGAGGAAACACGACCGTTTCGCACTTGGGCGGGTCCGCTGCGAACTCCTTCAACCACTTGGCGTTCGCTTCGAGCGAACCGTTCATCTTCCAGTTGGCGCCCACCAGCTTGCGACGATTCATCGGCATCACTTTCCCGGCACCGGCACGTCGGCGGCATACGACGTGACGTCGAGCACGATCTTGCCGACATGTTGGCTCGACTCCAGCAGCGCATGGGCACCCGCCGCATCGACGAGCGGAAAACGGCGAAACAGCAACGACCTGATGCGTCCCGATTCGAGCAACGGCCACACGTTCTCGCGCAGCCGCTGCGCGATCGCGGTCTTGAAAGCGACCGGGCGCGGGCGCAAGGTCGATCCGGTGATCGTCAGGCGACGACGCAGGACGGTCGCGAAGTTGACGCTCGCCGAGCCGCCGCCGAGCACCGCGATGATCGCGATGCGCCCGTCGTCGGCAAGGCACTCGATCTCGCGCGGTACGTAGTCGCCCGCCACCATGTCGAGGATCACGTCGGCGCCGCGGCCCTCGGTCTCCTTCTTGACCACCGCAACGAAGTCCTCGGCGCGGTAGTTGATGGCACGGCGGGCACCGAGACCTTCGCATGCGCGGCACTTCTCCTCGCTACCGGCGGTCGCGTATACCGTGCTGCCATGGGCGACCGCAAGCTGAATCGCCGCAACCCCGATCCCGCTCGACCCACCTTGAACGAGCAGGCTCTCTCCCGGGGCGAGGCGCGCACGATCGAAGACGTTGGACCAGACCGTGAAGAACGTTTCCGGAAGCCCGGCAGCCTCGGCAAAGCTCAAGCCACGCGGGACCGGGAGCACCTGGCCGGCCGGCGCGGCGCAGTATTCGGCGTAGCCGCCGCCCGTGACCAGGGCGCACACCGGATCGCCTGGCCTCAGACCGGGCGCGCCGCTTGCCTCGACGACTCCCGCGACCTCGAGGCCAGGGATCTCCGAGGCTCCGGGCGGCGGCGCGTAGGCGCCACGCCGCTGCAGGGCATCGGGCCGGTTCACCCCGGCCGCGTGGACGCGAATCAGCACTTCGCCTGCGCCGGGCTGCGGGCGCGGGCGGTCGGTGAGCTTGAGTACCTCCGGCCCACCCGGGGTGGTGATCTCGATCGCCTTCATGCCGGATGCAGGCATCAACCCGGCTGCGCTTGCGGCGCCGCCTGGGACGCAGGTGCGGCGGCACCCTCCGACGCCGCCTTCATCGACAGACGAACGCGTCCTTTCTCGTCCGCTTCGATCACCTTGACCTTGACCGCCTGACCTTCCTTCAGATAGTCGGACACCGCGTTGACGCGCTCGTTCGCGATCTGGGAAATATGCAACAGACCGTCGCGGCCCGGCAGCACCTGCACGATCGCGCCGAAGTCCAGCAGGCGCAACACCACGCCGTCGTAGACCTTGCCGACCTCGACTTCCGCCGTCAGTTCGCGGATGCGCCGCTCGGCCTCGCGTCCGCGGTCGAGGTCGACCGATGCGATGATGACGGTGCCGTCGTCCTCGATGTCGATCTGCGTCCCGGTCTCCTCCGTCAATGCGCGGATCACCGCGCCGCCCTTGCCGATCACGTCGCGGATCTTCTCCGGGTTGATCTTCATCTTGAGCAGGCGGGGCGCAAACGCGGACAACTCGCCGCGGCTGCCGGCCATCGCCTCCTGCATCTTCTGCAGGATGTGCATGCGGCCCTCGCGCGCCTGCAGCAGCGCGGCCCACATGATCTCCTTGGTGATGCCTTCGATCTTGATATCCATCTGGAGCGCAGTGACGCCCTCGACCGTGCCGGCCACTTTGAAGTCCATGTCGCCAAGGTGATCCTCGTCGCCGAGGATGTCCGTCAGCACCGCGAACTTGTTGCCTTCCTTGATGAGGCCCATGGCGACGCCCGCCACGTGCGCTTTCACCGGCACACCTGCGTCCATCAGGGCCAGGCAGCCGCCGCATACGGAAGCCATCGAGGACGAGCCGTTCGACTCCGTGATCTCGGAGACGACACGCATCGAGTACTGGAACTCCTCCATGGTCGGCAGCATCGCGACCAGCGCCCGCTTGGCCAGACGCCCGTGGCCGATCTCGCGCCGCTTGGGCGCGCCGACCCGGCCGGTCTCGCCGGTCGCGAAAGCAGGCATGTTGTAGTGGAGCATGAAGCGCTCGCGATATTCGCCTTGCAGGGCGTCGATGATCTGCTCGTCCTGCTTCGTGCCGAGCGTCGCCGTGACCAGGGCCTGTGTTTCGCCGCGGGTGAAGAGCGCGCTGCCGTGCGTGCGCGGCAGCACGCCAAGGCGGATCTCGATCGGACGCACCGTGCGCGTGTCGCGCCCGTCGATGCGCGGCTCCCCGTCGAGGATCTGGTTGCGCACGATCTTGGCCTCGAGATCGAACAAAATCGCGCCGACCTCGTTGGCGTCCGGCACCGCATTGCCACCGGCGCCGGCGTCCTCGGCCAGGCGCGCATCGACGAGCGCATGCACATCGCGCAGCTTCTGGGTGCGCGCCTGCTTGCTGCGGATCTCGTATGCAGCGCGCAGGTCGGTGCCCGCGATCTGGATGATGCGGGCGATCAGCGCCTCGTTCCGCGCCGGCGCCTGCCACTGCCAGACCGGCTTGCCGGCATCGCGCACGAGTTCGTGGATCGCATTGATCGCCGCCTGCATCTGGTCGTGCCCATGGACGACCGCGCCGAGCATGATCTCTTCGCTCAACTGGCGCGCTTCCGATTCGACCATCAGCACAGCGCGCTCGGTGCCGGCGACGACGAGGTCGAGCAAGGAAGTCTTCAACTGGGCGGCGGTGGGGTTCAGCACGTACTGCCCGTCGACGTAACCGACGCGCGCTGCCCCGATCGGGCCCTTGAACGGAATGCCCGACACCGACAACGCCGCCGAGGCACCGATCATGGCGGGAATGTCCGGATCGATTTCGGGATTCACGGACAGGACGTGGACAACCACCTGGACTTCGTTGAAGAAACCGTCCGGAAAGAGAGGCCGGATCGGGCGATCGATCAGGCGGCTGGTCAGCGTCTCCTTCTCGGAGGGACGGCCTTCGCGCTTGAAGAAGCCGCCGGGAATGCGGCCGGCGGCGTAGGTCTTCTCGACGTAGTCCACCGTAAGCGGAAAGAAGTCCTGGCCGGCCTTCGCATCGTGGCGTGCCACGACCGTGGCAAGCACGACCGTGTCGTCCATCGACACCAGCACGCTGCCGGTCGCCTGTCGCGCGATCTCGCCGGTTTCGAGCGTGACCTTGTGTGCGCCGTACTGGAATGTCTTGGTTGTCTTGTCGAACACTGGCGATTCCTCTCAAATGGAAGCGCAGTCGCGCGGCGGGAGGCGAGTGCCGAATGCCGGACACACGCCGGCACGGGACACATGCGCGCGCGCCGCCCTGTCGGCCACTCGGGATGCGCTTGCGCGATCCGTCACGGCTGGACGACGACGCGGCCCGGGACCGCGAACGAACTGCGTGAGCGGGGCCATGGCGCGGCGACGCGCCAGCTCGCTCTTCTTGGCTCAGGATGCACGACTACTTGCGCAGGCCGAGGCTTTCGATCAGGCCTTTGTACGCCTCGGGGTTCCTGCCCTTGAGGTAGTCAAGCAATTTGCGCCGGCGGCTGACCATCTTCAAAAGGCCGCGTCGCGAATGGTGGTCCTTGACGTGCGCCTTGAAATGCTCGGTCAGTTCGTTGATGCGGGCGGTAAGGAGCGCGACCTGCACCTCCGGTGAGCCCGTATCGGTCTTGGTGCGCTGATACTTGGCGACGATGTCGCCCTTCTTGATGTCTGCGACTGCCATTTTTCCCTTTCACTCGCTACGCGCGCGCACGGAAGGAAGGCCGTGGCGTGAGGGGGCGCAGTATATAGGAGATAGGAGACCGCCCGCCGCCCGGGAAGGTGGCGGACCGGCCCGGGCAGCCGTGCGCTGTGCCTAGGGCGTCATCGAGGTCTGAGGATTGAGTCGCTCCGCGGTCGTGTAGAGCTTGTTGAGCGCGTTCAGATACGCCTTGGCGGATGCGGCGACGATGTCCGGATCGGCCCCGACTCCGTTGACGATGCGTCCGGCGCGTCCGAGTCGCACCGTGACTTCGCCTTGCGATTCGGTGCCGGTCGTGATCGCGTTGACCGAATACAGGAGCAGTTCGGAACCGCTCTGCACCTCGCGTTCGATCGCCTTGAGCGATGCATCGACCGGCCCGTTGCCGTCGGATTCCGACGTCAACTCCGTTCCGCCGACCTTCATGACGACCCGCGCGTGCGGCCGCGCGCCTGTCTCCGAACGCTGCGCGAGGGAGACCAGCTTGAAGTGCTCTTCGTGGGCCGTGACGGCCTCGTCGGAGAAGAGCGCCTGGATGTCCTCGTCGTAGATATCGGCCTTGCGGTCCGCAAGCTCCTTGAACTTGGCGAACGCTGCGTTCAACTCGGTCTCGCTTTCGATCGGGATGGCGAGTTCCTGCACGCGCTGCTTGAACGCGTTGCGACCGGACAGCTTGCCGAGCACGATCTTGTTGGCGGTCCAGCCGACGTCCTCGGCACGCATGATCTCGTAGGTCTGGCGCGCCTTGAGCACGCCGTCCTGGTGGATCCCGGACGCGTGCGCAAAGGCGTTGGCACCGACCACGGCCTTGTTCGGCTGCACCGGGAAACCGGTGATGTTCGACACCAGCTTCGAGCATGCGACGATCTGGGTCGTGTCGATGCCGAGTTCGAGGCCGAAGAAGTCGCGCCGCGTCTTGGCGGCCATCACGACCTCCTCGAGCGAGGTATTGCCGGCACGCTCGCCCAGCCCGTTGATCGTGCATTCGATCTGGCGCGCGCCGTTCAGGACGCCGGCGAGCGAATTTGCGACCGCCATGCCCAGGTCGTTGTGGCAATGGACCGACCAGACGGCCCGGTCGGAGTTCGGGATGCGCTCGCGCAGCGTCCGGATCAGTTCGCCGAATTGCTCTGGCACCGCGTAGCCGACCGTATCGGGGATGTTGATCGTCGTGGCGCCCTCTTTGATCACCGACTCGAGCACCCGGCACAGGAAGTCCAGATCCGAACGGCTGCCGTCTTCGGGCGAGAACTCGACGTTGTCCGTGAACTTGCGCGCGAAGCGCACCGAGAGGCGGGCCTGCTCGAACACCTGGTCGGGCGTCATGCGCAGCTTCTTCTCCATGTGGAGCGGCGACGTCGCGATGAAGGTGTGAATACGCTTGGCGTGCGCGCCCTGCAGCGCTTCAGCCGCCCGCGCGATGTCCTTGTCGTTCGCACGGGCCAGCGAACACACGACCGAGTCGCGGATCGTGTGCGCGACAGCGCGTACGGCTTCGAAGTCGCCGTTGGACGAGGCCGCGAAGCCCGCCTCGATCACGTCGACCTTCAGGCGCTCGAGCTGCTTGGCGATGCGCAGTTTTTCCTCGCGCGTCATCGAGGCGCCGGGGCTTTGTTCGCCGTCACGCAAGGTCGTATCGAAGATGGTCAAACGGTCGGTCATGGGAC
>Ga0335077_10000644_pt1 | contig 39367 bp, 37 predicted proteins | sample Lox_Sample_31_FD_207151 | JGI IMG/M metagenome (GOLD analysis project Ga0335077, IMG submission 207151) | Soil microbial communities from Loxahatchee National Wildlife Refuge, Florida, United States - Lox_Sample_3.1 | ecosystem: Environmental > Terrestrial > Soil > Wetlands | place: USA... | reverse complement strand
GTACAGGTACCTGGAGACGCCGGAGCTGATAGCCCCCGACTCGCTGGCGAAGACGACGATAGAGAAGATGAAGCTCAGCATCTACGGCACCTCGGTGGAGCTGGTCTGCATGAAGTGCGGCGAGCCGCAGGGGTACGTCGCAATCGGGGAGCTGGCCGACGAGCCGAGGTGCCAAAGGTGCGCGGGCGGTTTGCTGACACCGAGCTTCTGGAGCTCCGGGAAGGTGGTGGAGCTCCTGAAGAGGAGGGCATCGGGCGGGGCGACGAGCGAGGAGGACCGGGCGGAGCTGGCGAAGGCGAGGAGGGCGGCAGACCTCGTGCTCTCGTACGGGAGGAGGGCTGTCATCGCCCAAGCGGTCTACGGAGTCGGGCCCCAGACGGCGGCGAGGATTCTCGCCAAGATGCACGAGGACGAGGAGACGTTCTACAAGGAGCTGCTGGACGCGAAGCTAAAGTTCATCGAGACGCGGCCGTTCTGGTGAGGCTAGGGCCTCATCGCGCTCAGAAAGAAGGAGGTGATGACTTCGCCCTTCTTCTCGATGTCGAGCGACTTTGAAAAGTGGATCTTCTGGAAGACGACGTGGTTGAGGAGGCCGATGAGGCAGTCGGCGGCGTCCCCAGCGTCGACCTTCCGGAATGCCCCGGTCCGCATCCCCCTCTCGACGAGTGAGGTGGCGATTTCCTGGACCTCGTCGAGCTGCCTGCTGACGACCTCGGCGCTCTTGTTGTCGAGCTTCGCCGTCTCCCGCATGTAGAGGCCGGGGTCGAAGGCCGCCTCGGGGAAGGCGCTCAGGTAGATCCTGGCGAAGGAGGAGACGGCGGTCTTGACGTCGCTAGTCCCAGAGGTCTCCCTCAGCCGCGAGATGAACTGCTGGAGGCTGAGCTTCTCGCTAACGGCCGCCCTGAAGAGGGCCTTCTTGTCCTTGAAGTAGTAGTAGATCATCGGGGCGCTGGTACCGGCCTCCTTGCAGACGTCCCTGATCGAGACGTTGGAGTACCCCCTCTCGGCGAAGAGCCGCGCGGCGACAGCGAGTATCTCGTTGGGGCCTGGCTTGCTCTTCTGCACCTGCATGCGCTTCCCCTGAATCGGGCGAGAACGTTATTAACGGTTCTGCGGTCCGCGAGCGTGGCAACCAGAGAAACGATGCTTGGGGGGCTCGACCTAACGAGCGTTCGTTAAAGCCTTAAATCCGCTCCCGCGGACGCGGTCTCGAATGGCCGGCAGCTCGAGGAGGATCGCCCTCGGCGCGATCTTCGGCGCGCTCATCCTCGTGACGAACGGCTTCATCCCTGCCCCGACCTCGGACTTCCTCATCGTCCTCCAGTCGCTCCTCCTCGCACTGAGCTACCTGATAGTCGGGCGGGGCGGAGCGTCCTACGTGGGGTTCGTCAGCGGCGCCCTCATCACCGTGGTGAAGCTGGGCTTCTTCCCCGTCGACCTGGTGTTCGCGACCCTCTTCGGCGTATTGGTCGACGTCCTCGGGGCCGCCCTGGGGGTGATGGACGACGGCAAGGCAAGGACGTCCAGGCTGGTGGTGACGATGATGATCAGCACGGGGGTGGTCGGGCTGGGTGCCTTCTACGTCAGCGTGGTCGCCTTCCCGAGTCAGTTCACGGCCGTCCCCCACGACCCGGTGACAGACATAACGATCCTCGTGTTCGGCGTGATCAGCGGAGCGGCGGCGGGGGGCATCGCAGCCCGCCTGTGGAACAAGAACCTTATGGCCAGGTTCTACAACAGGTACTGACCCGAACAAGCCTTTAATGAGCAAGGCGCGGGTCGGTAGAGCCTTGAGAATCAGGAGGATGTTCGAGGGGTTCGACCCGTACGGATGGGAGACCCCGAGCCGCGAGATAGCGGCGGCGGTCGGGCTCAAGCCGGAGGAGATTGTCAGGCTCGACACCAACACCTCCCCCTTCGCCCCCTCGGCCGAGCTGGGCGCCCTCTCGAGGGTCGCGGAGAGGCTCGAGGTCAACCAGTACCCCGACACCACCTACCTCGACCTGAGGAGAGGGCTGTCGGGGTATTGCGGGCTGGGCGTAGACAGGTTCGTGGTGACAAACGGCGCCGACGAGGGCCTCGACATCGTCACCAAGACAGTCCTCGACAACGGGGACGAGGTGGTCGAACCGGTCCCGACCTACTCGATGTTCAGGGTCGCGTCCGAGGTGATGGGGGCGCGGATGAGGTACGTCGACCGCGACCCCGACGACTTCACGATATCGCCGGAGGACGTCCTCGCGGCGGTGACGCCCAAGACCAGGCTCGTCTTCCTCTGCAACCCAAACAGCCCTACGGGGAACCCGATGGGGCTCGAGGACGTGGAGAAGATAGTGAAAGGGACAGAGGCGACCGTGACGGTCGACGAGGCGTACTATGAGTTCTGGGGCAAGACGGCGGCGAGCCTGACCGAGAGGTACGACAACCTGGTGGTGTGCAGGACGTTCTCCAAGGCGTTCTCTATGGCTGGCGTGAGGGTCGGGTACCTTGTGGCGGGGGAGGCGACAGTGGGGCAGCTCAACCTGGTCAGGCCACCGAACAGCCTCAGCGTCATCTCGATAATGCTGGCCGAGGCGGCCATCCGCAACCTCCCGGAGATGAGGAGGAACGTCAAGACGATCGTGTCAGAGAGGGAGAGGGTATCCAACGCGATCAGGAAGATGGGGACGGTCTCGCCCTATCCAAGCGAGACCAACTTCGTCTTGTTCAGGGTGCCGGGCGGGGCCGGGAAGGCGGCGGCGCTCCACAGGGCACTGACGGAGAAGGGGTTCGTGGTCAGGAGCTACCCGGCGTCCTCGGCCGTGGGGGACTGCCTGCGGCTGACGATCGCTGCGAGGGAGACGAACGACAGGTTCCTCGAGGCCCTCCGCAAGGTCTCGGGCTGAGGCAGAGCAACGTATATTCCACGGGCGCGAGTCGGCCCACCGCCTTGGAGCGCGGCGAGATAGCGATAGTCACCTTCCAGTTCGTCGCGCTCGTCGGCGTCGTCCTCCTCCTCTCCACCTTCACCCCGGGCCAGACGGCGCAGTCGACCCCGACCTTCGGGTCAGTCTACTGGGGGACGCCCGCGCAGGGGGTCGCGCTCGCCAACGGCCATGTCACCAAGGTCAGCCAGAACGAGAGCAGCATCACGGCGTTCTTCACAGTAGCGTACTCGACCCAGGTGTCGGCTGTCTCTGGCTCGAGGCTCTGCGTCGCGCCGAACTCGGCCTCAGGGGAGTCGACCACCTACACCAACATCACATTCAGCTACGACTCCTCGACGAAGGCGGACTCCGTCGTGATCTCCCCCACGGTCCAGGAGCCGGGGTGGGTGTGCACGTACTCTGTCAAGGTGACGGACGGCCTCCTCCAGACGACCACCTGGCAGGGATCGGTGGAATGGGGGGCGCAGCCCTAGCTTTCCTTGAGCTCGACGCGGCACTGCGGGCAGACAGGCTTCTTGAACAGCCAGCCGACCCTTTCCTTCGAGCAGACCCCACAATAGAGTCGCTTGCAGGTCGCGCACCACCAGGCTGAGGGCCTCAGGAACCCGCCCACCCGCCTCCTGCACCTCCAGCAGAACCCTCGCACGGGAGCGAAGTGTGGCGCGCGATTTAAGCGACTACGAGGCTCGCGGAGCGGCGGCCCTCGAGGCTCTGCTGAACCTGCGGTAGGCGACGAAGAAGAAACCCTCGGCCGCGACCAGGACTACGAGCCCTAGGGGGACAGACCAGTGCATCGTCAGTATGCCGACGACCCCGAAGAGGGCGAAGAGGAGGAGCATCGTCCTGACGCTCTTCTTGTCCTGCGTCGAGCTGGGGGGCCTGTCGGACATCGTTGTCCATCCCTGGGCAGGAGGCGATATATCGGTTCCCTCCTCCGAGACGGAAAGGCTTAGAAAAAGCCCGATGGGCCGACCCCCGGCCGTTGAAGAGACCCTCGAAGCCACTCTACAACTCCGCCAGCGTCCCCGAGAAAGACTGCATATTCTGCAAGATAGTGGCAGGAAAGCTCCCTTCGTATCGGGTGTACGAGGACGCCAACCACGTGGCCTTCCTCGACATCAACCCCTTCTCAAAGGGCCACACGCTTGTCTGCCCCAAGAGGCACGGGGAGACCCTCTGGGACATGGACGAGAAGGAGATCGCCGACGTCTTCATGGTCGCCTCCAAGGTCTCCACGGCGATCGTCCCCGCCATGAACGCCGACGGGTTCAGGTTGATGCAGAACAACGGGGAGGCGGCGAACCAGGCCGTGGCGCACATCCACGTCCATGTCATCCCGTCGAAGCTCGAGGAGAAGGGCAAGTTCGGCAGGATAAAGCTGACAGAGGACGAGATGGCCGGGGTCGCCGAAGCGATAAGGAAGGAAGTAGCGAAGCTGGGCTAGCGTCAGCCTCCTCCCTTAGAGGTGGAGGAGGGTGAAGAAGAAGAAGTAGAGCGGGAGGAGGATCAAAGGTATCAGCAAGACGAAGGTGAAGACGAGCTTCACGACCTTCTTTACGGCCTCCTCGAAGGTTGAGACCTTGAGGATCTTGTAGATAGGCCCGAGGACAGAGTCCGCCTTCCCCGCCATCAGCGCGAGACTTTCCGGGACGCCTATTTGTATCTTGCCTGCGGGGGCCAGCATTTATCCAAGCTGAGACGGACCGGATGGGAGACGAGGGCGAGCCGGTATGAGCTTGAGTCACGAGGGCGGCAGGCCCCGCTCTGGGAGCAAGGGGTTCTCAGGCAGGAAGCAGAAGAAGAAAAAGCAAGAGTATCACACTCACAAGAGGGCCCAGTTCCAGGAGCAGGCGCCGGTCGACCCCGAGCAGCTCCGGGCGAGGACTGTCCTAGCCCTCGACAGGCTGGGGCACCAGGTGATCTCGACCGAGCCGGGAGGGTACGACCTGGACGCATGGGTGAGGAACCTGAACACGCTCTTGGACGACTTCCAGGAGAGGCTCGGCGGCCGGGTCGGCCAAGAGTTCAGCGAGCTGAGGAGGTCGACCCTTCTCCCCCTCAAGGTTCCAGCTGCGGAGGGACCAGACCCGGAATTGGAGGCCGCGCTCAAGGAGGAGGCGGACGCCAGGGAGGCCATCGTCGACCTCGGCAAGAAGGCCACGGCGAAGCTCTCTTCTCTGACGGAGGAGCGCGACTCTTGCGAGAGGGAGCTCAAGGAGGCCAGGGAGAAGCTGTCGAAGCTCGACGTGGCGAAGAGGTCGCGAGGGCTCCTTGCGAAGATCACGGGGAGCGGGCCGTCCACCGAGGAGGCTGAGGAGAGGGTGGCGGAGCTCGAGGGGAAGCTACGGGGGCTGGACGAAGAGATAGAGGCTCAGCGCAAGGCGCGCTCGACGCGCGAAGGCGACCAGGCCGCGAGGGAGGCGCAGGCCAGGCTCGAGGCCGCCGACAAGAAGGTCGCGGAGATCCAAGCGGCGAGGCAGGAGAGGCTCCAGCTCGCCGGCGAGAGGGAGGCAGCTGCCAAGCTGCTGGCCGAGGCCATCTCGAGAATCGACCTTGGCCCCAAAGAGGCGAGCTCTTGAGGCCGGCATCCCGACCTGGCGTGTCGAAGGTCGTCGCCGTGGTCGCCTTGGTGGCCGTCGTGTCGGTCGCGGGGGCGGCACTCTACTTGACGTCGTCTTACTCGTGCTGCCAGAGCACTACCTCCACGACCACGAAGTCGAGTCCCTTGTACACCCTCACGGTCTCCCCGACGGTGCCGCTGATATCGCCCGGGCAGACCCAGAACTACACCACCGTGGAGGTGAACAACGCGTTCGGGTTCTCCCCCACCCAGAACATGACGATGAAGGTCTTCTCGCCCGCCGGGCTCACGGTGACACTCGAGAACGCCACCATCTCGCTGGCAAACGACCCTCAGTCGATGAGCATTACTATGAAGGCGGCATCGAGCCTGGCGCCCGGGAACTACACGGTCACGATCGAGGGGACTCCGGTCGGGGTGAAGGGGAACAACCAGACACTCGACGTTGAGGTGGTCCCGATGCTCGTCACGATCCAAGACCTCGCCTTCCACCCCCAGAACCTGACGGTCGCCGCCGGCACCAGGGTCTACTGGATAAACCTCGACTACCAGATCGGGTGCTGCGACCCCGGCAACCACAACGTGGTCTTCTTGTCCGGCGCCACCGGGAACTCCCCCACTCTCAAGCGCCTCGACTCGTGGAGCTACCTGTTCTCGAGCCCAGGGGTGGTGGAGTACTACTGCTCGATCCACCCCCTCATCATGAAGGGCCAGGTCACCGTGACGGGCTAGGGTCAGTACTTCCAGGGTGCGTTTCCGCCGCGGATGGCGTAGACCGCCAGGACGACGGCGACGAGGGCCACCCCGATGGCTGCGTAGATCAGCTCGGTCAGGTCGCTGATCGTGTGGTTCGCGGTGGCAAGGTTGCCCTGCAGGGTGTTGATGCTGCCCTGCGCGGAGGCCAGGCTCCCGTTAAGAGACGCGATGGACGATGCGGCAGATGCCTTCTCTGAGGTGAGGGCGGCGTTCACCGCCGCGAGCTGGTTGTGCGTGGTGAAGGAGACGGTCGCGCTCGAGGTGAGGAGGTCCGACTGGACCGCCACGACCGTCAGGGTGTGCGTCCCGTCGGGCAAGGCGGTCGTGTTGATCGGATAGGACTCTTGCGAGCCAGGCGCGGCCCCTTCTAGCAGCGACGGGAGCTGCTTCCCGTCGAGGATGAAGTTGAGGACTGACACGCTGCTGCCATCAACCGAGACCTGGGCGTTGAAGCTGCCAGTGTAGCTGGAGTTGGAGACGGGGGACGAGATCTGGACGACGGGGAGGGCGGGGGTCAGGGCGCCGAAGGTCGACGAGGCGTCGATGGAAGCGGTCGCGCCCGACCCCAGATGGAGGGACGAGACCGAGCTGCCCTGAAGGACGACGTTGGCGTTGGTGGCGTAGACGTTTCCTCCCGTCACGCCCTGGAGCGTGGTCTGGCCTCCCTGGACGTTGAGGTCGCCGTTGATCAGGGAGGAGGCGATGGTCACAGCGTTGCCGGTGACGTTGTTGTCTCCGATGAAGTAGTCGTTCGACAGCATGAGTCGCGTTGACCCGGCGCTTATCGAGGCGTTGGCGAAGGCGATCCTGCTGGGCAGCGGAAGCTCGGCAGAGACAGGCCCGGTCGTGAAGACATAGGGCTGGACGACGAAGTCCTGCTGGGCCGAGAGCGATGCTGTCGTGGGGACGCCGTCCGCCGAGACGCCCGTGACGAAGATCTCGTAGGGGCCGCCGAAGAACTCGGCCGCGGAGTCCACGCCCGCCACCCCGCCGCCTCCGTTGCTGGGCGACGGGAGGGTCGTGTTGCCGACCCAGAGGTCGAGGCTCGGGTCGAAATGGAGCTGGGTGAGGCCGGAGGCGGCGTAGGTCTCGTGCATCAGGAGGGAGTAGGAGAACTCGCCGTTGGTCGGATAGACCAACGCTGTGTAGAGGCCCTTCGTCACCTCCTTCCCGCTCGGGTAGGTGATGCTCGCAGTGAACGTCAGGTTCTCTCCTTCGAACAGGGTCGAGGGAGAGACGGTGATCTTCGGGACGGAGGTCCCCGCGGCGACGTAGACCTGCCCGAAGTAGCTCCCGCCGTACTGGAACCCGGTGGTCTCGTCGTTGTACCCAGCCGTCAGGAGGATGGTGTAGAGGCCCGACGTCGCGTTGGCGGGGACGGTGAGGTACCCGTTGATCAGTGTGAGGCTCGCGCCGCAGACCCTGAGCGCCTCCGCGCACGTCCGCTCGAGGAGCGGGGCCGACGCGACCTCCGCGCCCGACGGCGAGACGAGTGTGGCGGTGACGTTCGCGCCCTCCGCGATGGTCGCGCCGAGGGTAGTGCCCGTGGACTGCGAGGTGACGAGGTAGATGTTCTCGGGGGCGGTCACGGTCGCGACTATCGCTAGGGACTGGCCTGGGCCGACCGAGCCGGGCTCGGCGACCACCTGCGGGTAGATGTCTGTGCCCTCGAGACCGATCCCACTCATGAACGGGAGGTACCCCACGACGGGCCCCTTGGTCACGAGGGTGGTCGGCCCGTCCGTAAGGTTCGCCGTTACCATCCCGATGTAGTAGCCGCTCGCGCTAGAGTAGTTGAGGACGGCGGTCCCGTCCTGGGCGTAGGTGTTCTTGAGTATGGAATAGGACTGGAAAGAGATGGGCGTCGTGGGGAAGGGGGACGGCTTGCCCGAGAGGTCGGTGATCGCGATGGCGGTGGTGAGGCCGGTGAGGTAGGTCCACGGGTATGGAGAGAGCGGCTGGACGAAGTTGGCCAGGTAGCCGACGAACGTGGAGGCGAATGCCTGGCCGCTCGCGCCCGCGGAGGTCCCCGAGACGTCAACGTAGGCGACTCCTGACTGGTTCCCGACCGTGATGGCCCCAGTCCAGGCGCGCTGGGCCGCCGAGTACGCCAGCGCGACTGGAGGCGAGGTGCCGCCGAGCGTCTGGAGGCTCGCCGTGAAGGTCCCCGTCGTCACACCCAGCCCGGTGGAGGTGGCGACGGTCGCCGCCACGTTGATGCTCTGCCCTGGCGTGAAGTCGGTCACGTTTGTCTTGCCCGGGTTCACCAGGTCGACGTTGACCACAAGGCCGGGCGCGGACTTTGAGAGCGACCCATAGAGGCTGGCGATCTCGCCGATGTTGGGGGCACCCCATCCGGTGACCAGGTTGTAGCCTGCCTTGGTGGTCCAGGGTATGGTGTAGCCGAACGTGATCGGGTCGAAAGCCGCATTGTACGTCTTGGCGTTCTCGGCGAGCTGGTATATCGCGGGGTTGATCAGCCCCAGGCTGCCCTTCTGCGAGCCCATCAGGAGCGTGAGGAGGCCTGCGAAGAGCGGGCTCGACTCGCTCGTCCCTCCCTCAGACTGAGAGGCGCCTCGGTAGATCACGAAGGTACCTGGTTGGCCGCTCCCGTCGGTCGAGAGGTCTGGGGTGAGCCTCCCGGCGGGGAAGGTCGGCGGGATTGGGAGGGACGACTGGTACCACGGCGTGGGCTCCATGATGCTCACGCCTCCTCCGCTCCCACCCTGGTTGACGAGGTAGGGGACGAACCCGATGTTCGACCAAGCGGTCTGGTTGAAGCTCTCGACGCCGTTCGGACCGGTCGTGATGTACGTCGCGGTGCCTCCGAGGGTGGTGACGTAGGGGGAAGAGGCCGGGTACTGGACGCCTCCCTCCGGGCCTATGCTGTAGCCGCTCCCGCCGGCGTCGCCCGATGAGGTGAGGAAGGTCATCCCCATCGCCGACCCGAGCATGTAGTAGTCGTCGGTGAAGACAGAGTTGAAGAGGTAGGGGACGGCCCCGGCCTCGTAGTACTCCCACTCGGGGAGTCCGAAGCTCTGGGAGACGACGTTCGCCCGCCCGTCTTGGATCACCCCGGCGACCGCGGCGGCCAACGAGAGGGCACCGTTCGCCGCGTAGAGGACGATGTTGGCCCCTGGCGCCATCGCGTGGGAGGCCTGGACGTCGAGGTCTATCTCGGCGTCCCAGGTGGTCGCCGACCCCAGGTTGGGGTTGTAGGGGCCGATCGCGGAGACGTTGAAGCTCGGGGGAGCGGGGACGCCGTACGTCTTGTCGTACAGCGCGAGGTCTGACGCCACGCCGTTGTAGCCGTAAAAGTCGAGGAGGCCTACGGTGTACCCCTTTCCGTTGTCTCCCTTCGCTATCAGGCCTGTGGAGTTGTAGACCGTCTGGAGGAACTTCGTCGGCTGCCCGCCCTCTGTGAAGGTCACGTTGCCCGCCGCTATCGGGCTAGAACCGGCAGCGGAGGCCTTGACGTAGTCCGGGTGCATGAGGAGGCCTGTCGAGTTGGAGGCGTAGGAGAAGGCCCCGGAGAGGGACGACGGGCCCGTCGTCTGGTAGTAGGAGTAGGTCCCGTTTGTGAAGAGGTCGACGGTCTGGCCGAGGCTCTGGGTGACCTGGGCTGCGGTCCCCTGGACGACTATCATCGAGTTGAGAGCGGTGTACTGCACGGTGAACCCGCTCGCGGTCAGGTAGTCCAGGACCGACTGGTACTGCGCCTCCGTCGGGAGGAAGAGCTGGCTGGCCTGGCTATACGAGAGGAAGTCCCTGAAGCTGGACGACGAGGGGCTCGAGAGCTGCTCCACCATCGAGCTCAGCAGGGGGAGGTTGCGGAGCGGAATCGCGACCGAGACGAGGACGGGGGTGCTAGGGTCGAGAGGCCCCGCGCTCTTGTACGACGAGAAGGCGCTCGCCTTGGCGGAGGTCGGGATCGGTGCAGACGAGTTCTGCGTTTGCGGGACGGCGCTCCCCGGGCTCAGGACGAAGAGCGCGGGGAGGAGCAGGAGGAGCGCGACCACGAAAACGGTGAGATGGGAAGGAAACCTGCGAGCAAAAATCAGCAAACGAGCCTCATCCTCTCTCGGAACCAATTAAACGTTTGGAGGGCGTTTCTCCTAGTCGGGGTCCGAGTCTCGCGAAAAGTCGTCTCGCGGCTGGTGGCGCAATCGTCTGACGGCCGTCAGGGCGTGACGAACTCGTGGGCGTCCGAGTAGATCGTCGTCCCGCTCGTCGAGACGGACTCGTAGACGGCCGGGGCGGAGAACCCGACCCCCTGCGTCCCCGTGTCGAAGACGCAGCAAGCTCCCACGGCTGTGGAATTGAAGAACTGGGTGGTGGAGACGCCCGTGAGGTTCCACTCGTCGATCCGCATCCATGCGGACGCGAGGGCGAGGGCGCTGTTCGAGTAGACCACCGTCTCGCCGTCGCAAAGGTAAGGGACGACGTGGTACCACTCGGTCAGGAGCGAGGTCGGGTAGCTGGTCACCTTGTCCTTGAACCCGAGGAACTCGGAGGCGCCGAAGGCGCCATAGTAGGCCGACGCTCTCGAGGAGGTGTTCCAGTCAGAGGCGGTCATCGCCACCTGGCCGTCCTGGGTCATGTTCAGGGTGAGGAGGACGGCGTCGCCGTCATTGGCGAGGAAGCGCGCGGGCAGTGTCCCGCCGTTGCGCGGGTAGACGGAGGCCCCGCTCTGGGTGTCCCAGACCTCATAGACGAACCGAAATCCAGGGACGAACCGCCCGCCCGAGGCCGTTCCGAGGTCCCAGGCCACGCCCACTTGGTACCAATAGCCCGAGTCGGTGAGGCCGTTCAGGAGGTAGGCAGGCCCGAATCCAAAGGTGTCGTTCTGCGCCCTGAGCGTGACGTTGTAGCTGACCCCGGAGGTGAAGTTCTGCTCGAACCCCATGAGCATCTGCTCGTCGTAGGCCGGGGGGACCGTCCCCGTGGCGTTCGCAGCCTTCGAGTTCGCAAGGATCTGGGCAGCGGTGAGGCCAGCGCAGAGCGGGGGCGGGGACGTTGGGGATGACGCCGCGGACGAGGCCGAGGATGTGACGGAGGAGACGGCCGCGCCGGACGTGGAGGTGGAGCGGGCGGTCGGGACGAGGAGCCCGGGGCCGAACGAGGCGACGACTATCCCGGAGGCGAGGACGAGCGCGAGGAGGCCGAGGACTGAGCCCGTGTTCCTCCGCGCAGGCGGGCCTGGTGGCTGCTCTGGCGTCATCGCAGAAGCATGAGAATGGCATCCTCTAGTTTAATAAATCAGCATCGGTCGGCCTGACCTGACGACATGCCAGAGGGCTTCTCTCTTTCACACTGCACCTCGTGCAACAGGCCAATCCTCCCGGGCACCAAGGCCGTGAGGTTCAGCTGCCCCAACTGCCACCAGGTCCTCATCTGGCGCGACGAGCTGTGCAGGAAGTTCTCCCGCAGGTACAAGTGCGTCAACTGCGGGTTCGAAGGCCCTTAGACGGCGCGATTGGATGTCAGGGTGGGACGTACCTGATGGGGCCGGACTGTCAGGCCTCGAGAGCGAGCCTGCCTCAAGGATAGCCTCAACACGAGCCTCCTCGCCGTAGCCGTCGGCATCTTCCGCAACGCGGTCGTCAGCGAGCGCAGCCTCTTGTTCTTCGGGTGTCGTGGGCGATGACCGCGACCTACACGATCGTGCACCTCAGCTACGACAGGGAGCACGGCAAGGAGAGTGTCTCCAAGGACGCCCTGTTCACGGGGACCCAGTTCGGGGTGGTCGTCGTCCGGGGAGGCGTTCGACCTGTGGGTCACTTCTTCGGGCCCGCGAAGACCTGGGGCTGCTCTCCGCGCTGCTGCTGCCTCGTCCGGATTATCGCGACCAGGCCCACCAAGATGAGGAACAGGGAGATCCCGTTGGTGGTGACCGTGAGGCCTCCCCCGCAGCTCGACTTGGGAGGGCTCGAGTACGCGCACGGCGCTATCTGGGCTATGCCGTAGGCTTGGACGCCGATCCCCACAACGAGAAAGACCACGCCCGCGGCCATGACTAGGTTCAACCCCGCCGCCGGGGTCTCAAGGGGTATCTGAGAGTTTGGGGTCGGTTCGCTCGGGAGGAAGCAAGAAGCGCTTATTACAAGACGGCCGAAGAAGCAGCCATGGCTCGAAAGAGAGCGCGCAAGGTTAGGAAGGCATCAAGGCCGGCGAGAAGGCGAGCTTCGGGGCCGAAGCCCATTCCAACCGGGTTCCGGACGATAACCCCGTACCTCTCCGTCATCGGAGCGTCGAGTGCGATCGACTTTTACGAGAAGGCCTTCGGGGCGAAGGAGCTGAGGCGGGACACTACCCCCGAAGGGAAGATAATGAACGCGACCCTCAGGATAGGGGACTCCCTAATCATGCTCTCGGACAACCTGATGGGGACGCCCATGCCGCAGGAGAGCTCGGTCACGATACACCTCTACTCCAGGAACGTCGACAAGCTCTGGAACCAGGCGGTGACGGCGGGGGCGAAGGTGACCATGCCGTTGGACAACCAGTTCTGGGGGGAGCGATACGGCCAGCTGGTTGACCCGTTCGGGCACAAGTGGTCCCTCTCGACGCAGGTCAAGATGAGCGCGGTGGAGAGGAACGCGAAGATGGAGGCCGCCATGAAGGCGTTCTCCCAGGCGGAGCAGCCGCAGCAGCAGAGTGGCCAGCCCGCACAGCCCCAGGTGTAGATGCGGGCCACCTGAAGGCCTTTCTTCGAGAAGACGGTGGTCGACGAAAAGCGAGAGACAGGCAGTCTACTGCTTTGCGACTGCCTTCTCGACTTGGCCCTTGACCGTCACTTCACGGACGATCCCCGCGGCAACTGTCGAGCCCATATCACGGAGGGCGAACCTTCCGAGCTCAGGGAACTCCTTGAAGGTCTCCAGGACGAGTGGCCTCAGCGGCGTGATCTTTACGATCGCAGAGTCGCCCGTCTTGATCGTCTTTGGCTTCTCCTCGGTCGGCTGGCCGGTCCTCGGGTCGATCTTGGCCACGATCTCTGTGATCGTCGCCGCGACCTGCGCCGTGTGTGCGTGGAGGACAGGGGTGTAGCCCGCCGCCACAGCGGTCGGGTGGAAGACCACGATGATCTGCGCGAGGAACTCCTTCGCGATTGTCGGAGGGCTCGAAGGAGGCCCGAGGACGGAACCGCGGTGGAAGTCTGTCTTGGAGACGCCCCTGAGGTTGAACCCGATGTTGTCCCCCGCGAACGCCTCCTGCATCGGAGTGTGGTGGGTCTCGATTGACTTTATCTCAGCCGGGAGCCCCTCGGGCATTATGATGACCGGGTCGCCCACCTTCATGTGGCCGGTCTCGACCCTTCCGACCGGGACCGTGCCAACACCTGTGATCGTGTAGACGTCCTGGATGGGGACGCGGAGGGGCTTGTCGATCGGCTTCGGCGGCTCTGTGAACTCGTCGAGCGCCTCTAGCAGTATGGGCCCCTTGTACCAGGGCATGTTGGTGCTGGGCTTCGCCAGGTTCTCGCCCGTCCAGCCCGAGATCGGGATGACCCGGATCTTGGTCATATTGTAGCCGACGGTCTTCAGGAGGTTCGACACATCGTCCTTCGCCTCGTTGAACCTCGCCTCTGAGTACTTCACCGTCTGGTCGTCCATCTTGTTGATGCAGACGACGAGCTGGTTGACCCCGAGGGTCTTCAGAAGGAACGCGTGCTCCCTCGCTTGCCCGCCAGGCCCGAGCGCCGTGTCCTCTTCTCCCTTCTTCGCGGAGACGATAAGGACGGCCGCATCGGCCTCGGAGGCCCCCGTGATCATGTTCTTGATGAAGTCGCGGTGCCCCGGCGCGTCGATCAGAGTGTAGAAGAACTTCTTGGTCTCGAACTTTTGGAACGCGAGGTCGATCGTGACTCCTCTTTCCCTCTCGTCCTTCAGCTGGTCGAGGACCCACGCGTACTTGAACGAGTCGCCCGCTCCCGTCTTTTCGCTCTCCTTCGCGTACTCCTCTATCGTCCTGTCGTCGACTGCACCAAGGTCGAACAGGAAGTGACCCATACTGGTACTCTTACCGTGGTCTACGTGACCGGTAACAATCAGGTTTAGGTGTGGTTTTTCTGCCATTTCACATTAGCTCGGTATACGAAAAGACCCTCCCGATATATTATTTAAGGTTTATCAGTCGGAAAACCAGTTTGAAAGACAGAGTGGGGTAAGAAATCACCCCGCACGGGGCTTTTGCCCATGTAAACTCACCATTTGCGAGGTTTCGGGGACGTTTTCTCCCCAGAAAAAGACGGGCTCGCTACCCCGCAGGGACACTAGCGGCCTCGACCTTGGGCGGGTCTGCCCACTGGCACCGCGTAGACTTATACCGAGGTGCCCGCGCGCGAACCCAAGGCCGACCCACTTGCATCTACATAGATGGCGCGAGATGGGAGGGAAGGGGGGCGGTTGAACTGGTCAGCCTGGTCGACAACCTCGAGATCATAGTCGGGCGACGCTGGCCGCTCATAGTCGCCCTCTTCATCATCGAGATCGTGTTCGTCGTCTGGATCTCGAACAGCCCGTTCTTCCCCAGGGAGCAGGAGTCGTACGTGGCCCAGTACAACAGCCTGGGGCCGGTCCTCAACGCGTCCGCCCCCGGCCAGGTCTACGCCATCTTCAAGAACAACTACTTTGTCTCCGTGGCAGAGCTCGTCCCGATAGCGGGCCCGGTGATCTTCGGCGTCTCCCTCTACCAGACCGCCAGGATAGTGGAGGTGATCGGGATAGTCAAGAACGTGGGGTCGGGCTTCGCCCTGGCTGACCTCTTCATACTGCCTCACACCTGGCTGGAGCTCCCCGCCTACTCCATCGCCGCGGCCGAGAGCTTCTACCTCACGGCGGCAATGCTCGGCCTGAGGGGAGGGAGAAGGGGGTTCGTGAATGAGCTCGGGAAGCTCGTGGTCAACCTCATCCTGATCGCCGGCGTGCTCATAGTCGCGGCGACCTTCGAGGTGACCGAGATACAGATCCAGGCCATGAACGCGTCGAAGCCGGCGACCGACCCGGCGCAGCTCTTGCCTCTCATCACCTGGATCCCCTTCGCGGCCATCGCCGCTGGAGCGGTGGCGTTCTGGAAGAGGGCGAGGAGGGATCTGAAGGGGCTGGAGGAGCGGGACGCGGCGGCGCCCGCCCCCCCAAGTGGTTCAGCGTGACGTTCTGGCGGCCTATCTGGACATGAAGCTCCAGAGGAGGACGCCCACGAGCATCATGATAGAGCTCGCGAAGCCGGTGATCATCGCCCCCGCGACGTCACCGCTGATGCCGATGCTCGTGATCCACGAGATCACCGGCGTCCTCACCAGCCAGGCGAAGAAGCCGAGGCTGTATCCGAGCAACCAGAAACCCAACAGTACGAGTTTTCGTCCCATCTTGATTGTCGGGGGAAAGTCGGGTCGCGGCAGTAAATGGGGCGAGACGTGTATTTCTCGACACACCGGTCGAATTCCGTAGACGAAACCCGTTAGATCAGGTGCGCGAGGCCTGCGAGGTACATGGTGACCCCGCTGGCGACCACGCCAGAGGCGAAGACCACCGCCGCCGAGACGGCGTCCTTGGAGCGGGAAGGGCCGTCCTCGCTGACGCAGCACCCCATCAGCCAGCCGAAGAGGCTCATGGGCTCCTGGGGCATGCCTGGTTCGCCTAGAATCTGCCCGACGGCGTATATTAACGGTGTGAAAGCAGTGTACTCCGAGTAGAAGCGGATAAAGACAGGAGAAAACGCCAGTCGAACGATGAGCGGAAAGGGGACAGGTCCCTCCGTCAAGGAGGCCGTCGTCTCGGTCGGCGAGTACAGGGTGAACGTCGCCACCGCTGGGGCCGGGCCTACGCTAGTATTGCTCCACGGCGACGGGAAGCGCCCAGGCTGGAGAGACTGGGAAGGGTTACTCGGGCTCGCCGACAGGTACACGCTCTTGATGCCCGACCTCGTGGGGTTCGGCAGGTCTTCTCGGCCGTCGGAGGCGCCGGACTACGTCGCCCAGGCGAGGGTTGTCCACGACCTCCTCGAGGTGATGAAGGTGGGCAAGGCGTCCTTCGGCGGCTATTCGTGGGGCGGGCAGGTCGCGCTGGAGTTCGCCATGGAATGGCCGGGGCAGGTGGAGAGCCTCGTCCTCATCGCGAGCACCTACGACAAGAGCCAGATCCCGGACCTCGGGAGGGTCGCAAGGCCGACGCTCGTCGTGTGGGCCGAGGACGACCTCGTCACCCAGGTGAAGGCAGGATACCTGCTCAGGGACGCGATCGTCACCTCTAAGCTCGTCGTGCTGCCGCCGGTCGCGAAGGACCCGAGGCACGACTTCACCTATGCCCACAATCTCCTCGCCTCGAGGAGGGACGAGCTGATGGAGCTATTCCGCTCCTTCCTGGCGTCCCCCGAGGGGTCTACCAAGGAGCCGCCCCCCTTGGAGAAGGAGCTGAGGGGGATGGCCCTGAAGAGAGAGACGCCGGAGAGCTGGGGAAACACGAAGAGCAGCTAGGGCCTACCGGGAGGCCATCGCTATCCTTTCTTGCTCGTTCTTGCGCTTGACTGCGAAGCTGTTCGAGTCGCCGTTGGCCGCCGCGATTATCTCGTCGGCGAGGACCTCCTCGACGGAGCGCAGGTTACCGAACGAGGCCTCTCTGACGCCCTCCGAGATCGACCTGAGGGCGAGGTCTATCCTCCTGGTGGGCGAGATGTCGACTGAGATGTGATAGACCACGCCGCCGTAGCTCATCCTCGTGGTGTCCTCGTTGGGCGACGAGTTCTCTATAGCCTTCACGAGGAACTGGACGGGGTTGCCGCCCGTCTTGATCGCGATTATCTCGAAGGCCGTCCGGACGATGCTCATGGCACGCTGCTTCTTCCCGCCCATCCTACCCGTGTTCTTGGCGTGCTTCTTCCCAAAGTGCATCAGCTGGTTGACGAGCCTTTCGACCACGTTGACCTTCGTCTTTGAGAACTTCTGGTGCTCGTGCCGCCCGCCGGAATGGGGGATCAGCATGGGCCTGAGGTCGATGACGCTCGCGAGGCCCTGGTCCTCGACCTTGACATGGGTCATGTCCCACTTGTTCCAGAGGAGGAGGTTGGGGTATTCCAGCTTCGTGCTCACTCGGACTACCTCCTCGGCTTCTCCTTCCTTCCGTAGACCATCTCGTTGAGCGAGACGCCGTTGACCTTCGAGACCTGCCACCTGACTCCTGGTATGTCCCCCATCGCCCTCTTCATCGAGCCGCCGATGCCTTCGAGGGTGACCTCGTCGTGCTCGTCGACGTAGTTGAGGGCGCCGTCACCCGGGAGGAAAGCGGTCACCTGCTTGCCGTTCTTGACTATCTGGACCCTGACGCACTTCCTTATGGCCGAGTTGGGCTGCTTGGATTCTATCCCCACCTTCTCGAGGACGATCCCCCGCGCCTGCGGCGAACCCTCGAGGGGGTCCGCCTTGACGTCGAGCCTGAGGACCTTGCGCTTGTAGTACTTGTTGCTCCAGCGTCGCCCCTGCCTGTTCAGCCTGATCTGGCGGGCCGAGAACTCACCGCTGGGCATGCTTCGGCGTCGTGCTCCGAGTTGTGTATAAAAGGCTTGACAGGGCTAGAACGCCGTCATTATTTGGACGTTCGTGATGTTGAAGTACTTGCGGGCGATGAGCCTGACCTTCTCCGCGTTCTTCCCGCCGCGGCCGAGGACCGCGCCCTTCCTCCTGGGGTCGACGATGACGGACATCGCCTTCGAGCCGTCCAGCCTGTCGGTCAGCCTGACCTCCTGGATCGCGCTCGGGTCTAGGGCGTTCTTGACCATCACCGTTGGGTCGTCAGACCACTCTACGACCTCGATGGGCTTCTTGATGACCCTCTCGATGTTCTGGATCGTCGCACCCTTCTTGCCTATCGCGAGGCCCATCTGGCCGCTGTTCACGATGAATATCAGGCGCGCTCCCTTTTCGTCGACGATGCAGTCGCGGACGGTCGCGCCGCTCATGCTCTGGAAGATGGAGATGAGCCCCAGCTGGTCAGCGGTGAGCTTGATCTCTGGCAATCTATCACGCTGCGGTCTTGGCCGGCGGGGCTGAGCCCACCAGCGCGCGGTAGTCGACCTCCGCGACGCTGCGAAGCGCTATCGCCGAGACCCTGAACGGCCTGCCCATCATCCTGCCCAGCTGCGCCGACGACCGGTCGACCTTGACCACGGCGACCTTGTTCTTCTCTGCCTCCCTGGCAAGGGCGTCCTGCTCGTGGCTCCTGTTCGAGGTCGCGGCGGCCAAGATCACCATCTTGGAGGTCTTCATCTCGGAGATGACCTCCTTTGTCCCTAGGGTGTACTTGCCGCTCTTGATCGCCTCCTTGAGGACGCGGGCGAGTACCTGCTGCTCGCCCGCGGCTGCGTCTGGCTTCTTTGTTACCAAAGGATTCACGCTAGCCCATGTAGAGGTCGACTATGCCCGTCCCGACTGGTATCGGCAAGCCGACGATGACGTTCTCGGTCACCCCTTTAAGCTCCTCCGTCTCCCCGTAGATGGCCGCCTCGGCGAGCGTCGGGACTGTGATCTCGAACGCCGCCCTCGCCAGGACTGAGGTCTTGGTGCCGGCGATCCCGTGCCTGCCTATCTGCTGGAGGTAGCCCTTCGAGGTCATCAGGTCGGCCACCAGGAATATGTGCCTCACGTCCACCTCGAGCCCCTGCTCGTCGAGGGTGCTCATCACCTCCCTGATGAGGGTGGCGCGCGCTGCCTCGATGCCGAGGACCTGGGCGACCTCGTGGATGTTGTTGGTGGTTATCCTCTTTGTGTCGACGCCGGGGACGGCGATGACCTTGGCGAGGTTCGAGCCGGCGGTCTGGATGACCCACTCGTCGTTATCCTGGACGACCGTGACGCGGGTGATGCCGGGGATGCCCTTTAGCTTCATGTTCATCAGCTTGTTCCTGAGGGTGAACAGGGTCGAGAGGTCGGCGTTCTCTACGTTGACCCGGATGACCTTCCCGCCCTTTTCTATCTGGGCGTTCCTCTTCCCGGTCTCCATCGCCTCTGCCACGTCCTCCGCCTTGACGTCCCTCTCGGCGAGCATCGCCTCGTTGAGGTGGAGCTTGATACCCTCGGTCGGGTCGACCTCCGAGTACTCCACCACGTTCCCTATCCTCGTGAAGAGTATCTCGTTGGCGACCTTCACAGCCTTCTCCTTCGAGCTCTTGTAACCCTCGTCGAGGTAGACATCCATGGACGGCTTCGCCGGTATCTTGCGGGCGTCAACCAGCTCCATGAGCCTCGGGAGGCCCAGGGTGACGTCGCGCTCCTTGACGCCCGCGAAGTGGAAGGTCCTGAGCGTCATCTGGGTTCCTGGCTCGCCTATCGACTGGGCCGCGACGATGCCGGAGGCCTCTCCTGGCTCTACCGTCGCGTAGTCGATCGACTCCATCACCTTGTCGATGACGTTCTTGACCCCGTCCTCGTTGAGGTACGACTCGGCGAGCCTCTCACCCAGCTCCTTGAACAGCCTCTTGTTGAGCTTGCCTTCATACTTGGCTAGGATCGCCACCGAGTCCTTCTCGCCGAACTTGGAGCGCGCCTTGTTGATCAGCTCTTCTGCGCCGAGCACCCTGTCGAGGTTGACCGGGCGGCCGTGGTCGGACTTGGCTGGGTCTATCCCGTCCTCGCCGTAGAGGAACTGGATCACGTTCCCAGTCGGGTCCCTGACGGTCAGGTCGTATTCGACGCGGAGGTGCTCCATCGCGTTGACGAGCCTCCTCTGCATGTAGCCGCTCTGCTGGGTCCTTACTGCCGTGTCGACGAGGCCCTCCCTGCCGCCCATGGCGTGGAAGAAGAACTCTGTCGGGGTGAGGCCGTCGCGGTAGTTCCGTTTCACAAAGCCCTTGGCCTCGGGCGCCAGGTCGCCGACTGCGAAGTGGCTGAGGGAGCGGCCGCGGAGGCCCTTCTCGATCCTCTTGCCCCTGACGGACTGCTGCCCTAGGGCCGCGGTCATCTGTCCGAGGTTGAGGCTCGAGCCCCTCGCACCGGTGCGCGCCATGACGACCCCCGAGTTCTCCGTGGAGAACGACCTGTCGGCCACCCTGCCCGCGCGGTCCCTCGCCTTGGAAAGCTCGTTGACGATGTAGAACTCTAGCGAGCCCTCAGGCGAGAGGCCCCTCGTTAGCGGGAGCGTCCCGTTCTTGTACTTCTTGATCAGGTCGTTGGAGTTGTCGTAGGCCTCCTTGAGCTCGCCCGCTATCTTGCCCATGGCCTCGTCCGAGAGCTTGAGCTCGTCGTAGCCGTAGCTGAAGCCCCGCCTCGTGATGTAGGCCTTGAGCACAGAGAGTATCGAGTTGAGGAACCTCCTCGCCTCGTCGTTGCCATAGTCCTTGGCTATCCTGTGGAGGAGGCTGTCGGGCTCCTCTGCGCCGATGGCCGCCTTGTCGATGACCCCCGAGATGAGCTCCCCGTCCTTGATGACGACGTCGTCGGGCTGGCCGGTCTTGGCCTTGCCCCACTTTGACGTCAGGACGAGGTTGAGGTCCTTTGGGAGGAAGAGCGAGAAGAGCTGCTTGCCCGTGTACATCGGGTTGGCCCCCTTGGTCTTCGGCTCGGGCAGGTCGCCCGAGTACCCGCCCTGGAGGGCGAGGTTGGAGAACTGCTCCGCCGTGAGCATCGTCTCCTCCCTCGTGAGGAGATAAGCCCCCGTAAGGAAGTCCCTGATCGCGCCGATGATCGGCCCGCCATACCTGGGTGAGAGTATCTGGTCTTGGACGCGCATCAACATGAGCGCCTCGGACCTCGACTCCTCGCTCTGCGGGACGTGGAGGTTCATCTCGTCGCCGTCAAAGTCCGCGTTGTAGGGCGGGCAGACGGAGGGGTGGAGCCTGAAGGTGCGGTAGGGGAGGACGCGGACCGTGTGCGCCATCACCGACATCCTGTGTAGGGAGGGCTGCCTGTTGAAGAGGACGATGTCCCCGTCCATCAGGTGCCGCTCGACGATGTACCCTGGGGCGAGCGAGTCGGCGAGCGCCTTTCGGTCGCTGGCGAAGTCGAGCCTGATCTTGACGCCGTCAGGGCGGATGACGTAGTTGGCGCCCGGGTGCTCGAACGGCCCGCTCACGACCAGCTTCTTGAGGGACTCCATGTTCCAGTTGGAGACCTTGTCGGGGATGGTCAGCTTCTTCGCGACCTCGAACGGTATCCCGACCTCGCTGATGTCGAGGCTCGGGTCGGGGCTGATGACGGTGCGGGACGAGAAGTCGACTCTCTTGCCAGACAGCGAGCCCCTGAACCTGCCCTCCTTGCCCTTGAGCCTCTGGCTAAGGGTCTTGAGCGGTCTCCCGCTCCTGTGGTGGGCCTGGGGGATGCCCGAGACCTCGTTGTCGAAGTACGTCGTGACGTGGTAGTGGAGGAGGTCGACAAGGTCCTGGACGATGAGGTGGGGCGTCCCGGACTCCTTGGCTTCCCTGACCCTCTGGTTCACCCTGAGGATGTCGACTATCTTGTGCGTGAGGTCGTCCTCAGACCTGATCCCCGACTCTAGTGTGATCGACGGTCTGACGGTCAGCGGCGGGACGGGCAAGACCTGGAGCACGAACCACTCCGGGCGCGCCACCGCTGGGTTGTAGCCGAGGAGCTCGATGTCCTCGTTTGTTATCCTCTCGAGGCGCTCCCTTATCGCTCCCGGGAGGAGCCTGGTCGCGCCGCCCTCCTCGGTGATCTCGTGGAAAATGGTGGGCTTTGTGAGCTCGATCTGGTACTGCTGCTTGCCGCAGTGCGGGCAGAGCTTGACCTTCTTCGCCTTGGTGAGTATCTCCTTCGCGATCTCCTCCTTCATGGTGGGGGTGAACTCGGTGATGTTCTGGAGGCGCTGCCTGTATGCGTCGAGCTCCTGCTGGGAGAGCAGTATCCTCCCGCACGTCCTGCAGGTGGCCTGGATCATCTTGTTGATGTCTGAGACGAACGCCATGTGGAGGACGGATTCTGCGAGCTCGACGTGCCCGAAGTGGCCGGGGCAGCGGGACGCCGTGTTCCCGCAGGTGCCGCACTTTTGTCCGGGCTCGAGGGTGCCGAGGCGCGAGTCCATCAGGCCGCCCTGGACGGGCATCCCGTCCTCGTCGTAGGTCTCCGGCTGCGTTATCTCTGCGACCGAGTATTTCCTGACCTCGGTCGGGGAGAGGAGGGCGAAGTCTATCGCCCTGATCGTCCTGAGCGCTTCTTGCATTGCCATCTATCTCACCATATCTCCTATACCGCGTCCTTGAGCCTCAGCCGGGGAGCGATGTTGAGGCTCATCATCTCCTGCAGCAGGAGCTTGAAGGCGTACGCGACGACCACCGTCGATATCTTGGCCTGGTCCCCGTCTATCTTGCAGGCGTACTTGCGCTGCTTGGCGTCGTAGTAGGCGATCAGGCCGCACTTTTCGCAGATGTTGATTTCCGTCTTGTCTGCCTCGTCGAGGAGCCTGTCCTTCAGGACCATGGACGCGCCGTATGCGATCAGGCAGTCGCGCTCCATCTCACCGAACCTCAGGCCCCCGCCGCGGGCGCGGCCCTCGGTGGGCTGCTTGGTGAGCATCTGTACCTGGCCCCTCGCGCGGGCGTGGATCTTGTCAGCTACCATGTGGTGGAGCTTCTGGTAGTAGACCACCCCGATGAAGACATCGACGGCGAACTTCCTGCCAGTCTTGCCGTCGTAGAGGACCTCCCTCCCGGTGGACTCGAAGCCCTTGTCCGAGAGTATCTTGCTCACCTCCTCGGGCGTCTCGCCGGCGAACGCGGTGCCGTCGGCGGAGAAGCCCCTGAGGGATGCGGCCTTGCCGGAGATAGACTCGATGAACTGCCCCACCGTCATCCTCGACGGGAATGCGTGGGGGTTGATGATGACGTCGGGCACGACCCCGTCCGCGGTGTAGGGCATGTCCTCCTGGGGGACGACAAGGCCGACGACCCCCTTCTGCCCATGGCGGGAGGCGAACTTGTCGCCTATCTCAGGGGTCCTCATGTCGCGGACCCTGACCTTGTACATCTTGCCGCCCTCGACGTTCTCGGTCATGAACACAGAGTCCACGACCCCCGTCTCGGTCGGCCTGACCGCCACCGAGGTGTCGCGCCTGTACGGGCCCTTTATCTCGAACTCCTTGTACTCCTCCATGAACCTCGGCGGGCTGGTCCTCCCGATGACGGCGTCGCCGCCTGTCACGGTGGCCTCGTGCATCACCACGCCGTCGGCCTCTAGGAGACGGTAGAACTTCTCGCCGCGGTAGCCGCGTATGTTGGACTCGGCGGAGGGCACCTCGAAGGTGTCCCTCATCCCGCCCAGGTACTGCTTGGACTCGGCCTCGTAGAGCCTGTAGAAGAAGGAACGGGCGAAGCCCCTCTCGATGCTGGACTTGTTCATGATGATGGCGTCCTCTATGTTGTAGCCCTCGAAGGAGAGGACCGCCACCACGGCGTTGGTCCCGAACGGCCTCTCGTCGATGTTGAGGAGCTCGGTGCTCTTGGTGCGGACCATCGGCGACTGGGGGTTGACCAGGAGGTGCTGCCTCACGAAGGTCGAGAGCGGGAACGTGGGCGTCGAGAACCCCAGGCTCTGCTTCGCCATGGCCGACTCGTAGGTGTTCCTCGGGGACTGGTTGTGCTCAGGGTAGGGGATGATGGAGGCCGCGATCCCGAACATCGCTCCGGGGTAGAGCTCGAGGTGGGTGTGCCTGGAGGTGGCCTCCTCTATCGACATGGCGACGAGGCAGTTCTCCTCCTCGTTGGCGTCGATCATCTCGATCACGCCACGCTCGACGAGGTCCCTCCAGGTCAGCTCGTTGGAGGCGATCTTGGAGACCATCTCAGGGGTGAGGAGCGGCTTGCCGCCCTCGACCACTATCAGCGGACGGATCACCCTGCCCGCGCTGAGGCTGATGTAGAGCCTCGAGTAGCCCTTCTTGTTTGCCGCCTCGTAGTACATGACGCTCGCGCTGGGGTGGATCTGTCCCTCCCTGCGGAGCTTCCGGAAGGCCTTCGCCAGCCTGTCGCCGTCGTCGACGTAGCCGATGAACCTCCCGTCCATGAATATCTTGCAGCCCTCGAGGGCGAGCCTCTCGGGGATGTCGCGAATCGACTTTGCACCGAGCTCCCACAGCCTCTCCTCCACCTCCGCCGGCGGGACGCTGACCGAGATGGTCGCCGAGAGGGCGAGGTTCTTCACCAGGCCGCAGTTGACGCCCTCGGGCGTCTCTGAGGGGCAGACCCTCCCGAAGTGGGTGGCGTGGAGGTCCCTTGCCTCGAAGTTCGGCTGGGACCGGCTCAGGGGGGACTGGATCCTCCTGAGGTGCGAGAGGGTGCTGAGGTAGTTTGTCCTGTCTAGGAGCTGCGTCACCCCGACCTTGCCCCTGCCCCAGTTCCCTGTGGCGATGGCATTGTTGAGCTTGTCAGTGATTATGCCGGTCCTGATGGCCGCGCCGACGACGTTCCCGCCGCGCTTCTGGCCCGCCCTCTCGAGCTGGTACTTCATGTCGCGGACGAGGTTCCTGAACGACGTCCTGAACAGGTCGGCCAGCATCTGGCCTGCGAACTTGATGACCTTGTTCCCATAGTGGTCCTTGTCGTCAGGCTCTATCCACCCGAGCCTGAGCTCGAGGAGCTTGCAGACCGCCTCGCCGAGGAACATCGCCTTGTCGTACCTCTTGTCGTCGGCCTTGCCGAGGTGCGGGAGGAAGCCCCAGTCGAGCATGGAGAGGGCGCGCTTGATCCTGTACTCCTCGAGCATGCCGTGGGCGACCCTGTTGCCTATGTAGACCAGGGCGTCCTTCTCGGTGGGCGCCTCGTTTGCCTTGTCGAAGGAGACCTCGAGGAGGTCCTGGATCTCGGGCTTGGGGGAGACGGCATTGGCGATGTCCTTGTCGGACTTGAAGCCGAGGGCCCGCATGACTATGACGAATGGTATGTCGATCGGGCAGCTCGGGACCTTGACGTTTATCGAGCCGTCCTGCTTGAGGGTAACTTCGAGCTTGGACCTGTAGCCGACGACAGACGAGTAGACCCGGGCCTTGTAGGTCGAGACCGCTCCCACCTTCTCCTGGTCGACCAGGATCTTGTTCGGCGAGAGGTCCTCGAGCCCTACGATGACCCGCTCTGAGCCGTTGATTATGAAGTAGCCGCCCGGGTCGTTGGGGTCCTCCCCGGCCATCACGAGCTGCTCCTTGGACATCTTGGACAGCTGGCAGAGGTCGGACTTTACCATGACTGGGAGGTCGCCCACGTGCTGCCTGGTGGCCTCGCGGGACATGCCCTCCTCCTCGATCGTCATGTCGAGGTAGATGGGGGACGAGTACGAGAGGTTCCTCAGCCTCGCCTCCATCGGGAAGATGTTGCTGACCGAGCCGTCGATCTCGACGATGCGCGGCCTTCCGAGCTCGACCCTCCCGAACTTGACTTTGTATGGTGTGCTGACGGTCTCTATCTCCGTCTCCCCAATCTCGTCTATGATCGACTGGAGGCCCTTGGCGATGAACTCGTTGTAGCTGTTGAGGTGCTGCCTGGCGACCCCCTCTTTCTGCAGTATGTCGCGTAGGACGGCCCACGGGTCGAGTTGCCTTGTGGTGGTCGCCAACTTCTACGCCTCCACCACGTACCTGTAGTACACCGTCTCGCCAGCGGTCTCGCTGCCTCTTGTGACCTTGACGAAGTCTCCCGCCTTCGCACCGATCGACTTCGCCGCCGAGTCGGTAGAGAGGACGAACGGAAACTCGTGAGGGGCCGCGTTGTACTTCTTGAGTATCTCGGCGACCTCCTCGGGCGTCATGAGCTCGTGCTTGGGGACCAGCAAGTGGTCGGTGATCTTGAACGGGAGCTCCTCTTCCTTCTTCTTCGCTCTAGTTGTCGTCTTTGCTCTTGCCGGCATCAGAACGCCCCCTCTTCATCCACAATTAACCCTAGCCTAGGCCTAGAATACACTCTAAAGGACCCAAAAAACCTCGAATGCGAGAGTTATTTAAGATATTCTGAGAGGTGAAACACCCAGTCGGACAGGGCGCCCGACGGCGGCTCTTGGGGGATGAAGGACTCGGGGCAAGGGCGCTCAGAGCAGTTCGTGGGGGTCGAGCTTTGCCAGGTCCGCGGCTGTGATTATTCCGACTAGGCTGTCCCCGTCGATCACCGGGAGCCTCCTGATCTCCTTCTCGATCATGAGCCTTGCCGCCGCCCTAAGCGACTCGTCGGGCCCTATCGACACCAGCGGGGAGGACATTATGTCCTTCACTGCCAACCCTTTCGGGTCCTGCCCCTTCGCGACCACCTTCTTGAAGAGGTCCTTCTCGGTCACTATTGCCACAGGGGCGCCAGCCTCGACGACGACTATGCTGCCTCTGTTTTGCACTGTCATCTGCCTGGCGGCTGCCAGGACAGTCGTCGCAGGGTCGGTAACCAGGACGTCCCTGGTCATTACATCCCTGACACGGTGGACGACCAGGCCGTGTCGCTCGGCGTGCTCCTCGATGCCCATCCACCGGTGGTACAGGTCGTGCTCGACCCCGAACATGTCGAGGACCTTCCCCACGAGGTGGTCGATCACCGTCTCGAGGTTCTTCGGCCTGTTGTAAAACGGCAGGACAGGAGGCAGGACGACCGCTCCAGCCTCCGTGACCTTGAGCATGTTCTGGATGTCTATCATGCTCAGCGGGGTCTCCCTGGCGACGAGGACGAGCCTCCGCCTCTCCTTGAGGGTGACCTCTGCTGCACGGCACGTCGTGTTGTCGCCCGAACCGCTCGCTATCCCTCCCAGTGTCTTCATCGTGCATGGGACGACGGCCATTCCCATCGTCCTCATCCCCCCGCTCGCGACCGCCGCTGTGGGGTCGTTGAACCCGTAGACACGGGTGGCCAGCGCCTCGATGTCTTGAACCCTGTAGTCGGTCTCGGCGACCACCACCTGCTTGGCCGCCGTGCTCATTATCAGGTGCCTTTCGATTCCCAACTCTTCCAGGACCTGAAGCAGCCTGATGCCAAGGATGATCGACGTCGACCCCGTGAGGGCGACGATAAGCCTCCTCGGCTCAGCCTTCTGGCTCATGCTCTTCTGGGGGTATGCGGAAGCTAATATCCGATGGAGACGATTCCCAAACTTGGGAGCCTGGCTGGGTCATCCGGCGAGCTTGCTCAAGACGTACGGGAGGACCCCGCCCGCGTCGAAGTAAGCCATCTCTGCCTCGCTGTCGATCCTCGCCCTGACCTTGAACTTGACCTCCGCCCCCTTGGACCTGGCGGTGACCTCGAGCGCCGAGCCCGGCTTGAGGCCTTTCGTCCCACCTATGGAGTAGGTCTCGTCGCCCGCGAGTCCGAGTGCCTTGGCGCCCTGCCCCGGCGCGAACTCCAAGGGGAGGACGCCCATCGCGACCAGGTTGCTTCTGTGTATCCGCTCGAAGCTCTCCGCGATCACAGCCTTGACCCCGAGAAGCTTGGGCGCCTTTGCTGCCCAGTCGCGCGAGCTCCCTCCGCCGTACTGCCTCCCTGCGATGACGATCAACGGGACGCCCTCGGCGAGGTACCTGGCGGACGCGTCGAAAATCGTCATCACCTCGCCGCTGGGGAAGTGTTTGGTGTACCCACCTATCTTGCCGTCGGCCAGGAGGTTCTTGAGCCGAGGGTTGCTGAAACCGCCTCGCACCATCACCTCGTGGTTGCCCCTCCTGCTCCCGTAGGTGCTGTACTGAGCGATGTCCACCCCGTGCTCGGACAGGTACTTGGCTGCGGGACTGTCGGCCAGGATGACGCCTGCAGGCGAGATGTGGTCTGTGGTTATCTTGTCCTCGAACAGCGCCAGGACCCTGGCGTCGACGACGTCGACCCTGGCCGCGGTCGAACGCCCCTCCGTGGCGAACCAGGGAGGGTTCCTCACGTAGGTCGATGAGGGGTCCCATGGGAATGTCGCGCTCGGGCGGGAGAGGAGCGCGTCCCACTTTTCGTCGCCGACGAGAGCGTCGGCGTACCTCTTTCGGTAGAGGTCACGGCTCAGGGACCTCTCGGCCACCTGCTGGATCTCCTTCAAGGTCGGCCAGAGGTCTTTCAAGTACACGGGCTTGCCGTCATTCCCTGTCCCCAGAGGGCGTTGGAAATCGAACCCGATGTTCCCCGCCAGGGCGTAGGCCACCACGAGCATGGGGGACATCAGGAAGGCCCCCCTTGCGAGCGCGTTGATGCGCCCGTCGAAGTTGCGGTTCCCGCTGAGCGCGGCCACCGCGTACAGGTCCCTCTCCCTGATGGCCCTCTCGACCGCTGGGGCGAGAGGGCCCGAGTTCCCTATGCAGGTCGTGCAACCATAGCCGACCAGGTAGAAGCCGAGCATGTCGAGGTACTTCAGGAGCCCCGAACCTTCGAGGTAGTCCTCGACGACGGTCGAGCCGGGCGCAAGGCTGCACTTTACGAACGGCTTGGGCGAGAGACCCTTGTTCACAGCGTTCCTGGCCAAGAGCGCGGCCCCTATCATCACGGAGGGGTTGGAAGTGTTGGTGCAACTCGTTATCGCTGCTATCACCACGGAGCCGTCGGTGATCCCTTCCGCGCTCTGCCCTCCTCCTGGCGCGTTGGGAGGCGCCCGCTGCTCCAGGACAAGGCCCTCGCCCTGCGCCGGCGCCGGGCCCTTTCCTTGGGAAGCGCCAGACCTGGACCTTGCCTGGACCTCGGCGAGGGAGCGGGCGAGGGAAGGCACTTCCTTCAGTGCGTGCCTCTCTTCGGGGTTCCTCGGCCCGGCGACGGACGGCTCTATCCTCCCCATGTCGACCTCGAGGACCTCGGAGTAGCGAGGTTCGGGTGAGTCGGGGGTGAAGAACAGGCCCTGGAGCCGGCAATACTCCTCGACCATCTTGATGTGGGCCTCCTCCCTCCCGGTGTCGTGTAGGTAGCGGAGGGTCGCGGCGTCGACCGGCGAGAAGCCCACCGTCGCCCCGTATTCCGGCGACATGTTCCCCAGCGTCGCGCGGTCGGGGACCGACAGCCTCCAGTAGCCGTCCCCGAAGTACTCGACGAAGGCGTCTACGACGTCCTTCTTCCGCAGGAGCTCCGTCACGTAAAGGACAAGGTCGGTGGTGGTCGCGCCCTCCTTCAGCTCGCCCTTCAGCCTGACGCCAACGACGCGAGGAATGGGGATGTGGCAGGGCTGCCCGAGCATTGCCGCCTCGGCCTCCATCCCGCCCACCCCCCAGCCGAGGACCCCCAGGCCGTTGACCATTGGGGTGTGGGAGTCGGTGCCCACGACGGTGTCGGGGCAGGCGAACCTCCTGCCTGCTCGCTCGCCGACCGCGACGACTGTGGCGAGGTGCTCCAGGTTGACCTGGTGGCAGATCCCCTTGCCGGGGGGGAAGACCCTCATGTTCTTGAAAGAGTCCTGAGCCCACTTCAGGAGGGCGTACCTCTCCGAGTTCCTCTCGTACTCCCGCTCGATGTTGTACTCGAAGGCGAGGGTGCTGCCCCACCTGTCGACCTGGACCGAGTGGTCGATGACGAGGTCGACCGGGGCGATGGAGTTTATCCTGGCCGGGTCCTTGCCCAGCCTCGACATGGCGTCGCGCATTGCAGCGAGGTCGACTATCAGCGGGACACCGGTGTAGTCCTGGAGGAGGACCCGATAGGGCATGAACGGGAACTCGGACCCGATGCTGCGCGGCCATTCGAGGAGCCTGTTCGCTGCCTCCGCAGAGCCCTCGACGGACTTTGCGTTCCTGATGGCATTCTCGAGGAGGATTCTTACGGAGTAGGGGAGCCTGCTTAGGTCGTACCCCCGCTCGGAGACCTTCCGCATGTTGTAGAAGTCGACCCTGCCCCTGTAGGTCTCGAGCCTGTCCAGGGCAACGTCGAAAGATTTCTCGCCGCCAGCCAACGAATTTTCGGACCTCCGCCGGTGTATTTAATGCATGAGCCGATTCGGAGGCCCCTACGCCTCCGCGGTCCAATACTTTTATCACCTCCGCCGCGGCTCCGCGGGCATGGCAGGGGAGTGGGAGGTAAGGGGGCTCTTCGGGAACGAGTACGCCCTCGAGAGGGCCGTCGACGAGCTCAAGACGATGACCAAGGCCCCCCAGTTCACGGTCCTCGACAGGAGGAACCTCAAGGTCGTCTTCTCCAAGAACGACTCTGAGACTAGGAATCTTGTCAAGAACATCATCACGATAGCCCACGGTTGGGTCGAGAGCGACGCGCCGCTCGGCGACTTCGACAAGAAGATGGCCGAGAAGAAGGCCAAGAAGCTAAAGGCAGACGAGGAGAAGAGGAAGAAGAGAAAGGCGCAGCACTAGGCGAAGCTCGGGTACGCGGAGGGGAACTGGGCTATCAGGATCAGGTTGAGCTTCTGGACGTTGACGTAGGGGCTCCCGAAGACCCACCACACGCCCTCGACGTTCTCGTTCACTATCGCATCGATGCTCGCAGCCGGAATCCCCGTCGCGTTGCTTATCCTGGGGACCTGCGACTGAGCGTCCTGCAGGGTGATGTCGGGGTCGAAGCCAGAGGCCGAGTCGTTCCTCAGGTGGAAGAACACCGGCTGAGAGTAGTCGGTCGAGTTGACCGCGATATATGAGCCGACGGTCCTTCCGTTTAGAGAGGCGAGCTCTCCATTCGCCTGGTAGGGGAAGAAGAGTTGCCCTGCCGCCGTGACGACCAGCGGGAAGAGTATGCCGCAGACGAGCAGGGAGACGAGTGCGACGGCGACTATCGGCCTGAAGTGCTTCGGCTTTGTCTTGTCTTCCATCTTTCATCATCTATAGTGCGGATATCAGCAGGTCGATTGCCTTTATGCCCATGAACGGGATGACCACCCCTCCTATGCCGTAGACGACGATGTTCCTCAGGAAGATCGTCATGGTGTCGGCCGGCCTGAACGCGATGCCCCTCATCGCGATGGGGATGAGCAGGGGGATGATGACTGCGTTGAAGATCAGCGCCGAGAGGACGGCGGTGTGCAGGCTGAGGCCCAGGATGTTCATCGACTGCAGCTGGGGGATGGAGGCGGCGAACAGCACGGGGATGATCGCGAAGTACTTGGCGACGTCGTTCGCTATGCTGAATGCGGTGACTGCGCCACGAGTCATCAGGAGCTGCTTCCCCAGCATCACGACGTCGATCACCTTGGCGGGGTTCGACTCGAGGTCGACCATGTTGGCCGCCTCCTTCGCCGCCTCTGTCCCAGAGTTCATGGCCAGGCCGACGTCGGCGACTGCCAGGGCAGGGGCGTCGTTCGTGCCGTCGCCTATCATGGCGACGATCCTGGACTGGGCCTGCTCCTTCTTGACTATCTCGAACTTGTCCTCTGGCCTCGCCAAAGGGACGAACTCGTCGAGGCCCACCTCGGCCGCGATTGATTTCGCAGTCAGGGGCTGGTCGCCCGTGATCATGACCGGCCGGATCCCCAGCGTCTTGACGGCCAGGATCTTCTCCCTGATGCCCTCCTTCAGGACGTCCTTGAGCCTGATGATGCCAATCGCCTCGCCGTTCCTGACGAGCGCCATCGGCGTCTCCCCGGCGGACGCGATGGAGGTGACCACGGAGTCGAAGTCGTCTGGGACGACGGCGACGAGCTCCTTTGCGGAGTCGGGGGCGCCCTTGGAGATGTCGAGCTCCCCGGACCCGTTGGCCTCCTCGCTCCTGGCGCCGTACTTCCTGCTGAACCGCATCCTGCCCTCCCCAGACTTGTCCGCCTTCTGCGGGACGAACCCGACCCCCCTCGTGATCTTGACACCGCTGATCCTCGTGCTGGCCGAGAACTCCTGGACGTCCGAGAGCGCGAGCGAGTTGAGCTCCCGTGGGACGAAGCCCTTGTCGTAGGCCAGGTTGATGATGCTCCTCCCTTCTGGCGTGTCGTCGTGCCATGACGACAGGAAGGCCGCCTCCCCCACCTCTCTCTCGGTGTGCCCGCGGAGCGGGACGAACTCGACGGCGCGGCGGTTGCCGACCGTTATGGTGCCGGTCTTGTCGAGGAGGATGACGTCTGCGTCCCCGGCCGTCTCGATCGACTTGCCCGACTTTGCGACTATCCTGTGGGCGTAGAGCCTGGAGATCCCCGAGAGACCTATCGCTGGGAGGAGGGCGCCTATCGTCGTCGGGAGGAGGCAGACGTAGAGGGCGATGAGCACGGAGAGGTCTGCCCCCAGGTTGAGCACTATCGAGAGGCCGAGTAGGCTGCCCACGATGATGGTGAAGATCGCGGTCAGGCCCAGGAGGACCATCGTGACAGCCCTCTCGTTGGGCGTCTTGGGCCTCTTCGAGGACTCGACCATCGTTATCATCTGGTCCACGAAGCTCTCGCCCGGGTTCGCGGTTATCCTCGTGGTCATGCTGTCGCTCACCACCCTCGAGCCTCCGATGAGGACGTCACCCGGCGCCTTCCTTACCGGGGCGGACTCCCCGGTGAGGAGCGACTCGTCCACCATGGCTATCCCCTCGAGGACGTCGGAGTCGAGGGGGACGATGTCCCCCTTCTCGACCAGGACTAGGTCGCCCTTCCTGAGCTCCTTCGAGGGAGTCTCGACGAGGGTCTGCTGCCACCCCGTCCTGACGACCTTCTTGCTGACGACTTTGGTCTCGAGCTTGCGGAGGCTGCTCGCCGTGTTCTTGGCTTGCTGTTCCGCGAGTGCGTCGGAGAGGGTGCTGAACCAGACGGTGATGAGGAGGATCGCCGCGATCTCGACGTAGTATCCCCTCTCCCCAGCGCTCGCGACCGGGAAGAAGCCCTGCGGGTAGACAGCCATGGCAGCGACTATGAAGAAGGTGACCTCGACAACGAGCATGACCGGGTTGGCGACGAGGGAGACCGGGCTGAGGCGGGCTATCGACTCGGCCAGGACCTTGCCTGAGACCCCAGATGTCCGACGGGGGCGTCTGGCCGCCTCCGGTGGAAGGCCCTCGCGCGGAGCTTCGCTAGCCATAGAAGTTCACGTTCCCCTGGAAGTAGGCGAGGATGGGCCCGAGGGAGAGGAAGGGCAGGAAGGTGAGGACGACGAGCACGAGGATGCTGCCTATGAGGACGAGAGAGAAGGTGATGCTATCGGTCTTGAGGCCGCCCGCCTCGCTGCTCCTCTTCCGGCCGATCACTGAGCCGGCCAAGGCCAGCATCAGGCCGATGGGCGCGTATCGGCCGATGAAGATGACCGCGGCCGTCGAGAGGTTGAAGAACAGCGTGTTGGCGGAGGCCCCGAAGAAGTCGGAGCCGTTGTTGGCGGCGGCGGTTGTGAACTCGTAGAGGACCTGGGTGAACCCTATCGAGTTGCCGGAGGCCCCTATCGCTGCGGCCGCCCCCGAAGCGTATGCGAGTATCGTCGGCAAGAGTATCACGAACGGGTGGACCAGGAAGGCGACGAGGACGATCAGCATGTCCCTCGACGTGATCTTGATGCCCAGGTACTCGGGCGTCCGGCCCGACATGAGCCCTACGATGAAGACAGTTATCACGATGTACATCACCATGTAGGCGAGCCCGACGCCCTTCCCGCCCGGCGTGGCCTGGATCAGCATCCCCATGAAGCCGCCGAGGATGACTAGCGGGTGCATACCGGCGAGAGAGCTGTTGACAGAGCCGGTGGTCACTGCCGTGGTGACGACGGTCCAGAATGCGGAGAAGAACCCGCCTGTTCTGGTCTCGATCCCCGGCCCGACCTGCGGCATGTTGGGGAGAAAGGCGATGGCGAGGTCTATGGCGAAGAGGCCGTAAGCCCCGATGAGGACCGGCCTCGACTCCCGCCTCTTGCCCAGGAGCTGTCCGTAGACGAACACTATCGCCGTCGGGAGGAGGAGCATCAGGCATATCTCGAGTATGTCGGAGGCCGGCGTCGGGTTCATGAACGGGTGGGCTGAGTTGGCGCCGTAGTACCCACCCCCGTTGGTCCCGAGCTGCATTATCGAAACGAGGGAGGCGACGGGCCCGACGAGGATGGAGCCTGTCGCGCCCTCGACGGTCTTGATGGGGACGTAGCCACCTATGGTCTGCGGCACGCCCATCCAGACCAGAATCAGCGCCGCTACGAAGCAGAACGGGAGGAGGAGCCTGGTGAGCGACCTGACAAAGTCGTAGTAGAAGTTGCCCATGTGCTTCGACCCCACGGTCAGGCCGCGGACCATGGCGACTCCCATGCAGATGCCCGTGGCCGCCGAGGTGAACTGGAGGAACTGGATGGCTCCCATCTGGCTCAGATAGGAGAGCGTGGTCTCGCCGCTGTAGTGCTGCAGGTTGGTGTTGGTCGCGAACGAGACCACCGTGTTGAGGGCGAGGTCCCAGCTCATCCCGCCGAACCCCATGGGGTTGAGGGGGAGGGAGCCCTGGAGCGTCAGGATGGCGAAGGCTATAGCCATCTGGACTACGTTGACGAGGAGCGCTGTGAAGAAGTACTCCTTCCAGCCCATCCCCCTTGCGGGGTCGGCCCCGATGGCCCTATAGATCCCCCGCTCAACGGGGTCGAGGAGCCTGTCCATGCGGCTGGGTGCGCCCGTGTAGACCCTCACGATGTAAGGGGAAATCAGCCACGCTGCGGACATGGTCCCCCCGAGAATCAGGATGACTGAGACGAGCTGTTGTATGTCTATCATTCACTTTTGCACTTCCTCCTCTATGGCGAGACTGTCCGTGTCTCGCCTACTGACGCGCTTGCTTTGCCGATGGGGGCTGGCCGGCCTTGGGTTCGCCCAGGTACCGCGGGCCTTTGTACGCTTTCAGGACGACCGAGCTGACAGTGCTCTTGACGCCCTTGATCTTCATAATCCTGTTCTTCAGTATGTCTCTGAACTCCTCGATGTCCTTGCAGGAGAGAAGCGTCACGATGTCAAACTCGCCCGTCACCTCGTAGAGTTCCTCCAGGTTGTCGAGATTTACCAGGGACTGGACAACGTCGTCCATCAAGGACGACTCGACGAAGATGTCGACGAAGGCGAGGAACTGAGCCAATCCATTTCAGCCTGTTTCCGCCAGCCTTCGACGATTGTCTTATAAGCCTTGCTGAGGGCATTCGGCGATTGTCTTAGGTCGTGCTCGGAAAGAATCGTCTCTTGCAATAACTGCAATCGACGTCAGATGGCGGCGAGGGCGGCCCTGACGTCGCCGACGAGGTCTTCTGTGTCCTCTATCCCGACGGAGAGCCGGACCAGGTCGTCGGTCACTCCCAGCTTCGCCCTCTCTGGCGGCGGGAGGGAGGCGTGGGTCATCCTGGCCGGGTGCTCGGCGAGGGACTCGACGCCGCCGAGGCTCTCCCCGAGGGTGAAGACCTTCAGCGACTCTAGGAACCTGGACGCCGCCCGGTAGCCCCCCTTGAGCCGGAAGGAGAGCATCCCTCCTCCAGCGGACATCTGCCTCTTCGCGACCCCGAGCTGGGGCGACCCCCTGAGGAAGGGGTAGTAGACCTCCCTGACGCGCGGGTCTCGAGCCAGCGCTTCGGCGACCGCAGCCGCGTTCTTGGAGTGCCTCTCCATCCGTAGGTGGATGGTCCGGATGCCCCTGAGGGCGAGGTAGCAGTCGAACGGCCCGGGGACGGAGCCCGTCGCGTTCTGGATGAACTTCAGCCTGTCGTAGCGCGCCTGGTCGGAAGTCACGACCGCTCCGCCGATCAGGTCGCTGTGTCCCCCGATGTACTTGGTCGTGCTGTGGACGACGACGGTCGCCCCAAGCTTGATCGGGTTCTGTAGGCAGGGCGAGGCGAACGTGTTGTCTACCACGAGCATGAGTCCGCGAGATTTCGCCACCTTCGCCACAGCGGCGATGTCGATGACCTGCATGAGGGGGTTGGTCGGAGACTCCATCCATACCATCTTGGTCTTGGTCCTGGCGCCGCGGGCGACGTTGTCGGGGTCGGTGGCATCCACCCTGTCGAAGGCGATCCCGAAGTACCTGAAGACCTGGTTGAACAGGCGGTAGGTCCCGCCGTAGACGTCGTTGCATATGATGACGTGGTCTCCCCTTTGCAGGAGGGTCGCGACGGCGGTCTCGCCCGCCAGGCCTGAGGCGAAGGCGAGCCCGAACTTGGCCCCCTCAAGGTCCGCGACCGCCCTCTCCAGCCTGGCCCGGGTCGGATTGCCGGACCTGGAGTACTCGAAGCCCTTGGTCTTGCCTATCCCCGCCTGGGCGAAGGTGGAGGAGGTGTAGATGGGAGGCGTGACGGCGCCCGTCAGCTCGTCGGGCTCGTTGCCCGCATGGACCGCGCGAGTGTCGAATCGCACAGGATGTCGGGCCACCGGGCGGGACTTTAATCTTGCTAGAGGTTGTGCTCCCTGAGCCAGTCGGGGTTGTAGATCTTCGAGAGGTAGCTGCGCCCCGAGTCGGGGATGATCACCACGATCAGCTTCAGGCTCGGCTTCCTCCGAGCGAGCTCGAGCGCTCCAGCGACGGCGGTCCCCGAGGAGCCACCGGCGAGTATCCCCTCCTCAGTCGCGAGCCTCCTGGCCGTGGAGATGCTCTGCGCGTCGCCCACCGTGATTATCTCATCGACCACGTTTGGGTCGTAGGTGCCCGGGACGAAGTCCTCCCCGATGCCCTCCACCAGGTACTGATGCAGGGGGTCGTTCGTCCCGTGCTTGAGGTTGCCGTAGATCGACCCCTCGGGCTCTGTGCCGACGACCATCAGCGACCGCTTCATCTTCTTGAGGTACCGCCCTGCGCCGGAGATCGTTCCTCCCGTCCCGACGCCCGCGACGAAGGCGTCTACCTTCCCCTTGGTCTGCCTCCAGATCTCGGGGCCGGTCGTCGCGTAGTGGGCCTTGGGGTTGGCGAGGTTCTGGTACTGGTTCGGCATGTAGGAGTTGGGGGTCTCCGCCTGGAGCCTCTTCGCCACGTTGACGTAGTGGTCCGGAGAGTCGGTGGGGAGGTCGGTCGGTGCGACGACCACCTTCGCCCCGTACGCGCGGAGGAGGGCCCGCTTTTCCTCGCTCACCTTGTCGGGCATGGTGAAGACGACCTTGTAGCCCCGGACCGCCGCCAGCATGGCGAGCCCCACGCCTGTGTTCCCCGAGGTCGGCTCGATTATGGTACCACCCTTCTTCAGCAGGCGCTTCCTCTCGGCCTCGGCCACCAGGAAGGTCGCTATCCTGTCCTTGACCGAGCCGCCCGGGTTCATGTACTCGAGCTTGGCGTAGACCCTGGGCTTGACGTCGCGCCCGATCCTCTTGAGCCACACCAAGGGGGTGTTCCCGACGACATCGAGGACGCTATCCCCCACGCTCAAAGCTGGCCGTCCCCCGGGTCGATTTCTTATTATCCCTTGGGTCCATGCGTAAACCTGTTAAGCCGTCCTCGGGACGCCGAGCAACGCGCGGGGGTCGCCCAGCCTGGTCAACGGCGCGAGGCTTAGGACCTCGTCCCTCAGGGGTTCGTGGGTTCGAATCCCACCCCCCGCACACCTTGCACAGCTTTGGTGGAAATCTCACCGAAGAAAGTTCGCGGGCCCGACGGAATTTGCTTGATGCACTGAGTGAATCCAGCCACGGCGTATGCGGAATCAATTCGGGGCGGACTCGACCCGTAGCCGACGTTTCTAACGAGTCGTCCTTTGTTCTAGCTTCGCGATTCGTCTTTCAAGATCTTCGAGCCGCTTGACCACGCTCGCCTCAGTTTCATGATGGCCATAGACGTGCTCAGTAAGATCTTTGAAGAGCTCGGCCAGATTCGCCATCTCCTCCCTTAGTTGCTTGTCTACCAGTCTTGTTCCCCACCCCTTGTCATTTCGACCTTGCTATAGGTCTTGACGGTGTTGGCGGTGCGACGCAACCCGCCCCTGAAAAGCTTCTCAAAGAGGATCCCCGACAAAGGTGACAGGCGCCAATCAAGGCAACGGGCCCTTGTCTGGCTCGCGGCTCGTTGGAGGGGATCGCCGGCATCGTCGCAGGGACCATGCTGCCCGTCTGCGGATTCTCCGCACGGTAGACCCCAAACCATTCCAAACCTGAGACAGGCCGATTCAATAGAATAATACCCCGAGGCTCGCGGTTCCAGCCATGGAAGGACGGGTCATGGTGGTCAGGAAGCTGGTCGCTCTCGACCTCACTCTCCACGGCCCTAGGTTCATCGGGATCGAGTTCGGGGTCGGTACGCCATTGATACTCGCAGCAGGGGCGTATCTCGCGGCGGGGCCGGCGGGGCTAGGGAGGCCGCTGGGCCTCTACCTCCTCCTCACCGGGATAAACTACCTGCCGGTCCTCGCGTACACGGTCATCCTCCTACGGGCGCGCTCGTGGAAGAGCGAGGTCGAGGAGGGACTGGCGAGCGACCCGCACTACGTCAGGAAGTACAGCGCCCAGCAGTTGCTCATCTTCGTCCCGTTCGCCATCGTCCTCCTCGCGGCACTGCAGGAGCGGGGCGGGAAAGAAGGCGCTGAGGAAGCAGGGAAGAAAAATGCGGGGACCTAGGCGTCTTGCGCCTTTAGGTCCCTCATCATCTGGTCGAACTGGTCCTTGCTGATCTCGCCCTTCGCGTAGCGCTGCCTGAGTATCTCTGTGGCGTCCGTCCAGTAGCCGTACCCGCCGCGGTAGCCCCAGTATCCCCTTCCCCAGCCGCCACGCCAACCCCACCCCCAGAAGAGGGCTCGGACGACGAAGAAGATCACGAAGAAGAAGACGAGGAAGCCGAACGGGAAGAAGAAAGCGCGCGGGTAGAACGCCGTCGTGATGACCCCGCCCCACACGAGGAACGGGACGACGAAGAGAGCGACGAGAAGGAGTACGACCAGGCCGCCGAAGACCCACCCCATGATGCCGCGCCGTCGCGCTGCGAGACGTGCGTGAGCCTGCGCGGTCTTGTTCGAGAACGGTTGTCCGTCCAATTTCTTCGCCGTCCAAGGTTTGGGAGGGCGGGTTATTTAGTTTATCGGAATACCGATATCGTAAAACCGATTTCCTTATTAGACCTGACCGCCTTGGGGAGACCGTGTGGCCGTTCAGGTGGATGATGCACAGGAAGAGGGGGCTGCGAATGGCGATAGTCACCATGCTGGCCTCCTCGCCAAAGAACGGGGTCGAGCTGATGGACGAGATCGAGAGAATGACCCAAGGATGGTGGAGGCCGTCCCCGGGTTCTGTCTACCCCGTGCTGGAGCAGCTGGCGAAGGACGGGATGGTCAAAAAGAGGGACGACGGCAGATACGAGCTGACGGACAAGGCGAGCGAAGAACTGGAGGGTTCGTTCGGTCCGGCCTTCGGGAGGAGGCAGCGG
>Ga0335077_10000643_pt1 | contig 39397 bp, 40 predicted proteins | sample Lox_Sample_31_FD_207151 | JGI IMG/M metagenome (GOLD analysis project Ga0335077, IMG submission 207151) | Soil microbial communities from Loxahatchee National Wildlife Refuge, Florida, United States - Lox_Sample_3.1 | ecosystem: Environmental > Terrestrial > Soil > Wetlands | place: USA... | reverse complement strand
GTCGTGGCGAAGCAAGATCAGGTCAGCCGCGCTGATCGCCACGTCGGTGCCCGATCCAAGCGCCAAGCCAAGGTCAGCAGCCGCCAGGGCCGGACCGTCGTTGGTACCGTCTCCCGCCATGGCGACCCGCCGACCGCGCTCCTGTAGGCCGCGGATCACGGCCGCCTTCTCGCCCGGCAGCGCCCCGGCGATTACCTCGTCGAAGCCGCACTCGGCCCCGATCGACTCGGCGGCGGCCCGCCCGTCCCCCGTCAGGAGAACCGTGTGCAAGCCAAGCCCGCGCAGCGCCGTCACCGCCGCGACGGCCGACGGCTTGACCGTATCGGCGACGGCGACCGCACCGCGGGCTTCACCGTCCCAGCCGACCAGGACGACGCTGCGGCCTGCGCCCTCCCACGCCGCGCACCGGGCGGCCAGCGACTCGCCAGTCGTCATCCCCTCCTCGGCGAACAGCTTGGCCCGCCCGACCAGCACCTCAAGACCGTCGACGACGCCGCGCGCCCCAAGCCCAGGCAGCGAGACGAACCCTTGTGCGGAGGGCAGCGGCCCCACCTGGCTGGCAGCGAACGAGCTGACCGCCGCCGCTACGGGGTGCCGTGACGCATGCTCGACCGCGCCAAGGCGTCGCAGCAGCACGTCTTGGCCGGTACCGGGCGCCGTGTCGACGTCGACCACTCTCATTGCCCCGGTGGTGACGGTCCCGGTCTTGTCGAGCAGCACGGTGTCAGCACTGCGCGAAGCCTCAAGCGCCTCGTAGCCCTTGATGAAGATCCCCAGCTGCGCGCCGCGGCCGCAGGCGACCACCAGGGCCGCCGGCGTGGCGAGGCCCAGCGCGCACGGGCACGCGATGATCAGCACCGCCAGCGCAGCGCTCATCGCAGGCTCGACCGCGCTGCCGGCCAGCAGCCACCCAGCGAGCGTGAGAGCTGCGGCGGCCAGGACGGCTGGCACGAAGAACCCGCAGACCCGGTCGGCAAGTCGCTGCACGCCTGACTTTTCTGCCTGGGCGCGCTCGACCAGACTGATCAGGTGGGCGAGCTGGGTATCGCTGCCCGTCCGGGTTGCGCGCACGACCAGCCTGCCGTCCACGACCACGGCCCCAGCCATCACCATCGCGCCGATCGCTACATCGGCGGGCACCGGCTCCCCGGTCATCATGCTGGTATCTACAGCGGACTCGCCGAACTCGACCTCTCCGTCGGCCGGGATCGCCTCACCCGGCCTGACTATGAACCGGTCCCCGGGAGCCAGTAGCGATACCAGCACGCGGCGCTCGGTCCCGTCGCTGTCCAGGACACACGCCTCGGCCGCCGCGGCGGCAGCCAGATGGCGCATCGCATCCCCGGCATCGCGCCTGGCCCGTGCCTCGTACCACCGGCCGGCCAGCATGAAGGTGGTCACCGATACCGCGACCTCGAGGTAGATGCCGCCACCCGATGCATGCAGCAGCAGGTCGAGCGGGCTCACCCGTGGCTGGGCCCGATCCAGCACGAACATCGCGTACACCGACCACCCGCACGCCGCGGTGATGCCCAGCGACACCAGCGTGTCCATCGACACCGAGCCGTGCCGCAAGTTCTTCAGCGTCGTCTTGTGGAACGGCCATGCCGCCCACCCGACCACCGGAACGGCCAGGACGACCAGAACCCACTGCCAGCCGGGGAAGCGCAGCGTAGGGAAGAGCGAGAGCATCACCGACACCTCGCCCGAGGGCACGAACAATGCCAGCGCGACGATCAGCCTGCGCCGCAGGTAGGCGACCCGATCGGCGTCGGCACTCCCAGCCTCGGCCGCGCCGGCGGCCAGGTCAGCGGCTCCCGGTACGACCTCAGCGGAGTACCCGGCCTGCTCGACCGCGTCGATCAGCTGCGCTGCCGCGACCGACGACGGCGCGGTGACGACGGCCTTGCCCGTCGCGAAATTCACGCTCGCGGCGACACCGTCGATCCTGCCGAGCTTCTTCTCCACCCGGGCCGCGCACGCCGCGCAGGTCATCCCGCCGATCGACAGCTCGACCTCGCTGACACTGGGCCCAGCGGCCACGGCCGATGACATTCGGCAGTGCCTCCTTTCCCGAGTTCAGAGGATGAAGGGGATGAGCATCTTGGTCGACCGCTTGTACTCAGGATAGGAGCCGGGGAACAGGCGGACCATGTTGCGTTCCTCGACGAAGGCGCTGTAAATGAAATACGCCCCGATCATCGCGACGGCTACCAGCCAGTACAGGCTGACCGCGATCGTCGTGCCGATCATCGCCAAGATGATGCCCGAGTAGATCGGGTGACGGACGCGGTGGTATGGGCCGGACGTGACGAGCTCGGGATCGTCCTTCTGCGACATCGGCGTCCCCCAGTTCCGGCCTAGGTACACCCTTGCCCAGATCGCCAGCGCCAGGCCAAGCACGAACACGGCCAGGCCGATTCCCTGCAGCACCGGGTCACTGGTGACCGAGTGGTCTTTGAAGGCCTTGACCCTCAGCAGCAGAAGAAGGATCAGGATGGTCGCGACCCTGAAGCCAACGAACCGTCCCCACTGCGTCTGGCCGGCCTTCGCGGTGGACGCGGCCGCCAGCCAGTAGATCCAGAAGGCGACCCAGCCGACCAGAATGACAACATCAATAACGTGCATCACGGGGCTCCCTGAGTCAGGGTACGACAGCGCCGGAAGTGTTGCGCCACTCGGTCATGAACCGCACCGCTCGCCTGCCGCGCCGGTCGACGTGCCGCATCGATCAGCGACTCTGCCGTCGTTCCAGCGCGGCCAGCCGGAGTTCCAGTTGGTCGATGCGGTGCCTGAGCAGCTCGAGCTGAGCCTCGTCGGCCAGCCGCCGCTCCGCGGTGCGCCGCAGCCTGGGTGAGGCCTCGGCGCGGGCGGCCACCACCGCAAGCGGAACCAGCCGCTGCGGCCCGTGCGGGCCGTCGACCAGCCGGGACGGGATCTGCCCGGTCCGGTACCAGCTGCGCAGCGCCGCCCTGGAGACCCCGGTATCCGCGGCGGCGCGCTCGAGCGTCACCCAGTCCGAGCCCTGGAACTGCGCGTTCAGCTCAAGCTGGAGCTCCCAGTCGTCGAGCCGATCCTCCCACTCCATGACCGCCCAGCCTCCCCGCCGCTGCCCCGCCGACCATGAGCCACTGCCCTGCCGACCTCTCAGCCGCCGACAGCCATTGTCCCTATTAATAGCATGGTATTGACTAGGTGAGAAGCATGCTGGACGCTAGCTGTCATGTTTGAGCGATTCACGGACCGCGCCCGGCACGCCGTAGTACTGGCGCAAGAAGAAGCAAGGCAGCTGAACCACAACTACATCGGCACCGAGCACATCCTGCTCGGGCTCCTGGGCGAGACCGACGGGCTGGCCGCCCGCGTACTCGCCGGCTTCGACCTGTCGTTGCCTGGCGCCAGGGAGGAAGTCGCGGCGATCGTCCGGCGCGGCAAGACGGCGCCGAGCGGGCACATCCCGTTCACCCCGCGGGCGAAGAAGTCGCTCGAGCTCTCGCTCCGCGAGGCCCTGCAGTTGCACCACAACTACATCGGTACCGAGCACATCCTGCTTGGCCTGGTCAGGGAGGGCGAGGGTGTGGCCGCCCAGGTCCTGCGGCAGCATGCCGACCTGCTGGCCATCCGCGCCGCCGTGCTCGACGCGGTGACGGTCAGCACCGCAGCGGCCGGCCACGGCCGGCGCTGGCTGCGGCGGCGCTCGGCAGCCGAGCAGGCAGACCCTGGCGGGCCGGCCGAGCAGGCCGTGATCAGCGCCACCCCAGCCGCCGATACGACCCTGAGCGAGGCCGCCCGGCTGGCCGGCGTGCAGCCGGTGGGCTCGCATCACCTGCTGCTCGCCGCCCTGGCCGATCCTGACACCGCGGCCTCTCGGGCCCTGGTCGCTCTCGGCGTCAACCTCGACCAGGCGAAGAAGGCGCTGCGCAGCGTGGACGTCACCGGAACCAGCGACGAGCAGCCCGAGGAGGCCGGCCGCCGGCAGATGCTCATCCACGTGGCCGATGACCGGCTGACCATCGAGGCGGCCGATCCGGTCCTGCTCAAGGCCGGCCGCGCCGCCCTCGACTCGGTCGGCGAGCAGGCCAGCCCGCCGGGCACGATCCGCGGTGACCACCCGGCCGCCGCCGGGCTCAGCACTGCGTGGCAGGCGCTCCACGACAGCCTCGTGGCCATCGCCCGGCGCGCGGCGCTGCCGACCGGCGGTGCCGGCGCGCCGCAAGCGCCCGACGAGCCGGATGAGGGGGGCACCGAGGTCGCCTGAACAAGCTCGCGCAGAGCAGCCTCGGCACGCCCGCCGGCGTCACGGCTCGGCCCCGATGGAGTTCACGTGCCAGCAGGTGCCGGCCAGCCACAGCAGGATCGTGGCCACGACGAGGATCTCCAGGGCCCGCTCGCTACCGCTGAACAGCCCGATCAGGCCGGCGAGCAGCCCAACCGTGCCGAGGAATGTCGTGATCTTCCGCAGGACCACGCCGGGCCTCGGCTGCGGCCTGGTGTGCAGGTCGCCGGCGGCGACCGCGCAGCCCACGCCAAGCAGCAACTCAAGCAGGCAGACAGCCCAGACATTGGAAAAGAAGGGCAGCGCGGACCCCTGCATGAAGGCTATGTAGGCCAGGAAGATCAACACCATGGCGGCGGACGACACGAGGTCCCGCCAGGTCAGCCCCATCGTCGGCGCCTGCCTTCTGACTCGGCGAAGGTGCACTTCCTAGTCTGCGCCCTGCTGTGATGACGCGATACCGGCACCCCAGCGGGCGGAGCGTCAGCCTCCGTCGCCGCTCGCGATCGAGCGCAGCGTCTCGATGGTCTTGCTGTCGTCGGGCAGCCATGGGCCGCTGAGCGGGCCCGACGGGTTCCAGAAGGTCAGCAGGCGCTGGCCGCCGTTGTCGTGCAGCCATTCCGCAAGCAGCGCGAACCACTCCGCCCGGTGCCCTGGCCGCGGGCTGTTGGTCTCGCAGATGTCTATTTCCGGCGAATCCGTGCCGGTGAGTTCGCGGCAGGTTTCGCGCATGTCATCCAGCCGGGCAAACAGCTCTGATTTGCTGATCGCGCCGCTCAGCCAGTTCCGGAACTGCCCCTCACCGAAGTCGTAGATGTCAAGGCCGTACCAGTCCAGGTTGGTCCCCATCCACTGTTTCGTCGCGCTGGGAACCGCGCAGATAATTGATCCGTAGCGAACATTCGAGCCGCGGCAGAGGTCCTGCATGTATTCGTGCACCGCCGACATGCTGGCGGGGTTCAGGTAGTCGGGATAGCCGGGCAGGTTCGATGCCTCGTGCCAGGCGGACAGCTTCACCCCGGGCGGCGCGTCGGCGATGAACGCCCTGATCTTCTCGTCCAGCCTGCCGGCCAGCAGGTCTTCAGGCACTGGCCGGATCGACAGCGTCACCCGCGCGTCGGGAACGGTCTCCTTGGCCGGCCAGACAGTAGGAATGAAGTTGTACTGATCACGATAGGCGCGGAAGGCGTGGACGTTGATTCCGGCCTCGTACATCGGGTCGAATACCTTGGAGTTCGCACCGAACAGAACAGTCATAACTTGATCCTCCGGGCATCCTGGCGGATTCCCCGCCCCGGGCCGCGGCTTTCACATCGCATGTGCGGCAGCATCAATGGTAGGCCGCGCGGCCGCGACACAAAGCGCCACGGAGATGTGCGGCCGACGGCGACGGTACCGATCGGTCACGCACCCACACCCACACCCCGCAGCGCCGGAAGACCGTCCAGATACGGACTAAGGCCCCTGGCCGGACTGGCAGCCGACGGCGGTATGACTGTGCTGGGAGGTGGAAGCCGTGCTCTCACTAGATTCGGCGTTGCAGCACACCTGCGCGGAACTGCATGATCAGGCCAGCCGCGGCCACATCACGGCCGCCGAGCGCGACCTGATGATCGACGGGGCCGTCCTGCTCGCCATGCACCTCGAGGAACTGCTCCAGGACGCCCGCGCCAACGCATAGCAGCGTGGAGCGCCAGGTCACTTCCGCAGGTGCGCGCCGAAAAACGCCAGAATCCGCGCCCTGGCGTCCCGCGCTGACTCCTCGTGGTAGCCCATCCCCGGCGACAGCTTGCCCATCACGGCGAACATGAGCGGGGTCTTGTCGCCGGAGTTCTCGTAGTCGTTCAGGAACGCGTGGCCCGCTTCGGGGTACTCCTTGACGTCGTGGTCGACACCGGCGGCGGTCAGGGCCTCCTCCAGCTTTCCGGCCGCGCCGCGCAGCGTGCGGTCCTTCGCCCCGAACGACCCCACGACAGGGCATGCGCCCGCCAGGAAGTCGGCCGTGAACGCGTCCCCAGGCGCTGTGCCGTAGTTGACGCTCGACGCGGCAAACTCGTGGCGGGGAGCAACGAGCAGCGCGAGCCCGCCGCCCATGCAGAAGCCGATCACGCCGATCGTGCCTGTGCAGTCATCGCGAGCAGCGAGCCATGCCCGCGCGGCCTCGATGTCATCGAACGACCGGCCGCGGCGGGCCCGAGCCTCACGCATCACCGAGACCATGCAGGCGACCTTCGACCGCCCGCGGAACAGGTCGGGAACGACGGCCAGGTACCCCTCGCTGGCCAGCCAGTCGGCCTGGCTGCTGACTTCCCTGGTCATTCCGAGCGCGTCATGAATGACCACGACCCCTGGCCATGGTCCGGCCCCGGCGGGCACCGCCAGATACGCGGAGAACTGACCCGCCGGACCGGAGATCACCGTCATCGTCATGCCGTCAGCATCGCACGAGCGGAACGGCTTCCGTACGGTTCACCGGCCCATGACGGCGCCGGATCGGGCCGCAGGCATGCGACAGCCGCGAAGCGGCGAGAATCCTCGCCAGCAGACGCGCTCGGCTAATGCGCCGCGTCGTACTGGCGCAGAATCTCGGCACTGATCCGGCCGCGCTCGGAGACCTGGAGGCCCTTCTCCCTAGCCCAGGCCCGGACCGCGGCACGGTCGGCTGCCGAACCTCCCGACCGGCCCCCGGCGCGGGCACGAGCTGAGCTCCTGACGCGCCGGCCGGCGGAGATAAACGGCGCGAAGGCTTTCTCGAGCTTGGCGCGGTTCGCCGAGCTGAGATCGATCTCGTAGGCGACGCCGTCGAAGCCGAAGCTGATCGACTCAGCGTCAGCCGACCCGTCGAGGTCATCGGTGATTACTACGGCCACGTTTCTGGACATGACACTGATGGTTGAAGATGTGACATGTTTTTGTCAACTTGGCGCGCGGAGGGGATCGCATTCAGCCGTACGCGCAGTCGCTGTCGGATAATTTCGAAACGCAACTCTCGCTAAAACTCTGCGGCCGACAGGTTAGCCTCCGCTCGCCCAGACTCTCACAGCGCCTTATCGCAGCCGCGCCCTATCGCAGTCGCTTCAGGGCAGGATCGGCGAGGCGTGCCTGGGCTCGTAGATGAAGAACTCGGTACCGTCAGGCAGCCGGATCCCGGCGAGCACCCCCCAGCCCTGATCGGACGGCTCGCTGGCGACCTGCACTCCCTTCTCGGTGAGCTCGGCGAGCGTGGCCTCGATGTCGTCGCACATCAGATAGAGCTGGTGCCGACTGCCCTCGTCTGACGGGTGTACGGCAAGCTCGGCGGGCGGCAGCGCGAAGATCAGCCAGCCGTCACCGGCATCGGCCGATCGCAGGCCGAGCACGTCGCGGAAGAAGCCCCGCACCTTCTCGGCCTCCTCGGAGAACACGATCGCGTGAACGCCTGTGATCATGCGGCCATCGTAGCTATCACCCGGCCGGGGTGGTGCGCGATCGCGGCCAGGGCGGAACGGTGGGGTGGTCGGGACGCGGCGGCCGGTCCGCCGCTGGATCACGGGGGGGCAGCAGGACATGAGCACGCCAGTGAAGGTCGACGTCGACGAGTCGACAAGAAGTGCGCTAACCGACCTGGCCATGGGCGACCTTGAGGTGCTCGGCGAGGCCGCTGCGATGCGGGAGTCGGCGCGAGAGCGCACCGGGCTCGACCCGCGCAGCTTCGCGCTGGTCAAGATCGCGGCCCTGGTGGCACTCGACTCACCGCCCGCGTCCTACCTGTGGCAGGTGGCCAACGCACTCGACGCCGGCGCGACGCCACAGGACATCCTCGGGGTCCTGCGGGCCGTGGCGCCGCAGGTCGGCGGCCCCAAGGCGGTAGCCGCCGCTCCGGAGATCATGGTGGCACTCGGGCTCTCGCTGCCCGCTGGCCAAGACATCTGACCGGCCCAGCCGATACCAGGGAGAGACACATGTTCGTCAGGCGTCGCCCGCTGCTGCGCGCCGCCGTTGTAGGCGGCGGTGCGTACATGGTGGGCAAGCGGAGCGCCGAGCACTCGGCGCAGGAGCAGGCCAAGGAGTCCGAGCCGCCGCAGGCTGGCCCGGCGTCCGTGTCCGATCAGCTCAGGCAGCTGTCCGACTTGCACGCGCAGGGCTCGCTGACCGACGCCGAGTTCGCGTCGGCGAAGTCAAGGCTGCTCGGGCAGGGGGGCTGACGTGGCCAGGACGACAGAGCGGGCCAGCAGGACGGCCGGGCACGCCACCAAGCGGGCGGGCCGTGCGATCAAGACGGCAAGCTGGGGCGCCGAGGCGGTCATTGGCGCGGCCCAGAACCTGCCCGGCCTTCCGACCCTCACGGCGCGGCTGGCGCCGCCCGCCGGGAAGGCTGTGGCCGACGTCATGCGCGCACCGGAGACCATCATCGGCCGGGCCAGACGGCTGCCTACCGCCGCGGCGATGGTGCACGAGGCCGTGACGCCGATCCTCACCGGCCGGGTGGACGACTGGCGAGCCGAGCACGCCTACGCGACCGCCCTGCAGGCGTTCATCTACGGCTTCCCTTACATCTACAACGCCAAGCTCAAGCACGACTGGGTCACGAGCCCACGCGACCCCGATGTCGTCCCCTACGCGCCGGTCAACCACTTCTGGCACGCCAGGAAGCTGATCACCGCCGACTACCGGGACGGCGGCTGCCCCAACAACGACACCCTGTACTCGATTGCCTGGCTGGACCTACGCGACGAGCCGGTCATCCTGTCGCACCCGGACATGGCGGACCGTTACTTCACCTTCGAGCTGATGGGCTTCTCGTCCGACAACTTCGACTACGTCGGCCAGCGCGCCACCGGCCACAAGGCCGGGCACTTCGCCATCGTCGGCCCCGGCTGGACGGGCAAGCTGCCGGCCGGGGTGAAGAAGGCCAAGCGAGCTCCGACGCCGTGGGTCCTGGTACTCGGCCGGACCCTGGCGGACGGCCAGGCCGACGTCAAGAGCGTCCGCGCCCTTCAGGCGCAGTACAAGCTCACTCCGCTCAGCAAGTGGGGCAAGCCGCGGGCGAAGGTGCCGCAGCGCCGCGACGTCTACGCTCCTGGCGACCCGACCACCGATCCGCTCAGCCCGTGGAAGAGCCTCAACGCGATGCTGGCCGAGAACCCGCCGCCGCCGCACCACGCCGTGCTGCTCGACCAGTTCGCCAGGATCGGCATCGGGCCAGGGCTGGACGTCGACGCTCAGCCCGATGTGGTCAAGCGCGGCCTGCTGCGCGCGGCCGTCATCGGCCTGCCGTTGCTCCGCCAGCAGCTGCTGAGCGGGAGCTGGGCAACCAACGTGAACGGCTGGCGGTATCCGCCGCCGGAGGAGGGCAGGTTCGGCGACGACTTCCTGCGCCGGGCCGCCGACCAGTCGCTCGCGGGGATCACAGCCAATGACCCGGCCGAGGCGGTCTACCTGCCGAACTTCGAGGACGCCAAGGGCATCAGGCTGGCTCCGCACGGCAGGTACGAGCTCCGCTTCCCGCCGGGCAGCCTGCCGCCCGCGGACGCATTCTGGTCGCTGACTGCCTACACCGAGCATGACCTGAACCTGATCCCGAACGAGGCGCGCCGCTTCTCGGTCGGCGACCGCACGCCTGGGCTACGCCGCGAGCCGGACGGCGGCCTGGTCATCCACCTGCAGCCGCGCTCGCCCGGGCCGGCGCGCGAGGCGAACTGGCTGCCCACCTCGGCCGAGCACCCGTGGTTCGTCATCTTGCGCCTCTACCGGCCGCGGCCCGAAGTGATCGCGGCCAGGTGGAAGTGCCCGGGCCTGCGCAAGATCGGCTGACGTGCGGCCGGCCGAGCGGGCGCTTGGTCAGGCCAGCGGTGGCAGCCGCTGACCCTCCGCGAGCACGGGGCGGAACAGGTCGCCCCGCTCGGCGATCCGGTCGGGCATGGTGCGAATGGTGAACCCGTCGGGCCGCAGCGCGGGATCGTCTAGCTCGTCCCAGCTTATCGGGGCGGATACCGGGGCACCGGGCTCGGCTCGAGGGCTGTAGGGGGCCACGAGCGTCTTGTTGCTGACGTTCTGGGTGTAATCAAGCCTCGCTAGTCCGCCGCGCCCGCTGACGTCCCATTTCCAGCTGATCAGCTCGGGCACGACCGAGCCGATTGTCTTGGACAGTTGCTCCACCCACTCGCGGGTGTCGGCGTAGCTCAGCCCGGGCAGCACCGGTATCCAGATCTGGATGCCTCGCCGGCCGGTCACCTTCGGCTGCCCACGGACCCCGACGTGCATGAGTGCGGTCCGGTGCAGCCTGGCCAGGACGAGCACGTCCTGCCAGGACGTCGAGGTGCCGGGGTCGATGTCGATGAGCGCGTAGGTCGGGCTGTGCGGGTCGGCGATGCGCGAGGTCCACGCGTGCCATTCGAGCGCGCCGAAGTTCGCTGCCCAGATCAGCGCGGCTGGCTCGTCCACGACCAGGTACGTCGTGGTCCGGCCGCGCTCGGCCTCCGGATTGTCCCAGCGCGGTATCCAGTCAGGCGCGTGGTCCGGCAGCTGCTTGTGCCAGAACCCGGGCTCGGCGGCGCCGCCGGGGAACCTGTGCATGTTGAGCGCCCGGCCGGCCAGGTAAGGCAGGATCACGGGAGCGATCCTGGCCGAGTACCTGATCAGCTCGCGCTTGGTCACTGCGGGCTCCCCGTCCCGGCCGGGGAACAGCTCCTTGTCGAGGTTGGTCAGCCGCAGCGACCGGCCGAACACATCCCAGCGGCCGTTGTCGCCGAGGTCGTCGAGCGCGGCAAGCTCGGCGGCACCCGGTTCGGGTACCTGCGGCGGGCGCAGCGCGATCGAGGCCTGATCGGGCGGCAGGTCGGAGCGCCAGAGCCGGTCGGGGTCGGCCCGCACCTGGTCGTTGGTGCGGCCGCTGAGCACAGACAGCGGGTAGTCCTCGGGATCCCAGCCGGCGACCGCGTCATCGTCGTCCTTGTGCAGCAGCAGCCACTGCTCGGACTCGCCCGCGCTGGCTATGCCGGTCTCGCGCGGCACGGCCCGCTTGCCGGCGCGGGAGCGGCCGCCCCCGCTGCGGACGAGCACCAGCCGGCCGCGCAGCTTGTGCCCGACGACGTCGGCGTGCAGCTCGCCGGCCGCCACCGAGGCGGCCGGGTCATCGGTGTCGTGCGGCTCCCAGGTGCCGATGTCCCAGACGATGACATCGCCGCCGCCGTACTCTCCCGCCGGGATGACGCCCTCGAAATCGAGGTACTCGATCGGGTGGTCCTCGACATGCACGGCCAGCCGCTTTACCGCGGGGTCCATGGTCGGTCCGTGCGGCACGGCCCAGCTCGCCAGCACCCCGTCGATCTCGAACCGCAGGTCGTAATGCAGCCGCCTGGCCCGGTGCCGCTGAACCACGAACCGGCGTGCCCCGCCGCTGGGTGGCGTTCCCGCCCCGGCCGCTGCGGCGACAGTCGTGCCTGAGGGCTCGGGCGTGCGGCTGAAGTCTCGCTTGGCCTGGTAGCGCTGCAGCTGCTCAGGCCGGCCCGCCGCACGGTCCCGTTGCTCGCCGTCCGTCGTGCGCTCCGCCACACTGCCAACCTTCCCATCGCCGACCCAGGACAGCCAGGTCGGCCGGAAGGGTTAGCGCTGGCGCAGTCTCCTGGCGAGCTCGTCGCGCCGCATCTTGGAACGGCCGGGCAGGCCGCGCTTCCTGGCCATCTCGTACAGCTCGGCGCGGGTCTTGCGCCCGCCGCGGACGACCGATCGCGACCGCCGCTTGCGGCCGACCGCCAGCCGGGACCTCCCCGGCTTGCTCCCAGCCCGCATCCCGGACGGCCCTTTCCTGCTCCCGGCCCGCATCCGCGACCTGAGCGTGGCCACCTGCCGGTCAAGCGCCGTGGCGATCCTGTGCATCCACTGCTCGATCAGCTCGGGTCCGGTCTGCGCCGTCCGCCGCGCCTGAACCGCCGCCCGTCTAGCTGCCACTGTCCGCTCCCATGTTCGCACCGCCGCCGCTCTAGCCGCGGGTGCCCACTACCCGCCGATGGCAGCGACATGCACAGTCGCCAGGTCCCTGGCCGCAGTCGGATACCAGGTGACCGGCGTGGACATCAGCGACGTGCAGATCGAGCGGGCCCGTCGGCTGGTGCCTGCGGCGACGTTCGTCCGGGCCGAGGCGACGACGCTGGACTGGCCGGCCGACTCGCTCGACGCGGTGGTGAGCCTGTATTCGCTGATCCACATGCCGCTGGATGCCCAGCCGGTGCTGTTGCGCCGGATCGGCGCCTGGCTGCGCCCGGGCGGCTGGCTGCTGGCTGCTGGCGATCGCCGGCCAGCAGGCGTGGACCGGCTCAGAGGAGCACTGGCTGGGCGGTGATGCGCCGATGTGGTGGAGCCATGCGGACGACGTCACCTACGCCCTCTGGATCACCGAGGCCGGGCTTGAGATCGCCGAGCAGGAGTTCGTGCCCGAGGGCCAGGACGGCGGCCACGCACTCTTCCTTGCCCGCCGCCTCAGCGGCCGAGAGCCCGCTTGAGCTGCGCCTTGTTCATCGACGAGCGGCCCTTGATGCCGCGCTGCCTCGCCTCGTTGTACAGCTGCGCATAGGTTGGCCCGGCCGCCCCGCTGCGCGACCGCAGGCCACCTCGGCGGGCGGACGAGATGTCGCTGACCGAGCTGCGGCTCGCCGTCGCCGACTCCCCCGACCTGGCCCTCTCCTTGTTCACGGTGCGCGCGGCGATCTCCGCCGCTCGGCCAGGGCTCACGCCGCGCTGCCGCTCGCTGTCCTTGATGTGCTCGTACTGCCGCTCCCGCTTCGGACTCGAACCCCTCGGCATGGCCGCTCCTTCCTTCGTCGGGCACTGCTCTTCGTCTCCATGCACCAGGCTCTAGGTGTCCGAGCCGGCCAGGCGCACCGAGCCGGAGAGCCGGACGGCGCACTCCAGCATCGCGGCGTGCACGAACGCCTGCGGCAGGTTGCCGCGCAGCTGGTGCTGGTGCACGTCGAACTCCTCGGTGTACAGGCCGGCCGGACCGCACGCGGCCCGGTTGCGCTCGAACCAGTGCGCGGCAGCCACCTCGTCGCCCCGCACGTGCGCGGTCAGTGCCATCCAGAAGCCGCACAGCAGGAACGCGCCCTCGGCCTCATGCAGCGGCCGGTTGTCATGCCGGAATCGGTAGACGAACCCGTCGTCGGCGAGCTCACGCCCGACGGCCTCGATCGTGGCCAGGCTGCGCGGATCGTCAGGCGGCACGGCGCCGCGGACGACCGGCAGCAGCAGCGAGGCGTCGACGCGCTCGTCGCCTGGGGCGCGCTGCCAGCGCCCGCTTGGATGCACCGAGGCCTCCTGCTCGGCGAGCATGGCGTCGGCCAGCCCGCTCCAGCGGGCCGCAAGCCGCGCGCCGGCGGGGCCGGCCTGGGCGGCGATGGCCCGCAGGCCGGCCACGCAGGCCAGCCTGGACTGCGTCCAGCGGTCTTCGTGCAGCTCCCAGACCCCGGCGTCCGGCTTGCGCCAGCGCTGCTCGATCGCGTCGGCGGCGATCTCGGCGGCCCGCCAGTCGTCGGCGCCGAGCAGGTCGAGCCGTGCGGCGGCGGCCAGCAGCTGGAGCACCTCGCCGAGCGCGTCGAGCTGGAACTGGCCGTTCACCCGGTTGCCGGCCCGCACCGTGCTTCCCGGGTACCCGCGCAGCCGGACCGACCGCTCAACCGGGATCCGGTTCCCGGTCACGGTGTAGGCCGGGCACAGGTCGGGACCGTCGGCAAGCACCCGTTCGGCGATGAACCTGACCGTGCCGACCAGCTGGTCTCGGGACCCGTGCGCGGCCATGGCCAGCCCGGCGTAGCACTGGTCGCGGATCCACGCGTACCGGTAGTCGTAGTTCCGGACGCCGTCCAGGCGCTCGGGCAGCGACGTGGTGGCCGCGGCGACCATGCCCCCCGAGCCTGAGGTCAGCCCCCTGAGCACCGCGTACGCGTGGCTCGCATCGCGGGACGCAACGAGGTCGTCGCAGCCTGGTACCGCGTGCGCCCAGGCCTCCTCGGTGCCCTGCCAGGCGGCGGCCGGATCCGCCGGCGGCCCGTCGAACGGCCGGTCGGAGATCTCCAGCACCAGGTCGCGGAACTGCCCGGCCGGAACCGTGACCGCCAGGTCCAGCCGGCCGTCGGCGTCGGGGCGTGCCCGCCCGGCACCCGACCAGCGGAAATGCACCGTGCCCGCGCCGGAGGCCGTGCTGCGGCCCGACCAGATCCCGCCGGTCCTGGCCAGGTCCCTGATCCGGCCGCGGCCGAATCCGGCGCCGACGTCGAGCGTGAGCCTGACCCTGGCCGGTCCCTCGTGAGCCTCGATCCGGCGCAGGATCACCGCGCAGTGCGGATCGGCGGGCATGGCAAGCGCCTCGCGGCACTCGGTCACTCCGGCGCCGACCCACCTGCTGCGCCAGATCAGGCTGCCGGGCTCGTAATGCCCGCCCCAGACGTGCCAGGGGTCGGCCGGGGTGATCGCGTAACCGCCACGCCCGCCGAGCAGCGCGGAGAACACCGCCCGCCCGTCCCAGCCAGGCGCGCACATCCACACGATCGCGCCGTCGGGTCCGACCAGGCCGCCCCGCTCGCCGTCGGCGATCAGCGCGTACTCGCGCAGGACCCGCGGCAGCCACGGAGCGCTCACCGCTGCCTCACGATCCCCCGCCGGACGGTCCACCGCCTCACGACGCCACCCTGGCCAGCCAGTCGTGCCCGAAGTGCAGCAGGTCGGTCCCGGCCAGCGCTGCGAACGTGCCCGTCACCAGCCTGGTCAGCCCGGGCAGGAAGACCAGCCCGGCGGTCAGGCCGGTCGCCACCCAGACGCTGGCGCTGAACGGTGAGGTGACAAGCTCGCCGATCGCCTGGCCCTCGCCGCCGATCCTGACCTCCTCGGACAGCTCGCCAGGCCCGCCGGGTCCCGCGTACGCGGTGAACGGCGCCCGCAGCGGGCTCGTCACCGGGTCCTTCGTCAGCAGCCTGCTGATCTTGTACGTGGCCGCGGACAGCAGCAGCACGTCGAACGGGCTCGGGCCGTCCTGGGGGATCTCGCGCCCGGAGGCCGCGGCGGCCCCGGACAGCGCGCCGATCACGGCCGTGTATGCGGCCATGGTGGTGACATAGCCGCGCAGGGGCTGCCCGGTGCCGCGGGAGTACTGGTCGCCGATCTGGCCGGCCACCCTGGTCAGCCGGCCGGCCAGCGGCCTAGTCGTCGTGGGTGTCGTCATGCCCGCTTCGCTCTCCAGCGAGCGGCCGGTCAAACGCCGCCAGCGTTTGCCGCCACAGACCCCGGGTAGCGGCGCGGCCATGACGCAGACCAAGAAGGCACCGGGTGGCAGCGCGGCCATCAAGCAGTCCGAGAAGACGACCAGGACCGTAGTGATCAACGGCGCGAGCGCCGGGATCGGCCGGGCCACGGCGCGGCTGTTCGGCGAGCGCGGCGACCGGGTGGGGCTGATCGCGCGCGGCGCCGACGGCCTCGCGGCGACCGCTGACGAGGTGACCGGCGCGGGCGGGTCGGCGCTGCCGATCACCGCGGACATGGCCGACTTCGCCCAGATCAGGGCGGCGGCCAGCGAGGTCGAGCAGGCGTTCGGGCCGATCGACGTGTGGATCAACGTGGGCTTCGCCGCGGTCTTCGCGCCGTTCTGGGAGATCAGCCCGGCGGAGTTCAGGCGGGTCACCGAGGTCAGCTACCTGGGATTCGTGCACGGCACCATGGCGGCGCTCGGCCTGATGCGCCCGCGCGACCACGGCACGATCGTCCAGGTCGGCTCGGCGCTCGGCGAGCGGAGCATCCCGCTGCAGTCCGCCTACTGCGGCACCAAGCACGCGATCAACGGCTTCACGTCCTCGCTGCGCTGCGAACTGCTGCACGAGGGCTCAGCGGTGCGCGTCACGGTGGTCCAGATGCCCGCGGTGAACACGCCGCAGTTCTCCTGGGTGCGCTCCAGGCTGCCCAGGCACCCGCAGCCCGTGCCGCCGATCTATCAGCCGGAGCTCGCGGCGCGTGCCGTCGCCTTCGCCGCTGACCATCCGCGCAGGCGGCAGTACTGGGTGGGCGGGACCACGGCGGCCACGGTGCTCGCGAACCGGGTGGCGCCCGGGCTGCTCGACCGCTACCTGGCCAGGACCGGGTTCGGCGCACAGCAGACCGATCAGCGGGAGCCGGCGGACCGGCCAGGCAACCTGTGGGAGCCGGAGGACGGTCCAGGAGGGCACGACTTCGGCGCGCACGGCGAGTTCTCCGACCGCTCGCACGACCGGTCCCTGCAGCTCTGGCTCTCCCAGCACGCGCGGGCCGTGACCGCGGGGGTCGCGGCGGCAGCCGCCGGAGGCGCCATGATCGGCGGCCTTGCCCGCCGCGGCTAGCACGACCGTCGGCCTCGCCCGCCGCGGCTAGCGCACCCCCGGCCGGTTCCGCAGTCGGTTCCGTTACGACCTCAGCTCGTCGATCTTGTCGCGGAACAGGGTCGTGGCAATCGTGGCCTTCCTCGGCTGGCCTTCATGAACGCCTGGGCGAACTTCTTCGCCTGCTCGTACTCCACGGTGCCGGGCAAAGGCGGCTCGTCCGGGTTGACGTCGACGTCGACGATCGCCGGCCCGTCGGAAGCCAGCGCCTCGCCGACCGCGCCGCGGACCCTGGCCGGGTCGGTCACCTTGACGCCGAACGCGCCGTTGGCCACGGCGAACGAGGCGAAGTCGACGGGCGGGTTCGGGTACCTGACGCCGTGCTCGGGGTAGCCGAGCACCATCTGCTCCCACAGGATCTGACCGAGCGAGTTGTTGTTGTTGATAACAATCTTGACCGGCAGCCGGTGCTGAATGGCGGTCAGGAACTCGGCCATCAGCATGGCGAACCCGCCATCGCCCACGAACGCGATCACCTGGCGCCCGGGGAACGCGTGCTGGATGCCGATCGCGTACGGCATGCCGGGCGCCATGCTTGCGAGGTTGCCCGACAGGTAGAACTGCCGATCGCCCCTGATCGTCCAGTGTCGTGCCGCCCAAGTCGCGATCGTGCCGCTGTCACACGTGAGCACGGCGTCGTCGGCCGCGAGCTCGTCGAGCACGCCGACCAGGAACTGCGGCGCGATCGGGCTGCGTTGCTCGCTCTGCTGCGCGGCCATCTTCTCGCGCCACTTGCCCATCGCCTCCTGGCACTGCTCAAGGAAGGACGTGTCGGTGCGCGGCTTGAGCATCGGCAGCAGCGCCCGCAGCGCCACCTTGGCATCGCCGACGACGGGAACCTCGGTGGGGATTCGCGTGCCTGCCCTGGCCGGGTCCGCCTCGATCTGGGCGACCCTGACCTTCCCGCCAGCAGGCAGGTGCTTGGTGTACGGGAAGTTGGTGCCGACCATGAGCAGGGTGTCGATCTCGTCCATCAACTCTTCCGACGGCCGGGTGCCGAGCAGGCCGATCCCGCCGGTGGTGAAGGGCGAGTCGTCGGGCACCACGGCCTTGCCTGAGAGCGTCTTGACCACCGGTGCCGCGAGCGCCTCGGCGACGTCAAGCACCTCCTCCCGTGCGTGCAGTGCGCCGGCGCCTGCCAGGATCGCGATCTTCTTGCCGTCGGCGAGCAGGCTCGCGACCTGGCGCAGGTCCTCCTCGGCCGGCTGCTTCGGCACCGCGAGCATGATCGGCGAGGCCGCGGGCGCGACGTGCGCCCAGGGGTCGGCGTCGGCGTCGGCCACCTGGATGTCGTTCGGCACGGTGAGATGGGCGACGCCACGCCGCGCGTAGGCCGTGCGGATCGCGTTGTCCACCACGCTCGGCAGCTGCGCCGGGTTGTAGATCATCTGGTCGTACTCGGCGACGTCGGCGAAGAGCTTGTCCAGGTTGACTTCCTGCTGGTAGCCGGTGCCGAGCACGGAAGTCTCCTGCATGCCGGTGATGGCCAGCACCGGCATGTGGTCGAGCTTGGCGTCGTACAGCCCGTTCAGCAGGTGGATGCCGCCCGGTCCCGAGGTAGCCAGGCACACGCCGATCTTGCCGGTCGCCTTCGCGTAACCGGTCGCCATGAAGGCCGCGGCCTCCTCGTGGTGCACCAGCACGAAGCGCACCTTCTCCTGGTGCCTGCGCAGGCCCTCCATGATCCCGTTGATGCCATCCCCCGGAATCCCGAAGACGGTGTCCACGCCCCAGGTTGCGAGCCGTTCGATGATTGCCTCAGATGCGATCCGTCCCACCGAGCCTCCCTCACCCGTCCTGCTCTTGCCCGGCCCTGACTGTCCACCGCGTCAGGCGCCAAACATCGGCTCCGCGATTGCCCGGCGCGCTCGGGGGAAGTCCTGCGCCTGGTCGCCGGCCGGCGATCGCGGCGCTAGTACCCCGGCGGAGGGCGGCATGAGGAAGGTCCAGGCACCGGTGGAGTCGCTGACGGCGGCGGCCTACGTGATCCCGACCGACGGACCCGAGTCCGACGGCACGCTGGCCTGGGATCGCACCGCGATGATCGTGGTCACCGCACGCGCCGAGGGCGAGACCGGGACAGGCTGGAGCTACGGGTCGCCGACCGCCGGCTGCATCGTGCGCGACCCGCTCGCGCATGTCGTCGTCGGCCGCAGCGCCATGGACGCCTCGGGTGCCAACGAGGCCATGAGCCGGGCCGTGCGCAACATCGGCCGCGAGGGCGTCGCCTCGATGGCGATCTCGGCGGTCGACATCGCCCTGTGGGACCTGAAGGCCAGGCTGCTTGGCGTCCCCCTGGCCGCGCTGCTCGGCCAGGTGCGCGCCGACGTGCCCGTCTACGGCAGCGGCGGCTTCATCAGCTATGACGAGGAACAGACCACCGAGCAGCTGACCGGCTGGGTGGCGCGGGACCAGATCCCGCGGGTGAAGATCAAGATCGGCGAGGCCTGGGGGGGCAACGAGCGCAGGGACCGGGTGCGGGTGGCGCTGGCGCGCAAGGTCATCGGCCCAGGGCCCGAGCTGTACGTCGACGCCAACGGCGGATACGGCACCGGGCAGGCCGTGCGGGTCGGCGAGTGGCTGACCGACTACGACGTGAGCTGGTTCGAGGAGCCGGTGTCCAGCCAGGACCCGGCCGGGCTGGCCTGCGTGCGCCGTCAGGTCAGGCCGGACGTGACAGCGGGCGAGTACAGCTGGACGCTGGCCGACTCGGCCAGGCTGCTCGACGCTGGCGCGGTGGACTGCCTGCAGCTCGACGTCACCAGGTGCGGCGGCATCACCGGCTTCATGGCCGGCGCGGCCCTCGCGGCCGCGCGCAGCGTACCGGTCTCGGCCCACTGCGCGCCCAATGCCCACGCGCACGTGGCAGCGGCCGTCCCGAACCTGCGCCATATCGAGTACTTCCACGACCACCAGCGGATCGAGCGGATGGCTTTCGACGGCGCGCTCGACCCGTCCGGCGGGGTGCTCACGCCCGATCCTGGCAGGGCGGGGCTCGGGCTGGAGTTCCGTTCCGCCGACGCCGAGAAGTACCACCAGGACTAGCCGCAGCGACCTGCAGGCGCTGCCCGCTCCCTCACACGCCGCCGCCACCCGCTGCCTGCGCGATGTTTAAGACTCCCCGCACGGGCATAGCAAGGCCGGGGTTACTCGCGGAGGTGACGAGTTGTGACGTCTGAGACGGCCCGCCGGTCAGCGCCGGCGCTGCAGACGCTTGCCGAGTGCGACGACGCCGAGCTGCTTGACATGATCCACTCCGAGCCGTGCGGCAGCAGGACCCGCGAGGACGCCTGCGAGGTGCTGGTCAGCCGGTACCGCGCGCTGGTCAGGTCCTGCGTGCTGCGCTACCGGGACAGCCCGGAGCCGACCGAGGAGCTGATGCAGGTCGGCTACGTCGGGCTGCTGAAGGCGATCAACAACTTCGATCCCGCCGTTGGCGAGAGCCTGGCCGCCTACGCGCAGCCGTGCGTCAGCGGCGAGATCAAGCGGCACTTCAGGGACAAGCGCTGGCAGGTGCACGTCCGCAGGTCCGCGCAGGAGCTGCGGCTCGAGGTCCGCAAGTCACGCGGTGACCTCGCGCAGCGGCTGAGCCGGAACCCCACCGACGCCGAGCTCGCCGCCCACCTCGGCATCTCATCGACCGACCTGCTCGACGCGCAGCGGGCCGAGCTCGCCTTCCAGGCTTCGTCGCTGAACGCGCCGCTGAGCGACGGCCTCGACGGCGGGACGCTGGAGGACATGCTCGGCTGCGAGGACCCGAGGATCGAGACCACCCTGGACATGGAGGCTGTCTGGGGACACCTCGGCGAGCTGCCCGACCGCGAACAGCAGATGCTGATGATGCGGTTCTACGGGAACATGACCCAGTCGGAGATCGGCGACCAGCTCGGCATCTCCCAGATGCACGTCTCGCGGCTGCTCAGCCACGCGCTCGGCTACCTGCGCGACCGAATTCTCAGTCCGGGTGACGAGCCCGACGAGGAAGCGGACTGAGCCTCAGCCCTGCTGATCAGCACCGGCGGGAGCAGGTTCCTGCGCGTCGGCGACTGCCAGGTCGACCGTGTCGAACATGGCTATCCTGCTAGCCAGCCCGGTGATCCAGAGCGTCCTTGTGTACTGGTACCTGGCGCCCGCCAGCGAGAGCGACCCGCCCGCCGCCTGCAGGCCCTTCCAATGGCTGACGATTACTGCCAGCGAGCTTGTGTCCATGAAGTCGACGGCAGACAGGTCGAGCACCACGCGGCTGTGCCTCTTGCGCGCCGCCGCCAGCGTCTCGTCGAGCTGGCGGCTCGTGACGATGTCGAGGTCGCCGCTCAGGCAGACGACAAACGTGCCATCTCTTACTTCCGAGGAGAGCTCGAAGTCCTGCACGCCCGCCGCACCTCCGATCGCCCATCGACCTAGTCATCGCCATGCTATGCACTGCCCGCGCGGAACGGCAGTAGGAGTGCTTGCCCAGCATCGCAGGTGTCCAGCCTGCGCCGTCAACGGCGACGGCCCGGGCTGGACAGGCAGTGCCGCGCTGCGGTACGTTCTTGGATAGTGCTTACGACGCAGGCACACCCCAACAGTCATGTTGTGACGTTGCTGGGTGTGCTTTTCCGTTTTACAGCGGCACGGGCGGCGATTCGGTAGCCGCGCTCCCCTACGGACGGCCTTCATCTGGCAGCGTCCCGGCGAAACCGCCGGACACCGCAATGGAGGCCAGGGATGAAGATCGCCCTCGTCGCACGCCATGTCACGCTGCCCGCCCGCCCCGCTGGCCAGCACCAGGTCGGCCAGCACTGCGCCGACCAGTACTGCGCCGAGCACGCCACCCACGTGCTCGGCCTGGGCCGGGCGCTGGCCGGACAGGGCCACCGGGTGGTCATCTACGCGCCCAAGAGCTCGCCACGGATGCCAGACAACGCGACGCTCGGCAGCCGCCTGACGGCGCAGTACCTCCCCGCCGGCGCGTACGCCACGGTCGGCGCCGACGACGGGCAGACTCATCTCGGCGCCTTCGGCGGCGAGCTTGCGGCCCGCTGGCGCAAGACGGCGCCCGACATCGCGCACGCGTTCGGCTGGACCAGCGGCCTCAGCACGCTGCTCGCGGCCAGGGAGGTCGGCGTCCCGGTGGTGCAGACATTCGGATCGCTGGCCGTCACCGAGCAGCGCTGCGGCATCGTCGGACCGCACGACAAGGCAAGACAGCGGCTGGAGGGCGGCCTGGCCAAGTCCGTGGCCGGAGTGCTCGCTAGCACCACGCAGGAGATCGGCGACCTGGCCAGGATCGGCATCCCCGGCTCGCGCGCCGCCGTCGTGCCGTGCGGCGTCGACACGGCGAGGTTCGAGCCGCAGGGCCGGGCAGCTAGGCGCCACGAGCAGCGCCGCCTGCTGCACCTAGGGCCGATGGCCGACCATCAGCGAATCGACGTCCTGATCAAGGCCCTGACCGAGCTCCCAGCGACCGATCTGGTGATCGTCGGCGGACCCGTTCCCGAGGACCTGAAGTCCGATCTCACGTGCAAGCGGCTCGGCAAGCTCGCCGCCGGGCTCGGCGTCGCCGATCGGGTCAGCTTTACCGGGCAGGTGGGCGAGGACGAGCTGGCATCCCTGCTTCGCTCGGCCGACCTGCTGGTCAGCGCGGCACGGCACGAGCCCCTCGGCCTGGCCCCGCTCAGCGCCATGGCCTGCGGCACCCCGGTCGTCGCGACCTCCGTCGGTGCCTACGACGATGCGGTGATCGACGGCACCACCGGGTTGCTGCTGCCGGCCGGCCGTCCCGAGATGCTGGCCAGGCGGCTGCGCGACCTGCTCGCCACGCCGATGAAGATGACGGCCTTCGGCATCGCCGCCGCCGACCGCGCCAGGTCGCGCTACTCCTGGGACCGGATCGCCGCCGAGACGCTGGCCGCCTACGAGCGGTTTGGCTCGCGCCATGCGCCGCCGGGTACCCGCACGGCCGCGGGAACCTCGGCCGCACGGGGTCTCGCCGCCGAGGGCAAGCGCGCCGCTTAGCACGCGCTGGGGCTGTCCAGGGCCGACGGCCCTGGACAGCCCCAGCGACGTCTGGGTTACCTCATCTGAGCTTCGCTGCCCGGCCAGCGGAAATGATCATCCCAACGGGGGGTGATCGTGATGCACAACTATTGGATCCCGATCATGGCCGTCGCCTTCGTGCTGGCGATGGGGATCTGGCTGCTGCTGCTGTTCAACGCCGACCGCCATCCAGCACACAAGCCGCAGGAGTCGCTGCCGCACCGGGAGGTCATCGGCGGCGAGTTCGAGGCCAGCGAGGGAGGCAGACAGCTCATGCCGATTCCCGGACAACCGACCGGCACCCGGGCCGAGGCGGGCCACGCCGGGTCTGGCCAGCAGGGCCCGGCGGCGCAGGCGAGCCAGGGCGCGCCCGAGGTGCCCGCGCAGCGCGGTGAGCCTGCCACCGAGCAGCCGACCCGGGCAGCCGATCCGGGCGGGTCGCGCCTGCGCAGACCGCACTGAACCGGCCGCACTGAACCGGCCGCACTGAACCGGCCGCGCCTGACCCGGCCGCGACCGGTCTGACCGCGCCTCAGCGGTTTAGCTGGCACAGGCAGGGCAGTGCTATCGCCTGCGATCAACGGCGGGCGATGGAGGGCAGATGGCGGGCGAGCGGGCGAGCCGAAGCGGCACCGTAGAGGCCGATCACGGGAGCGACCGGACAACACGGCTGAGGCGCGCGCTCGCCGACCGGGTGGACGGTGAGATCCGCTTCGACGCGGGCAGCCGGGCCGCCTACGCCACCGACGGATCCAACTTCCGCCAGGTGCCGATCGGCGTGGTGGTGCCGAGGTCGGTCGACGCGGCCGTCGAGGCCATCGCGGCGTGCCGCGAGTTCGGCGTGCCGCTGCTCTCCCGCGGCGGCGGGACCAGCCTGGCCGGCCAGTGCACGAACGAGGCCGTCGTGCTCGACTGGTCCAAGTACTGTCACCGCCTAATCAGCGTGGACCAGCAGGCGCGCACCTGCGTGGTCGAGCCCGGCATCGTGCTCGACGCGCTCAACGCCGAGCTCGCGCCCACCGGGCTGCGCTTCGGCCCCGAGCCGTCCACCCACATGAACTGCACGCTCGGCGGCATGATCGGGAACAACTCGTGCGGGTCGACCGCGCAGCGGACCGGCAAGGTGGTCGACAACATCGCCGGGCTCGAGGTGCTGCTCTACGACGGCACGCGATTCTGGTGCGGGCCGACCAGCGATGAGGAGTATGCGCTGATCGAGCGGCGCGGCGACCGCAGGTCGGAGGTCTACCGGCGGCTTCGCCGGGTGCGGGACGCGCACCAGGACCTGATCAGGCAGCGCTACCCGGACATCCCGCGCCGGGTCTCGGGCTACAACCTGGACTCGCTGCTGCCCGAGCACGGCTTCGACGTCGCCGGCCTGCTGGTCGGGAGTGAGTCCACGCTGGTCACCGTGCTGCGGGCCGAGCTGAAGCTGGTGCCGGTGCTGGCCGAGCGCTCCCTGGTGGTGCTCGGCTACCCGTCCATCGCCAAGGCCGCCGACGCCGTTCCCGCGATCCTGCCGCACCGCCCGATCGCGCTTGAGGGCCTCGATCACCGCCTGATCAGTGACGAGCAGATCAAGGATCTCAACCCGCAGGCGCTGGCCGAGCTGCCCGATGGGTCTGCGTTCCTTATGGTGCAGTTCGGGGCTGACAGCCGCGCGGACGTCGATCAGGCGGCGAAGGGCCTGCTCGACGCGCTGCACGGAACCGACCACCACCCGTCGGTCGAGTTCTTCGACGACCCCGAGCGCGAGGACGAGCTCTGGCAGGTGCGCGAGGCGGGCCTTGGCGCGACGGCGCACCTGCCCGGGCAGCCGGACACCTTCGAGGGCTGGGAGGACTCCGCGGTCCACCCCGACCGGCTCGGCGACTACCTGCGCGACCTGCAGCGGCTGTACGACGAGTTCGGCTACTCGAGCGATCTCATGCCCGCGCTGTACGGGCACTTCGGCCAGGGCTGCGTGCACACGCGCATCCCGTTCGACCTGTACACGACCCGCGGCGTGGCGACCTACCGGCAGTTCATGGAACGCGCCGCCGACCTGGTGGTCTCCTACGGGGGATCGCTGTCCGGCGAGCACGGCGACGGCCAGTCCAGGGGAGAGCTGCTCGGCAGGATGTTCGGCACCGACCTGGTCAGGGCGTTCGAGGAGGTCAAGGACGTCTTCGACCCGCAGGGGCTGATGAACCCTGGCAAGGTGGTCAGGCCGGCCAGGCTGGACGAGCATCTTCGGCTCGGCGCCGACTGGGCGCCCGCGATCACGCAGGACCTGTTCTTCCGCTTCCCGCAGGACGGCGGGTCGTTCGCCGAGGCGGCGAACCGCTGCGTCGGCGTCGGCAAGTGCCGTCAGCACCATCCCAAGGGCGGCGCGGTGATGTGCCCCTCCTACCAGGTCACCGGCGAGGAGGAGCACTCCACCCGCGGCCGTGCCAGGCTGCTCTTCGAGATGCTCGACGGGCACGGCGATTCCCCGCTCAGCGGCGGGTGGCGCTCCCGCGAGGTGCGAGACGCGCTCGACCTATGCCTGGCGTGCAAGGGCTGCAAGACCGACTGCCCGGCGAATGTCGACATGGCTACCTATAAGGCCGAGTTCCTCGCCCAGCACTGGCGGGGCAGGCAGTGGCGACGGCCGCGGTCCGACCTGGCGCTCGGCTGGCTGCCGGTGGCGGCACGGGCCGTTTCCGGGCTGCGGCTTGCCGGGCTGGCCAACGCCGTCACCCATGCACCCGGGCTGCACGCGGTGGCCGCGTTCGCCGCCGGGGTCGAGCCGCGCGAGATGCCGCTGTTCGCCTCGGAGAGCCTGCAGCGCTGGCAGGCCAGGCACCGGCGCGGCGCGGCGGCGCGCGATGCCCGGCCCGGTCGCGGGTCGCTGGGCAGCGTGCTTCTGTGGCCTGACACGTTCACGAACTACTTCCACCCCCATGTTGGCAAGGCAGCCGTCCAGGTGCTCGCCGACGCCGGCTGGGACGTGCAGGTACCGGCCGAACGCCTGTGCTGCGGCCTGACCTGGATCTCCACCGGCCAGCTCGGCACCGCCAAGCGAGTGCTCCGCCGCACGGTCACGAGGCTGGCCGCTCATGTCAGGGCCGGGGGCCTCGTGGTCGGCCTCGAGCCGAGCTGCACGGCCGTGTTCCGCTCCGACGCGGCCGACCTGTTCCCCGAGGACCGCGACGTGCGCAGGCTGCGCGACCAGACCGTCACGTTCGCCGAGCTGCTCACCGAGCACACGCCAGGCTGGCGGCCGCCACGGCTCGACGGTCGCGAGGTGCTCGCCCAGGTGCACTGCCACCAGCACGCGGTGCTCGGCTGGGACGCCGACGCGAGGCTGCTCGAGTCCGCCGGGGTCAGGGCCGAGCGGCTGGACTCCGGCTGCTGCGGCCTTGCTGGCAACTTCGGCTTCCAGCCGGGTCACCGTGGGGTCAGCGAGGCGTGCGCCGAGCGGGTGCTGCTGCCCCGGCTCCGGGAGGCGCCGGCGGCGGCCGCGGTGCTCGCCGACGGATTCAGCTGCCGCACCCAGATCCACGAGCTTGACAGCGGCGGCCGCGAGGCGATGCACCTGGCCGAACTGCTTGCTTACGCCGGTCGGCTGCCCGCCGAGCTCCCGGAGCGCGCGGCCGCGCCGCGCCCCGAGCTCTGAGGCGCGGAGGGTCGGCTCGCATGGGCTGGGGCTGCTAGGTTTGCCGGCAGGTGGCGGGGGAAGCCACCGGGTGCCCGTAGCGGCTGCACCGCCCGCGGATGACCGCCGCAAATCCGGGCCCGTCGACGGCATGGGGGGATCGAGCGATGATCAAGAGAATGCTGCTACTGACCGCACTGGCCGCCGTCGCTGCTGCTCTCGCGGCTGGCTGGCCGGACATCCAGCGGTTCTTCAGGATCCGGCAGGTCTCGACGGGCAGCGCGCACCCGGAGAAGGTCCCGGCCAAAGGCCGCACCGTCTATCCGAAGACCACCCGGGACAGCGAGCCGGACGGGACGGGCGACTTCGACTCGGCCATGCGCGGCGGCCCGGCGCTCATCTAGCAAGCCCCGAGCACCCAGCCCCACCGCCCGGCCCCGGCGCCCCCGTCCAGCGAGCTCCGCTGCCCACCCACCGCCCGGCCCGGCGCGGTCACTTTTCATCCGGCGCGGTCACTTTTCATCCGCTGACATCTCACATAAGCCGTAAAACGGACGTGATCATGACGCTAGCGGGTGCAAAGTGGCGCTGGCGGATAAGAAGTGGCGCGGGCGGTGGCTACTGGTTGGCCTTGAGGAGGGTGACCAGGGCCTCGGCTTGGGTTTGGATGGCCTGGGCCTCAGTTAGCGCACTGCCGGGCTGGAGCAGCCCGATCAGCGTCGCCGTATCCTTCTCGATCGTCTCTGCCAGGGTCAGGGCCTGTACCGGCCATGGCGGCGGGGGCGGCGTGCCCTTCCTGATCTCCACGGCGAGGTTGATGATGGCCTGCCGCTGCATGGACCTGACGTGCTCTGGAGGCAGGTCGGGGCAGGTGTGGTTGCCCCAGGCCACGCCGCCCATGAAGTGCGTTCCGTAGCCCGTGCCACTGACGCTGTTGGTGACTTGGAGCGGGAATCCGGCGAACGCTGACAGCATCTCGACCAGCTGCGCCGAGGCGGCGATCTGCGCCTCGGTGAGCGGGTTGTCCGGGTTGCCATTGTCGGCGTGCTCGATCGAGTACCAGGTCAGGTTGCCGGCTACCTGGGCCCAGGAGATCCAGCCCTTGCCGATCGGGCCGAACTGATGGATGAGGCCTTGTTGGTCGATGCCGAAGTGAGCACTCGCCTGGTAGGACGACTCGTTGAAGACCGCGATGCAGCCGGGCAGGTTGCCGACCATCGTGTGCATCACCACGCCCTGCATGGCACCCGAGCCCCAGCTTCCGTTCACGCAGGGGAACGGATCGTTATAGGCGATGTTGGCGGGGCCGGAGACTCTTCCGTCCGAGTCGACCTTAAGGCGACCCGGTATGGAGGTTGCCGGCGCGGCCGCAGCGGCGGACGGGGCAGCTGCGCTGACAGGGCCATCGGGCGCGGCCCCTGGACTCGCCGACGTCGTCATCGGTCATGCCTCCTTATTGTGGAAGCCACCATTATTCCGGAGAGGCGACCACGGGTGAACTGCGAGCGGTACGGCAGTGAAGAGCAAGGGGTGGTTCCTATCGTGCCACAGCGGCGTCGGCACCCGGCCGCCGTTGCCGTCATCCGACGGAACGAGCAGGTCTAGCCTTCAGGATGATGCCGCTCTCGCAGGCCGCGGATAGCCTGATGCGGTGTCCGCTCTGTACGCCTGGCTTCGCCGCCACCCGAGGCTGGTCGACGGCGTCCTCGCCGCCGCGCTGGCGTTCGGCGGCATCGCCGAGGCGCTAACGCTCGACCGCGACGCGCTGATCCTCGTAGTGATCGGGATGACCGTTCCCGTGGTGGTCCGCCGACGTCACCCGACCGGCGCCTTCGCTGCCGCCGTCGCCGTGGGCGCCGTTCAGGTCGTGGCGCACCTCAGGCCCCTGGCGTCGGACCTGGCGATCCTGGTCCTGCTCTACACGCTCGCCGCCTACACGAGCAGGCGCACCTCGGCGATCGGCCTTGGCATCTGCCTGCTCGGCTCCGCCCTCGAGGTCGTCTCGCTGCGCCGCACCGTGCTTGCGGTGTCCGCGACCGAGTGGGCGCTCATGGGCCTGATCGTCTTCGCCGGGCCGTCGCTGATCGCCTGGGTGCTCGGCGATTCGATGCGCTACCGCCGCGCCCATTACGCCAACCTCGAGGAGCGCGCCGCCCGGCTGGAGCGCGACAGGGACGCCCAGGCGCAGATCGCTGCGGCCGCCGAGCGGGCCAGAATCGCCCGCGAGCTGCATGACGTGGTCGCGCACAACGTGAGCGTGATGGTCGTCCAGGCCGACGGTGCCGCGTACGCCCTCGGCTCCGATCCCGGACGGGCCCGCGAGGCGCTCGCCGCGATCTCAGCGACCGGGCGGCAGGCGCTTACCGAGATGCGCGTCCTGCTCGGCGTGCTCAGGCGCAGCGACGGGGACGCGCAGGGGACGACTCTGGCCCCCCTGCCCGGTCTCGGCCAGCTCGACGAACTGCTCGAGCAGACCAGGGCCGCCGGACTCCCGGTCAGCTGCGCCGTCGATGGCGAGCCACGGCCGCTGCCCGGCGGGGCTGCGCTTGCCGCCTACCGAATCGTGCAGGAGTCGCTGACCAATACCCGCAAGCACGCCGGCCCGCTGGCGACCGCTCAGGTGCGGCTCAGGTACGACGACGACGCACTCGAACTCACGGTCACCGACAACGGCGTCGGCGTCGGCGGTGCCGCCGCGTGCGACGGAGCCGGGCACGGGCTTACCGGGATGCGCGAGCGCGCCGCCATGTACGGCGGAACCGTTCAGGTCGGCCCGCGAGCGGAAGGCGGATTTGGCGTTACCGCCAGGCTGCCTGTCGCAAAGGCAAGCGCGCTTTCGGCCGAAAGCGCGGCGTGAGCCGCGTGAGCATCAGGATCCTTCTGGTCGACGATCAGGAACTGGTCCGGGCCGGGTTCCGGATGGTGCTCGACGCCCAGCCCGATATGACCGTGGTGGGTGAGGCCGCCGACGGGCTCAGCGCGCTCGAGCAGCTGCGCTGCGCGCAGGTCGACGTCGTGGTGATGGACGTACGGATGCCGCGGCTTGACGGGATCGAGGCGACCAGGCGGATCTGCCACGCGGGCGACCGCCCCCGCGTCCTCATGCTGACAACCTTCGACCTGGACGAGTACGCGTTCGCGGCGCTTAAGGCTGGCGCCAGCGGCTTCCTGCTCAAGGACGTGCCGCCCGAGGAGCTGTTGTTCGCGATCAGGGCGGTGCACTCGGGCGACGCGGTCGTGGCGCCGTCCACGACCAGGCGGCTGATCGACCGGTTCGCCCCGATGCTGCCGAGTGGCGCCGGGCAGGCGGAGCCCGACCTGAGCGGGCTGACCAGCCGCGAGCGCGAGGTGCTTGCCCTGATCGCCCAGGGGCTGTCCAACACCGAGATCGCCGACCGGCTGTTCGTGTCCGAGGCAACCGTGAAGACCCATGTCGGTCGGGTGCTCGCCAAGCTGGACCTGCGCGACCGGGTGCAGGCGGTGGTGTTCGCCTACGAGTCCGGCATCGTCAAGGTGCGCGGCCCGGCCGCATAAACACGGTGCGCGGCCCGGCCGCATAAACACGGCACTTACTCGCCGCACCGCGCCAGCCTCGCGTCCCTCCGCTCGCTCCCCGCGCCGGCCGCCCGCCGGCCCCACCCCGCCCCGCGACCCCTCCGCTTGACATATTGCGTGTGTGCTAACTATACTTAGCAATGAAGGTACGAGGAGGGACTCAGATGATCGACACCCGAGCCTTGGGGCAGGAAATCCAGGACCAGGTCCTGGCCGCCGCCCGCAAGGGACACCAGAGGATGACAAGCACCGTTAAGAACGTCACGGCAACCGCGCATCTCATCCGGCCGCAGCTGCCCAGCCTGCCGGCCGTGAAGATTGACGGCTGGCCTACGCCGGCCCAGCTGCGCGAGAAGGCGCCGGAGCTGCTTGCGAAGCTGCCGAAGCCTGAGCAGTTGCGGGAGAAGGCACCCGAGCTGTTCGGCAAGCTGCCCACGGCGGAGCAGCTGCGCGAGAAGGCACCCGAGCTGTTCGCCAAGCTGCCCACGGCGGAGCAGCTGCGCGAGAAGGCACCTGAGCTGTTCGCCAAGCTCCCGACGGCGGAGCAGCTGCGCGAGAAGGCACCCGAGCTGTTCGCCAAGCTGCCGACCCCCGAGCACCTGCGCGAGCGGGCGCCCGAGCTGTTCGGCAAGCTCCCGACGGCGCACCAGCTGCGTGCAGACGCCGAGGGCCTGGCCGACCACGTGATCTCCGCGCAGCGTGAGGTCGTCGAGCACGTCCGCACGTTCACGACCCCGCTGGCCAAGCAGGTCGCCGCGGCGTTCGGGCAGGCTGGCCACCAGGACAAGATGCACGCCACCGTGCCCGCCAACGGCCAGACGCACCCCGAAGTCGCCAAGGCCGAGCCAGTCAAGGCCGAGCCTGCGAAGGCCGAGCCTGCGAAGGCCGAGCCGGCCAAGGCCGAGCCGGCCAAGGCCGAACCCGTCAAGGCCGAGCCGGTCAAGGCAGAGCACAGGACCGCCGCGCCGCACAAGGCCGCGCCGCAGGGTAAGCCAGCCGGCGGACACGAAGCCGCGCACCCGGTGGCCAAGCCGACCAAGGCCGCGCCGCGCCGTTCCGCCGCACGGTCCAAGCCGCGGACCACGGCGAAGTGACCACGCACCGGGTCGCCGGCTAGCTGCGGGCGATGAGCCGCCAGCTATCGGCTGCCAGTACCGATGAGCCGCGCGGGCTCGGCTGACGTTACGATCGTCGGCCGGGTCCGCGCGGCCATTGGCTTTCGACGCAGGGAACACAATGAACGAGCCATTCGACACCCAGATGGAAGCGCTCGGCGACTTCATCCGCAGGCAGCGCAAGCTCGCCAACCTGTCATTGCGGCAGCTGGCCGAACGGACCAGGCTGTCCAATCCCTATCTCAGCCAGATCGAGCGCGGCCTGCACCAGCCGTCGATGCGGGTGATCAAGCTGATCTCCGAGGCGTTGAACGTGTCCGCCGAGACCCTGCTCACGCACGCCGGCGTGCTCCACCATCCCGAGCAGGAAGGCACCGCAGTCCCGGACGATCCCTCGGCCGTCGAGCGGGCCATCGAGAGGGAGAAGCGCCTGTCCGACCAGCAGAAGAGCGCGCTCATCTCGGTATACCGGAGTATGCTGCGCGTCGACTGACCTGCACACTGGCTGGCCGCCAAGCGTAACGAAACGTTATCAGACATTAACAGACGCCACCGGACGCCATCAAATGTCACGATGCCGACTTTTAGCCGCTAACATCTCAGAACAACAATCACAGCCGGACACTCAGGATTACGATACGTCATCATGACCGATCTCACCCCGGAGGCGAGCCGGTTCCCAGGGCTGCCGCAGCGCAGGCCCGCCGGGCAGAATACCGGCGCGAGCGCCCCTGGACTGCCCCAGCGCAGACCTACCGGACAGGACGGCGACGGCTTCGGCTCGGCCGGCCCTGGGCTGCCCCAGCGCAGGCCCGCTGCCGGGCCAGGTCAGGACTCGGTGCTCCCGCGGCGAACCTCCGCCGTCCGGCGGGTTGGACGGCACCGCAGCCTGCACCGACTCAGCGTTGCGTCGGACGCGCCCACGCTCGTGATCGCGGTGCCCGGCGCCGGGGCTGACGCCGACGCCGAGCTTGCCGAGCACATCGCCGAGGCCGCGGCCGAGTCGTGCCCGGGAGTCGACATCAGGATCGGGTACCTGGCTGGCGGCATCGATCGCCTGCCCGAGGTCCTCGCCGCCGCCGACCTAGGGCCTGACGGGCACGTGTCCGCCGGCAACGGGTCCGCCGACCCGACATCCGCCCACCACGGCTCTGCTGGCTCCTCACCGGCCGGCCCAGCATCCGCCAGCCCAGCATCCGCCGGCCCCGGCTCCGGCCTTGGCTCCGGCGACGGCCGCGCGCCGCGCGCGGTCGTCGTGCCGCTGCTGGCCGGCCCGCACCCGGTCTTCGACGCGATCATCGCCGACGCCGTCGGCCGGGCGCCCGGCCAGGTGATGCTGGCCGCGGCGCTCGGCCCGCATCCGCTGCTGGCCGGAGCGCTGCACGACCGGCTCTCCGAGGTGGGCCTGGCGAGGGCCGGCCGCGCCAGAGGGCTGAACATCGCCTCGGGGGCTAACGGGGTCATCGTGGTAGCCGACCGCGGGCCGCAGGCGATCAGCGACGCCGGCGTGACGACCGTGCTGCTGGCGGCTCGGCTGGCGATACCGGCGCTGCCCGCCTCCTTCGGAGACCCGGCCAGCATCAGCGAGGCGCTCCAGCGGCTGCGCGACGCCGGGGCCAGCCACCCGGCGATCGCGCCGTGCGTGATCGGGCCCGAGACCGACCCCGCCGAGATCACCAGGCTCGGCGACGCGCTCGGCGCGCCATGCGCGGCGCCGCTCGGCGCGCACCCGGCCGTGGCTCAGCTTGTCGCGGTCCGCTACGGCGAGGCGCTGGCCAGGATCACCGTCGCTGCCCATTGACAGCGCGCACGCGATTGCGCTGAGGTTCGTGTTATGCGCCGCCCGGCCGCTCCTGCCGAGCCGGAGTTCTCCTTCCCCGGGCCGGCCGTTCCCTGCGTTTTCCCGGACGTCGACACAAGAGGTGGCGGTATGAGCGAGTGGAACGCGATGACCTACGAGGGCAAGGACACCATCCTGCGCGTGGTCAAGGATCAGGCACACCAGATGTTCGCGCTGGCCGAACGGCCCGATGCCTGGGATGCGCCGACTGCCTGCGAGAGCTGGGAGGTCAGGGACGTGATCGGCCACCTGGTCGACACGATGGAGGGCTACTTCAAGGCATTCGACGTGGCCAGGTCGGGTGCCACGGCGGAGAACGCTTACGGGCTGCTCGGCATGCACGAGCGAGCAGGCGACTCGGCGAGGGCGTTCCGCAACGTGTCCCAGCAGGAGATGATGACCAGGGTCCGCGCCGACCTCGATCAGATGATGAGCATCCTCGAGCCGCTCTCGGCCGAGGAGTGGACCACCATGATCGTCCCGCACTTCTACATGGGCCCGGTGCCCGCGTTCATCTACGCGGCCGGCCAGCTGATGGATTACGGCGTGCACAGCTGGGACATCAGGCAGGGCTCGGGCATGGCGCACGCGCTCTCCGCCGACGCCGCCGACCTGCTCGTGCCGTTCATGTTCATCATCTGGCAGGCCACGGTCAGGCCGGACGCCGACCGCAGCCCGTTCACGATCGGCATCAGCGTCACCACCGGGCACAACGCCGGGACGACCAGGGTCACGGTCAACGAGGAGGGCCTCAGCTACGAGCCGGGCAGCGTCGACGACCTGCCCGCCGTGATCGAGTTCGACGCCGGGAGCATGGTGCTGACCGCGTTCGGCCGGATCAACGCGGGCACGGTGCGCGGCGACCAGGAACTGGCCGACCGGTTCCTCAACCTGTTCTACCGGATCTGAGCTCCCGGCTTGCGCCGCCAGGTCAGGCTAGGCCGGCCTGGCGGCAGGCCGGCCGGATCAGCAGCGCCAGTCGTCCCGAGTGGGTGAACGCGTGCCGGCACAGCATCCGCGCCCGCGAGCCGCAGTCGTGCAGCAGCGCGCCGCCGGTACTGCTCGGGATCGTCACGGTGACGCAGCCCGCCTGCGAGCCCCCGTAGCTGCCGGGCCGCAGCACCGTCCACAGGCCGGCCACGGCGAGCAGGACCACAAGCACCGCCACGAGCACGGCAAGCCTGCGCTTGCTGCCTGGCTCGGACGGCGCGTCCTGGTAGGTGACGAGCAGCGGCATCGGATCGTAGTCTAGGCGGCGCAGGCCCGGCGTTGGTTTCGGCGATGTTAAGAATGCCCCGGTCAGCGGCCGTCCGGGCCGGTCGGGGCCTGCGCTTCGGCGTCGAACTCCCCCGGCTGGTGCCCGGCGGGCAGCCGGTGCTTGGCGATCCTGGCGGTCGGCGTCCGCGGAAGCTCGTCGAGCAGCTGCCAGAACCGCGGCACCTTGAACGCAGACAGCCGCACGGCGGCGTACTCGCGCAGCTCGGCCAGGTCGATCCTGGCCGAGGGCGCGGGAACCACGAACGCCTTCACCTCGTCCTCGGTCAGCTCGGAGGCGACGCCGACGACCGCGGACTCGAGCACCGCGGGATGCGAGTCGAGCACCTCCTCGACCTCGAGCGGTGACAGGTTCTCGCCGCGCCGGCGCAGCACTTCCTTGCGGCGGCCCACGAACGTGTACGTGCCGTCCTCGTTCACCGTGGCCAGGTCGCCGGTGCGCAGCCACCCGTCCGCGGTCAGCACGGCCGCGGTCTCCTCCGGCATGCCCCAGTAGCCGCGCATGATCACCGGGTTGCGCAGCAGGATCTCGCCGGTCTCCCCCGGCCCGAGCGCGGGCCCGCTGGCCGCGCCCCCACCCGCCGCCTGCCCGTCAGCCGCCGCGGCCGGGTCTTCGGGGTCGTCGGCCGCGACGGCCTTGGCCTCGTTGATGATGCCGAGGTAGGGGTGCTGCCTGACCGCGCCGAGCGTGCCGTACGGCCGGCGGCCGCGAGGCCAGACCAGCCCGTACGGCGACTCGGACATCGCGTAGCCGATCACGATCTTGATGCCGAACCTGCGCTCGATCTCCTGCTGCCTGGCCCGCTCCGGAGCCGGCCCGGCGTAGCAGAGGCGCAGCGGGTTGTCGGCGTCGTCCGGCCGCTCGGGCTGGCGCATCAGGATCTCGAGCATCGCCCCGATCGCGTTGAACTCGGTGGCGCCGTGCCGACGCGCGCTGTCAAGGAACCCGCTCGCCGAGAACCGCGGCACCAGGATCAGCCCCGCCCCGCAGGCCAGCGAGCCGAGCACGGAGTAGATCGGCGCGTTGATATGGAACAGCGGCAGCGACGTCATCAGCCGGTCCCGCGCGGTCAGCTCCATCCAGTAGGGGAAGCCCTCGCCAGCCATCGCATACGCCCGGTGCGTCTGCATCACCAGCTTGGACCGGCCGGTGGTGCCCGAGGTGGGGATCAGCACGGCGAGGTCGTCAGGACCGACCTCGGCGCGCGGCAGGCCGGAGGCCGGCTGATCGGGCCAGCCAGCGCCAAGCCCATTGACATCGATAACCATTCCCATCCCGTGCTCGCCAGCGCCAGCCTCATCGAGCACGCCGCGCAGGCCGGGGTCGGTGAGCACCGCGCGCGGGCGCACCTGGCGGACCAGCCCGCCGATCTCGGCCGCGGCGCTTGCCGGGTTGACCGCGACGGCTACCGCGCCGAGGCGGGCCAGGGCCAGCCAGCTCAGCAGGTACTCCGGCGTCGTGCGGGCGGTCACCATGACCAGGTCGCCGTGGCCGACGCCGGCCCGCGCGAGGTCGGCCGCGGTCGCGCCCACCCTGGCCGCCGCGGCGGCGAAGCTCAGCTCGAGGTCGTCGGTGCGCAGCCAGATCCCGTCGGGATCCCGGGCGACGGCCCGGTCGAGCAGGCCGGGAATCGTCCCCGTGTAGTCATCGACTGTGCTGCCGAACGCCCCGGTCATGGCACCGACGATAGCGGGGCGGGCCCCGGCGGCCCGATCGAGAGCCCCGCGCTGTCCACATCTCGCGCCGTCAGCCGAGCGTTACGGCGACGGTATGCCGCTGGCCGGAGCGGCCGGCTGCGGCGTGGTGTAGGTGGTGACCGCGCCGGTCGCGCTGTCGTCGGTGACGAACACCCCGGTGTCCGCGACCAGCGCCCCGTTCTTGATGGTCGCGATGTACGCGCCGGTGATCCCGTTGTGGTCAGAGGACGAATAGGCGAACGGCGCCACGGCCACACCCTGCGGCAGCCCGCTGTTGACGGCGTTGATCAGGTCCTGCCTCGTCGGGTTCCTGCCCGCCTTGAGCATCGCCTGGACGAAGGTGTAGCCGACCGACAGGCCATACAGGACGTTGCCGTCGAACGGTATGTTCTTCGGCTTGAGGTACTGGTCGTAGATCTTGGTGAACAGCGAGATCCAGCTGTTCGATGCGTCACCAAGCGAGGGCAGGTAGCCGTCGGTGATGATGCCCTGGGTAAGCGAGTTGCCGAATCCGGCGGTCTTGTTCTTGGCGAACGAGGCGAGCAGCCCGGCGAGCGTGATCGGGTCCGAGCCGACGTCAGAGACCACGAGCTGCGGGCTGTACTTCAGGCCGAGCATGTTCAGCTTGAGCAGCGCGGTGAACGCGGGCACCGAGAACGAGACCACGACCTTGGCGCCTGAGGCCTTGAGCGCGGCGACCTGGGGGGCGATCTTGATGTTCGTCGGGTCGTAGCTCTGCTCGGACACGATCTGGGATTTGGGGATCTCGTCGGACAGGCCCTTCACGCCGTCCTGGCCGAACTCGTCGTCCTGGAAGAAGAAGCCGATCTTCTCGCCCTTGAAGTGCTGCTCGATGTAGCTGCCGAGGATCTTGCCCTCACGGATGTAGTCGAGCTGCCAGCCGAAGGTGTCAGGGTACTTGGCCGGGTCGTTCCAGCACTCGCAGCCCGAGGCGACGAACATGTCGGGCAAGTGCTCGGCGTTGATGAACTGGGCGACCGCCAGGTGCGTCGGCGTGCCGAGCCCGTTGAAGATCGCGTAGACGTTGTCCTGCAAGATCAGCTGGTGCACCACGGTCGAGGTGATCGACGGGTTGTACTGGTCGTTGAGGTACTTGTAGACGATCTTGCGGCCGTAGATGCCGCCGTGGGCGTTGACGTACTGGAAGTAGGCGTTGGACGACGGCGCGATCTCGTCGTAGCCAGGGGCCGCGATGCCGGTCAGCGGCTGGTGGCTGCCGATCGTGATCGTCTTCGCCGTGATGCCGGGCGCTGAGGCGGTCAGAGCGCCTCCCTTGCCGCCTGACGAGGAGGTCGAGCTGCTGCACGCGGCGAGCAGCATGCTCGCCACGGCGAGGCCGGCGACCGCGGCCAGCGGCGTCCGATGCGAACCGATCATGATGATCCTTTCTCCTGTTGGTTTCTGGCCGGCCTGCGCCGGCCCAGTGCGATGAGCCTCAAGAGCCCGCCCTGGATGCCGCTCGGGAACAGGAGCATCACGGCGATCAGGACGACGCCGTAGGCGACGATCGGGACGCTCGAGCTGGTGCCCTGCGTCATGCCGTGGCTCTGCGCGACGTTCTCCAGGTAGGTGGGCACGAGCACGAGCAGTGCGCTGCCCCAGACGGCGCCGGTGAGGGTGCCAAGTCCGCCGAGCACCGCGGCGGTGAGCAGCTGGATCGACAGGCCGAGCGCGAACACGCTGGCCGATACCGTGCCGTCGACCACAGCGAGCAGCACCCCGCCAGCCCCGGCGCAGGCCGCGCTGACCACGAAGGCGACGACCTGCAACCTGGCCACGTTGAGCCCGGACAGCGACGCGGCCACCTCGTCGTCGCGCAGCGCCCGCCAGTTCCTGCCCACCCGGCTGCGGATCAGGTTGGCCAGCAGCACGAGCGCGATCAGCGCGATCCCGCAGTTGAACCAGGCCTGCCATTCCGAGAGCGAGAAGTTCACCCCGAGGAAGCCGGGGACGTTGACGTAGAAGCCGAGGCCCTGGTCTCCGCCGAACACGCTCTGGAACCTGGTCGCCAGCGACGGCAGCGCCACCGCCAGCATCAGCGTGGCGCCGGCCAGGTAGGGGCCGCGCAGCCGGGCCGCGGCGAACCCGAACACCGCGCCGGACACGGCGGCCGCGGCGGTGGCGGCGAGCACGATGGCGACCAGCGGCCACTGCAGGTGCAGGAAGAGCAGTGCCCCGGTGTAACCGCCGACCGCCATGAACGCGCCGTTGCCGATCGAGATCTGGCCGCTCAGGCCGATCAGCACGGTGAGCCCGGCCACCGCGACCACGAACGCGGCCAGCTCGGCAAGCTGGTAGTCGCGGTAGGCGCTGAGCTTGGCCGAGGCGAGCATGAGCAGCACGGCGAACAGCACGGCCACGCCGAGGTGCCTGACCAGGGTCGGCGGCCGCCGCCTGGGTCGGCCTTCCGCCGAGCCGGCGGCCCGCAGGGGCAGCGAGACGGTGTCGCCAGCGGGCGGGCGCTCCGGCGCGGGCGTCGTGGCCACGGCGCTACACCCGCCTGGCCGGCGCGGCGGAGAACAGGCCGCTCGGCCTGAGCATGAGCACGAGCATCAGGGCGGCGAGCCCGAACAGGTTGACCACCTCGCCGCCCAGGTACCCCGCGGCGTAGCTGAGCACCACGCCGAGTATCAGGCCGCCGGCCACCGCCCCGACCGGGCTCTCCAGCCCGCCGATCACCGCGGCGGTGAAGCCGAGCACGAAGATGCCGTCCATGCTGTTCGGGTTGAGGAACGTGGACGGCGTGACGAGCATCCCGGCCAGCGCCCCGAGCAGCCCGGCGAGTGCCCAGCCCAGCGTGAGCATCCGGCCGACCCGCACGCCGAGCAGCCTGGCGACCCTGGCGTTGAACGCGGTCGCCCGCAGCCGCAGGCCCACCGAGGTGTACTGGAACACCACGGCGATCAGGCCGGCCGCGGCGAGCACGGCGACCGCGGTGAAGATGTCGTTCCTGGTAATGCCGAGCGCGACCGAGCCGATGCTCAGCCCGGTGATCGAGAAGGCCGGCGGGAACGACCGGTTGTTGCTGGTGAACAGCACTCCGGCCAGCCCCTCGACCCCGATCAGCAGGCCGATGGTGACGATGACGGCATTCAGCGGCGGCTTGTTGGCGACCGGCCGGATCACGGTCCGCTCCACCACGGCCCCGATCACCAGGCCGGCGGCGATGGCGACGACAAAGCCGAGCCAGTAGCTGCCGGTGCGGTCGATGACCTCAAGCGCGATGTAGGAGGTGAACATGGCCAGCGCGCCCTGGGCGTAGTTCAGCACCCTGGTGCCGCGCCAGATCAGTACCAGGGACAGGGCGATGGCCGCGTAGATCATCCCAGCGCTGAGCCCTTCGAGGGTGAATTCGAGGAACTCGACCATCGCCTGCCTTCCTAGAAACCCAGGTAGTGGCGCCGCAGCGCATCGTCTCTGGCAAGCTCGGCCGCGGGGGCACTGGCGACCACCGAGCCGAGGTTGAGCACGATGCCGGTGTCGGCGATGGCCAGGGCGCTGCGCGCGTTCTGCTCGACCAGGACGATGGTCAGGCCCGACTCGTCGCGCAACAGCCTGATCAGGTCGAGCACGCCGCTGACCACCTTCGGCGCAAGGCCGAGC
>Ga0335077_10000642_pt1 | contig 39447 bp, 35 predicted proteins | sample Lox_Sample_31_FD_207151 | JGI IMG/M metagenome (GOLD analysis project Ga0335077, IMG submission 207151) | Soil microbial communities from Loxahatchee National Wildlife Refuge, Florida, United States - Lox_Sample_3.1 | ecosystem: Environmental > Terrestrial > Soil > Wetlands | place: USA... | reverse complement strand
ATCCGCGCCCACGCCTGCCTCACCGACGACAACCGCTGGGTCGAGCCCGCTTCCCGCGTCGAATTCTCCGTCGTCCCCTCTCGCGAATTCCAGGAGGGCACCGTTTTAACGGTGCCGCCACCCTCCGCAATCCCAGGGGTTCTAACCCCTGAAGCCCCAATCCTCGACGTCGACCCCGACCCCACAGCCTAGGAACCCCACATGAACATCTCAGGAGTGCTTTGTAGGTCGTGGCTTCAGCCACGACATAAAGCCTGCAAAATCAGTCCGGTTTCAGCCGCTGAAGTACCGGGTCGCGGGCCGCAGATCGCTGGTCGCGGTTTTCTAATATACAGTTACGCGATTAGAAATCGCCGTAAGTCGTTGAAAACAAAGACCCGACACCATGTCTAATATACAGTTGCGGGGCTCACCCGATGGGCAAGACCATCGTCGGGACGGAGGGAGCGTGCCTCAATCGGGCGCCGGTCTGCTCCTGCACCTCGGCGGGGGTCCAGCCGGGGGCGACTTCGCGAAGCACCAAACATTCCGGCGCCACGTCGATGACGGCCAAATCAGTGATGACCGTATGGACGCATTCGACGGCCGTGAGCGGATACGTGCACCGCTTCACAATTTTCGGCGCACCGTCCCTGGCGTTGTGCTCCATCGCGACGATCAGCCGGGGCGCCCCGACGGAAATGTCCATCGCGCCGCCAATGCCACCCGCACCCTTCGCGCCGGGAACGCGCCAGTTGGCAAGGTCGCCGCGCTCGGAGACTTGCAGGCCGCCGAGGATGCACACGTCCAGGTGCCCGCCGCGCGTCATCACGTGCGCATCCACCTGCGAGAAGAACGACGCGCCCGGCATCACCGTCACCGGAACCTTCATCGCGTCGACCAGATCGAAATCCTCTTCGCCCGGCTTCGCGCGCGGGCCCATGCCGAGAATCCCGTTCTCGCTGTGGAAGTACACCGTGATTCCGCTCGGCACATACGACGCGACGAGATTCGGAATCCCCCACCCGAGATTCACGTACGCGCCGTCCGGCAATTCGAGCGCGGCGCGCGCGGCGATCTGTTCGCGCGTGAGGCGAGGCTTATTCATGGCGGGCAGCGCAAATCATAAAGCAGATTCTTCCCTCCGGGCCGGCCGTCCCGCTGAAGCGGAACGAACAGCGTAAGCCGGCCCTCCGCTCAGAATGACACACGCACAACCATTAGAGCGGCGTCTAGACAAAGCGCTGCCCCTTCGCTTGCACGATGCGATGGACGAACACCGACGGCGTCACGATCGTTTCCGGATCGAGCGCGCCGACTTCGACGATCTCCTCGACTTCGGCAATCGTCGTCGCGGCGGCCGTAGCCATCACGGGATTGAAGTTGCGCCCGGCCTTGCGGTAGACGAGGTTGCCGAGGCGGTCCGCGCGGTGCGCACGGATGAACGCGTAGTCGCCGCCGAGCGCCTCTTCGAGGATGAAGCGCTTCCCGCGGAAGCTGCGCTCCTCTTTGCCGCGCGCGATCTCGGTTCCGACGCCGACGGGCGAATAGAACGCCGGAATTCCCGCGCCGTACGCGCGCATCCGCTCGCAGAGAATTCCCTGCGGGACGAGCTCGAGCTCCACTTCCCCGGCGTCGAACTGCTCCTGAAAATATTTCGCGCCCGGGCCGGGAAACGCCGCGATGACGCTGCGAATCTGGCGGTTCTTGAAGAGGATGCCCAGCTCGCCGTCGCCCGTGCCGCAGTTGTTGCTGATGACGCGGAGATTCTTCGCGCCCTGCCGCGCGAGCGCCTGAATCAGGTTGTTCGGGAATCCGGCGCCGCCGAAGCCGCCAAAAAGGATGCTGGCGCCGTCGGGAATATCGGCCACGGCGGCATCGAGCGTCGGGAAAACCTTATTCTTATGCGCCATCTTTACGCGACAATTCGGGCAAAGACCGCGGCGTCACGGAAACCAGACTCTTTCGTCGACCACGGACCAAGTGGTGCGCGACATGTCGGCCAGGACCTCGGTGTCGGCGGAAGCGGCCTTGCCTTCCGGGGTCGCCCACGCCTTTTCCATTGCGTCTTTGTCCTTGAAATACATCTCGACGACGCAATCCCAGTCGGGCGGCTTGCGTTTCGGATCTGCCACCGGGAAATTCCGCTTGTATCGCTGCAGCCCGGGGATCTGTTCAGCGAGCGGCGCGTGGACGCGGACGAAATAGTCCTGGAATTTCTCCTGCGTCCAATCGGGCTTGCGCCGCAAAACGATGACAAATTTCAGCATCGGGATTGGCCTCCCGTCCGCTCTCGGAAATGCGAAAGTGCCCGGGGTGGGGGTCGAACCCACACGTCCTGTAAAGGACAGGGGATTTTAAGTCCCCCGCGTATGCCATTCCGCCACCCGGGCCCGTGGGTGCAAAGTTATCTTATCAAGGGTTGCGCCGCAACGGCGTCGCGGGGCGCTACTGGTTGCCTTCCAGCGTTTCGGACATCATCTCGGCCGAGACTAGGCTCCGACCGCGAGGGCACCTCCGAGACTCGTTGCCCTTTTCAGCGTTGCACGACGGAGAAGGCGCCGTTTGGCGGCTTCCACCAGCAACAGATAGCCTCCCGTTGCGGCGGCAAGGAAAGCGAAGTATCGGGCCGGAAGCGGCGTGAAACCGAGCACGCCGGCGAGCGGGCTGAACGGCAGATAAATCCCGATCGCTACAGACGCAAGGCATGTTGCTGTCAAGGGGACACTGGGGCGGCTCCGCAGTGGATTTTTCGATGTGCGGATGACGAACAGCACCAGCGTCTGAGTTGCCAGCGATTCGACAAACCAACCGGTATGAAACTGCGCTTCGCTGGTGCGGAAGACGTGGAGCAACACATAGAATGTCAGAAAGTCGAAGATGGAACTGATCGGTCCGATGAAAACCATGAAATTGCGGATCAGAGCAATATCCCAGTGCTGGGGCTTCTGAAGGTAAGTGTCGTCAACATTGTCCGTTGGAATGGTGATTTGAGCCAAGTCGTAAAGAAGGTTGTTCAGCAGGATTTGCATGGGAAGCATCGGCAAGAACGGCAGGAAGAGCGAAGCCCCCGCCATGCTGAATACGTTTCCAAAGTTCGAACTTGTGCCCATCAGCAGGTACTTCATCACGTTACCAAAAGCCTTGCGCCCCTCGACAATGCCGTCGTGGAGGACGCGCAGGCCCGGCTCGACGAGGATGACGTCGGCAGCTTCGCGAGCGACGTCCACAGCGCTTGACACGGAAATTCCAACATCGGCCGCATGAAGCGATGGCGCATCGTTGATTCCGTCGCCCATGAACCCCACCGCGTGTCCGTTGTGCTTGAGAGCCAAGAGAACCCGGTTTTTCTGTGCCGGGGAAATACGCGCGAATATACATGTTTCGTTGGCTACGTGCGCCAACGCCGGGTCGGTCATCTGGTCGAGGTCCTCGCCAGTGACGACTCGCCCAGATTCGATTCCTACTTGGGCGCAGACGTGGCCGGTGACGCGGTCGTTGTCACCGGAGATGACCTTGACCTCAACGCCATCCTGCTTTAGGGAAGCCAGAACCTGGGCAGCGTCGGGCAACGGCTCATCAGAGAAGCTCAAGAAACCAACCAGGGTCAGATTGCGCTCGTCCGCCACTGAATAGCCCGCCCGCGCCGGGACTTCGACATAGGCGACCGCAAGCGACCGAAAACCGCTGTTATTCAGCTCATCGCTGGTCTGCCGCATGCGCCCGCAGGCATCCTCGCTGATGGGTTCGACCTTCCCTTCGAGCTCGTAACCTGAGAGGAGCGGGAAGATCCCCTCTGGAGCGCCTTTCGTGATGAGAATCCGTTGGGACTGCCGCTCGACGACGACCGAGAGACGCCTCCGGTCGAAATCGAATGGAATTTCGTCGCACTTGGTGTAATCGTGGGTATTTGGCGGAGATTGATGGAGGATGACGTCGTCGAGCGGGCTGCGGATGCCCGTCTCGAACTTGCTGTTGAGAAAGGCAAGTTCCAAAGTGCGGGGAGACGGATTCCCAAAGGGATCGAGAGAGCGATCCAGTGACATTGTTCCAGCGGTTAGTGTTCCCGTTTTGTCGCTGCAGAGCACATCCAAACTGCCGAGGTTCTCAATCGCGGAGAGATGCTTGACGATGACCTTCTTATGGGCCATGGCGACGGCACCTTTTGAAAGCGTCACTGAGGTAATCATCGGCAGGAACTCCGGCGTCAAGCCGACTGCCAGCGCAACCGCGAACAGGAGAGACTGAAGCGGATCGCGGTGTCGTGCGATGCTGACGACAATCAAGAAGAGAACGAGAAAGAAGACGGTTCGCGCCAGGAGTTGGCTGAAGTTTCGCAGGCCCTTATCGAAGGCTGTCTCTTCCGGCCTTGCCGCGAGGCGAGCCGCAATATCGCCAAAGGCGGTCCGAGCGCCCGTCGCGACGACCTCTGCCGTAGCCGTTCCGCTGACCACGGATGTGCCCTGAAAGACCATGTTGCGCGCATCCGCTTTGGCCGAGGCGGGCTCCGCGGTCGCTTCTTTCTCGGCGGGCATCGATTCGCCCGTCAGCGAGGCCTGGAGAAGATAGAGATCACGCGCAGTCAAGAGACGGGCGTCCGCGGGCACCAGATCCCCGGCGGAGAGCCGGACGATGTCTCCGGGCACGACCTCACGCCGCTGAATTTCTCTCCAGTCCCCACCGCGCAGGACGGTTGCCGTCGGAGCAACTTGTTTGCGCAGTTGTTCGACGGCTCGTCGCGAACGATAGGTCTGAGATAAATCAATAGCCGCGCTCAGCAGAACAATGACGCCGATGATTCCCGCATCTACCTTCTCACCCAGAAACGCCGATGCGGCTGCGGCGATAATCAGGATCAATACCAGTGGATTCGTGAACTCATGGAGGAGATCGGAGAGAAAGGACCGCTGCTGTGCCGCTGCAGGCTCATTCGGCCCGAAGCGATCTATCCGCTTCGCAGCTTCTTGCGACGTCAAGCCGGTAATCGCGGGTTGGGTTTCAGCAGCGTTGGGCGACATGGCTTAGCTCCCGGGACTCCTTCCAATCCCTCGTCGCAGAGCTCATCCGAATCAGGGTGAAGAGACAGACCACGCGTGCAAGCCGCCCTTGGGCGATCTCAAGGACCGGAGTACGTGCAACCGGAGAGAGCATACTGCAAATGTGCCGCCACAGACCGTCAAAGGCCGACGCGGGGAGCTACTGGTTTACACCGCTGGCGAGGAAGCCGCCATCGACGGCCAGGACCTGGCCGGTGACGAATCGGGCCGACTTCGAGGCCAGGAAGACAGCCGGGCCCGCGAGATCGTCGAATTCGCCGAAGCGTCCCATCGGCGTTCGCAGCAGGAATTCGCGGCCTCGCGCGGTTCCGTCCAGCAACGAGGCGTTGAGGGGCGTGCGGAAAACGCCGGGCGCGATTGCGTTGACGCAAACGCCGTGCCGCGCCCACTCGATGGCGAGCGACTGGGTGAGCGACGCCACCGCGGCTTTGCTCGCGGAATACGCCGCCACCTCGTACAGCGCGACGAACGAGCTGAGCGAAGCGATGTTGATGATGCGGCCGTACCTGCGGCCGATCATGTGGCGGCCGAAAATCTGGCAGGCGCGCAGCGTCCCGGTGAGGTTCGTGTCGAGGATTTCGTTCCACTCTTTATCGCTGACGTCGAGCGACGGCGTGCGCTTCGTACGGCCCGCCGAATTGACGAGAATCTCGACGCTGCCGAATTCGGCGACGCTTGCGGCAAGCAGCGCCTCAAGGCTGGCGCGGTCGGTGACGTCCGCCGCCAGCACGAGCGAGCGTCGCCCGAGTTTGCGGATCTCGTCTGCGGCGGATTTCGCGAGCTCCGCGCGCCGACCCGTGGGCACCACGTTCGCGCCCGCTTTCGCCAAGCCGAGCGCAATGGCGTGGCCGATGCCGGACGTTCCGCCGACGACGACGGCCGTTTGGTTCGAGAGGTCGAGTTCCGGATGGCCCACGGACGTTTCTCCTGCGCGTGCCGGGATGGGAGCGGCGGAATCGGAAGTGTCGTTCGCCCTGCACAGACTATCCGGTTAAGCGAAAAAGATAAAGCCGTGGACGCTGAGAGGAAACGCGATGAGGAAGGAGCGAGAGCAGTGCCCGGGACTCTTTGGAAGACGGTCAAATCTTCCAAAGAGCCCCAAGACAATGCAACCCGCGATTCGGAGACTACTGCGAAACGTGGACGCTGACCGCGATGTTGTTTCCGTTGTCAGCACGGTAGGTGACATCCGCGTTGGCGCCGACTGCGAGCTTGCCGTCGATGGCCGTGTTCTTATCGATCTGGAAGGTCATCGTTTTCGGAGCGGCCGGGTCCTGCGCCGCGGTGTTCTGCATCCCCTTCGATTTCTGCGACGCCACGGTGAGACTGAAGGAGTTCTGTTCCACGGAAGCGATCGTGCCGGAAACCGATTGCGTTGCCGCCGCAGCCTGGGCGGGGATCGCGTGCCGAGTCGCGTGGCTTACGGCCGGCGCAGCCCAGACTCCCGCGGTGAGAGCAAAGATCGCGAGTGCCGAAAGAAACAGTTTCGATACAGCCTTCATAGTACGTCCTCCTCGGAGAGTTTGGCTGAGCAACCAGCGAGGAAGCAGATTTCGTGCCACACGAGCATCAGAAAGACCTGATGCCGGAACTCATGCGGAGCATTGAGATTGCGGGAGGACTAGGCTCTTGGCGGACGAATTCGAAAGGTACTAGTCTGCGAAATTTGTTCTCAGTGAGGCGCCAATCTTCTCGTTTCCTTCGACTGGCTAGTTCGATTTTGCAGCCACGCGGGCGACCGGCGGCGCCGACGCACCCGGATCGACGAGGGAGGGATCAAGAAAGGCCGTCAGGGCGTAAGCCTTGCCATTTTCCGTGACGCCGGTGACGATGAGCTCGTAGCGGAAGCCCTCCGGGTGACTCCGGCTGCGCAGGAGCGCGAGGAGCCCGCGGACCTGTGCGTCTGGATGCACGATGACGTCATTTCCGAGGGCGAGCGAAGACACCATCGAACCGCGAAACTCCGCTCCGTCACCATTCACTCGCGAATCGACGGCGTTGAGGATCTTGACCCGCAGAACCGTGCCCACCGGAAACGCGTCGAGGGCGTCGCCGCCGATAGGCCTGAGGCGCGTCTGGATGTGAAACGTCAAGACAGTGCCGGCCGCGACATGAACCGGTTCGATGGCGGGACTCTGACCGCGGGCACTGCCTGGGATGACAGCCAAGACACACAGAACCACGAGAGCGAATCGAGACATGGGCCGGGCTTCCCTTTTCACGAAGACATGAAACGAACCACGATCTTAGGCTCGCGGAGGAGCGGGGTCAACATCGCGCTGGCTTCATAGTGCGTGTTACTCCAACCCCTCGACAGAGGACCGACGAGTGCACCTTAGGTACGAGGGCAAGTGCGAGGAGGGGGTTGCCTTCGCTCGGTCGCCAATACCAGCTGAATTTCCCTACGCCTTCCACGCGACGGCGCGCTGCCGCGATTCCCCCAGGCCTTCGATTCCCAATTCGATTATGTCGCCGGCCTGGATGTACTGCGGCGGCTTCATGCCAAGGCCGACCCCGGCGGGCGTGCCAGTGCTGATTACGTCGCCGGGGAGCAACATCATGAACTCGCTGATATAGCTGACGAGCGCGGGGACGTCGAACATCATGTTCGCCGTCGTGCTCTTCTGGCGGAATTCGCCATTCACTTTGAGCCACATCGCGAGGTTGCCGGGATTCGGAATTTCGTCGCGCGTGGCGAGGAACGGCCCGAGCGGCGCGAACGTGTCCGCGCTCTTCCCCTTCACCCACTGACCGCCGCGCTCGAGCTGGAAGCTGCGCTCGGAATAATCGTTGTGAAGCGCGTATCCTGCGACGAATTCGAGCGCGCGTTCTTTCGGCACATAGCGGGCCGCCTTGCCGATGATGATGGCGAGCTCGACTTCCCAATCCGTCTTCGTGGAGTTTCGCGGAATCACGAGGTTGTCGTTCGGGCCGACGAGCGAAGTGGTCGACTTGAAGAACAGGACCGGCTCGGGCGGAATCGGATTGCCCGTCTCAGCGGCGTGATCGCGGAAATTCAAGCCGATGCACACGATCTTGCTCGGGCGAGCAATGGGCGGACCCAATCGCAGGCTCGGCGGAATCCGCGGCGCCGAACCCGCGTTCGCCCCAAGCCAGGCGGCGAGCTTCGCAAGGCCGCCGCCCGCAAAGAAGCGCTCGTCATAATCGGCCGCGACTGCCGAGACGTTCACGCGGGCGCCGTCGGGCAGAATCGCACCGGGCTTTTCCCTGCCCGACTCGCCGAATCGAATCAGCTTCATCCAGGACCTTTCCCGCAGCGCGCGCTCGAAACCAAGCGAGTATTTTAAGGAATCGGGCGCGCGAGTCAAAATGATAAAAGTCCATTCCGCGGCGGGAGGCACTATACTTACGGGTCGCAATTTCAAGCCGCAAGCCAACTCGATGCCGAAAGTCTCGCTCTTCATTCCCTGCTTCGTCGACCAACTGACGCCCGAAGTTGGATTCGACGTGGTGCGCGTGCTGCGGCGCATCGGCTGCGAGGTGGAGTTTCCCGAGGCCCAAACGTGCTGCGGCCAGCCCGCATTCAACAGCGGCTACTGGGACGATGCGCGGCCGCTGGCGGAGCGCTTCGTGCGGGTTTTTCGCGCGTCGGAGACGGTGGTGTGCCCGTCGGGCTCGTGCACGACGATGGTTCGCAACTTCTATCCGGAGTTGCTGGCGGGGACGGCATTGCGCGAGGAGGCGGCGAGCCTCGGGAGAAGGGTGTTCGAGTTCTCTGAATTTCTCGTCAACGTGGCGCGGGTGACGGAGGTTGGCGCGGTGTTCCCACATCGCGTGGCTTTTCATGATGCGTGCCACGGCCTGCGCGAGCTGCACATCAAGAACGAGCCGCGCGAATTGCTGCGGCGCGTACGGGGAATCGACTTTGTGGAGATGCCCCTCAGTGAGGAATGCTGCGGTTTTGGCGGCACGTTCGCGGTGAAGTTCGACATGATCTCCGCGGCGATGGGCGAAACGAAGGCGGGCAATGCCGAAGCGTCCGGCGCCGAGTATGTGGCGGCGATCGATCCGAGCTGCCTGTTGCACCTCGACGGCATTCTGCGGCGGCGCAAGTCGCGCGTTCAAACGATCCACCTGGCCAGCATTCTCGCGCGAACGGGAGCGCCCGCCGAGGCCGAGCCATCAAAAGCAGTTCCGCAGGAGAACCGATGAGCACGGCCGCACGCGAATTTCTACGTAACGCCGCGCAAAAGGCCGCCGATCGAGCGAACCAGCGGAACATCCGGCGGGCGATCGAGCACTACAACGAGTCGGCGAGGGAGGGCCGGGCGCGCTTTCTCGACTGGGAGGCGGCGCGCCAGCAATGCCACGAGATTAAATGGGAAGCGCTGAACCATCTCGACGAGTATCTGGTCGAATTCGAAGAGCGAGTAAAGGAGCGTGGAGGACACGTCTTCTGGGCGGAGACGGGGGAAGATGCGCGACGGTACGTCGCCGATCTCGCGAAGAGCCGCGGCGTTCGGACCATCGTGAAATCGAAGTCGATGGTGACCGAGGAGATTCACCTGACTCCTGCGCTCGAAAAGATCGGCATACAAGTTCTGGAGACCGATCTGGGCGAGTTCATCGTGCAGCTCCGCAACGAGCCCCCTTCGCACATCGTCATGCCGGCGATGCACCTTTCGCGTGGGCAGATCTCGAAGCTCTTTCAGGAAAAGCTGGGCGCCGAGGCGACAGAGGACCCGGCGAAATTGGTCGCCGTCGCCCGGCAGACCCTGCGCCGCGCTTTTTTCTCCGCAGAGATGGGGATCACGGGCGCGAACTTCCTGATTGCGGATTCGGGAATGATCGCGATCACGACCAACGAAGGAAATGACCGGCTCGGCACCGCAATTCCTCGAATTCACGTGGCCATTACTGGAATCGAGAAGGTGCTTCCGCGGCTCGAGGACCTCGCTCTCTTCTGGCCGGTGCTGGCCGCCGCGGGAACCGGCCAGCGCATCACCGTCTACAACACGCTCATCGGCGGTCCTCGCGCGGCCGACGAAATCGACGGCCCTGAGGAATTTCACGTGATCCTGCTCGACAACGGCCGGACGGAACTGCTCGCCGACGCGGAGCAGCGCGACGTGCTGCATTGCATCCGGTGCGGGGCGTGCCTGAACGCGTGCCCGGTGTTCCGCACGATTGGCGGCCATGCTTACGGCACCACGTACTCAGGACCGGTCGGGAGTGTTCTGACTCCGCACACGCGCGGACTCGCTGAATTCCAGCATCTCTCGTTTGCGTCATCGCTCTGCGGCGCATGCACGAGCGTCTGTCCTGTGAAGATCGATCTGCACCACCACCTGCTGCAGAACCGCCGCAATGCGGTGCGCGCCTCCGACCGGCCCTGGCTCGAGCGCGCAGCTTTCAGCATTTGGCGCTGGACAATGATGGGGCAGCGGCGATTTGCAGCGGCCGGACAGTTGGGCCGGACGCTGTTACGCGGGCTCTATGCAATGGGCGTCGAAGCGACGCCGCTTGACCCTCTGCGCCCGTGGACCCGGCGGCGCGCTGCGTCGGCAATCCCGCGGAAATCGTTTCGCGCGATGTGGGGCCAGGGTGGAGGTAAAGAGTGATGGACCACACCGAGAATTCCGGCCGCGAGCGGATTCTTGCGCGTATCCACTCCGGTCTCAGGATGCCGGCGCCGAAGCACTCGGCCGCGCCTACGGCACAGATGGTCTTCGCGGCAATACCGGATCCGCTCGCGCGATTCCAGGACGAATGCGCATACAACGCCACCGAATGCGTCCTGATGCGCGATTCTCGGGCGAGCTCCCGGGCGCTCGCCGACGCGCTGGCGCCGGTTCCCGAGGGTGAGATCTACATCCAGGATGCGCCGGCGCTTCGGCGCCTAACGGAGGGATCGGGCATTGACCGCGCCGTGCGCTGGTCGACGGAAGGCCCGCCGACGGAGGCGTCGCAGGCGACAGTCACGCTTGCGGAGTGTCTCGTCGCGGCAACCGGCTCCATCCTGATTTCGTCCGCCGCTGCGGGGCGCGGAGCTTCGATCGTGGCTCCGGTACACATTGTCGTGGCCGAGATCGCTCAACTCGTTCCCGATCTCGCGTCGGCGGTGGCGCGCGCGCGCAAGAGCGGGGGCGTGACGGGGAGCTCGTGCCTGTGCTTGATCACGGGCTCGAGCCGCACCGCCGACATCGAGAAGATTCTAGTGCTCGGCGCGCACGGCCCGCGGCGCGTCGTCGTCATCCTGGCGCGGCAACTCGACTGAGGCCCACCCATGAAGAAGAGATACTGCCTGACGCTCGACCTGAAGGACGATCCGCAGCTGATTGCCGAGTACGAGCGATATCACGAAAAAATCTGGCCTGAGATCACGAAGAGCATCAGAAACGCCGGGATCGAAGATCTGGAAATCTACAGGCTCGGAACGCGAATGTTCATGATCATCGAGGCTGCGGAAGACTTTTCATTCGAGGCCAAGGCGCGCGCCGACAAAGCCAATCGGGCGGTTCAACGGTGGGAAGAGCTGATGTGGAGGTTCCAAGAGCCGCTCCCGGAAGCGAAACCGGGCGAAAAATGGATGCTGATGCGCCGCATCTTCCAGCTGGAACCATAAGCCAATCCCGGGTAGCGGGCCACGGACCGCAGATCACGCGCATAAACGGCTGCATCTTCTTCACCGATTCCCGACTCACACATCCCGCAATTCGTGGAAAAACCGCAGCACGGCCGATCCGAATTTTCGGGAGGTTACTGACGCAGCGAAGGTCAACCCGGAAAGCTTTCATTACTTTCCACTTGTATTTCTCGGTTAGGTACCACTAAAATCCGGCTACCTTCCAACTCCGAAGCTGCCTTGGAGTGTCGTGATGCGAAAAGCGCAGCAGTGGCGGAGTTCCGTTGTTGCTGTTTTGATTGTAGAAGCGAGTCGAATGAACTGCCAATTGGTCGAGAGTGCGTTTCGACCAAAGCGCAGGCGAGTGAAAGTAGTCGCGTCGGCAGTGCGAGGCACCGAGGTCCCGGCCCTGCTGAAGGAGACGCAGCCGGACGTCGCGGTGATCAGCTCGCAATTGCAAGAAGGCGCTCTTGAAGGCTACCGCGTCCTGCGCGAGATGCGCTCAGCACAGGTGCGGACGCGCGCCATCATGCTGCTGCATTCGCGCGAGCCGGATTTGGTAATCGACGCCTTCCGGTGCGGAGCGCGGGGCGTGGTCTTCCGCGACGAGCCGATCGAGACGCTCGGCAAGTGCATTCACGCCGTTTACCACGGACAAGTGTGGGCGAACAGCGAGCACATGCGGTCGTTGATGGAGGCGCTGGGCGAGACGATCCCCATCCGCTTCCGCGCCACACGCGGGATAGGCCGGCTTTCAAAACGCGAATCGGAGGTCGCGCAACTCGTCGCGGAAGGCTTTACGAACAAGGACATCTCGCTCCAATTGGGCTTGAGCGAGCACACCGTGCGAAATTATCTGCTACACGTCTTCGACCTAGTCCTGGCCCGCGGGTGGACGCCGCGCAGAGTTGCCCTCGTGTGTTACTCGATTACCGCTATGCTGGGCGCGATTGCGTTGCTGGGGTTTCGTCACGATCCAGGCCGGTTCGTCGCGCTGGCCGCAGCAAGCTTGGGGCTGTTGCTCGCGTTCGCGCTTCGACTCGGATCGCTGCGGACTGAGGGCAAAAACGCGCACGGCCAACAAACCGAGGCCTGAGCGCTAGGAGGTGGGGTTCGAGAGTATCGTGCGCGCCGCTCGCCGGTTCCGTTCCTTCGAGGTGGACTGCTTCTGAACGTTTCCGAGCTGAACCAGGATCTTGCGCAGCTTGGCGCGCTCTTCCAGGTCCATGTCAACCACTTCAAACGCGCGCGCTTGTGTGTTCGCGTCGCGAACGATCGTTTGAGCTTTGACGGTCTTCTGCGCACCGCTCATGCGGAAAGAAACAATGCTGCCGGGATGGAGGCTCTGCTCGCAAACCGCCACGCCGCCGCCGAGAGTCATCTCCGGAATCTCGACGTTGCAATTTTCCTTGAGGTTGGTCGTCGTCGCGGCGACGGGATGTTCGAGCCGCAGGCGCGGATACCGGCGCTGGCGAATCGCGGAAGATTCAGGATCAGCGTCGAGCGGCTCAATCGAGAACTCCGCGATGCTCAGGCCGCTGCGCGGCACGAAGCTCCGCACCCACTCGGGATCAATCTTCTCCATCGCTTGCGCCGCGACGAGGCGCAGTTCCGAAGGATGGGCCCAGCGCCACGTCTTGCGCGTTTCCGCGATCTTTCTCAGAATCGCCTCTGCCCCGGCCGTGCGAAGCCGCCCAAGAGCTTCCATCGCTTTCAACCGGAGGTAGTCCGTTCCTTCCTTGGGCAGGTCGCCCTCGGCAATTCTCAGCAAACGCATGTCGGCCGATTGTTCACCGCTCATCCCGATCTCGTCCACGGCCAACGGTCGAATTAGCGCGTCCAGATAATCGAAGAGCTGCAGCAGCAACCGGCCTCGCTCCGGAGAACCGCTCGAAGCAATCTGGCGGACGACGCGATCGTGCGCCGTGCGCTTCCATTCCTGCATTCGCGCGGGCAGTGTCTGCTCGACCACGTCGATGTCCATACGCGACAGAAGGCCAATCGTGTCGATCGCCTCCATGGGGCCACCCTGACGCAGGATCTTTCGGAGATGATCGAGCGCTTCCGGGCCGAGCGTCTGCATCATCGAGATCAGCAGCTCGCAATCCTCACGAAACCCGGCGCGGCTGAATCGCGTCGCGATGTGCTCGCAGGACGGCAGCGGCAGACGGCGCAGCAGGTCGGTCAACCCGCTGGGTACTTCCCCGGTTCGCAACGCTTCCTCGATGAACTCCGGCAGGCGGTTTTCGATTGCGATCCTCGGCCGGATGCTCTTCCCGATGCCGGGGCGCTCCGCATCGACATAATCGAGCAACTCGACGGATCGTTGGATGCCCGCGTACGACCGCTTCTTCGCGGCCTCCTGGGACAGGCGGACGAATGCGGCGCTTACCAGGCTCTGTAGCTCGGAATCGGTCTCCTCTGCAAGTTGCACGCCGACCTGCCGAATCGTATCCGTGAAAAGGTGCTCGTCGCCTTCGGCATAGAGTGAAGCCATCTCTGCAAGTCCCAGAGCGGTCTGCCGGCGAGGCTCGGTCGCCTTGTTCGTAATGCACTTCGCATAATTGCGAAGAATCTTTTCCGCACCTTCGTTGTCCTGTTTCGCGCGCAGTTGTTCCACGTGCTCGCGAACTTTCGCGGGAGGAACGCACCAGGCATCTCCGGAGTCGAGGACAGCCTTCTTTTTCTCCTCCGGAACCTGCGCCCAGAATTGCTGCGCGAGCAGGTCCTGGTGCGACTGCACATCGATCCCGGCCCGCGCCATCTTCTCTTCGTAGATTCCAAGAACCTTGCGCAGCGCGTCGAGCTCCTGGTCCATATCGTCGAGGAGTTGGCGGACTGCGTTCACCTTGACGTCGCCGCGCTCGTAGCTTTCGAGAGCAAACCGAACCGCAATATGCTCCGCGAGCTTCAGCAACGTCGGCTTGTCCGATGATTCGTCCGGCGCTTGCGCCGCGAGCGCGGAAAGCGCCTGGCTGATCGTAAATCGGGCCCGCCGCGGCAAGGTTGACAGCCGCGACTGAAACGCGTTTGGATCGAGCTTGTCTTTCGTGGCGTCGCTCGTTCGGGCAATCTGCGCCAGAACTTGTAGAATTCCTTGCAGCTCGTCTTCATGCAGCGTCATCAGGCCGGTTTCGACCGCCATCGACGCTCCGGCTCCGCGCGCTGAACGCGTGGCACGAATCCCAGTTGTCGCGTTTGCCCAGCGGCTCGGGGCGCCTGAGTCTCCAGTTCCGCCCGCACCTCGATGACCTCTCGAGCCAGAACCACCCGCACCTGGGCCACCTGGCGCGTTTGGCCACGCTGCGCCACCAGCTCCAGGACCGCCAGGTCCAGCACCGCCGGGACCCGGGAATCCACCGCCGGAGCCGCTGCCGCCCGGTCCAGGACCAGCATTCCCAACTCCCCAACCCGCCCCACCGCTGCCGGAGCCGAAACCGCTACCACCCGCGCCACTCCCAGGAGCGCCGATGCCGGCGCCCGGCCCACTCAAACCGACGCTGCTACCGGATCTCTCACCGCTGGCACTCGATCCCCCGGGACCTCCAAGCGCGCTCTCTCCTTCAGGCTTGAGCCAAAAGCCACCAGCGTTTGGATCGAGCGGCGTTCCTCCTCCGCTCCCACCAACGATGTTCCATGTTCCCGCGTCGCTTCCGGAGCCCGTGCCACCGGGGCCACCCGGCCCGCCTTGGCCTACCCCAGTTGCTCCGCCTGAAGGATTCACGCCGACCAAACTGCCGCCGCCTTCGAGCTTGTTGCCGCCCAGCCCGTCGGCTGATCCCGCGTTCAATCCTTCTGGAGTCTGGCCGCTGAATCCACCACCAGATCCCGGAGCACCGAACGCTCCGCCAGGGCCGTAGCCAGTGAAGCCAGAGCTCGATTCTCCCGAGTACCCGCCGCGACCGCCGCCAGTGCCACCAGAGCCGTCTCCCGGACCGAAGCCACCTCCTCCGGGACCGTTGCCGCCACCGCCGTAGCCACCTCCGCCGGGGCCGCCGCCTCCCGGGCCGTACCCACCACCGCTACCGGGACCGTCAGGACCTCCCGGGCCGCCCTTCGTTCCTTCGGCTGCCACGATCAACTGCAAAAGCTTTTCAGGATCCTTGAAGAGCTCGTCCTGTTGCTCGGTACTGAGCCCCAGGGTCCGCGCGGCGAGCTGCGCAGCGACGGTTGTTTTCGCGACCGCCGAGTCAGCCGGTACGAAGCAAACCTCGTTCACGTGAATGTGCGGATCGCCCTGCAGCGCTTGCTTCAACTGCTCCGCGAGCTGCGCGGGCTTGGCCCCGGTGCCGGTCGGAAACCCGCGCACGAATTTCGCGAGGCTGGCTTGCGTGACTCTGGGCGAAAAGTGCATGCTCGCGATGCCTGCCGCGGAGAGCATCCGCGCGAAGCTTTTCTCAGCTGCTGCTGATTCCAGGGGCGTGCCGTCGAGCAGGAGCTGATCGCCGGAAACTGAAAGCAGCAAACCCGCCTCGTTGTCTCCCAGAGCGGTTCGCAGTTCGGTCCACGCTGTCTCGTATTGTTTGGCGGTGCGAGGATGCCCGAAATCATACATCCGGGCAAACTTCAGCAGGATGTTCAAGCTGCGCACAAAGGCGCGCGCTGCGGTAGCTCTTTTGTCTAGGTTGACGCCCATTGTGAGACGGCGGAAACACCCGCCACTCACAAAAATATGAAGGGAAAGGTGTTATTCGGCAATGGTACTTGTTTCCTTTCGAATAACAGCTCTAGTCCTACGGTTTGGATGGGAAGAAGGTCCTGGAACCCCTTTGGCCTGCCTTTCGGTCCAGCCAAGCTCGTAACTCATTGATGCTGTGGAGGATAGCCTTCGCACCGAGTTCTAGTAATCGCCTCTCGCGTTCTGGACGTTCCTCGCCGCGTCGCGGAAGCACTCCGACGAACGGAACTTGCGCCCCTTGAGCGGCGAGAGCGTCGTCGATGTTGTCGCCGATGTAAAGAGCATCCGTGGCTGTGCGTCCGCCGAGGATTTTCAATAGGCCCTCAGGATCGGGCTTCGGAAGTTTTACGTCCTCGACCGTCACGATGCGCGCGAAGAAGTCCCGCACCTCGTTTCGATTCAGCGTGTAGTCGAGTTCTTCCCGAGTACGCCCCGTGAAAATCGCCAGTTCGCTCTTCCTCGCGAGGGCTTGCAGGCCCGCGCGAGGCAACATCCAACGTTCGCTCCGAACGTTTCCGCCGCGATTCTTCCCCCAGTAAAGCTCGACGAATTTACGCTTCACCTCTTCGTACTCGAACTCGCCGCCGAGGGCACGGACCCACGCGGTCGAAAGCTTCCAATCGTCGTTGTAACCTGAGAGATTTTTCCAGCGGTGCAGCTCGGTGCGTGTGACGCGCTTGCCGGTGAAGAACTTCACGGTCTCGAGAGTGGTCTTCTGGAACGAACCGCGCACATCGACGAGGACGCCATCCACGTCGAAGATGATTACCGAGGGGGATTTCACGCGAGGGTGCGGATCGTCAGGATTGCGGCTCGTCGGGTTCGTTGACAGCGTCGGGCGCTCCCCCCGGCTCGTTGGCGGCGACAGCTTCGCTTTCCAGCGAGTCCGACGACCACGCATCGCCTTCCGCCGCGGCTGGTAACGAGGGTTCGAGTGCCGGTTCGGGCGCCGACGGCCGTTCAGCCTCAGCTTGGGGTGCGGGTTCGGCAGCGGCTGCGGGTGCTGCCGCCCTCGCCGCCTTGAGCGTCTCAAGCCGCTTCTCGAGAACGCCCGCAAGCAAATCGATGATGATCTTCGCGGAACTTCCGTCCGGGTCCTTCGTGGGATTGTATGCCGTGACTTCGATCGCAGCTAGATTCTTCTGTCGCGCGAAGACCTCAAGAGCCTCACGCACTTCCTCGAGCTGCAGCCCGTCGCTTCCCGGGTAATTGGTGGCCGGAAATCCTGCAATCACGTCGACATCGACGTGAAGCACAAATTCGTGGTCGCCGCCGTGGATTCGTTCGACAGCGGCGCCGGCGGCGGCCGCCGCACCCATGGCGTGGACATCGTCGGCCGTATATCGCCGCAGAGGCGTGCGGCGGAGGACCTCATCCTCGCTCGGATCGAGACGGTCGATTCCGAAGAGCGCCAAGTCCGGCTCGCGCACCAGCGGCGGCTCACCCCAAAACCGGACGAGTTCCGCGGCGCCACGCCCGGTCAAGTGCGAAACCACCATACCGTCCAGGCACCCCGACGGTGTGGTAGCGGGCGTGTTCAGATCGGCATCGCGGTCGACGTAAACCATGCCGACGTTTCGAAAATAGCGGCGCGCGCCCGCAACCACCGCCAGCGCGACGGAACAGTCGCCACTGAGGATCACGGGGAGGGCTCCCGACTTTACGGCTTGTTCGACGCGCGGTTTCAGCGTTTCGATGGCCGCCAGCACGGCTGGCAGGTTGCGCGCGCGGGGGCTTTCGTCATCTCGTTTGTAAAGCTGAGCGGGATCGTCGCCGAGGTCGCTAACCTCGTATCCGATGGCGGTGAGGCGGTCGATCAAGCCGGCGGAGCGGAGAGCTGATGGTGCACCTTCGTGCCCAGCCGACATGGCAGCCGCGCTCGTGGGCACGCCCAGCAAAGCGATCTTATTGGGCTGGCGGACGATCTTGACCGCCACTCATCGCTCCTTCAAACGTGGTGTATTGGCCCCAAATACCGAAATCAGCGTCCCGCAGGCCCCTGGTGCACTGCAAGCTCTGGAGGGAGCGTAAAGCGCACGTCCTCGCGAATCAGGTCCAAGTCTCGCTGGTTCGTGAACCCGAGTTTCGAGAGCCGCTGGCTCACCTGCTCCACGAGAACCTCCGGTGCGGAAGCCCCGGCCGTAAGACCAAGCGTCGCCACACCTTCGAGCCATGAGGCATCAATGTCATTCGCGTCTTCAATCAACCGCGCCGCAACGCCGGCGCGCTTCGCCACCTCGACCAGTCGATTCGAGTTCGAGCTGTTTGCCGAGCCCACGACGAGAATCAGTTCCACTTCGCGAGTCAACGCTTCCACCGCTTCCTGCCGGTTTTGCGTCGCGTAGCATATATCGTCGGAGGCAGGCCCCACAATCGAGGGGAAACGCTGACGCAGACGCGCAACGATCTCCTGCGTGTCATACAGAGACAGCGTCGTTTGCGTCAGGAACGCAAGCCGATGCGGGTCTGGAACTTGCAGTTGGTCGACTTCTTCGACGCTGCCGACGACGACCGTCTGATCGGGGGCTTCGCCCGACGTGCCGACGATTTCCTGGTGATCACGATGGCCGATGAGGATGAGCGTCCGACCTTCGCGCGCGAATTTAAGCGCCTCGAGGTGAACCTTGGTAACCAACGGACAAGTCGCGTCGATCACCCGCAATTGCCTTTCCTGCGCTTCGATTCGGACGCGCGGCGGAACCCCGTGCGCGCTGAATACCAGAACCGCCCCGATCGGCACTTCCTCGATGGATTCGACGAAGATCGCGCCGCGCCGCCTGAGTTGATCGACCACGTAGCGGTTGTGAACGATCTCGTGATGAACGTAAACCGGCCGCCCGTATGCTTCCAGCGCCAGTTCAACAATGTCGACCGCCCGCACAACGCCGGCACAAAAACCGCGCGGGCGCACGCGGACCAGCGTTTTCGAGCCGTGATTCGTGCCGTGAATGTTCGTCAGCGTCAATTGGTTCTCCGCAAACCCAAATAGTTTACCTGAAAGCGCCTTCTCGCTGCCACTTCGTTCGCGGCTGAGTTGCCCGATCGTCTCGCGTCGGGCAAGCCTGACCGTTGGAATGCTATCATGCCCGTTCTAGCCGAATCTGCAGGAGGAATCGTGGAGCTAGAGGGCAAAGTCGCCATCGTGACGGGCGCAGGGCGTGGAATCGGGCGGGCGGTTGCGAAGAAGTTTGCGGCGGAAGGCGCGTCGGTTCTGCTGGCAGCACGCAGTGACGCCGAGATTCGAGCGGCTGCCGAAGAGATTCGGCGGGAGGGAGGAAAGGCAGAAGCGGTGGCCGCAGATGTATCCCACGAAGCGGACTGCGAGCGAATCGCCGCGGCGGCGCGAAAGGCTTTCGGAACGATAGGGATTCTCGTCAACAATGCCGGAATCTATGGCCCCGTTCGGCCCGTCGAGAAGATCTCGGCCGACGAATGGGACGACGTAATCGCCGTCAATCTGCGCGGGCCGTTCCTGCTTTCGCGGCTGGTCTTGCCCGAGATGTACAAACAGGGCGGAGGGGTGATCCTGAACGTGACGAGCATTGCGGCGAAGGCGGCGTTTCAGTTGAACAGCCCGTACGCTGCTTCGAAGGCGGGATTGATTGGGCTCACGCACACGCTGGCGGCGGAAGCCGCGCGGAAAGGCGTTCGAGTGAATGCGATCAGCCCCGGCCCGGTGCCGGAAACGAAGATGTCGCAGGAGCTGGGACGAAAGCTGGCGGACTACTTCCAGGCGGACGGGGAAGAGCTTTTTCGGCAGATGCTCAACGGCATTCTGCAGGGCCGGCCGCAAACGGCGGACGAAATCGCCGCTGCGGCCTTATTCCTGGTATCCGACAAAGCCAGCGCGATTACTGGGCAGACTCTGAACGTGGATGGCGGAATGGCTTTCTACTGATGTCTTCCAGTGCGGCATAACCGCGCCGCGCCGAATCCGCAACTACGCGGACGCCCACCTCGGCCCAATCCAGCCCACGCTCGCTGATCGCTCCGATCGCGTAAAAGAGAGCGGCGAGCAGAACGAGAACCGCGAAGCCCAACCCAAACAGCAGCTCCGCAGCGAGCAGCTCCCGCACGAAATATGCTTGCAAGACGAACGCGACAGCAAGGATCGCCAGCATCCCCCTGCGAATCCTTGCCTTCTCGACAACGTTACCCAAGAAGCCTTTTAGATTTCCCAACACGCTTTTCATGGACCCTCACCTACCCTCACAGCTTTGGATGCAAGCGAGAATCCAAAGGACTCCATGACGCAAGTGACTGATATATGAAGAGATCGGGGATTTGCACGATGAGACAAAAGGAAAAGAGTTTCCGAGAGGAAGAAAAGCGGAGTCGCCGAGTGGAAACTCCGTGAAGAAACTCGCGTGGACCTTTTGCGTCTACAGGGCGAGTTGTAGTTCGATTTTTGTTCGCGGCGCGGGAATCCGCCGCTCAGCGGCCCTCGAACGGATAGCGATCTTGCGCGAGCACGGCGTCGGCAACGCGCCGACGAATCGAAATCGTGTCGAGCGGAGCGTGCTTCGCGAACCGGCGCAGAACCGCGAGTTGCGTGGTGAGTGTGTCGCCGTCGGCCGTGGCGGCGAGCGCCACGCGGGCTTCCTTTTCGACGCGATCCATAGCGTCGTAGAGAAACGCGCGCGCCGCGTCAACCATTACGGCAGCCGACTGGCCTCTTGCGGCGAAGGACTTCTGCGCGCGGCGCAGCGACGATTCCATGGCGTAAACATCCATGGCGATATTCGCCAGGGCAGCGACGATTTCCTGGTGCTCGGCAAGCTGTTCGCGATACTTCTGAACCGCCGTTCCGGCAGCCAGGAGGAAAATCTTCTTCGCCTGCGACAGCGAACGCTCCTCTTCGGCGAACTCCCCAGAGGGAGCCTCTTCCATCGACGGCCCGGCAAGCACCTCGTCGGCCAGCTTCATCGCCGCCGGGATGAGCGGAACAACGCCGGACATCGCGCGCTTCATCAGCATCTGAATGATGAGCATGCGGTTGATTTCATTCGTTCCTTCGAAGATGCGGTTGACGCGGCTGTCGCGATAGGCGCGGGCCACGGGATAGTCCTCGTGGAAACCGTATCCGCCGAAGATCTGCACGGCTTCGTCGACGCAGTAATCCACCGTCTCGCTGCCGGCAACCTTGCTGATCGAGCTTTCGATGGCGTATTCCTCGAGGACCTGCATGGCCTGCTGAACCTTGTCTGCGCCGGCTTTCGGCTCCGAAACGGCAGCGGAGACCATTCCCGCCGAGCGGTAGATCATCGATTCGACCGCGTAAATGCGGATCGCCATCTCGCCGAGCTTCCCCTTGATGAGGCCGAAGTCCGCGATAGGCTTGCCAAACGCGGTACGCTCCTTCGCGTACTTGGACGCCGCAATCAGCACCTGTTTCGCACCGCCCAAACAATAGGCGCCGAGCGAGAAGCGACCCACGTTGAGCGTGTTGAACGCGACGATGTGGCCGCGCCCAATTTCGTGCAGTAGATTCTCTTTCGGCACAGGCGCGTTTTCGAAGAAGATGGGCACGGTCGAGCTGCCCTTGATTCCCATTTTCTTTTCTTCTGTACCGGTCGAAAACCCGGGCGTGCCGCGGTCGACGATGAAGCAGGAGAATTTCTCGCCATCGACCTTTGCGAACACGATGTAGACGTCCGCGAAGCCGCCGTTGGTGATCCACATTTTCTGGCCGTTGAGAATCCAATTCTTGCCGTCGGGCGAGAGCACCGCCCGGGTGCGCGCGGCAAGCGCGTCCGATCCCGCGTGCGGCTCCGAAAGGCAATAACACGAGAGTTTTTCGCCGGTCGCGATCGCCGGCAAATATTTCCTTTTCTGCTCCTCGGTACCGAAATAGACGATCGGAATCGTTCCGATTCCGGCGTGGCCTCCGTGCGAGACCGCGAACGATGCATAGCCGGCGAGTTTTTCGGCAAGGATTGTTGCGGAAACTTTATCGAGGCCGGAGCCGCCGTACTGTTCCGGAATTGCGCCGCTCAACAGGCCCAGTTCTCCGGCCTTCTTGAGCATCTGCGCCATCAAGCCCTCTTTGTGCTCCTCGAGTTCCGAAACAAACGGCAGGACTTCCTTGGTCACGAATTCTTCTGCGGTCTGGCCGATTAGCCGTTGATCGTCCGTCAGGTCCGCGGGCGTGAAAATGTCTTCCGGGGCGCTGTCCGTGATAAGGAATGCGCCGCCTCGATTCAGGGACTGTGCTACGGGCGTTGTAGCCATGGGTTACCTCCTATCCGTCGATCCATACATGTCGGACCCGCGTTCATTCTCCGGCCAATCAGAACCAAGCACAATTCTCGCCCGCGTCATGATCCGGGCTCCGCAGCCGACTTGATGGATGCGACGTACTCGTCGGGGAGGTTGTGCTCCGCCGCTCCGTCGAGAATCGTTTTCAAGTAGTGCGAAGCGGGGCGAAGTCCCTTCTCCACTTTCGTCGCAATGTATGCCTGCGCGGGAACCGTGCGGCCGTCGCTATCGCGCACGTCGATTTGAATCCGGCGATAGTGGACGGGCGCGCCTTCGAAACGGTCCAGATTGCTGAACGAGGACTCGTTAATTTTGTACAGCACGCCTTGGACGAATTTCCCCGGCGCAGGACGAATGTTCGCGCCGGCAGTGCCGCCGCGGACTTTCTTGTTGAAGGCGATCTCGTAGTTTTCGAGGCGCGCCGGGCGCTCCTCGAGAATGGTCCCTGCGCGCGAGCGCATCTGGGCCCGGTTCATGTTGCTAGCGTAAGCGAAGTACCAAGCTGTCGCGGCCATTGGCGTCCGAATGAAACGGAATCGGATGTGTGGTCTAGGAAGCTTCATCTTACTCAGAAGCGAGGGCAGAGGCAAATCGCGGTGCGGCCGGCGTGACGAATCCGGCCACGGTGAGAAGCTCTGGGGCGAGGTCCCGAAAAGTGTACCGATTGAAATTTCGGCGGCCCTTTGTTTTGTGTGAGTTACGGCGATTTCCGTTTGCAAAGTGTACCGATTGAAGATTTGCGACAGAGGCGCAGGGCGCACAGAAACGGGGACGTAAGGAAACCGCACAGATGAACCCGTCCAGGGCCGAAGCCCGAGTTCCATGGCGCGTGTTTTTCGCGGGCTTGAAAGCCCGCGCTTCCACCCTAGGGCCTTCTCCACGGAGATGCGAAACTCGGATTTTTGGCGATTAGGATGGGGTGCCGTCGTTTGTTTTCTATGACTTACGAGGGGTTCTAATATTCGAATTTGGCGATTAGAAAAGCAGGGACGAGGCGCGGGGGCGAGGGGCGCGAAGGCCTTCCGGGGGCTCGCGAGGGCTTCGACCTTCGCCAAGCGGCGTCCCTTTTGCGTGTTGCCAATTTTCATAAACATAAAAACGAGCCACGGTAGCACGAAACGGATCGGATGGGTAGGTTCAAAATTGCAGTAGTAGTCCTATAACCAGGGTAAGGGGAAAGGACACAGGCAGCAACGTCCTCAAATGTTGGCGGATGTGCTGCAGCGGGCCCGAAATTGTTCGGACGGCGTATAATGAAGTGACATCCCATGGAGGAGGGCGTCGCGCAGGCCCGCCGAGAAGATGAAAGTCACGATAAAAGTACCCGACCAGTTGGCTGCAGAGGCTCGCGCGCGCGGAGTGTCGCTGGAGGTCTATGTGCAGGAGATACTGGCACGGCAGACGCTTGATGCCACAGACGAACAGCGTCTTGAGTCGGCTCGCGCCGCCGTCGGACGAATCCTCGAGTTGCGCAAGGGGAAGAAGCTCGCAGGTCTCCGCACGAAGGACCTCATTCACGAAGGCCACAAATACTGATGGCCATTTTCGTGGTGGACGCGTCGGTGGCCTTGGCTTGGTGCTTTGAGGACGAAGCCAGCAGTTGGACCGACGGGCTTCTAGAGCGATTGCGGCAGGGCGATCAAGTCATGGTTCCCGCCCACTGGCCCACCGAAATCCTAAACGGCCTCCTGGTTGCTTCCCGCAGGAAACGCATCAAGGCAGGTCAGCCCGCTCTGTTTTGGGACGAGCTCGCATGCTTGCCCATCGAAGTGGAGCCGGCGCTTACCGCGATCCAGGCAAAAACGGTACTGGCGCTGGGCGAAAAACATAGATTAACGGTGTACGACGCGGCGTACTTGGAGTTGGCTCAGCGCCGTCAATTGCCTCTTGGGACTCTGGACACAGACCTGAGAAAAGCAGCGCAAGCAGAGGATGTAATTCTGCTTTAGGGATCGAGGCCGGTCTCCGGCAACGAGATTCATCAGGCCTCTGAACGAACTCCGTGGTGTATCCTCCAGCTCAGACCGCGATGCCAGTGAACCGACAAGATGTGGAAAGCATTGTTGTGGCCGTTCCGGGTTTTCGGAGCAGCTTCCAAGAGTTCCTTCAAGAGTGGGCGCCGGACGGTCCATTGCCGTGGTACGTGGCTATGAGCGAACTAGCGCATTACGTCGTCGAGAGCTACGGGCGTGGAATCACGGCCGAGTTCCCGGACTTGTTTGCAACAGTTGAAGCTCTCCTCAGCCAGGCTGATCCGGAACTTGAAAATCTCATCGCCGTGGGGCTTTTCGAAGACATACAGAACATTGCGAGCCATCGAGATTTTGGGGCGCAGCCCTTTCGAAAGTGGCTCGGGTCTCGGAGTTTAGTCGTGTGGGATGAGGTCGATGCTTTTGCGGAGCGCGTCGCCGCTTGGGCCGCACAGCAGAGGCCTCGATGGTGGCAATTCTGGCGGCGTCGCAGTGGCTTTGACTCAACGAAGGCGTTGAGGCAGGTTGAAAGTCCAGAACTTCGAAAGATAATCGAGGCCGATTACCGAAGGAGAAAGTGAACGCGGCAATCGGAAACTGACCCGTTGAGCTCGCATGACTAATCAGGAGTCGGCTTTTCCGATCGTGCATACCGAAATGTTCCAGTGTTTGCGGATGCCGGTTAGGCTGCGTTGCCAATCCTACGAGACTTAGCCACTTCGGCGGTCGCCAGGCGCGGCATCTTCCGATCGCTGCATCCAGCGCGTCATCGCCTGGCACTGGATGCAATACAACAGAACACCATGCGCCAGTTCGAAGTCCGCGAGTTTAGACTCGCCGAGTTGAACGGCTTCACGTTTTCCGCAACAGCCGCAGACGAGGAAAGCGAGGTCTTCCGTTTCATCGGGGTCGGGTGTCGAGGGGAATTCGGTCTCCCACAGATTCGCTTGCAGGTCCACAAACTCGACTGAGTAGACGTAACCTTCGGCCCGGTCCCCAATCCTTCCCGCGACGCGGACTCTCGCTTCCTTGCCCGTGTCCAAACGGCGGATGGTCATCTGCTGGTTCGGCATCAACTTCCGTTTCGACAGGATGGAAGCCCCGTGCTGACTGAGCGTCAATGTCTGGGAGTTCTCCGTGAACTCCTGGCCTGTTTCGGAGGCTCCGGCTAACTGAACCGGTATCTGAGCGGGCAAGCGCTCACTTCTACGGCGAGGACCCCGGCGTAACTTTCGCTCTGGCATGGAGGCCTCTATATTTGAGCAGTAACGCCCGCGAAGCAAGCGTTTGTCATTCGCCGGTTTATCTCACCGGGGAGACTTCACTAACGTTTGCAATAAAGGGGGACTTTCCGCGAACCGGGGGTTAGCGGAAGTTGCTGATGAGGACGACGTCGCTGGTCTGCTCGCCCTTGGCCAGGAGCAACTGTTTGCCGTCGCGGGACCAGGCGAAATCGAAAATATGGCCGGAGGTGAAGGTGGTGACCGGGTGGGGCGCGCCGCCCGAGAGCGGCTGCTCCCAGACATTCGTAGCGCCGTTGCGAGTCAAGAGATACTCGATGCCTTTCTGATCGGGCGCCCAATGGAGTTTGTCGGCGCCGAAGGGCTGCGTGAAGGTATGGACGGGCGCGCCTCCCGCCGCGGGAATCACGCCGTATTTTTGAGTGGGCGCGTGGTCAAACTCCTCGTAACCGCAGGCAATCCATTTTCCGTCCGGCGAGATCACGCCACCGACGGCACCCTGGGCCGAGGTGAAGAGCGCAGTGCGCTCTCCTCCATCGACGGGAATGCGATACAGCTTGTTGTCGGAATCAAAGAGGACCCACGTGCCGTCGGGGGAACACTCCGAACTCACAACGCTGTCGCTCAGCTCGAGGCGGTTGGAGCCGTCGACGGCGGTGCGCAACAAGCGGAGTCCGTTATTCTCGTTGGCATCGAACACCAGATAGCGGTCGCCGCACGCCGACATCGAAATGTAGTTGGCAAGGCTGGGAATCACAGCGGAGCGTCCGGTCCCATCCGGATTCAACAGAGCCATGTCGCTGCCGTGGCTGCGCACGAGAAGTTTGCCGTCCGGACCCGGTGCGACGCCATCGTCGGGAGTCTCTCCGAAGGTGACTTGCTTCGCTTCGTTCGTGCGCCCGCCGGAGAGCATCCAGATGTGAGAGCTCTCGGCACTCTCGACGGCGACGAGGTTCTCGCCATCGCGAGTCAATTCCAGAGACTGGCCGTAATCCAGGAGATCGTTCGAGAAACGGCGCTTCTGGCCATCGGGAAACGACACGAGCCATAGTTGCGAGCCGCTGCCGCGCGATGGCCGGATGGAAACGAGGAACGAATTGCCGTCAGGCAGCCAAGCCGGCCTTCCGAACTGGTCGGGACCAGAAAGCAGTTCTTTGATTGAACCGTCGGCCACGTTCACGGCACCCACAAACCACCTGGCCCCGGCCTTCCCGAATTCCAGCCAAGGCGCCAGGACCGCCTTTCCATCGGGCGACCAGGCCGCTCCGTACATGAAGGCCGGCCAAGCGGGCAAGTTCGCAAGGAGATGATCGCCGCTACCATCCCCATCGGCGACCCGAAGCTCGATCGTGTTTTTCGAGGGCACGCCTCTCATGTAGGCGAACTGCTTGCCGTCCGGCGAGAAGCTTAGAGGAGTATCGATATCGCGAATCAATTGACGCGGTGTACCGCCGAGAACGGGCATGACGTACAAGTATCTGAAATTGGCGGTGGATTTATCGGAGCGCACGAAGTAGACGTAATTGCCGTCCGGGGAAAAACTGAGTCCAGCGAACTGCACGGCGTCGGGCTGGAGAACCTGGACGTCGCTCTTGGTGGCGACGTTGCGGACCCAGAGGCTCTGCTGCTCGCCATTCGTGAGGACATAGACGATGTAGCGGCCGTCGGGAGAGATGGCAACTCCGGTTGCCTTGCCGCTGTCGGTGAGCTTGGCGATCTGCATGTTTTGCAGATTCAAGGCCTGGGGGCGAGTGAGGAGTTTATATCCGGCGAAGGCGAGACCGGCGAGGACGATGACGGCAGCGGCGGCAATCGCCTTCCACGGAGCGCGGTTTGCGGGGACGACTGCCGGCGTGGAAGCCGAACTGGGTGGAGACGCCATCCGGCCGCTCGATCCCGGCTCCTGCGCGGAAGCCACGGAGCCACTCGTCAAGCTGACGCGTCCGGAGCCGGTGTCGCGTTTCAGGCGTTTCAAATCCGCGCGCATTTCCGCGGCGCTCTGGTAGCGCAAGTCGCGGTCCTTCTCCATCGCCTTCGCGATCACTTGCTCGAACTCGGCGGGCAGGGCGTTGTTGAGGCGAACCGGCGCGACCGGATTCTTGTGGAGAATCGCGTCGAAAATCGCGCCGGAGCTTTCGCCCTGGAACGGAAGCGAGCCGGTGGCGACTTCATAGAGAACAATTCCGAACGAGAAGAGGTCTGTGCGCGCGTCGAGGTCCTTGCCGAGAACCTGCTCCGGCGACATATAGGCGACCGTGCCGAGCGAAGTGCCCGGGCTCGTGAGCTGCGCTGTGTCAGCGCCAACGGTGACGGCGGAGGTGCCCGCCCGGCTGGCTACTCTTTCGTTCGTCACGCGGGCGAGGCCGAAGTCCAGGATTTTCGCGTGGCCGCGCTTCGTCACGAAGATGTTGGCGGGCTTGATGTCGCGGTGAACGATGCCTTCGCTGTGAGCGGCGTCCAGCGCGTCCGCTACTTGAATCGCGATGTCGAGGATCGTTTCCAGTTCGACGGACCGGCCGGTAACGAAGTGCTTGAGCGTCTGGCCATCGAGAAACTCCATGGCGATAAAGGCCTTCCCGTCCGCTTCGCCGATATCGTAAATCGTGCAGATATTGGGATGGTTCAGGGCCGAGGCGGCCTGCGCCTCCCGCTGAAAACGCGCGAGCGCTTGCGGGTCCTTGGCCACGTTGTCGGGCAGGAATTTCAACGCGACGAAGCGATGAAGGCGGATGTCCTCGGCTTTGTAAACGACGCCCATGCCTCCGCCGCCGAGGCGTTCGAGGATGCGGTAATGCGAAAATATCTGATCGGCTGACGGGTCGCTGGTGGGCATGCGCTGCACATATTAGGGTGCGAGAAAAGGCAAGTCAACGAAGACGACGCGCGCACCGGCGCGGAGGGAGGAAATGCGTTTCTGAAGCACCGGATGCCTGCCGAAATGCCTACCGAAGTTACCTGGGTGGATCCGCGGGTTTAGCGGGCTCGGAAGGTTTCGCGTCCTTCGACTTGGCCAGGAAGTCATCGACGCGCTTTTTGAAATCATCGCGGTCGTTGTGCTCGAATCCGCTATAGTTCGATACGACTTGCATCTCGCAGCCGGTGCCTTTGGGAACCAAGGTGACGCGGTTGGTCCGCTGCAGGACAGCGCCGGTAATGGTGACATGGACGGCGTGCTTCACTTTGTAGGAAGCAGTCATCTTGGCGTCGTCGTTCTCCTCGACGCTGTAGTTGTCGGCATTGCTGAGGGTGTCTTTGACCGCGCCCCACAAATCGCCGCAAGGAACGGGATAGGTACTCTTGTAGGTCTTGCCGAATAGCGGCAAGGCTAGAACAAGCGAAATTAAAGCCACAATCACAAATCTCGCCTTCATGATGGCATGCCTCCCCGGCGGCCGGGCCGGTATCCGCGCGTCACAAGCCAACTTGAAGATAGCCGCTCGACACATTTTGTCAGTGCGCCAAGTCACCTGAGCCGGTGACCAGCGTCCATGCCCGTTTCGTTGACATTTGCAATCACCGGCGCATACACTGCCGCGCGAACGCAGAGGAGATGCGATGGCTCACCCCGTGGTTCATTTCGAAATCGGATGCAAAGACAGCAAAGCGACGCAGGAGTTCTACGCCGGCCTGTTCGGCTGGAAGATAAACGAGGCGGGCCCTGCGGCGATGATCGACACGGGCGGACCCGTGACGGGACACATCACGGCGCTCGGACACGAGCCGTTCCACTACACAATTTTCTACGTCGAAGTGGAGGACGTGCAGGCGTATCTCGACAAGGCAAAATCGCTGGGCGGGAAGATGCTGGTTCCTCCGATCCAGATTCCCACCGGAACGTTTGCGTGGATGTCGGATCCCGAGGGGAACATGGTGGGGCTCTGGAAAACGGCGAAGTAGGGCTGAAGCGTGCCCTGACGAACAGAATTCGATGACGGCAACGCGAGAAGAGGAGAAGCCATGCGACGAATCGCGCTCGTGTGCGGATTGATCATTTCTGTCGCTGTCCTTTGCCAAGTGGCGACACTTCGGGCCCAGCAGGCGTCGACGGAGAAGGCGGCAGCCCCGGCGGCGATGCAAGAGCCGAAGCCCAGCCCGGAAATGGACCGCATGAAATTTCTAGTCGGAACGTGGGACCTCGAAGGCGAATACCTAAAGACTCCGCTCACCGGCGAAGGCGGCAAGCAAACGGGTTGGTATAAGGCGCAGGTGGGCCCAGGAGGTTTTTCGATCATCGCCGATTTTGAGGCGGACAGTCCGATCGGCAAGGAGATCGGGCACCAATTGTTTGCATGGGACCCGAACACGGGGACGTACACGACGGTGACGATCGGAAATTTTCCGGGATTGCTCATAGGAAAAGCACACTGGGAAGGTGAAAACCTGGTTACGGAGGTTGACTTCAAGATGGGAGACGCCGCAATCCACAACCGCGCGGTCTATTCGCACACGACCAACAAGAATATTCAGATCGAGGAGTCGTATCAGATGGGCGATGCGCCGATGCAGCTGATGTGGAAGGCGACGGCAACAAGGAAGTAGACCGCGCGGAGGCAACAGCGCTTACTCGCCAGCTGCCCGGCGACGTGGCGATGGCGCCTGCAGGAATCTGCTGAGGCGCAGGAGCGAGAAACATGTTTGCACGACTCATGGGCTTGAAAACAATTTCACCGGCTGCCCTGCATCAGCTTGCGCAGAACGCCGAGCCTGTGTCTGTGATCGACGTCAATTCCCGGCAGAGCTGGATGAAAGCTCGCGTTCCCGGCGCCAAGAATCTCGACCCTGTGGCCTACGAGGCCAGCGACCTCCCGCCGGACAAGAACACGTCCGTAGTGTTCTATTGCTCCAATCCGATGTGCAGGAAAGCTCCCAATGCGGCGCGTCGAGCCGAGAAGATGGGCTACAGCAACGTGAAGGTGATGTCAGCAGGCATCAGCGGCTGGCTTGCCGCGAAGCTGCCGACCGAAAGCGGAGAATGAGCTTCGAGCGGGCTAGGCGGCGCGCTCGAAGATTCCGGCGGCGCCCATGCCGCCTCCGACGCACATGGTAACGAGACCGTAGCGCGCGTTGCGGCGCTCGAGTTCACGCAGAATCGTGGCGGTGAGCTTGGCGCCAGTGCAACCGAGCGGATGGCCGAGGGCGATCGCGCCGCCGTTGACATTGACCCGCGCGGGATCGAGGCCGGCGAGCTTGATGACGCTCAGCGACTGCGCGGCGAAAGCTTCATTCAGTTCGATCACGTCAATCTGATCAAGTTTCAGCCCGGCAATCTTCAGCGCCTTCGGAATCGCGTACACGGGTCCGACACCCATCTCCTCCGGCGGGCAGCCTGCGGTGGCGAAAGCAACGAACCGCGCCAGAGGCTTCAGACCAAGCGCGCGGGCGCGTTCCGCGCTCATGACGACGGCGGCGGCGGCGCCGTCGCTCGTCTGCGAGCTGTTGCCTGCCGTGACCGTTCCGCGCGCGTGAAAAGCGGGCTTGAGTTTCGCGAGCGCTTCGAGCGAGGTGTCGGCGCGCGGCCCCTCGTCGGTATCAAAGGTGAGCTTCACGGTCCTGGGCCGCGATCCATTCGCGGCTCCACTTGCACCGTTCGCGCCGTTTTCGAGGACGGCATAGGTCACCTCGACCGGAACAATTTCATCCTTGAATTTTCCGGCTGCGATCGCGGCGAGAGCCTTCTGGTGGCTGGCGAACGAGAACTCGTCGGACTGCTCGCGCGTGATTCCGTATTTCACGGCGAGATTTTCGGCTGTGAGCCCCATGCCGAGGTAAGCGTCCGGGTAGTGGTCTATCAGCCAGGGATTCGGCGCGATCTTGTTTCCGCCCATGGGCACCATGCTCATGGATTCTGTGCCGCCAGCAACAGCAACGTCTCCCTGTCCGGCGATGATACGTTCAGCAGCCAACGCGATGGCCTGCAGACCGGAAGAGCAAAAGCGGTTGATGGTCATCGCGGCAGATTCAACCGGCAGTCCAGCGCGCAGCGATGCGATGCGGGCGACATTCATTCCCTGCTCGGCTTCGGGCATCGCGCAGCCGAGGATCACGTCCTCGACTTCGCGGGGATCGAGGCCTTTGGCGCGGGCGACGGCGTCCTGAATCACGGCAGCGCCGAGATCGTCGGGACGCGTGGTTCGCAGCGTTCCCTTGGGAGCTTTTCCGACGGCGGTACGCACGGAGGTTACGATGACTGCTTCTCGCATGGGTCACCTCGACTGCGCTGGTTCGCAACGAAAGGGCGGAACAGCGGTGGATCGAATCTATTGGATGCCAGTGCGCGGAAAAAAGCAACAGGGCGTGGCAGGGGGGAGTCGAAAGCAGTGGCGTGCAGAGTCTGTGCGACAACCGTTTCGAAGGCTAGAGCACCGGACAGGCTTGGCGGATTTAGGTCGCGTGCAAAGCCGTGACCCGCAGAGCTACAGGCGAAACTTGATCGTGACCAGCATATCGATCGAGACCGGCTGGCCATCAAGGGTCGAGGGCTCGTACTTCCACCGGCGAAGCGCGTCGAGCGCGGCCTGCCGCAGGACCATCGGACCGGACACCACCTTCATGTGCGCGACTTTGCCCGTCTTGTCGATTTGCGTGTCGACCACGACGTCGCCCTCAACGCGGGCTTGCCTTGCGGCCCCGGGGTAGACAGGGAGGACCTTGGAAATCAGTTTCGGCTCCTTCACGTTGCCGCCGACGGAGACCGGGGCTTCGGGCGCAGGCGGCGGAGGAGCGACCGACGAGGAACCAATGCCTGGGAGCTCGCCGGGCTCGCTCGACGTCGCGGCGGAGTTCAGCGAGGGAGCCGCTTCGTCCTGGGAAAGTGTGCGCTGCGACGATACCGGGTGCGCATTCAGAGTCGAGGCTAGCATCTCTGGGGCCACGCCGGGCGCGGCCGGCTTGTCGGGAGAAGCGGCTGGCTGCGAATCTTGCTTAGTTGGCTCGGGCTTGTTTGCCTTCGCGGCGTTGGCGGAGAGATTCGCGACCGTGTTGGTTGGAGTGGCACTCGGAGGCGCTGCGTGCGCGGATGCGGCGCGCGCGTTGTCGACGGAACGCGTCTCTATGGGCGCCGTTTGAGCGGGCTGAGAAGTGAGATCCCGCGTCGCGCCCGACGGCACCGTCTGGCGGGCCGGGGCGGAATCTGCAGCGGCAATTTGCGTGTTCGCGGGCTTCGGTCGGAAATAGAGAATGCCGCCGCCCACCGCCACGAATACGACTGCGATGCACGCAGCGATGAGAATCCAGTTCTGCCGTGGCTCCGAACTGCTGGCATCACTTCCGCCTAATCCGGCTTCCAGGCGGGCGCCAAAGGCTTCCGTCGCTGCAGCATGGTCGCCAGCGGTGAGCACCGCTTGCCCGAAGCTTCCGAAGACGCGAGTCCCGGCAGCGGCGGCCTCCGTGCCAGACGCCGAAGAGTTTTCGGCGGCGGATTCCACAGCGGCGGCAACCGACTGAGAAAACGTTGCGTCGCTGACGCCCAGCATCTCTTCGAGCGCGTGGGCCGACGGCGCCGCGAGCGGCTCCGGGGGAGGAACGTGCACGCTGGCGCTCGGTGGTGTCCTTGTCTCGGCCGTGGCCGAGGCTGTCGTCTGAATTTTCTCCTGGGTCCCGATGGACACAAACGGCGAAGCAGGCTTCGGCGCGGGTGCGCCCAGCGGCTTCACGTGCTTGGAATAGGTCGGCGTTGGAACGGGATCCTGCTGCGGCGGCGCGGCCGGCGCGGGCGCCCAGGAAACCTCCAGCTCGTGCTTCGGCTTCGCTTCAAGCGGCGCAGCAGGCGGGGGCGGCGCGACCTTGTGAGCGTTTGCCGGGGCTTCCGACGGAAAGTAGACGCCCCAGTATCCCGACTGCGGATGCGTGAATTCGACCTCGACGTAGCCCTGCATGTTCGGAAAGCTGCGCACCTTGACGACACGGCAAATCGCGTCCTGGCGCGACTTCGAATTTGTGAGGACGAGCATCTGGCCCACGTTGACGTTCGTCGCCATCTTGACGACGCCGCCCTGCGGAAACACGATCATCGTGGAAGTTTGCTCTTCAAACTTTTCCGTGCGGGGCGCGGCGGCGTGGGCGTCGATGACGCGCGAGCCGTGGACTTTGACCGGAACTTCGAGAGAAACTGCGTCGGCATGCAGATGGCCCGACGCGGGCTTCGCGTGCTGGGATTTACCTTGCGAAACGGCGGTTTCTTGCGGCGTACTTCCCGCTTCGACCGTATCCTTCGTTGGTAGCGCCATCAGCGATACACGGCAATACGCCGCGTCCCCTCAATCTCAGTTGATTTGGCCGTTACTATTCGATTTTCAAGAGGGCCGGGAGGGGTAGCAATAGTACCTTCGTACTTGCTGTTAACGCTTTGTGTGGAAAACGAAGGGGTTGCCGGGGACGGCGCGCGGGCGATCTTCGCAAGCTATTCGCCCTTGCGGGGGATGAAGAGCGGCACAGGAGGGGTGATTTTGTATTTCTTGGAGAAGTCGCGCTCGTTCAAGGCAATCCCGACACGCCCGCGGGAATCGATGTAGATGAGCGGCTCGCCGACAGGAACGTCCATGAACGTTCGGGCGTAGGGAATCGTGAAGTAGCTCTTGTCGATCTTCGCCTGGATTCGGTCGCCGAAAACGTAGCCGAGCGACTTGAAATCGTTGCCCTGAATGTCCGTGATCAGGCTGCCGAAGGGATCATCCAGGCCGATCACCGCGCCGGTGATGCCCTTCTGCTCGACGGTGGCCACGCGCGGGCTCAGGCGCACCAACTGTTTCACATCGGGGCCGGCCATGGTCCAGTCTTCGCCTTCGGCGAGGTGCGCGGCCGCAGGCGAAAAAACGTCGCGGCCATGAAACGTAGAAGAGACGTTGTCGCCGAGCATCCACGCCGTGTTCGTGATCTCGCGAGCGCCCTCGATACCGTCGCGGTCCGCGACAGGTGTGATCAGGCCATTGTCCGGCAGCACGAAGAACTGGCCCTTCTTCGATTTCACGATCACGGCTTTGCGAGATGTGCCTACCCCTGGATCGACCACGACGAGGAAGATCGTGCCGGTGGGATAATACGGAGTGACGCCTGCCAGAAACCGCGCGCCTTCTTCGATCGAATACGGGGTCACCTGGTGCGTGACGTCCGTCAAGCGCACGTCCGGAGCGATGCCGAGAATCACGCCTTTGCAGATCGCCACAGAGTCGTTCGCGGTGCCGAAGTCCGACATGAAGACGATCGTGGGACGCTCCGACCCCACTTTCCTCGCAGTATCTTCCTCGGGAGGATGGCCGGCGCAGTGCGAGAGGCACACCAGAACCGCGAGCAGAAAGGGGACGTACCAGAGGCGAGACGATCGGAAGCGCATGCGATTTCCTGAATGAGAATACACCTCATGTGAGTTGCAACCTCGCGGGAATTCGCGCGGGGTTGCCGATTTTCAAACGGAAAGGACAGCAGATGCGAAGAGGGGCGCAGTGCTTGGGCGCAGCGGCCCTCGCGCTATGCCAGCCGCCGCTCTCCGGATTCAGGCGGCTACTTCGGCGGCTCGGGTCGCTTCTTGTATTCCTCGTACAAGTCGCGGTGGCGATTGTCGGTGCTCGTGAGCCGACCCTTGATGAAGAGGTAGCGGACCTCCGTCTTGATTTCGAGCGGATCGCCGTTCGTGACGATCACATTTGCCAACTTGCCCGGCTCGATCGTACCGAGCTGATCCGCGAGGCCGAACATCTGAGCGGCATTGAGGGTCACGGCTTTCAGGGCCTCATCGTGCGGCAAGCCGTAAGCGACGGCAACCCCCGCGTACTGCGAAAGGCGGCGGGAGAACGAGACGTCGAAGCTCGAGAACGCGATCGGGATCCCGGCGGAAAACAGCTCCGACGGCTGCGCCATGGCCTGATCGTACCGCATATCTTCTTCCTCCGGCGGCCGCAACGTGGGACCGAGAATCACGGGAATCTTCTTTTCCTTGAGGAGATCCTTCACCCTCCACGCCTCCGACCCTCCGGCCAGAATCATCTTCAGATTTTGCTTCCCGCAGAACTCGACCGCGGCGCGAATGTCGCGAGCCTTTCCCGCAACGACGAGAACGGGCAATTTCCCCTCGACTACCGGAACGAGGGCTTCGAGCTTCAAATCGCGTTCGAAGTTCGCCGGCGAGCCTTTTTCCTCCGCTTGGGCGTAATGCCGGGCGCGGTCGAGCCAGTCGCTAATCTCGTCGATTTTCTTATCGTAGTCCTTCTTGACCTCGGCGTACGGCTTTTCCTGAATCGAGAACGTCGAGAAGTCGAACGAACGGGTTTCAAGCGTCGGCCAGTTGACGACCATTGCGACCGAGCGCTTGATCTGCATTTCGTCCATCGTCCATCCCGCGAGATTAAAAGCTGAAGCTTGCCCGGAGATGACTCCTCCTCCCGCGGAATCGAATCCGCCCGTGCCCGGTGCGGCAATCACGTGCGTAATTCCGCTGGCCCGCGTAACGGCGATATGGGCGCTCGCGGGATTCACGGCGGTGGCCGCGACGACGTCGGGATTGTAGTCGCCGAGTTCGGTGACATCGACGGTGGCCCTGACCGCATTCACTTCGTCCAGCCCCATCTGCGTGATGGGATCGAACATGCCCGGATAGACTTCGAGGCCAGTGGCGTCAACTACGTGCGCTCCGGCGGGAATATCTACATTCGCGCCGACGGCCGCGATCTTTCCGTCGCGAATGACAACTGTGCCGTTTTCGATGGGCGGCCCCGCGAGAGTGTGGACCTTCGCGCCTTTGATGGCGTAGGTATCCGATGAAGTCTGAGCCACGAGAGGAGCAGCGATGGACGCAGCCAGCGCGACAGAGGCGACTAATGGCATGATCGAGGCACGCGCGATTTCGACGACCCGTGCGATTCTCACAGCGCACCTCCTTCAGCGGTCCCAGTTTCGCCCGCGTCCGGCTTGCCCGGCTTCTTCTTGCGCTCGGGCTTGGCGGCGGGCTTCTCCTCCGACTTCTTTTCCGGCTCTGCGGCCTTCTTCTCCTTGTCGAGCAGTTCCTGCTTTTCCTTTTCGAGCGCCGGGCGCAGAGCAATGTCGCGCTGCCGATCAAAATAGACCTGCCCGTCGATGAGCATCTTCTGGACCACTGCGTATACGCTCAGCGGATCGTGATTGTAAATCGCCAGATCGGCATCCTTCCCGACGTCGATCGAGCCGACCCGGTTGTCGATCCCGAGCTGAATCGCGGGATTGAGCGTGACGAGTTTCAGCGCGTCGTTTGACGACAGGCCGCCGTATTTCATGCTCTTCGCAGCTTCCTGATTGAGGTGCGTCGCCTCCTCGGCATCGTCCGAATTGATTGAAACCACGACGCCGCGCTCTGTCATCAACGTGGCGTTGTAAGGAATCGCGTCGTAGGCCTCCATCTTGTAGGCCCACCAGTCGGAGAATGTCGAGGCGCCAACGCCCGCTGCGGCGAGCTCGTCCGCGATCTTGTAGCCTTCGAGGACGTGTTGGAAGGTGCGAACCTTGAAGCCGAATTCTTTGGCCACGCGGAGCAACATGAGGATTTCGTCCGCGCGATAGCAGTGCGCGTGCACGTATCGCTTGCCCTCGAGGACCTCGACGAGCGGGTCAAGCGTGACGTTGCGCCGGGGCGGAATCAGGTTCGGCTCGCCCGCGGCTTTGCGGCGGTCATAGTCGTCCCACTCTTTCTTGTACTCGCGCGCTTCGGTGAACGCCTGGCGGATGGTTTCCTCGACGCCAAGGCGCGTCACAGGATATCGCTGCGGGACTCCGGGCGGAGGCGTGAACCCCGAGCGCTTCGGATTTTCGCCGAGAGCAAACTTGATTCCGGGCATCGCGCCCTGGAAAGGAAGATCTGCGGCCGGTTTGCCCCAGCGCAGCTTGATCACGACGGTCTGGCCGCCGATCGAGTTCGCGCTGCCATGAAGAATATTCGCTGTGGTGACGCCACCGGCAAGGTCGCGATAAATATCAATATCGTCGGGATTCAACACGTCCGGAATTCGCGCCATCGACGAGACAGACGGCCCGCCTTCGTTCACGCTGCCGTCGACGGCGATGTGCGAGTGGCAATCGATAATTCCCGGCATCACGAACTGGCCGGTGGCGTCGATCACCGTCGCGCCCTCGGGCGCCTTCACATCGGTGCCGACATCGGCGATTTTCCCGTCGCGAATCAGGATCGAGCCGCGCTCGATATTTCCGTGCGTGACAGTGAGAATCGTCGCGTTTTGAATAAGGATTACGTTCGAGTTCTGCGCGCGGGCCGGATTGCTCACCAGCGCGGCCAGCAGACCGAGAGCGAGGAGAAAGCGAGAGGTTTTCATCGGCTCACCCCCGAGCTGAGCGCGCCCGCTTGCGCTTCGTCTGCGCGCATGGGCTTCGGCTCGCCCCCGCCGTGCGGAGGCTTTTCGGGCGCCGCCTCCGGATGAATCTCGAAGAATCGCCCGTCGACGAAGACGTCCTTCACTTTGGTTTTTTCGTTGAAGATGTCGCCGTCGGTGACGACGAGATTCGCGATTTTCCCGGGTTCGACTGCGCCGAGCTGCTCTGAGACGCCGAGAATCTCCGCCGCGTCCTTGGTAAACGCGCGCAGTGCCGCGTCCGGCGCAAGGCCGGCATCCAGTGCTTTCTTCACGTTCTTGAGGATGTCCTTCGGGCCCGAGAGCCCGTCCGAGGAAAACGCGAACTTCACGCCAGCCTTTGCGAACGCGGCAGGCGTTCCGGGCGCGCGATCGCGAAAACGCAAATCGCGCAGAGATTGTTCGGCCTCTGGATCAACGTCCTTCGGACGCTCCGGCCATTTCAGGCTGACGATCACGGGCATTCTTTTTGCAGCGACGGCGTCAGCGACTGCGTAGCCCTGCTGGCCGCCAAAGAGAGCGGCGCTGATTTTCCATTCATCCGCAAGCCTCAGGGCGCGCAGAATCTGGACTGAATTGTTCGCGGGCAGCACAACGATTTCCTTGTTGGCGAGCGCCTCGCTGACGACCCGTTCCGCGCGATCGTAGGGAATACGCTGGTTCTTTGCCGGATTCGCGAGGTAGATCGATTCCGACTGCGCGTACCACGAAGCATCGTCCAGCACCTGGCGCACATAGGCGATGGTTCCCATCAAAGAATCGGGAAAGCCGAAGAATCCGCCCGCGGGCCGGAACGAAACCTGCAGCGTGGCCGCGGGCTTCACGACGAAATCGCCGGCGCGCTCACCCGCAAGGTCGACGACGCTTCCCTGCCCGGGAAAAATTCCGCCTTCGGGCGCGCTCAGGACCGTGGTGAAGCCGGCGTTCCGCCAACTCTCGATGCGCTTATCGTCCGGCTTGAACTCGTCCGCTGCGACGCGCCACGGCGTCGTGGCAGGGCGATCCTCGGGACCGCGCGCAATGGGGCCCGCGGGAGCGGCGCGACGCGCGCCACGGCCTCCGGCAGCCGGCGCCTGAGCTTCGCCCCCCTCCTGCTGCAAACCGATATTCGTTCCCGCGTCGATGAGGCCCGGATAAACCGTCAAGCCCTTGCCGTCGACCACCCAGGCTTCCGGCGGGATGGCGACATTCGTCCCGACGGCCTGAATCAATCCCTTGGCCACGACGACCGTGCCACTTTCAATCGGCGGCCCGGAAACCGGGATGATTCGCGCATTCGTAATTGCGAAATATGGCGGCTCACCGCCTTCGCCGCGCGCCCTGCCCGACCACATCACGCATGCAGCGGCGAC
>Ga0335077_10000641_pt1 | contig 39491 bp, 29 predicted proteins | sample Lox_Sample_31_FD_207151 | JGI IMG/M metagenome (GOLD analysis project Ga0335077, IMG submission 207151) | Soil microbial communities from Loxahatchee National Wildlife Refuge, Florida, United States - Lox_Sample_3.1 | ecosystem: Environmental > Terrestrial > Soil > Wetlands | place: USA... | reverse complement strand
CTGCCTGAGGTCCGGCGCCGCCTTCAGCTCGTCCTGCTTGAGCGCATCGGCTGGTGCCCGCTCTGCCGCCGGCCAGTCGGGTCGCGTGGGGTTTCCCGACAATGAAAAACCGATCAAGTAGTACTAGTCCCGCCGACCGCCGAAGATGCGGAGGAGCGAGAGGAAGAGGTTCACGAAGTCGAGGTAGAGCGCGAGCGCCCCGTTCACGGGCAGGGCCGCGAGGGAGGGGCCGGCGGCCGCCATGCGGCGCAGCCGCTGGGTGTCGTAGGCGGAGAGGCCGGTGAAGACCACCACCGCCGCGGCCGAGATCACCCAGGACACCATGTCGCTCTTCGTGAAGACGTTCACGACGCTGGCGATGACGATGCCGATGAGCCCCATGAAGAGGAAGGAGCCCCAGCTCGCAAGGTCGCGACGGGTCACCGTCGCGTAGACGCTCATCGTCCCGAAAGTGCCGGCGGTGACCGCGAAGGCGGTGGCCACCGAGGCGCCCGTGTAGGCGAGGAGGATGACGGAGAGGGTGGCGCCGTTGAGAGCCGAGTAGAGGAGGAAGAGCCCGCCGGCCGCCCCGGCCGAGAGCCGGGTCACCGCCGCCGAGAGCCCCACCACCAGGCCGAACTGGGCGAGGATGAGGCCCCAGAAGACGAGGCGGTTCCCGAAGATCACCTGGATGGCGGCCGGGGTGCTCGCCACCGTCCAGGCGACGAGGGCGGTGACGAGGAGGCCGAGGGTCATCCAGCGGTAGACGGCGGCCATGAAGCGGCGCTCCACGTCGGCGGCACCGCGGACCAGGACCTGTGTATTTCCGTATTCCATAGGGGCGGAGTCTATCCCCGAGGGGGGAGGGGCGCCACCGCGGCGGCCAGGTCCCGCCGCCCCTCTCTAGCCGAGCCGGTCGAGGATGCCCGGGACCTCGCTCACCGCGGAGGCGAAGGCGGTGGGCCTCGCCGAGGCGAAGGCCTCCCGGGCGAACGGCCCCCAGAGCCCCGCCACGGTGGCCACACCGGCCGCGTTCCCCGAGAGGACGTCGTGGGGCGAGTCGCCGACGAAGGCGGCCTCGGAGGCCCGGGCCGCGAGCTCCGAGAGCGCGTGACGCACCGGCTCCGGGTCCGGCTTGTGGCGCGCCGTCGACTCGAGGCCCACCACCGCCCGGAAGTGGCGCTCGAGGCCCAGAAAGGAGAGGGAGCGCCGCGCCGACGACTCGATCTTGGAGGTGACCACCGCGAGCGCGGTGCCGCGCGCCGAGAGGCCCTCGAGGAGCTCCGGCACGCCCGGGAAGGCCCGCACCATGCCGTCGTGGTGCGCGTGCTGGTGCTCCTTGTAGCGCCCCTTCACCTCCAGGAGCTCGGCCTCTCCCTCGGTCCACTCGCGGATCATCCCGTCGAGCGGGGTCCCGATGCGGGCCACCCACTCCGCCACCGTCGGCGCCCGGCGCCTCCCGGCGAAGGCGTACCTCATCGACTCCACGATGAGGGGCACGGAATCGATGAGGGTGCCGTCGAGGTCGAAGAGGACGGCGCTCTTCCCCATGGCGCGGGCGGAGGCGAGCGCCCTCTCCCCTCCCGAGGGAAGGGGGCGCTCTCCGGGTTTCCCTAGAGGAGACCGGGCTTGCCCAGCTTGAACCGGGCGAACTCGGTCGCGAGCAGGTCCACGTGCTCGCGCTCCTCGGCAGCGAGCTCCCGGTAGAGCTGCCTCTCCGGGGACCCCTCGGGCGCCTGGGCGCCCTTCTCGTCGAAGAACTTCACGGCCCGCTGCTCGAAGGCGATGGCGATGCGGAAGAGGTTCGCCGGGTCCTGGGGGTTGTGCTCGACCCCGGCGTAGACCGCGGCCCGCTCGGTCTGGAAGCCCTCCGCGGCCTGGGCGACATCGGCGTGGTAGCGCCGGGAGAGGATCTGCATGTGCTCCTTCTCCATCCCCTCGAACTTCCCGAAGAGCTCGCGGAGCGCCGGGTCCTTCGCCTCCTTCGAGGCGCGGGCGTAGAAGGCCATGCCGCCGAGCTCGATCTCGAAGGCGGTGCGGACCGCCTCGAGCGACTTCGCGTCCTCGAGGCTCCGATCCCCGAGCGGCGCGAGCTTCCCGCCACAGGCCGGGCACTGGCCGTAGGGGAAGGCGAAGCCCTCGCTCACCTTGGCGCAGGCCTCGCAGCGCCACTGCGACTCGGCGCCGGCACAGCAGATGTACTCCTCGTCCCCCTCGATGGGCTGGTGGCACTTCTTGCACATCTGCCCGCCGGAGGCGGCGACCGGCGGCGCCTGGAGGTGGCCGCTCCCGCCGTTCGCGCCGGGGGCGCCCGCGGAGGCGAGCGGCTGCTGGGGCACGAAGGCCTCGGCTTCCTCCTTCGTCACCGGCCACTTCTGCTTGCTCGAGGAGAGCCAGGTGGCAATCCCCTTGGCGGCGCGGCGGCCAGCGCCCATGGCGAGGATCACGGTGGCCCCGCCGGTGACGATGTCGCCGCCGGCGAAGACGCCGGGCAGGTTCGTCGCCTGGGTGGCGTCGTCGGCCACGATGTTGCCCCACTTGTTGAGGCCCAGGTTGGGGGTCGACTGGGTCACGATGGGGTTCGCCTTGGTCCCGAGCGCGTAGATGACCGTGTCGCACTCCAGGTCCTTGAACTGGCCCGTGGGCACGGGCTTGCGCCGACCCTTCTCGTCGGGGTCGCCGAGCTTCATCTCTTCGACCTTCATGCCCTTCACGTTGCCGTCGGCGTCCACGTAGATCTCGGTGGGGGCGTGGAGGAAGAAGAAGTCGATCCCCTCCTCCTTGGCGTGGCGGATCTCCTCGATGCGGGCCGGGGCCTCGGCCTCGGTGCGCCGGTAGACGCAGCGGACGGTGGCGGCACCGATGCGCTTCGAGACGCGCAGGCAGTCCATGGCGGTGTTGCCGGCTCCGATGACCACCACGCTCTTGCCGATGTTGATGGGGGTGTCGAGGTACGGGAAGCGGTCGCCGCCCATGAGGTTCACGCGCGTCAAGAACTCGTTCGCGCTGTAGACCTGGCTCGCGAACTCCCCGGGGATGCCGAGGAAGGCCGGGGCCCCGGCGCCCACGCCCAGGAAGACGGCGTCGTAGCCCTTCTCCCCGAGGAGCTGGGGAACAGTGAAGGTCTTGCCGATGACCTTGTTGGTCTCGATCTTCACTCCCATGTCCTTCAGCCGGTTCACCTCGCGCTCGATGATTTCGCGGGGGAGGCGGAAGGACGGGATGCCGTAGCGGAGCACGCCTCCGACCACGTGGAGGGCCTCGTAGACGGTGACGTCGCAGCCGTAGCGGACGAGGTCGGCGGCCACGGTGAGCCCGGCCGGTCCGGACCCGACCACGGCCACGCGGCCGAGCTTCTTCGCGAAGCGGGGCGCCTTGGCCGGGGGCGCCTTGGCGTTGTCGCCCACGAACCGCTCCATGCGGCCGATGGCCACCGACTCCATCTTCTTGTTGATGATGCACTGCGCCTCGCACTGCGACTCCTGGGGGCAGACCCGGCCGCAGATGGAGGGGAAGATGTTCGACTCGTAGATGGCGGCGAGCGCGCCGTCGAGGTCGCGGACGATGAGGTGGCGAATGAAGCGCGGGATGTCGATCTGCACCGGGCAGCCGGCGATGCAGGTGGGCTTCGCGCACTGGATGCAGCGCTCGGCCTCGCGCAGGGCGTCCTGCAGGGAGTAGCCGAGGTTCACTTCCTTGAAGTTGCGGGCGCGCTCCTTTGCGTCGCGCTCCGGCATGTGCACCTGGTGGGGCTCGAGCTCCTTCAGCTTCTTGTAGTTGCGCTTCTCCTGCTCGAAGAGCTGCTTCTCGAGGTTGCAGACGTGCTCGTAGTCGGTGTTGGCGGTCTGTTCCTGCCCCTTGAAGCGCTTCTGCCGGGCGAGCAGTTCCTTGAAGTCCACCTTGTGACCGTCGAAGTCCGGGCCCTCCACGCAGGCGAACTTCACCTTGCCGTCCACGGTCACCCGGCAGGAGCCGCACATCCCGGTGCCGTCCACCATGATGGCGTTCAAGGACACCATGGTCTTCACGCCGAAGGGGCGGGTGGTCTCCACGCAGGCGTTCATCATCGGGAGGGGCCCGATGGCGACGACGAGGTCCGGCTTCTCCTTCTCGAGCAGTTCCTTCAGCGCCACGGTGACGAAGCCCGGCTTCCCGTAGCTGCCGTCGTCGGTGCAGACGAGGAGGTTGTCCGAGTACTTCTTGAACTTGTCCTCCCAGAAGACGAGGTCCTTGTTCCTGAAGCCGATGACGCTCGTGGTCTTGTTTCCCGCCTCCTTGAAGGCGCGCAACTGCGGGAAGACCGGGGCCACGCCCAGGCCGCCGCCCACGAGCACCACGTGGCCGATCTTGGAGACGTGCTGGGGGAGCCCGAGCGGGCCGACGAAGTCGTCGAAGGCGTCCCCCTGCACGTAGTTCTCCATCATCTCCTTCGTCGTCTTCCCGAGCGCCTGGACCACCATGGTGATGGTGCCGCGCGTGCGGTCGTAGTCCGCGACCGTCAGGGGAACGCGTTCCGAGCCCTCGTGGAGCCGGAGCATGACGAAGTGGCCGGCCTGGGCCGCGGCGGCGACGTCGGGGGCCTCGACCTCCCAGAGGAAGGTCGTCGGAGAGAAAGCCTCGTGGCGAACGATCTTGTACATGTGCTGCGGACCTCGCTTGGCGGTATGAGGGCTGGAGGGGCCCTCGGAGGGAATGGCGTTGGTACCAGCCGCCAAGAGACCCGTCAAGGGGTAGCTCCCCGGCTGCTCCGGTCCGGGGGTCGGGTCCCGAACCGCCCGAACGTCCAGGGGTTACGCCGGATGGGTTGCGCCGGGCCCTCCCCCGCGGCAGGTAGAGGCAATGGCCAGTGAGAGAGCCGCTACGCACCTCGCCCCGGGCTTCCTCGTCGCCTCCCCCTCGCTGCGAGATCCGAACTTCCAGGGATCGCTCGTCCTCATGGCCGGGCACCGGCGCGAGGGAGCGATGGGGTTCGTGGTGAACCGGCCGGCTCCGGTCTCGGCGGTCGACGTGCTCGCCGGCGTGGACTCCTCGCTCGTCGACCTCGCCCGGCGCGGGGGCTGGGCGGAGCAGCCGGTGCTCCTCGGCGGGCCGGTGAGCCGGGAGCAGCTCTGGATCGCCTACCGGCCGGGCGCGGTCCCCGACGAGGAGGAGGGGATCCGCGTGGGCCGGCGCCTCGCCGTGGGGAGCTCCCGGACGCTGCTCGAGGCCCTGCTCCGCTCTCCGGGTTCCGGCCCCTTCCTGCTCATGATGGGCTACGCCGGCTGGGCCTCCCTCCAGCTCGAGAACGAGATCGCCCACGGGGCCTGGGTGCCCCTCACCTTCCAGGAGGATCTCGTCCTCTCCATCCCGCTCGAGACCCGCTGGGACGAGGCGGTGCGGCGGCTGGGGCTCGAGCCGTCGAGCTTCATGGTGGGCGGCGGCGGCGCCAGCGCCTGAGAGGAGCCCCCGCGCCGCGGCACCCTACCTCGACGGGGAGCAGGCATCGCGCCCGTCCACGGTTAGATTACTGGTCCCGTATCCGCTTCCCTCACCCCCGGCCGCCCGGCAGAAGGACCTCCACTCCGAAAGGACGCACCGAATGGCCACCGTCACCCTGAAGGGCACCCCCATCCACACGACCGGCGACCTTCCCGCCGTGGGCGCCAAGGCGCCCGACTTCAAGCTCACCACCACCGACTTGAAGGACGTGTCGCTCGCCGACTACCGGGGGAGGAAGAAGATCCTGAACATCGTGCCGAGCCTCGACACCCCGGTGTGCGCCACCTCGACCCGCAAGTTCAACGAGAGGGGCGGCTCCCTGCCGAACACGGTCGTCCTCGTCATCTCTGCCGACCTCCCCTTCGCCATGAAGCGCTTCTGCACCACCGAGGGGCTGAACAACGTGGTGAGCCTCTCCCTCATCCGCGGAAAGGGCTTCGCCAAGGACTACGGCGTCCTCATCCAGGACGGCCCGCTCGCCGGCGTCACCGCCCGCGCCGTAGTGGTCCTCGACGAGCAGGACAACGTCCTCTACAAGGAACTCGTCCCCGAGATCGCGCAGGAGCCGAACTACGAGGCCGCGCTCGCCGCGGCGAAGTGACCTCCGGGAAGCCTCCGGCCCCGCGTCCCGACGCCCCGGGCGTCCGGCGCGGGGCCTTCCCTTGTCCCGGACCGGCGTTCGCCCCGGGGCTGCCGCTCCGGGCCCAACTCGCTAGCTCGCCCCGCGCTCCAGCCTCTCCCGGAGCGCCTCGAGCGCGGGGAGGTCGTCCGACCAGAGGAGGCCGAGCTGCGACTCGGCGCCGCCCGCCGCCGGACCACTCCGGTAGCAGACCTTGAGGCGCCAGCGCTCCTGCTCGCAGGCCTTGCGGATCTCGAACCGGAGCGCCTTCCCCTCGCCCCGCAGCACCTCGAGGGCGCGGGCGGCGTCGGGCGGGAGCTCCATGCGGCGCGAGTAGACCACGGCCCCGGGTCTCCCGGCCAGCGCGACCCCTCTCCCCCGGCCCCGCGCCTCCCGTTCCCGGCGCCCCCTCCGGCCCGGGGCACGGCCGGTCCCCGGCGCCCGCCGCCTGGACGTCCCTGACTCCCGGTACAGGTGGGAGGCCGTACTACGTACACGGGATGGCGGTTTCCCACCCCCCTTCGCAGGATGGGTCGTCCGGCGCGGAGGGGCGCGACGGAAATCGCGGATGACGGACCAACTACACCAAGCGCGAAGGGCATTGCACCGCCGAGTGCGGGAGCTCCGCGGCGACCTCGCCGAGGTCGAGTCGCAGCTCGCCGACCTCGGCCCGGGCGACCGCCTCCAGGGCCTCCACCTCGTGCTCGAGGCCGGGGGTCACAAGGCGCTCGTCTCCGCCTCCCAGGTGGAGGAGATCGCCCGGGCTCCCGAGCTCTCCCCGGTCCGCGGGGGCCCGCCCGAGGCCGCGGGGCTAGTCTCCGCAGGCGGCCGCTCCCTCGTCGCCATCGACCTCGCCGCGATCCTCGGCTCGCGCCGCGCGCCCCCCAAGGACGCCACCCTGGTCGTCTTCCACTCCCAGGTGGCGGTGGGCCTCCTCGCCGATTCGGTCTACCCGGCCCCGGGGCCGGCGGTGCTCGCCGAGGGCGGCGGCGCCTCCTCCCCGCTCGGGCGCCACCGCGGCGCCTTCGCGAAGGTGCGCGACGAGGTCATGCCCCTGCTCAACGTGGACCGGCTCGTGGGCGTGGTCGAGGTCCGCCCGGAGGCGTCGAGCCAGGTGACGGCCTCGCTCTCCCGCCAGCTCCTCGCCCTCGAGGTCCACCTGGAACGGCGGGGACTCAAGCTCTGCGACCGGCTCCGGAACCGAATCCGGACCCACCTCGCCACTGCGACCGCCGAGCTCGGCCTCGAGGGCGCCGCGCTCTTGCCGCCCATCCTGGGCGGGGACCCGGTGAGCATCTGCGCGCTCCTCGAGGGGGCGGTGGTCGGCGAGGCGTACTTCTTCCGCCACCCCCGCCAGTTCGTCGCCCTGCAGCGGCTCCTCTTCACCTCCTCCGACCCCGGCCGTGGGCTCCGGCTCTGGTCGGCGGGCTGCGGGAGCGGGGAGGAGGCCTACAGCCTCGCCGCGCTCCTCGCCGCCTCCGGGCGCCCCCGGGGACAGGACCGGGTGCTCGGCACTGACATCTCGGCGAGGGCGCTCGCGCACGCCGGGGAGGGCATCTACGGCCGCTGGTCCTTCCGCGGCGTGGACCCGGAGCTCGAGAAGCTCTTGCCCGGTGCGCCGCGCGGGACCACCGTCCCGGAGCCGCTCCGCGCCGCCGTCGAGCTCCGGCTGCACGACGTCCGGGATCCGAGGCCGGAGGAGGGCTTCGACGCCGTTCTCTGCCGGAACGTCCTCCCCTGGCTCGACCCCGCCGAGGTACCCCAGACGCTCTCCAACCTCCTCGAGGCGGTCCGGCCCGGTGGATACCTGGTGCTCGCGCCGGGCGAGGTCGGCTTCGCCGCGGGGCTCGACCTCGAGCGGGTGGAGTTCGACGGGACGGTGCTGCTCCGGCGGCCCTGGTCCCGGCCCGTGGCGTCGGCGGCCGGCGCGCCTCCGAGGAACGCCGCGCGCGCCCGCTAGGCCGGCGCCCGCCCCTCGCCGCCCTCGTAGCGGATCCGCCCGATGAGCGGGACGTGGTCGGAGAGACCGGAGAAGCGGCTCGTGCGGTCGCCGTAGCGCGCCGTCCCCTCCAGGTCGAGGAAGCGCACCCCGTTGCCGTAGAAGATGTGGTCGAGGTGCATCCTTAGCCTGAGGAACCCGGCGGTCGGGTAGGCCTCCCCGAGCAGCCCCAGGTCCTTCATGGCGCAGCCGAAGCCCGCCGACTCCGAGAGGTAGCGGAAGACCGGCGAGCCGGGACGGGCGTTGAAGTCGCCGCAGACCACGTAGGGCTCGCCCCGCGCGTGGCGGTGCACGTAGGCGGCGAGGCTCTTCGCCTCGTGGAGCTGGTTCACGCCCCAGCCCATGCGGGCGCGCCGCGTCCAGAAGGCCCGCGCGAACGGGGTGGGGAGCGAGAGGTGGGTGTTGAAGACGTGGAGGCCGCGGCCGGCCCGGTCGACGAGTCGCACGTGGGCGCAGATGCGGCCCTGCTTGCGGTCGCGGAAGAGCGCCACGTGGTGGTGGGTGATGCGCGCCGGCGACTCCACGTTGTGCGACTCCACGGTGAGGCGGCGGGTGTTCGCGAGGATGGCGAGGCCGTGGGTGGTGATGGAGAGGCCGCGGATGCGGTTCACGTGGGCGCGGAAATAGAAGCCGTCGTAGGGGAAGGGCTCCCCGGAGCGCTCGAAGGCCCGCTCGAGCTCGGCCATGAACGACTGGAGCTGGGTCTCCCCGGGGGCGGCGCGCCCGCGGGCCATGCGGGACCGCACCGAGATGGTCTCGATTTCCTGGAGGCAGACCACGTCGGGGAGCGGCGAGAGCGAGGCGAGCCCGGCGGCGATGCGCCGCTCGGAGGACCGGGTGCTCGCGAGCCCCTTCAGCGCGTGGCCGAAGTAGCGCACGTTGTAGCTCATGACCCGAATGGGCGGCGCGCGCACGGCGGGTCATCATGCGCCCAACCCCGACCGACCGACAACGGCTTCGGGGCGCCGGCGTCCCGCGGGCGAGGGACACGGCGCAAGGGGGGCGGCCCTGAGTTATGATCGAGGGTTCATGGCATCCCCGCCGGAGACCCCGATCGACGAGCGTACCGACGCCTGGAGCGTCGCTCCGCGCCCGCCCTCCCCGGACCGGCGCCCCTATCTCCTCGTCCTCTCCGGCCCCCAGTTCGGCGAGCTCTTCCCGCTCGAGCCCGGGAGCGAGCAGGTCATCGGCCGCGACCGCGCCTGCCACTTCCGCCTCCGGGACGCCGGGGTGTCCCGCAGCCACGCCATGGTGCTCGCCTCGAGCGACGGGGCGAGGCTCCGGGACCTCGGCAGCCGGAACGGCACCTACGTCGACGGGATCCGGGTCACCGACTGCCGGCTCGAGGACGGGCAGCGGGTCCAGGTGGGGATGCACAGCACCCTCAAGTACTGCCTGTGCGACGACATCGAGCTCGAGTTCCAGAAAAAGGTCGCCGAGGGCGCGCTCCAGGACCCTCTCACCGGCCTCTTCAACCGGCGCCACTTCGACCACCGCCTCTCGGCGGAGCTCGCCGCCGTGCACCGCCACAGCCGCCCCCTCTCCCTCCTCGTCATCGACGTCGACGGCTTCCAGCGCGTGAACGACGCCCACGGACAGTCGGCCGGCGACGAGACCCTGAAGATGATCGCCCACGTCATGCAAGGGGCGGTGCGCCGCGAAGACATCCTCGCGCGCCTCGGCTCCGACGACTTCGCCGTGCTCGCTCGCGAGACGGCTCCGGCCGGGGGAAAGGCCCTCGCCGACCGCATCCGCAAGGCGGTGGAGCGCTCGCGCCTCTCCTTTCGCGGCGAGGAGCTCTCCCTGAGCGTCACCGTCGGGCTCGCGGTCGTCACCTCGCTCGCGAGCTATGCCGCCATGAGGGCCGACGCGGCGGCGCTCGAGGCGGCCTTGGCGGCGCTCCGGCAGGGAAAGTCGGGCGGGGGGAACTGCGTGTCGGTGGCCGCGCCCCTGGCGCTCCCCTGAAAGCGGCGCCCCGAGGGCTGCTCAGTTGTTCACTTCCTCGAGCACTCCCGCGGCGTTCAGGAGCCTCAGGGTGGCGAGGTCGACGTTCAGCGACTCGGCCACGAGCGTCACCTCCGCCTGCCGCAGGGTCTGGATGGAATCGGTGGACTCGAGGTAGGTGGAGGCGCCGGCCTTGTAGGCCACGTCGACGAGCTTCGCGTTCTCGCGAGCGAAGTCGGTGCGCTCCTGCGCCTTCGCCCGGTTGGCGATGGCCGCCTCCAGGTCGAGCTGGAACTGCTTCACGTTCTCGGCGGTGTGGAGGTCGAGGGAGTCCCGCGCCGCCCGGGTCTCCGCGATCCTCGCGTCCGCCTCCCGGATGGTCGCCTCCCTTAGCCCGCCGTCCAGGATGTTCCAGGTGAGCCCCAGGCCCGCCTGCCAGACGTAGGTCTGCCCGGTGAAGATGGTGACGTTCGAGTAGAGGACCTTGAAGAAGGCGCCGATGTTCGGCAGGTACTGCATGAAGGCCTGGGTGCGCTGCCCCTCGGCGAGGTGGAGGTTCTCCTCCGCCGCCTTCACGTCCGGGCGGAGGTCCATCGCCTGCTCCGCCAGGTTCTTCCCCTCCGGGGCCTTCGGCGAGGTGGGGTTCTCCACCTCGAAGTCGTCGTCCCGGGCGAGCGCGGTGGCGAGCGAGACCTTCGCCTTCCGGTAGTCGATCTGGGCCCGCTTCAGGTCCTCCTCCGCCTGGGCCCGGTCGATCTCGGCCCGCAGGAGCCCCACCTTGGCCGTGGTCCCGGCGTTGTAGCGGACCCGGGCGTCCCGCTCCCGTTCCCGGGTGAGCTCGAGCTGCCTCTCCTGGACCAGGGCGAGCTGCCTCAGGCTCGCCAGGCTGTAGTAGAGCTGGGCGACCGAGAAGAGCAGGTCCCGCTTCTGCTGGTCGGAGTTGAGGTTGGTGACGCGCTGCTGCGTGTAGGCGTTCGCGATCCCCGACCAGGCGGTCGGGGCGATGATGGCCTGGTTCACGGCGAGCTGCGCCTGCCCCTGGTTCAGGACCTGCACGGGCTCCACGATCTGGCTGGAGGGTTGGTTGGCCACATCGTAGGGCGTGCCCGTGGGGGTGCCCGCGGGCGGCGGCGGGCAGTTCGGTCCCTGGACGGTACAGCTGGTCACGTAGTAGCCGGTCGTGAACGGGAAATCGACCTGCGTCTCGTTCCGGGTGTAGGTCCCGCTGAGCGCGATCTGGGGCAGGTAGTTCGACCACGCCTTCCAGGAGAGCTGTCGGGCCTCGTCGATGCGGGCGTTCACCTGCTTCAGGTCGAGGTTCTGGCGGCGGGCGAGCTCGAGCGCGTCCTTCAGGGTGAGGAGGGGGCGCGTCGGGGACGCGGCCTCCGGGGCGGGCGCCGCGGGCGCCGGCATCGCTCCCTCGGGTTGCGGGGACTGGGCGAAGAGAAGGGCTGCGAAGGCGATGCTGGCTGCGGTCATGCGTCCTCCCGTGGGCATGCGAGGTCTACACCAAGCGCGCCGCAGGTGCTGCGAAGAATTGTGTCGATCGGGCCCCCGCCGGGGTCCCCCGTGCCCCCGACGGAGCGTCCGCGGCCCGCGAGCGGGCGGGGGGCGGTTTCCCTAGGGCCCCAGGTCCTCGATCTCGAGCTCCACGTCCTTGCGATCGTCGGCGTCGGGGCGCTGCTTCAGGTAGGTCTTGAACTCCTGCCGGGCCCGGGAGCGGTCCCCTCGCTCCTTGTACGCGTACCCGAGGTAGAGATGGGGCATGGCGTTCGCCGGATCCACCTTGGCGGCCTGCTCGTAGTAGGGCACCGCGGCGCGGAGGCCCTGGCCGGCGTGCACCGCCTGCGCGATCTTGAGGGGGACGGATACGAGCTTCGGATCTCGCTGCAGGGCCAGCCGGTAGAGGGCGATGGCCTCCGAGTGCTTGCCGAGGTGCTCCTTCGCGTCCCCGAGCTCGACGCGGAGGCGCTCCATCCTCGGGGCCGCCTTGAGTGCCTTCTCGAGCTCGACCGAGGCGCCCTGGAAGTCCCCCTGGCTCGCGAGGAGCTGCGCCAGCCGCTCGTAGCCGTCGGGGAGCGCGGGGCCGGCGGCGATGGCCGCCCGGTAGGCCTCGGCCGCCTCTCGGGGCTGGCCGGCGCGCTCGTAGGCGAGCCCCAGGAACAGGTGGTGGTTCGGGTCCTCCGGCCCGAGCGCGGCCGCCTTCTGCAGGCGCTCCAAGGCCTGCTTCGCGTCCCCCTTCACGAGCAGCGTCCGCCCCAGCCCGAACTGCGCCTCCGCGTTGCCGGCGTCGAGGCTGGTCGCGAGCTCGAACCTCCTCATCGCCTCGTCCGTCTGCCCCTGCTCCAGGCAGATGGCCCCGAGGCGCGCCTGGGCGAGGCTGCTCTTCGGGTCGAGGGCCACCGCCGCCTCCACGGCCTTCCGGCCTCCCTCGGCGTCCCCCTGGCTCCACAGGAGCCAGCCGACGAGGAGCTGCGCGTCCGCCCGGAGGGGGTCGATCTGGAGGGCCCTTGTGAGCTGCTCGCGCGCCGTCGAGGTGTCGCCCCTCCCGAGCGCCACCCGCACCTTCCCCACCATGGCGGCGGCGCAGTCCGGGTCGAGCTCGAGCGCCTTGCGGTAGGCGGCCTCCGCTCCAGCCGGATCCTTCTGGGCGAGCTTCCAGTCGCCGAGCCCGGCCTGGACCTCGGCCTGGTTCGGCTCCTTCTCGGCGAGCGCGGGGAGGAGAGACCCGGCCCGGGCGAGGTCGCCCTCCGCGAGGGCGAGCTCCCCGAGCGCGAGCTTCGGGACCCAGTCGGAGGGAGCCCTCTCCACGGCGCGCTCGTAGAGCTTTCGCGCCGCCGCCCGGTCGCCGGACTGCTGCTCCAGCCAGCCCTTCAGGAAGAGCGTGCGAGCCTCGTCGGGGGAGCGCGACAGGGCGGCGTCCACCGCGGACTTCGCCTCCCCCAGGTTCCCGGCGAGGACGAGGGCCCGGGCGTAGAGGGCGAGGAGGTCCCGGTCCCGAGCCGCGGCCGCGACCGGCTTCAGCACCTCGACCGCCTTCGCCGCGGCGCCGCGGCGGATGAGGAGGCGGCCGAGCAGGACGCGGGGAGCGATGAGCGCTGGCTGGGCCTCCACGGCCGCCTCGAGCTCCGCCTGGATGGCCGGGGCCCAGGCGTCCCCGCCCGGCTTCCGAGAGAGGAGCTGGGCGAGCGCGAGGTGGACGCGCCCGCGCTCGGCCGGGCCGAGCTTCGCCCACCGGTCCTTGTCGAGGAGGAAGCGGAGCGCCGCCTCGGCGGCCGCGTCCCCGGTTCGGTCCATGAGCATCGCCAGGTCGAGCGCCGCCGAGACGTTCCCGGGGTCGCGGGAGAGCGCCGCCTCGAAGAGGGGCCGGGCCGCCTTGTCGTCCCCCTTCTGCACGGCGAGGAGCGCTTTCGCCCTCGCCGCCCGGGAGGAGTGGGGCCTCAGAACCTCGAAGCGGTCGAGAAAGCTCGCCGCTTTGCGCCAGTCGCTGCGCGAGGCCGCGGCCCGGCCCATGAGGAGGACGAGCTCTGGGTCGGCGTCCGCCTTCGACGTCCCCTCCAGGAGCGCGAGGGCCGCGCCCACGTCCTCCCCGCCCCCGAGCCGGACCGCGAGCACCGCCCCCCGGGCCTCGAGGCTCTTCGGGGCCCGGCCCGCGAGCTCGTTCGCGAGGTCCCGGGCCCGGGCCAGCGCCTGGTCGCTCCCCCGCGGGGCGAGCGAGCCGGCCGCGAGGGCGAGGAGGAGCCGCGCCTGGGGGTCGAAGGAGTCGGTGCGGAGAGCCTGCTCCGCGAGGGAGGAGGCCCGCTGGTCGCCCGGGAAGGAGTCCTCGGCGAGGGCGGTGCGCCCCTCGGCGACGAGCCTCGCCACCGCCGGGTTCGCGGAATGTCCGACGAGCGCCTTCCAGAAGAAGGGACCGTAGCTCGTGAAGCTGCCCGCGATCCCGGTGCCGACGACGAGGGCCGCGAGGGCCCCGCCCGCCGCGAGCGCCACCTTCCTCGGCGGGAGCGGGATCCGAGGTCCGCGGGCCTTGAGCCCGCTCTCCGACTTCGGCTTGAAGGGAAGGGGGATGCGGGACGAGTCCCGCGCCCCCTGGGTCTGGCCAGGGAGCGGCGCCTCCTGCAGGCGGCGGACGGCCGCGGCGAGCGCCGGGACCGCCCCGATCGAGGTCCAGGTCGCGCCGCCGTCCGGGGAGACGTCCTCGTTCCCGAGGAGCTCGCCCTTGCCGAGCATCTCCACCACGTCGTGCTCGGCGAACGGGCCGAAGACCTTGCCCGAGGGCCTGCGGACCTTGAAGGAGACCCCGTCGATGCGGGGCGGCGGCCGGCGCTCGGGCTCGGGAGCCGGCTGGCCGAAGAGCGCCTCCAGGTCGTCCTCCCCTCCGCCCGCCGGAGGGGGAGGCTCGGCCACAGGCGGCTCCTCGGGCGGAGGCGCCGCCGTGGGCTCGGGCTCGGCCGGCGCGGAGGGCTCGCCGGACCCGAGCGAGCCGAAGGAGAACGACTCGACCGGATCGGCGCTCCCCGGGGCGTCGCCGGACGGCCCCGCCTCTTCCTCGGAGTGGGCCGCCTCGACCGCCGGCGGAGTCTCCTCGAGCTGGGGCCAGAGCTCCTCTTCCGGCAGCATCTCCCCCTCGGCGGCGGGCACCTCCCCGAACCCGAGCGGCGCCTCGGGAGGAGGCGGGAGGGCCACGGCGGCGCCGGCCTCGGCGGGCGGGGCCTCCGGCGGCGGAACGGCTGCGCGGGGAGGTGGCGCGCCCGGGAGAGGGACGGGGCCCGGCTCGTCGGGCACGACGACGCCCTCACCCGGGGTTCCAGGGAGCGGCACCGGAACCTCTCCGGCGCCTTCTGCCGGGCGGAACTCGGCGGCGGGCGGCGGCGGGCCGCCGATCCAGGTCGCGCCGGACAGGGGCGCGGCACCGCTCGAGTCGGGCGGGAAGGGGCTCCCGACGAGCGTCGATCCTGGAGGCGGCGTGCCGGCGGGCGTCGCCCCCGGCCGGGGGCTCCCCGGCAGGCGGACCGGTGCTCCCGCTCCGCCCGGTTCCCGGGCGGGAGGGAAAGGAGGCGGGATCCCCACTACCGTCGCCCCCGGAGGCGGAGCCTGTCCGGCGAGCGTCGCGCCCGGGCGCCCTCCCGGCAGGGGGACCGCCGCGCCCTCGGAACTCGCCGCGCCGCCGTCCCTCGCGGGAGGAGACGGGGGCGCGGGGAGCGGGACGCCGGCCAGAGTCGATCCGCCCGGGGGTCCGACGAGCGTCGCCTGGGGCGGGGCCGGCGGGGCGCCTCCGGGCAGCGGCACCGAGCTGGCTGCCTGCTGGGGAGGGGGCCTCCCGGCGAGAGTGGTCGCGGGCGTGGCGGGCGGCGTACCGACCACCGTCGTCGCCGATGGAGCGGGCCCCGCGCGAGGGACTCTCGTCACTCCGGGTGAAGGCGGGGTCGGCTGCCCCGCCATCGTCTTCTCCGGGGCCCTCTCGGGAGCCTTCTTCGCCGCGGCGGGCGCACCCTTCCGGACCGGGAAGACCTGCTGGCACTTCGGGCAGCGCACCTTGAGCCCGGCGGGCGGGATGCGCGTCTCGTCGACGTCGTACTCGGCTCGGCAGTGGGGGCAGGCTACCCGCATCGTCGTCCCTGGGAGGGCCCGCCTGCGCCGTCTGGCGCCCGGGAGCCTCGCGTGCTAGCTATTCTCCAATCGTACAGCCGGCCGTCAATCTCGCGCCACCCAAGAGCGATGTGCTGGTGCTCGGCGCCGGCCTCGCCGGGCTGTCCGCCGCCCTGCACCTCGGAGGGAGATATCGCCTGATCGAGCGCGCCGACCGCGTCGGCGGGCTCTGCCGCACGGACGAGCGGGCGGGCTTCCTATTCGACGCCACCGGCCACTGGCTCCACCTGCGCGACCCCGAGGTCCGCCGGCTCACCGAGGAGGTCCTCCCCTCGGGCTGGCTCGAGGTGGAGAGGCGCGCTGGCGTGTTCTCGAACGGCGTCTTCACCCGCTACCCCTACCAGGTGAACACCCACGGGCTGCCGGCCCCGGTGGTCGCCGAGAACGTGCTCGGGTTCATCGAGGCCCAGTTCGGCGAGAAGGGCCGCGCGCTCCGGGAGAAGGAGCCGCGCACCTTCGGCCAGTTCATCCTGCGCCACCTGGGCGAGGGCTTCGCTCGGAACTTCATGTTTCCCTACAACACGAAGCTCTGGCTCGTGCATCCCGACGAACTCGCTTCCGCCCCCATGGAGCGCTTCGTCCCCCGCCCAACGCTCGAGGAGGTGGTGCAGGGCGCGGTGGGGCTCGGCGGGGACCGGGCGGGCTACAACGCCTCCTTCCTCTACCCGCGGGCGGGGGGCATCGAGGGCTTCACTCGCGCGCTCGCCGCCCGGCTCTCCCGCCCGGCGGAGTGCGGGGTGTGGCCCGAGTCCATCGATCCGGTGCGCAAGCGGGCCCGCCTTTCCACCGGCGAGGAGGTGCGCTTTCGCGCCGTCGTCGCCACCCTGCCGCTCCCGGAGATGGCGAGGCTCGTCGCCGGGGCGACGCCCCAGGTCCTCGAGGCCGCCGCCGCGCTCCGCGCCAACACCGTCACCTACGTGAACGTGGGAGCGCGCGAAGCCGGGGGCCCTCCCTTCCACTGGGTGTACCTCCCGGAGGCGAGGTTCCGCCCCTACCGGGTCGGCTCCGCGTCCGCCGCCGTCCCCGGCGTCGCTCCTCCCGGGTGCCGGAGCTACTGGGTGGAGTTCAGCGCCTCCGGGCCACTTCCGGCCTCGGAGGTGGAGCCCGCTGCAATCGAGACTCTCCGCGACCTCGGCTTCCTCCGCTCGGCGGAGGACGTCCTCTTCGCCGAGACCCGAACCATCCCCCACGCCTACGTGGTCTGCGACCGCGCCTGGGCCTCGGCCCGGGAGGTCGTCATCCGCTGGCTCGCCGAGCGCGACATCCTCGTCGCCGGACGCTACGGCCGTTGGGAGTACTCCTCCATGGAGGACGCGCTCCTCGCCGGGAAAGCCGCGGCCCACCGCCTCCGCTGAGCCCCTCTAGGGCGGCGCGAGCCTCGCCGCCGCGTCCTCGAGGGTGAGCCACTCCCGCCCGATCGACCGAAGGAGCGCCTCGAGCCGCGAGACCTTCACCGCTGCGCTCGTGCCCAGGCCGGGCTGCCACCTCCCGAGCTCGCCCGGGACGTCGGACCGGTCGAGGAAATCCATGCCGTGGAGCTCCAGGTTGAAGAGAGGCAGGGCGCCCTTCCCGGCCAGGAGCGCCCGGGCGGCGGCGGCCGGCAGGGCGGCGAGGAAGGTCCCCACGAGCGGGATCCCGAGGCGTCCCGCCGTCACCGGCAGCTCCACGAGCCGGAGGTCCCCGCGCGCGTAGGGCTCCTTCCAGGAGGGGCGGTAGGGGCGGTTCGGGGCGAGGACCGCGCGCGGCCGGTCCAGGATCGCCTGCGAGCGGCGGCCCGCGAGCGCGAGGAGCGCGAGCGCCGCGGCCTTCGCCGCGAAGTAGGGGGCGGCCGGCAGGGCGGAGGAGTCATAGCGGTATCCCTGGGCGGAGAGCTCCGCGAGCAGAGCGGCGCTGATCGTGTATCCGGGGGCGCGGAATCCCGTCGGCGCCCGCCCGGCCACCGCCTGGATCGCCTCGCCCCCGCGGCGGACCTCGCTCGCGATCTCGGCGGGGGCCCGTCGCGTGAGCGCGTAGTCGTGGGAGTAGCTGTGGTTCGCGACCTCGTGCCCCGCCCCGGCGAGCCGCCGCACCGCCACCGCCGCCGCCGGGTCGGCGAGGCTCTCCCCGACGGCGAAGACCGTGCCGCGGATGCCGAGGCCGGCGCAGAGGTCTCCGAAGCGCTCCGAGGCCCTTCCGTAGACCGGGTCGGCCCCGGGCGGGGCCCCGGGGATCCCGTAGAGCCTCCGGTAGCCTTCGAGCGGGTCGAGGTCCACGGAGAGGGCGGCCGCCCTCATGGCCGCTCCGCCTCTCCCCGGGCCGGCCCCCGCGCCGGGGAACGCACCCGGAGGAGCCAGATGAGCCTCGCCACCTCTACCAGGACGCCGGGGACGCGCCGGACGAGCCCGATGGAAGGCGGGCGCTTCTCGCGGAGGTCGACGGGAATCTCCACCACCCGGCGGTCCTCCCGGGTGGCGCGCAGCACGAGCTCGCTCGCGAAGACGTCCCCCTCCACCTGGCAGCGGCCGGCCACCGGCGCGATGCGTTCCCGGAGGAACGCCTTCACGCCGTGCGTGTCCGTCCCTTGGAAGCCGAGCGTGGCGCGGAGCAGCGTGTTGTGGGCAAAGGTGGCGGCCCGGCGGTAGGCGGGCCGGCGGTCCACCGAGCCCGGAGCCCGCTTCGACCCCACCACCATGTCGGCGGCGCCGCTCTCCAGGAGTGGCAGCGCCCGGTCGTAGAAGGAGACGTCGCAGAGGTCGATCTCGTCCGCCACCACCAGGCGGCCACGGGCGGCGAGGATGCCCTCCCGGAGCGCCAGGCCGTAGTTCGGCTCCCCGAAGTGGAGGGAGCGCACTCGCGGGTCCTCCCGGGAGAGGCGGGCGAGCGCCGCCCGGGTCCCGTCCCGCGAGCCGTTCTCGCAGAGGAGGACCTCGAAGCTCCAGAGACGGCGGGAGAGCGACGCCGCGAGTTCCCGGCACGCCGCCTCCACGATCTCCTCCTCGTCGTGAACGGGGATCACCACGGAAAGGTGTGGGGCGGCGCTCATCACGAACCTTGCCTACCACGGCGGGCCCCGCAATACCGCCCCAGCCCGGCGACCCCGACGTGCTAGATCGTCCCTATGGCCGGCCTGGGCGACGAGATCAAGGAGCGCCTGCAGCGCTGGACGCTGGAGCTCGGGGGCCCGGGCATGCGCGAGCGCCTGGAGAAGCTCACGCCGCCGCGCAACGAGTACGGGGTGGACCCCTACGGCTTCGACGTGGACTTCCTCCAGGCCGCCACCGCGCCGCTCCTCTGGCTCTACCGGAAGTACTTCCGGGTGGAGCCCCATGGCCTCGAGAACGTCCCCAACGAGGGGCGCGTCCTCCTCGTCGCCAACCACTCGGGGCAGCTGCCCTTCGACGCCGCCATGGTGGAGGTCGCCTGCCTCGCGGACAAGGACCCGCCGCGGGCCGTCCGCGCGCTCGTGGACCGCTGGGTCCCCACCCTCCCCTTCGTCTCCACCTTCTTCGCCCGCTGCGGCCAGGTGGTGGGAACGCCGGAGAACTGCCGCCGCCTCCTCGCCGCCGACGAGGCCCTGCTCGTCTTCCCGGAGGGGACCCGCGGCCTCAACAAGCCCTTCGCCGAGCGCTACCGGCTGCAGGACTTCGGACTGGGCTTCATGCGCCTCGCGCTGGAGAGCGACGCCCCCATCGTCCCGGTGGGAGTGGTGGGCGCGGAGGAGCAGGCCCCGGCGCTCTTCGACCTGAAGCCGTTGGCCCGCCTCTTCGCCTTCCCCCACTTCCCCGTCACCCCCACCGGCCTCCCCCTTCCCCTCCCCGTCCGCTACCGGATCTGGTTCGGCGAGCCCATGCGCTTCACCGGGAGGCCGGACGACGAGGACCCGGTGCTCGAACCCAAGGTGGCGAGGGTGCGGGCGGCGGTGGCCTCCCTCCTCGCCCGCGGCCTGGAAGCGCGCCGCCACCTCTTCTGGTGACCGGATGCCGCCCTCCGAGACATCGCCGCTGCTCGACGCCGCCCCGCGACCGGAGGGGCCGCCCCTGCCGCGGAGCGTGGCCATCACCGGCATCGCCGGCAACCTGGGCCGCAAGCTCGCGAAGCTCCTCCACATGGATACCCACATCATCGGCATCGACCGGCGCCCGTTCCGCGAGAAGCCGAAGGACGTGGAGCACCACCAGCTCGACATCCGCAAGAACCGGGTGGAGGAGGTCTTCCGCCACGGCCGGGTGGAGGCCATCGCCCACCTCGGGCTCATGCACGACCCCCGCGTCCGATTCTCGGAGGCCCACGGCTTCAACGTGGTGGGGACCCAGAAGCTCCTCGACCTGGCGGCGCGCCACCGAGTCCGCAAGGTGGTGCTCCTCTCGAGCGCCAACGTCTACGGCCCCCTGCCCGGGAACCCGAACTTCCTCCCGGAGGAGACGCCGCTCCTCGGGGCGGCGCGCTTCCCCAACGTCCGCGACCTCGTCGAGGTCGACATGTACGTGCAGTCCTTCATGTGGAAGTGCCCCGAGGTGGAGACCGTCATCCTCCGCCCCGTGAACATCGTCGGCCCCACGGTGAAGAACGCCCCCTCGAACTACCTCCGGCTCCGGCGCCCCCTCACCGTGCTCGGCTTCGACCCCATGGTCCAGCTCATCCACGAGGAGGACGTGTGCCGCGCCGTGGTCCTGGCACTCCGCCCCGGGGTGCGGGGCGTCTACAACGTCACCGGCCCGGGCGAGGTGCCGCTCTCGGCCGTGCTCTCCGAGCTCGGGCGGGAGCCGGTCCCGGTCCCCCACTTTCTCGTCCGCTCGCTGGCGCGGCGCCTCTTCGAGGCCCGGCTCTCGGCCTATCCCCCCGGGGAGATCGACTACATCCAGTACCTGTGTGCGGTGGACGGCTCCCGCTTCGCCCGAGAAACCGGTTGGACCCCCCGCTACTCGCTCCGGGAGACGATCCGGAGCGTGCTCTCCTCGAGCTAGGGTCGTCTGGCGGGGCTAGGCCCGTCTCTTTTTGCGCTGAATCGAGGCCGGTGCCCCCTTATCCTCTGCCGTCGCATGCGCGACGTGCTCCTCCGCGCCCTCCTCCGCCCGGCGGACCTCCGCGTGGTCTACGTGGAGGCGTCCGACCTCGCCCGCATGGCGCGCACCCTCCACGGGCTCGCGCCCACGAGCGCGGCCATCTTCGCGGAGGCGCTCGTGGCCGGCCTCCTCCTCGGGGCGCTCCAGAAGGAGAAGACCCGCACGAACCTGCACCTCGCCGTGGACGGCCCGCTCCAAGGCCTGCTCGTCGACGCGGACACCGAGGGGAACATCCGGGGTCGGGTGCGCGGCCTGCACGTCCACTTCCCCGGCGACCCCTCGGTGGGGAGGCGGGCCGCGCTCGGAGGCGGCGGCACCCTGTCCGTGCTCCGGGATCTCGGAAACGGCGAGTTCTACCGGGGCTCCGTCGAGGTCGGCCCGGGCTCGCTCACCGAGCACCTCCGGCGCCACTTCGCCGAGAGCGAGCAGGTCCCGACCGCGCTCGACGTCTCGGTCCGGCCCTCGGGGTCCGAACCCCTCGGCCGGATCGCCGGGATCCTCGTCCAGAAGCTTCCGGGTGGGAACGCCGAGGCCCTCGCCGCCGTCGAGGCCGCCCTCGCCGGCGGCGCGCTGGAGGGCGCCCTCGCCCGCGACCTCCCGGCCGCGGAGGTGGTCCGCGCCACCGCGGGCGCGGACGTCGACGTGCTCGAGGAGCGCGGCATCGCCTACCGCTGCACCTGCAGCCGGGAGCGGGCCGTGAACTCGGTGACCGTCCTCGGTGCGGACGGGATCCGCTCGGCCCTCAAGGAGCAGGGGGAGCTCGTCATCGACTGCGAGTTCTGCAAGCGGCGCTACGTGGTGGGAGTGGAGGAGCTGCGGAGCCTGGCGCGGGCGCTCGGCTCCGGGGGCTCGGGCCAGGCGAGCGCCTGAGGGAGCGACCCAGGTGGGCAACGCCCCGGGCGTTCCCGTGGTAGATTCGTGCCGGCCGCGTGCTGGCCAGGACCGGAGGCTAGAGCCATCGCTCGACGGAAGACGAAGAGGCCTCCGGCCCGGGGGAAGGGCGCGAAGAAGACGGCCGTCCGGACCGCCCCGCGCCCGAGGAAGGTCGTCCGCAAGCGCGAGCAGCCGCTCGGCGTGGGCGTGGGCGACGCCTTCGCGGTCAAACGCCTGGGGATGTCCGCGCTCCAGGCCCGCCCCCAGCCGAAGGCCGTCCGGGAGCTCTCCTGGGTCGAGTTCGGGGAGGTGGTCCGCGAGCTCGCGGCCCGCATCTCGGAGCGCTTCAAGCCCGAGCTCGTCCTCGGGGTGGCGCGGGGCGGCATCGTGGTCGGGGGGGCCATCGCGAACCCGCTCCGCGCCGAGTTCCTGCCGGTGCGGGTGGAGAAGCGCGGACGCGACCGGGGAGCGCGGGTCACCTTCCGCGTCCCGGAGGCCATGGGGCGGCAGGTCCTGGTCGTGGACGACGTCACCAACTCGGGCGCCACCCTCAAGAAGGCCAAGAAGCTCGCCCTCCGTTCCGGCGCGAAGGAGGTGCAGGCGGCGGCGCTGGTGGCCCGCCCGCACGGGTCGCGGCCGGAGTGGTACGCCCTCGAGACCTCCCAGCTCGTCGTCTTCCCCTGGGACTACCAGCTCGGCGAGGGCGGCGGCCCCGCGGGCGACCCCGGGGCCATGGGCGTGTAGCGTCTCGTGAAGCGCGTCGTCATCGGCACGGCGGGCCACGTCGACCACGGCAAGACCGCGCTCGTGAAGGCGCTCACCGGCATCGACACCGACCGGCTCGCCGAGGAGAAGCGGCGCGGCATCACCATCGAGCTCGGGTTCGCCCACCTCTCGCTGCCGGACGGGACCGAAGCCGGCGTGGTCGACGTCCCCGGACACGAGCGCTTCGTCCGGGCCATGGCCGCCGGGGCCGGGGGCATCGACCTCGTGGTGCTGGTGGTGGCCGCCGACGAGGGGGTCATGCCGCAGACGCGGGAGCACCTCGACATCTGCCGACTCCTCGGCGTCCCCCGGGGCCTCGTGGCGGTGACGAAGAGCGACCTCCTCCCCGAGCTCGGCCCCGACTGGCTGCCGCTGCTCGAGCAGGAGGTTCGCACCGCAACCCGCGGCACCTTCCTCGAGGGCGCGCCTCTCTTCCCGGTGTCGGCGCGGAGCGGCGAGGGGCTCGGACGCCTGCGGGAGGAGCTCGGCGCGCTCGCCGCCTCGGTGCCGGAGCGGCCGAGCGACGGCCCCCTCTTCCTCCCCGTCGACCGCGCCTTCACGCTGAAGGGCTTCGGCACCGTGCTCACCGGGACCGTCCTCTCCGGAGCGGTGGCGGAGGGGGACGCCCTCGCCCTCCTGCCGCCCTCTCCGGGGACGGGCGCCCTCCGGGCCCGAAGCGTCCAGGTCCACGGGAAGGCGGCGCGCGCCGCCCTCGCCGGGCAGCGCGCCGCCGTGAACGTCCCCGGCATCGAGGCCGCGGCCGTCTCGCGGGGCCAGGTCGTCGCCCATCCCGACGCCATCCCGCCGTCCTCGATCCTCGACGTGGAGGTGGCGCTCCTCGCGGCGGCGCCGAAGGCGCTCCGCCACCGCGCCCGGCTCCTCCTCCACGTGGGAACCGCCCAGGTGCCCTGCGCCGTGTCGCTCGTCGACGGCCGCGCCGAGCTCTCCCCCGGGGAGACGGCGCTCGCCCAGCTCCGCCTCGGCGCGCCGGTCGCGGCGCTCCCCGGCCAGCGCTTCATCCTCCGGGGCTTCCGCGCGCTCGAGGGTCGGGGAAAGACGGTAGGCGGGGGGCGCGTGCTCGCCGTCCGCTCCCACGCCCGGCGGCGCGGCCGCCCCGAGCCCATGGAGGAGCTCCGGGCCCTCGCCGGCTCCGACCTGGACGCCCGCGTCCACGCCGTGCTCACCATGGCCGGGCCGGGCGGGGTGGCGCTCCGGGACCTGCCCGGCCGGACCGCGCTCTCCCCCAGGGCCATCCAGACGTCGCTCGAGAGGCTCGGCGCCCGGGGCCAGGCGCTCCTCTTCGACCGGGAGGGGCGCGGCTACGTGGCCGGGGAGGTGGCCCGCCGCCTGAAGGAGCGGCTCGCCCAGGCGGTCACCGCCTTCCACGCCGCCCACCCCCTCGCCGCCGGCGTGGGGCGGGAGGAGCTCCGCGGGAGCCTGCCGCCGGTCACCGACCCCCGTCTCTTCCAGCGGCTCCTCCACGAGCTCGTGCAGGGGGGCGAGTTCGCCCTGGCAGGCGACCTCGTGAGCCTCCCGGGGCACGCCGCCGCCTCGAGCGGGAGCGGCGGAGCGCTGAAGGAGCGGGCGGCCTCGGTGCTGCGCCAGGGAGCGCTCACGCCTCCCTGGGTCCACGAGCTCCCTGGCCTGGTGGGAGCCTCCGCCGACGACGTGTCCGCGGTCCTGAAGCTCCTCGTCTCCGAGGGCAGCGTGGTGCGGGTCTCCCCGGACCTCTACTACGATGCCCGGGCGGTGGGGGCGCTCCGGGAGAGGCTCGTCGCCCACCTCCGCACCCGCAAGGAGATCACCACGCCGGAGTTCAAGGACCTCGTGGGCGCCACCCGCAAGCACGTCATCCCCCTCGCCGAGTACTTCGACCGGGAGCGGGTGACGCTCCGGGTCGGCGACAAGCGGGTCCTGCGCGGAGAGGGAAGCCGGCCGTGAGGGGCGATCTGCTCGACGACCTCCCCGTCCCCTCCTTCGTCCTGCGCGGGGGCCGGATCGCCCGGGTGAGCCGGGGGCTCGCGGCGCTCCTCGGCCTCGAGGCGGAGCGCATCGTGGGCGAGCCCTTCGAGCGCTTCGTGCCCTCGGCGGAGGCGGAGCGGCTCTCGGCCCGGCTCCAGGCCCGCCAGGAGGGCGAGCTCGAGCCCTCCGGCTACGAGACCGTGGTGCGGACCGCCGCGGGCCGCGAGGTCCCCGTGGAGGTCCGCTTCCTCCTCCGGGGCTCCGAGCTCGCCGGGGTGCTCATCGACCTCACCGACCAGGTCCCGCACCGGGAGCAGCTGGAGGCGCTCGCCCGCCTGGGGGCTCGCGTGCAGCGGGAGAGGACCCGGCCGTCCGTCCTCGCCGCCGTGCAGGCCGGGCTCGTCGAGGCGGGGCTCTCCCTCCTCCTCCTGGAGCGGGAGGGGGACCGGTGGCAGCGGCTGGGCCTCGCCGGCCCGCCGTCGGCGGAGGAGGCCCTCGAGAAGGCCGGCCTCGCCGAGGACCTCGCGGTGTGGGAAACGGCTGCGGCCGCGGCGCTGCGCGAGGGGACCCTCTTCGTGGACGAGGTCCCGGCGCATGCGGAGCGCATCCTCGGCGGAGAGCGGGGGGCTCAGGCCCGGCGCCTCCTGCGGGCCGCGGGACTCGAGCACGTCATCGCCTTCCGCGTGGACGAGCCCGGAGGGGCCGGCATCGTCCTCGCGGTCGCCGGCCCGTGGCTCAAGGCCGCCGACGTACCCGCCTTCCGCCTCTTCTCCGCGCAGGTCACCGCCGCCCTGGAGGCCGCCCGGGTCCTGGCCGACATCTCGGCGCGGGCCACCGAGCTCGCCGCCCGCAACCGCATGGTCGAGGTCTCGGCCCACGCCCCCACCCTGGCGGCCTTCTTCGTGCGCGCCGCCGCGGTGGTGAAGGAGACGGTCGGGTGCCAGGCACTCGCGGTCTGGCTCCACGACCCGGAGAAGGACGAGCTCGCGCTCATGTTCGAGACCGGGGGGGCGCCGGAGCTGGAGGCGGACCGCGACCGGGTGTCGGTGGCGAGCTCGCCCATGGGCGTGGTGCTCCGCCTCGGCTGCTCCACGCTCGCGCGGCGGAGCGAGCTCCCCGCGGAGTCGCGGCGACCCTTCCCCTCTGCCCCCTGCGAGACCCTCGTCACCGTCCCGCTCCGCGTCCGCTCCCAGGTGGTGGGGGTGATGCGCGCGGCCTTCGACCGCCCGCTCGACCGCGAGGCCGCGAACCTCGCCCTGCTCGAGGCGCTCGCCGGCCCGCTCGCCGGCGCCGTGGAGGTGCAGCGGCTGCTCGACGACACCCGCCGCCGGGTTTCGGCGCTCGAGCTCCTGAACGACACCGCACTCGCCTCGGCGGCGCTCGATCCCCGTTCGCTCCTCGCCGCGGCCCTGCCGCGCGTCTTCGCCACGGTGCAGGCGGACGTCGGGGCCGCCTATCTCCTCGAAGGGGACGAGCTCGTCCAGCAGGTCGCCATCGGCTTCTCCGAAGAGACCCAGAGGGCCCTCACGCAGCGCATCCCGCTCGACGGCGGCCCGCTCGACCAGGCCATCCGCACCCGGCGGGTGCTCTTCGTCTCCGACATGGCGCGGAGCACGAAGCGGGCCCGGATCCTCCACGACCGCGAGGGAGTCGAGAATTCCGTCATCGTGCCGCTTGCCGTGAAGGACCGGCCGCTCGGGGTGCTGGTGGCCAGCCGGCGGCGGGCCGAGCCGCTCGGGGAGGGAGAGGTCCGGCTCCTCTCCGCGGTCGCCGCCCAGCTCGGCGTGGCGGTGGAGAACGCCCGCCTCTTCGACGACCTCCGCCGGAGCTACGCCGACCTCGAGCGCACCCAGAAGCGGCTCGTGCAGCAGGAGCGGCTCGCGGCCCTGGGGGAGTTCTCGGCGGTGGTGGCCCACGAGGTCCGAAACCCCCTCGCGGCCATCTTCAACTCGCTCGGGTCCCTCCAGCGCATGCGGCGCCCCCAGGGGGACGAGAAGCTCCTCCTCGACGTCATCCAGGAGGAGGCCGACCGCCTGAACCGCATCGTGGGCGACCTCCTCGACTTCGCCCGGCCCTCGGTGCCGAGCCTCCAACCCGCGTCCCTGGAGCAGATCCTGGACGAGACGGTGGCCTGGGCCCTCTCCCGCGACTGCGGGATCGCGGTGGCTCGGGACTACGCGGGGATCCCGGCCGTCCCGGTGGACGCCCGGCTCGTGCGCCAGGCCCTCCTAAACCTCATCATGAACGCGGTCCAGGCCATGCCCCACGGCGGCGAGCTCAGCGTCCGCTCCCGCGCGGACAGGCGCTCGGCCCGGCTCGAGATCGCCGACACCGGGCCGGGCATCCCCCCGCCCATGCGGCGCAAGGTGTTCGAGCCCTTCTTCACCACCAAGGCGACGGGCACCGGCCTGGGGCTCGCCGTGGTGCTGCGCGTCGTCGAGGCCCACGGCGGGAGCGTCGAGGTGGAGGACTCGCCGACGGGCGGAGCGCTCTTCGTGCTGCGCTTCCCGCTCGCCAGCGTCGACGGGGCCCCGGGGGGGAGCGCGTAAGGTGAGACCTGCACCGCCCGAAGGACCCCCGGTGGAGGCCGCGGCGCCGGTTGCCGCCCCGGGCCGCGTCCTGGTCGTCGACGACCAGCGGAACATGCGGGTCACGACCGCCATCGTGCTCCGCCAGGCCGGCTACGAGGTGGTGGAGGCGGAGGACGGGGCCACGGCCCTCCAGCGGATCGCCGCCGAGCCCTTCGACGTGGTGCTCACCGACCTCCGCATGGGCGAGCTCGACGGCATGGACGTGCTCCGGAGCGCCGTGGAGCTCTCGCCCCTCGTCCAGGTGATCGTGATGACCGCCTACGGGAGCATCGGCTCGGCGGTGGAGGCCATGCGCCAGGGCGCCTACGACTACATCGCGAAGCCGTTCAAGGAGGAGGAGCTCCGCATCCGAGTGGAGAAGGCGCTCGAGAGGCGCCGCCTCCTCGGGCAGGTGAGCTTGCTCGCCGGTGACTTCCGGGACCGCTACGGCCTCGACAACATCGTGGGCCGCTCCAGCGCGCTCCGGGAGGTGCTGGAGCGCGCGGTGCGCATCGCCCCCACCGACGCCACCGTGCTCGTCCACGGGGAATCCGGAACGGGGAAGGAGCTCGTGGCCCGGGCCATCCACGCCGGGAGCCGCCGCTGCACCCTGCCCTTCGTCCCCGTGAACTGCGCGGCCATCACCGAGACCCTGCTCGAGAGCGAGCTCTTCGGCCACGCCAAGGGCTCGTTCACCGGCGCCATCCGGGCCCGCCGAGGCCTCTTCGAGGAGGCGAGCGGCGGCACCCTCTTCATCGACGAGGTGGCGGAGACCACGCTCGGGTTCCAGGCGAAGCTCCTCCGCTCCCTGCAGGAGGGGGAGATTCGCCGGGTGGGCGAGTCGGCGCCCGTGAAGGTGGACGTCCGCATCATCGCCGCCACCAACCAGGACCTGAAGCGGGCCATCGCCGAGAAGCGCTTCCGGGAGGACCTCTACTACCGGCTGAACGTGGTGCCTCTCCGCATCCCGCCGCTCCGGGACCGGCGGGAGGACATCCCGCTCCTCGCCGCCCACTTCCTCGACCGCTTCAACCGCCGGGCCGGGGCGGCGAAGAGCTTCGACCCGGAGGCGCTCGCGAGGCTCCTCGCGCACGACTGGCCCGGGAACGTGCGGGAGCTCGAGAACATGGTGGAGCAGGCGGCGGCGCTCTCCGAGGGCGCCGTCATCCGCGCCTGGGACGTCGCCTTCGCCCCCGACCCGCGGGGAAAGGAGGAGCCGCCGCCGGCCGGGACGCTCGCCGAGGCGGTGGCAGCCGCCGAGCGCCGAACCATCGAGGCGGCGCTCGCCCGCTATCCCGGCGACCTCGCTCGGGTGGCCCGCGAGCTCGGCATCTCCTCCACCACCCTGTGGCGGAGGATGAAGCGGCTCGGGATCGATGCGGGTGGGACGGCCGGGTCCTAGAGGGGCGGACCCCCAGGACCTAGAGGCGCTGGGCCGCGGCGCGGGCCAGGCCGGCGATGGACTCCGGCCCAATCCCCAGCGCCACCACCGCCACCACCGCGAGCGCGACGGCCACCGACACCGTCACCGGAGCGGTCTCGCTCTCCTCTCCCGCCTCGGCCGGCTGCATGTACATCGCCACCACCACCCGGAGGTAGTAGTAGGCGCCGAGCACGCTCGTGAGCACCCCGATCACGGCGAGGCCGTACTGCTGCGCGGCGACGGCGGCTCGGAAGATGGAGAGCTTGGCGACGAACCCGGCGGTGGGGGGAACGCCGGCGAGCGAGAGCATGAAGACGGCCATGGCGAGGGCGAGCGCCGGGCGGCTCTTCGCGAGCCCGGCGAAGCGGGCGATGTCCCAGGCCTTGGCCGGGTCCACGTCCGGGGAGGCCGCGGTGCGCTCGAGCGCGGCCACCACCGCGAAGGCGCCGACCACGGTGGCGGCGTAGGCGGCGAGGTAGATGAGCACCGCGGAGATCCCCGCCTGCCGGCCCTCCCGGGTCCCGGCGGAGACGACGCCGACGAGCAGGTAGCCGGCGTGGGCGATGGAGGAGTAGGCGAGCATCCGCTTCACGTTCCGCTGGGGGAGCGCGAAGAGGTTGCCGACGACCATGGAGAGAATCGCCAGGATGCCGAGCGCTCCCCCGATCTGGGCGCCGCCCACGACCCCGGTCCCGGAGACCATGGCGAGGAAGCCCCGGACGAGGATCGCGAAGGCGGCCGCCTTCACGCCGGCCGCCATGAAGGCGGTCACCGGCGTGGGGGCGCCCTCGTACACGTCGGGAGTCCAGGCGTGGAAGGGCACCGCTGCCACCTTGAAGGCCAGCCCGACGAGCACGAGCGCCAGCCCGGCGGTGAGCAGGCCCCCCCCGCCGCCGCGGGCGATGCCGGAGAAGAGGGTGGTCCCGGTGGCGCCGTAGACGAGGGAGGCGCCGTAGAGGAACGCCGCCGAGGCGAACGAGCCGATGATGAAGTACTTGAAGGCCGCCTCGGCGGGCCTCTGGCCGCGGCGCGGGTAGGCGGCGAGCGCGTAGACGGCGAGGCTCATCACCTCGATGGCGATGAAGGCGACGAGGAGGTCGCTCGCCATGCCGAGCAGCACCATCCCGCTCGTCGCGAAGAGCGCAAGCGCGTAGTACTCCCCGCGCTCGATGCCGCGCCGCTCCAGCCACCCGCGGCCGACGAGCACCGAGAGGGCGAGCCCGCCGCAGGCCACCACCGTCACGAAGGAGGAGAAGCCGTCGGAGACGGCCTGTCCGGCAAAGAGGCTGCGCTCGGGAGCCACCACCGCCGCGGCGGCGGCGGCCACCGCCACCAGGACGGCGAGGCCGGACTGGTAGGCGCGCCGCCCCGAGGTGAGGAACACCTCGGAGAGCATCATGGTGAGCGCGCCCGCGCCGAGCAGGATGAAGGGCAGGAGCGCCAGGAGGTCCTGGTTCGTCACCATGTCAGCGGCTCCCTTCGGCGGGGGAAGGTAGGGCCGGGACCGCGGGGGGGCGTGCCAGCGCGAGCGCGGGCCCCTCCGTGCCCACCATCTCCCGGAGGCTCGGGTCCTGCTGGCGAAGGTGCTGCTCCGCGCTCTGCATGCGGGCGAGGAGGCGGTCCACCGCAGGCCGCGCGGTCTGCAGGAAGGGGTTGGGGCCGAGCCCCATCACGCCGATGAGGACGACGATGGGGACCATGACGAAGGCCTCGCGGAGCGTGAGGTCCTGGAGGTGGCGGTTCTCGGGGTTTTCGAGCTTCCCGAAGAAGACCCGCTGGACGAGGGAGAGCATGTAGACCGCGCCCAGGATCACGCCGGTCGCTCCCAGTGCGGCGTACCAGCCGGGGGCCTTCATGCGGGAGAGCCAGGTGCCGGAGAGGATGAGGAACTCTCCCACGAACCCGTTCGTGCCCGGGAGCCCGATGGAGGAGAGGGTGACCACTACGAAGATCGTGGCGATCCAGGGCACCTGCCGCGCGAGCCCCCCGTAGTCGGCGATGAGCCGGGTGTGGCGGCGCTCCTTCAGCATGCCCACGAGGAGGAAGAGTCCGCCGGTGGACACGCCATGGTTCAGCATCTGGTAGACGGACCCGGTGAGCCCCTCGGCGGTGATGGCCATCATGCCGAGCATCACGAACCCGAGGTGGGAGACGGAGCTGTAGGCGACGAGCCGCTTCATGTCGGTCTGCACGAAGGACATGAGCGCCCCGTAGATGATGCCCACCACGGCGAGCGCCCCGATGAGGCCTCGGTAGTGGAGCGCCGCCTCGGGGAAGAGCGGCAGCGCGTAGCGGAAGAAGCCGAAGGTGCCCATCTTCAGGAGCACGCCGGCGAGGATCACGGACCCGGCGGTGGGCGCCTCGGTGTGCGCGTCCGGGAGCCAGGTGTGGACCGGGAACATCGGCACCTTCACGGCGAAGGCCACCGCGAAAGCCGCGAAGAGCCAGACCGCGACCGCCGGCGTCACCTGGAGGCTCTGGCGAGCCGCCACGTAGTCGAAGGTTCCCCCGTCGTGGAAGTAGACGTAGAGGATGGCGACGAGCATGAGGACGCTCGCCGCGAAGGTGTAGACGAAGAACTTCACGGTCGCGTAGACGCGGTTCTCCGAGCCCCAGACGCCGATGAGGAGGTACATGGGGACGAGGATGGCTTCGTAGAAGACGTAGAAGAGGACGAGGTCGAGGGCCGCGAAGGTCCCGATCATCGCCGTCTCCAGGAAGAGGATGGCGATGAAGAACTCCTTCACCCGCTCCTGCACCTCGTTCCAGGCGGAGAGGATGACGATGGGCCCGAGCGCGGTGGTGAGCATCACGAGCAGGAGCGCCACGCCGTCGAGCCCGACGTGGTAGCCGATGCCGAGCGACGCGATCCACGGAAGGTGCGTCTCGAACTGGAACTCCGCGGCGGTCCGCCCGGTCTCGAAGTTGAACCACAGGCCGAGGGAGAGGAAGAAGGTGACGAGGCTCACGAGCAGCGCCCAGCTCTTGTGCTGGGCCGCCTCGCCGCGAGGCAAGAGCACCGCCGCCAGGGCGCCGAAGAGGGGCAGGAAGAGGACTACGTTGAGCAGGATGGCCACGGGCTATAGCCCTCCCTTGCCGTAGACGGCCCAGAGGATGGCCGCGGCCGCGATGGCGATGGCCGCGACGTAGCGCTGTAGGTTGCCGTTCTGGACGGCGCGGAGCGTGTCGCCCACGGCGTAGACGGCGCGGGGCACGCCGTTCACGAAGATGCCCTCGATGGCGAAGGCGTCGACCACCTTCCACAGGGCGTTCGACACCACCTTGACGGGGCGGAGCAGGATGGCCTCGTAGAGCTCGTCCACCCGGAACTTGTCCGCCACCAACCGGTAGAAGGCCGGGAAGGAGGAGACGAAGCGGGCCGGGACCCCGCGCCAGCTCCCGGCGTACATCATCCAGGAGAGGGTGCCGGGCACGATGGCGACGAGCCAGGCCACCGCGAAGGGCCAGAGCGCCTCGCTCCCCTCGGCCCCGATGACGTGGAAGGCCTGCCGGAAGACGGGCTCCGTGAACTTGTGGAAGAGCTCGCCGAGTTGCTCGCCGCCGATCGCTGCCGGGAGCCCGAGGACGGCCGCCACCACCGAGAGGAAGGCGAGGATCCAGAGCGGCAGGGTCATGGCGGCCGGCGACTCGTGGGCGTGCTCCGCCGTGTGGGTGCGCGGCGCGCCGGCAAAGGCCATGGCGAAGGCCCGCACCATGTAGAAGGAGGTCCCGGCCGCGGCGATGGTCCCGAGGACGTAGGCGATGCGCCCCACCGCCGGCCAGGCGTGGTTCTCGCTGAAGAGGGCGGCCGAGAGGATGCCGTCCTTCGAGAAGAAGCCGGAGAGGGGGACGATGCCGGTGATGGCGAGGGTGGCGACGAGGAAGGTGACGGCGGTCGCCGGCATCTTCTTCCACAGGCCGCCCATGTTCCGGATGTCGAGGTCGTCGTGCATGGCGTGCATGACGCTCCCGGCGCCGAGGAAGAGGCAGGCCTTGAAGAAGGCGTGGGTGACGAGGTGGAAGATGCCGGAGTCGTAGGCCCCCACCCCGACGCCGATGAACATGAAGCCGAGCTGGCTCACCGTGGAGTAGGCGAGGATCCGCTTCAGGTCGTACTGGGCGAAGGCGATGGCCGCGGCGAAGAGGGCGGTGGCCGCCCCCACGATGGTGACGGTCGCCATCGACACCGGCGCGAGCGCGAAGAGGAAGCTCGTGCGGGCGACGAGGTAGACACCGGCGGTGACCATGGTGGCGGCGTGGATGAGCGCCGAGACCGGCGTCGGGCCGGCCATGGCGTCCGGGAGCCAGACGTAGAGGGGGAGCTGCGCGCTCTTCCCGGCCGCGCCCAGGAAGAGTCCGAGGGTCGCGAAGGTGAGGGCGCTCCGCACCGTCCAGCCGGCGAAGACCCCGCTCGTGAGCACGAAGTCGGTGTGGACGCCCTGCGCGAGCCCGGCGAGCCGGGTGTAGTCGGCGGTTCCGAAGATGGAGAGGAGGGAGAAGACCCCGAGGAGGAAGCCGAAGTCCCCGATGCGGTTCGTCACGAAGGCCTTGCGGCCGGCGAAGGCCTTCTCCGGGTCCGTGTACCAGAACCCGATGAGGAGGTAGCTCGCGAGCCCCACCCCCTCCCACCCCACGAAGGTGACGACCAGGTTGTCCCCGAGGACGAGGATGAGCATGGCCGCGATGAAGAGGTTCAGGTAGGTGAAGAAGCGGGCGTACCCGGCGTCGTCCTCGTGGGACATGTAGCCGGTCGAGTAGACGTGGATGAGGAAGCCGACCCCGGTGACGACGAGGATCATGACCCCGGAGAGGCGGTCCACGACGAGTCCCCAGGGGACGGAGACGGCGGCGACCTGGAACCAGGAGTCGCCGGCGAACCGCAGGGTGGCGACTTTTTCGCCCGCCACCCACGCGAAGGCGACGACCGAGAGCGCGAACGCGCCGCCCACCATGGAGAGGGCGATGAGCGTCACGTTGCCCCTGCCGAGGCGCCGGCCGAAGATGCCGTTCACCAGGGCGCCAGCGAGGGGCAGGAGGATGATGGCCCACAGGTAGTTCTGGGCCGCCGCCGGGTTGTCCAGGAACGAGGGCATAGGGAGGCGAAAGGATTACCCTCTTCCAACTGGGTAGGCAATCACCTTGTGAAGCACGTCCCGGCGCCGCGCGGGGTGGGGCGGCGGGGGCGCGGACTCCGCTATGATGCCCCGGTGCCGGAGGCTCCCGACATCGCCGCGGAGGCGCGCAAGCTCCCAAAAGCCGACCGGTTACTCGCCGCCGCGGATCGGGCCGGCCACACCGTGCGGCTCGGCCACGCGCCGGTGATGGAGGCGGTCCGGGCGACCCTCGACGCGCTGCGCGAGGGGATCCTCGCCGGCAGGCCCTGCCCTCCGGAGGCGGAGATCGAGGCCCTCCTCCTCGATCGCCTCTCCGGCGAGGCGAAGGGGTCGCTCCGGCGCGCCCTGAACGCCACCGGCGTCGTCCTCCACACGAACCTCGGGCGCGCCCCCCTCTCCGAGGCGGCGATCGAGGCTATGGGGGAGGTGGCGGGCGGCTACTCGAACCTGGAGTTCGACCTGGAGGGCGGGGAGCGCGGCGACCGCTACGGCCACTCCGCCGGCGCGCTCCGCCGCCTCACCGGCGCCGAGGCGGCGCTCGTCGTGAACAACTGCGCCTCCGCGGTACTCCTCGCCCTCTCGGCGCTCTCCGATCGGCTGCCGCGGGGCAGGGAGCGGAGCCTGCCCCCGCTCCCCGCGGGGACCCGGCCCGAGGCGGTGGTTTCCCGGGGTCAGCTCGTGGAAATCGGCGGTGGCTTCCGCATCCCCGAGGTCCTCTCCCGCTCCGGCGTCGCCCTCTGCGAGGTGGGCACCACGAACCGCACCTACCTCGCGGACTTCGAGCGGGCGCTCTCCGAGCGGACTCGCCTCTTCCTCTCGGTGCACCGCTCGAACTTCCGGCTCGCCGGCTTCGTCGCCGATGTGGGGCTCGCCGAGCTCGTGGGGCTCGCCCGGCGCGCCGGGGTCTGGGTGGTCGACGACCTCGGCTCGGGCGCGCTCCTCGACCTGTCCCGGTATGGCCTCCCGGCCGAGCCCACCGTGCAGGAGCGGGTGCGGGCCGGCGCCGACCTCGTCGCCTTCTCGGGCGACAAGCTCCTCGGGGGCCCGCAGGCGGGGATCCTGGTGGGGAGCCGGGAGGCGGTGGAGCTGTGCCGCCGCCACCCCCTCCTCCGGGCGGTGCGGGTCGACAAGGGGACGCTCGCCGGCCTCTCGGCGACGCTCGCGCACTACGAGCGCGGGGAGGCGCCGCGGAAGGTCCCGGTGTGGCGGGCCATCGCCACCGGGGCCGACGAGCTCCGGGAGAGGGCGGAGTCCTGGCTCGGGGCTCTCGGGCCCGGGGGCCAGGGCGCCCGGGTCCGCGAGAGTCGCTCGGCCGTCGGGGGCGGGACGCTCCCGGAGGTGACGCTCCCGACCTTCGTGCTCGAGCTCCCGGAGGGCGACGCCGAGGCCCTGGCGGCGCGGCTCCGCCTGGGCGACCCCCCGGTGGTGGGCCGGATCGAGGAGGGGAGCGTGCTCCTCGACCCCCGCACCGTGCTCCCCGGCGAGGACGCGCTCCTCGTCGCGGCGGTGCGCGCCGCGCTCGGCCCTACGGGTTGAATCGGTAGCCGACGCCCCGGACCGTCTCCAGGTGGCGGGGCTTCTCGGCGTCCTCCCCGAGGTGGGCGCGCAGGCGCACCACGAAGTTGTCGACGGTCCGGCCGGTGCCGATGTAGAGCGTCCCCCACACCGCCCGGGTGAGCTGGTCGCGGGTGAAGACCCGGCCCGGGTGGGCGAGGAGGAAGGCGAGGAGGTCGAACTCTCGCGCCGTCATCTCCACGGGCGCGCCGTTCACCGTCACCCGCCGCTCCCCGAGGTCCACCTCCACGGCTCCGAAGCTCTTCACCTGGCGGGCCTTCCCGGCCTCTCCCCGGGTGCGCCGGCGCCGGAGCGCGGCGTCGATGCGGGCGATGAGCTCCTTCAGGCCGAAGGGCTTCACCACGTAGTCGTCGGCGCCGAGGGCGAGCCCGGCCACCTTGTCCGCCTCCTGCCCCTTCGCGGAGAGGATGAGGATGGGGACGTCCGGGTCCTCGACCCGGAGCTCCCGGATGAGCTCGAGCCCCCCGAGCCTGGGCATCATCACGTCGACGATGAGGAGGTCGGGACGCTCGGTCCGGGCGATGCGCAGCCCCTCCTCGCCGTCCGTCGCCAGCCGCACCTTGTAGCCCTCCATCCCCAGGTTGAGATCGAGGCCGCGCAGAATGGACGGGTCGTCCTCCACCACCAGGATCCTCTCTCCGCTCATGCTCCCCCCGAGGCCGGGAGCAGGATGGTGAAGGTCGAGCCCTTGCCGAGCTCGCTCTCCACGCCCACCCGCCCCCCGTGCGCCAGGACCACGTGCTTCACCATGGCGAGCCCGAGACCGCTCCCCTCGATGGTGCGGTCGAGCGGGTCCTGGCCGCGGTAGAACTTGTCGAAGATGCGCTTCTGGTCCGCGCCCAGGATCCCAGGGCCGTTGTCGGCGACGGAGAGGGCTACCGTCGGACCCTGGCGCCGCGCGGCGACGACGATGCGCTTCGCGGGGCCGGTGTACTTGAAGGCGTTCTGGAGGAGGTCGATGAGCGCGTCGGTGATCGCCTCCCGGTCGACGCGCACCGCCGGAAGCGAGGGGTCCATCTCCCGCACCACCTCGGCTCCGAACTGCATCCGCTGCGGGTCGATGGCCTTGATCGCGGCATCGACGATCGGCTCCAGGCGCTCCTCCCTGAACTCGTAGCTCTTCTTCCCCGACTCCATGCGGGCCCAGTCGAGGAGGCGGGCGATGAGGGTGGAGAGCCGGAGCGTCTCGTTGGCGATGATGTCGAGCGCCTCCCTCTGCCGTTCCGGGTCCCTGAGCCGCCCCATCTGCAGGGTCTCCACGAACATGCGGATGCTGGTGAGGGGGGTGCGGAGGTCGTGCGAGACTTTGTTCACGAAGTCGGTTTGCAGCCTCGCCAGGTAGGCCTCCCGGTAGAGGACGACGAGAGTCGCCACCACCCCGATGAAGGTGGTGCCGACGAGCGCCAGGATGAGGGTGCCGAAGAGGTAGTCGCGCGCCTTGGAGCCGAACACCAGGATGAGGATGCCGACGGTGAGCATGAGCGCCGCAGGGACGACCACGAAGCCGATGAAGAGCGGGTAGACGCGTCGGAGCTTCACGAGATCATTGTAGCGCTCGGGCGGCTGGGGAGAGCCGTCCCTCGCGACTCCCAGGGGGCCTCCCCCGCCGAGCCGCCCATGAGAAGGGGGCGGGCCCGCCGGGCTCGTCCCCCAAGAAACTCCTACGCACCGAGCTGCGGCAGGGCGTCGTGGAACTGCGTCGGGCCCACGAAGGACCCGGCGCCGGGGCAGACCGTGCACGCCTCGTTACCCGGGGGCCGCAGCGTCTTCGCCGCGGCGTCGATAGCGCCCTGGGCGAGGCGCAGCGCGCCGTCCGCCGAGTGGCTCACCGTGCCGTCGCCGACTCGGGAAATGGAGCGGGCCCGCCACCGAAGAACCGGCGGCGGGCCCGCTCACTGTGTCCGGGGACGGGTCCCCGATTGGGCCTGCTAAGGCGCGTTCAGCGCGTTGATCTGCGGCTGCGTGAGGTCGAAGCCGGCGCCGTTCACGATCATGTGGTCGAGGAACAGCCGCGTCGCGTCCGGGGTGGTCGTGGTGTCGAACACGCTCTGGGACTGGTGGCAGCCCAGGCAGACCGCGGTCCACTTGGTGGTGCGGAGGTTGTCCGTGTGCCCGACGAGGTCGGTGTTGGCCGTGAAGGTGGTGGTCCCGTTCGCGGCCGCGTTCGGCGCGTTGTAGGTGTAGGTCTCCGGGAAGGTACCCGTCGGGGGCGTGATGTGGCACGACATGCAGTCGGAGAGCGGCGCCGGGTAGGTGACGTCGGTGAAATCGTTCACGCTGCCGCCGAATCCCCAGACCGTCGTCGAGGCGCTGTGGATGGCGTGGATCATCACCTTGAAGTCGATGGGGGTCTGGGTGGTGGAGCCCGCCGGCCGCTGCGAGCCGTCGGTCGCCTCGGGGTTGTGGCACATGGTGCAAAGGGTCACGTCACCGTAGGGCAAGGCGGCGCTCGGCTGCGTCGGGGTGCGGTTGTTCCCGTGGAGGGTGAGGTACTCGTGGCACTGGCTGCACTTCGCCACGTCCACGACGACGCGGCGGCCGATGCCCGACCCGGCCGCAGCTCCGCTCCCCGGCGACGCCCCGACGGCGTAGGCCAAGGCCACGGCTTGGATGGGGATGCGGTCAGGCGTAGTGGTTGCCGGGGCGAGGATATTGTTCACCACGCCGGCCTCGCCCTCGATGGCGACGACGACTGCGCCGGGCGCGGCCGGGGTCGACGGGACGGGGGTCGGCGAGGTCACCGTGACCGAGAAGTCCGTGGTATTGGCGACGCCGGTGAGTGCGTTGAGGCTCACGGGCTGGCCGAAGCTCTGCCCGTCGTTCAGGTTCTGGAAGTCGGTCGTCAAGAACCCGATGTCGACGGCGATGCGGCCGCCGTTCACAAACGGCCCCGTGGCACTCGTCACGTTACAGGTGGTCGACGGGGTGGAGATGCTCGCCGGCGGCGTGGTCGGGCACCCGGGTTGACCGAATACGGCGAGCTTGACGACCGGGTTCTGGCCAGGGGCGGTGTTGGTCACGCTCAGGATCTTGAACTGGAAGGCCTGGGACTGGGCGACGAGGAACGGCCCGGCACCGCCTCCCTGGACCACGTCCGAGGCGCCGTGGACCACGACCACGTTGGTGATGTTGGACACGGTCGCCCCGCTCGGGCTGTGGCAGTTGGCGCAGTTGGCGGTCGCGTCCACCGCGAACGGGTGGGAGCTCACGGTGTGGCAGGTGAAGCAGGCCGTGAAGCTCGGGTTCGTGTTCCAGGTATTGAGCGCCGTGCTCGGCGTCGTGTAGAGGTTCTGGTGGCAGGTGGCGCAGTTCGCGATGTCCTGCGGGGTGGTGATGGTCGATCCCACCAGGCCGTTGAAGACGTAGGGGAGGCCGAGCTGCTTCGCGCCGTGGAACTCGTGCACCATGACCGCGAGGTTCCCGGAGCAGCTCTGCCCGACGGCTCCGGCGCAGAGGGTGGGGCTCGAGGCGGTGTTGGTGAGGGTGAGCGATGGGTTGTGACAGGTGACGCAGTACTCGGTGAGGATGCGCCAGTTGCCGTGCTCCTTGAGGAGCTTGTGGCACTGGTTGCAGGCGGCCGTGGTGATGATCTCCGGCGTCGTCGTCACCTGGGTGCCCGCGGTGCCCGGAGTCGAGCTCGGCAAGAGGTCGTAGGTCCCGTTCGCGAAGAGCTCGTTGTGCGTCTGGATGCCGACCCGGTTCGTGACCGTGGGGTCGTAACTCGACACGCTGCCGAAGGCAGTCTTGAACGTGTAGGTGTACTGCCCGGTGCCCACGTGGGCGAGCGTGCCGATGGGGTTCGAGCTCGGCGCGTAGGTCTGCTCCGCGATGGGGAGCCCGGCGCCGTTCTTGAGGTAAGGCACCCAGAACGGGTTCTCCCCGACGGACGGGGCGGCGGCGAGCTTCGCCACCGTGAACACGAAGGGGGCGACCGGAGCGCCTCCGGTCGTCACTTGGGCGGGCGTGTTCTGGAGGTCCATGGGGGCGCAGGTGCTCGTGACGGTCGGCGCCGGGCTGTTCGGAAGCGGCGGACCGCAGTCCGGCCCGTAGAGGGTGAAGGAGACCGTGGAGGGCGTGGCGTCCGAGGTGCTCGCCGGCAGGGTCACGCTCGTGATCTGGATCGCACCCGCTGTCACCAGGGGCGCGGAGGCGGCGTTGTGGACGGTGGCGACGTCGACGAGGGGGGAATTGAAACCATCCGTTAGGTTGGCCTGGGCCCCATGGCACATGGCGCACTGCTCGGCGAGCTGGGGCTGTGTGCCGGCCGGCCCTTGGGGCCCAGTGGCGCCGGGGGTGCCGTTCGTGCCGTTCGTTCCGCTAGGGCCCTGGGGGCCCTGCGGACCCGCCGAGCCGCTGCAAGCCCCGAGGGCCGCGATCGATGCCAGGGCGATCCACTTCGACATCCGCATGTCCTGCCTCCTTAGCCTTGCAGTGCTTTGCCGTTCGGTGAGCCCGAGGCATCTCCAGCACCTCGGAGGGTGACCATTGGAGCGCAAGAAGTA